>Ga0179593_1440200_pt1 | contig 11017 bp, 9 predicted proteins | sample CZODoug2_1_08_16_FD_185931 | JGI IMG/M metagenome (GOLD analysis project Ga0179593, IMG submission 185931) | Vadose zone soil fungal communities from Angelo Coast Range Reserve, California, USA - CZODoug2_1_08_16fungal (PacBio error correction) | ecosystem: Environmental > Terrestrial > Soil >...
ACCTCTTATGGGGTTCAGAAAGAGCTGTAAAGACCACGGAGTGAGAAAGCCATGTGAGAAAATTGGAGCAAACGGTGGAAGGATGCGATTGCTACCAAAAGCCTTTCCATCTCAGCACGCTCGGTCAAGGGTCGCTTCGAGGCGGCCCCATGAAGCACCCGCGACGAAACGTCGGTAAAAAGGGAACTAGACCAAGGAAGCCTCCTAAATAATCCGAAGTACGCCGAGCTGCGCGAGACGCTAAGGAGGAACCGACTTTTGCTTAGGGGTGTAAGAAAGCAGGACGATCAAAATCCATGCCGCCTTCTCAATGTCAGCAAGAACGGCAAGTCTAAAACAAGGATTTAAGTTACTCAGTTGAGAACTCTCGAAGTCAGAGAATCGGGAAAAAACCTAGATAAAGCGAAGAAGTGGTGGTCAAATCAACCGGGGGGAATATCGAGCGAGTGGTCTGCAAATATAGCGAACGTTAAAGGCTCACGGTATGGGAAAGAGGCAAGAAGTGGGAAGTGAAAGGGACAGGGCCCATGCCCAGAAAGCACAGCGGCGAAATCGGGGGTCCGAAAGTATAAAACAATTAAGGGAAACGCAGATCAAACCGGAAGAAGAAAATTTTACCCATTCGAACCACTAAGGACGGTCAATTTCAAGGAAGAAAGGAGAAGAACGGGTGTCACGCTGGTCGGGCCGGAGAGGCGAGGAGACCAGACTGAGAGAAATCCGTAATACTCTCTTACACATTTCAAAAAAATAGATAAACAGAGAGGGACCGCCGGGGAGAGCCGAATGTTTATCGCGAGGTGACGGGATCAGAGGACGAAAGAAGCTAGACACATGTGACTGACATTTCCGGAGACGGTCCTCCCAAGTTACCAAGAGCAAACACAAGAATCAACCCTCAAGAGCACTCACGAATTCATACAAAGCCTCTGCATTCTGAGACCGCGATGACTCGGAGAAGAAAAAAAAAGGGAGAAAACGGTGCCGGAGTGACTACGGTCTTGTGGGCGAACAGAATAAGAGTACAAGGGGAATCAGGGGTGAGGAGATCGGGCCTCACCGAGAGTCTGATCGAAATTCCCCTCACACTGACACAAATCGCGAAACAAAAAAGCAATAGAGATAGGAGGAGAGGGATAGCGGCAAATCAGAAGTCAGTTATTTTAAAACCAATAAGCGACTTCATTAATGGGTGCCAAACGTCCGTTAGAGCGTCAAAATCGAACGGCCGATGAGCGCTGGATTCGACTAGGAAAGACCAACAGAGGGCTTTCTTCAGGTACTGAATCGGGGGGAAAACAACTAGTAATACCGGGAAGGCAACTCAACTGAAAAGCGGGGTACAGACAATACCGAAGCATTCCATGTAGAACAAAATTTCCATATACTTCAAAACGAGGGGAAAGAAAAAGCAACTTTTACGAGCCGAAGGACAGAGGAAGTGTTGAGACTTTGACTCTAGCGAAAGAAGGGTGCGGGGGGGAATCCGGCTAGAGGGCCAAGTATAGTGCCACATGAGCAACTATCGGATGTTGAAAGAGCTACTCGTTGTCTGAAAAGAAGAGAACTAAAATAAATGGTTCCGAAGAGGGCAACACAACTCGCGTCGGCCAGCAATCAAAGGGCGATTCGGGAGAGTGATAAGTCAGATGACTCAGAAAGTACTCATTCGGCATAAGGACAATGCACCGAGAGTAAAAGGGGGGTTTCCGCCAAAGGGATTGAGGAGAATCCGAAGAATCTTGAGAGCAGAGCAAGAAAGGATCGGACTCAACAGCAAAACCAAAAAGTGCGACGTTGGCAGTACCCACCAATCGTCGAAGGCCAAAAAGTCTCGTCCTCATCTCATAGGAAGCTTGGAAATAAAGAAGAGAAAAGATTCTGGGGCAACCCGCGAGGCTGTGTGAATAGGGGCGGAGTTTTTGAAATGATTGGGAATAAAAAAATGCGATCGGACGCGCTCAGGGAGGCTCCATCAAGATCGACGGGTCTTCAGGGAAGGGACAAAGACGTCGCACCACGACAGATATAACTATCCCCCGATGGCTTCAGGTCCGGAATCTTGAGACAAAAAGAATGTAGAGAAGAGTCTGGTTTGAAATAATTTACTGAGGGGACTGAAAAGCCATCTCGTCTAGGCTCCTAAATGGGACCGGCGGATTATCAAGGCCTGGGGGCGCGACTGACCGGGAAGGGCGAATCACGCCAGGAATTTTAAAACTGGCGGGCAGACCACTTCTTATGGGTATCACGTTCAGGCTGAGTCGCGGGGTAAAGGGGGGAAGGGCCGGAACGAACAAAATCACTTACCGGATCTAAAAGCCAAAGATCGCAGCTTGGGGGGCAAAGCGAACCTGGGGGGGCTGGACAGCGGAATATAAGGTTTCCCCCAAATCGGTGATATACTTTCTTAAAAACTAAAGCAGTCATCGTAAAAAATAGAGAAGTCAATGCGGCCAACTTCCATCAAACAGAGTAGTTAACCTACGCTAGTTGAAACGGAGACGAGGAGGCCCTCTGTTACCATCAATCTCGCCTAAAGGTCTTGCGGAGATACTTAAATCAGTCGCGCAGCTCGTTAGTCACCCCGGCTTGAAAGACATATTTCTTCTTGGAGAATCCAAAACCGGAGTTGGCCCACCGACGAAATCAAATCGCGCCACAAACAGGCTACTGAAAGACATGTCAGGACGTCGTTTGGATTAGGTCGGAGGAGGGGAGGTCCATCTCTGATAACCAAAAAAAGAGAAGAAAAGGGAGGAAAAAGATCTTACAAAAAAAAAGGACACTTCATGGGCCATGTAACAGTTTCAGGACGATGGAAGGAAGGGAAGAGTAAAAGAAGGGGAAAGGGGGAAGAAGGAGGGGAGAAGAGAGATGCTTCTCAAGCCGAAGAGAGAATTCTCATGGAGGAAAACTCCGATCGCGAAGACGTCGCATTGTCTGGAAGGAAAAGGACCAACGAAAAACTTGTCAAAGGCGCAATTGAAGAAAAGGTGGAGGGTCCGAACGGCTTTCTGGTCAAGCTGGTAAGACGGGCAAGAGCGCCGTTCAAAAGAAACGAGATCACCGAGAAGCTATAAGGCGCGGAGAAATCCATAAGGGGATCGTAGTGGTGGGACCGGAGAGGTCGTTCTCGAAACCGAAGGGGTATGAGAGGGCGAAACGGCTACCCCGCAACACTACATGAACGTAAAAACGGCAACTGGAAAAAGAAGGGAATAAGACTACCAAGGTAAACGAAAACTAAGGAAAAAAAGGGAATTGAGTGATACCCGCAAGGCAATCATTCGCGGGCTTCGATACAAGAAAAAAAGCGGATCGGAAGTGAACCCGAGAAAGGAAAATAAAAAGTTGTCAAGAAGCAGCCAAAAAGAAAAGATCTACATCTGTCAAAACAAAACGCATAAAAATCGGGGAGCATATCTAGAGATATCGCAGTTCTTCAGAAACCGGGAATCCAAAAGAGGGGGGGAAAGAGGCATAGGGAGACTTTCGACGGAGAACGACTTCGTCAGGGTGAAAGGCTAGACCTAAATCTTTTACAAAACGGAGTCCACAGCAGGCGGGTGGGGACAAGGATAGGAGTCGCGATATTTGAAAAACTTTACGAAGAGACGGACGAGAGGGCGGTCTGGAGCCTGGCGAGCGATTGGGACGGGTGAGGGAACAAACAACACTTAGGAGAGCATGCGATCAGGAGAGGGCGAGCAGAATGAAAAAAAAGATCTCTAAGAGCCATCACGACTATCTTCGGAACGGGAGACAAGTGGGAAGTGTAGAAACGATGTCCGACTATCGCTGGAAAGGAAATTACTCTACAAGAATGGAAACCGGCTGAGACGTGTTTGCTGCAGGGGAGGAAAAATTTACTGGAGGTTACGAGAGGAAGCGGCGGGCAAGAGGAAGGGAGCGTCTGGGGAGTAAACGATAGAGGAGAGTCACAAGGGACCAGCAGTCGCAAGATGGCTAAACACATGGGGATCAATCCAATTGACATGACACGAAAGAAACAAAAAAACAAAAAAAAAAAAAAAAAAAACACGCAAAAGAAAAGAGCCCAATACAGGTTTGCGGATCAGGGACGATAGGGAAGCCGGCACGTGTGAGTTGTGAGAAAAAAAAGCTACCGTGGAGTGCAAAAAAAAATATTCACTGGGTAATCGTCGAAAGGGTACCGATCGTCGAATTCCAGAGAAGACCGGCATGAAGGAGGTGGGGGGAAGGGAGCCCTCCTATAAAAGAAGCGCCGCGCGGCCTCTGTGCCGAACCCTCGTCTTTTGGGGAGGCCGGAATCTCCAGGGGGAAAAAAAGAAAAATGCGGAGAGCGCCGCCGTCGAGACGGAACTCGAGGACTGTGTTTGAAGCGGGGGTCTAGGGAGTCAACGAGTCAGGAAAGACGTCGGGAGAACCGCTCTTAAGAAAAGTTATGAGTCCTCGACACTGGAGGAAAAGAACAGGCACAAGGGGGTCCGTTTGAAGAACTCCCGAACCATCTCTCGTCCAAGAGATTGAAGGAGGTGGAGTGCTTCATCTGAGGATCGGAGTAATAGAAATGTGAGACGAAAGGGGAAGAGAGTACGCTGGAAGTACAGGGAACGATTGGAAGGAGAACTGGCATAGGAAGTCAGAGAAATCACTTGCTGAAGCGGGGCATCGGGTGGAAAATGGAACGGCAGAGTAATCCTGGGACAGGCAGCGGATAATATTCAGAGGAAAAAAGGGAGCGCATTCCAGTTACACAAGAGAAGCCTAGGGGGGGGGGGGGGGGGTTTTATCACGGCTGCTTAAACCGGTGGACTCAACGTAGTTACGGGGACTCACTTATTGGTGAGAAAATGGAGGGTAAAAGTCAACTCGCTTTCATAGAGAGTGAGATACGAAGGTCACTCTTCCGGGGACTTGACCGGAAAGGAAGGACCACAGCTGAGCCGTCTTGCGGGGCAGGAAAACTTGGGCACATCTACAACTTCTGGAAGGAGGGTCACATACCCGGACTGATCTCGAGAAAAAGTATGAACTGGCTTCTAGGCCGGGGTTGAGGGTTGCAACACAACCGGGCATCAAAAAAGGGGGTCAGAGGTCAACCAAGTCGAGCGGAAATAACCATGAACAAGATCTATTGCCATGGTCACTCTTAACATTCTGGCTTTGGGAATCGGGGTCGGTTGTAGCAAGACCGCTGAAACGTCGACGTACAGGGGAGGGATTTAGACAAAGGGAGGTCGGAAGGCGTCTGCTCAAGCTAGGGGGATCAGGGAAACTTTACTCTGCTCTCGTGCGAAGGTCAAGAATCTCAGCGAACGTTAATAACGGGGAAAAAAACTCGCTAAAACGGGGGGGTCGAAGAGGGCATAAAGCCTTCGAACCAGGCGCATGGGAGGAAAGCCAAGGAGGAGTGGCAGAAAGCGCGAGGCTTAAACTTGAACCAGGCAGGTCGGAGTCAAAAAAAAGGAGGGATGAGGGAACCGCATTAGAAGTGATAGATAAAGACCCCATCCTGAGCCCGGTGTCTGAACTCACTTGGATGTCCGGTAAATTGGCGCAACAGGGTAGGCTTAGAATTGACATCGCCCGCTGTTCCCAAATAACGAGACGGGGACGGGACGCAATCCTGCTGCGGGAGGCCCCTTCGACAGAAACGCAATTCGTAAACAAAAGTTCTCTAACCTCAAGCACGAGCTGCAGAAAGGGAAAAAAATGAAGAGGAGAAGAAGCACTCCGGCGCCCAAACGGTGGGTCGAAGCTACTCCAGAAAAGCGCGTAAAACATGTGCCGCCCTGCATCACGTTAGAATCTACCGGAAGGTCTCAAAGCGCGGGAGGGTACGCCGGGAAGAAGAATCGAGGTGATGCGAGAACTCGATAATCTGAAAAAACCGAGCCAGAGGGGGGGGGAAGACAAACCGGCGAAAAGTAGCGAAAGGGGGAGAAGACTATACGAAAGAAGCTGGGTAAAGAGAACTGAGATTTCCCCGAGGGTTGTGGTCCTGTAAAACTGCTCATGTCACCTGCCAACGCAAGCAAGCGGAATCGTCGAATTGAAGGCAAGCAAAAAAAAGTCATAGTTAACAACAGTCGATTCAAAAAAAAAGAGAGGAACTCGAAAACATGAAAAAGCATAAATCACCAGAAGTTTCTGTACGAAGGAGGGACGCCCAGGAGAGAAAAGGCTTATATGCGCGGAACAAGAGCGATAGAGCGCAAGGGAATATTCAGAGAGACTCGTACCAGAAGCGAAGTGAAATAGGGAGACGGAAAAAGGAAACGCCGCGTGATGCTTGGGAGCGTGGGACTATCTCAGGCAATCAAAAACTGAAACAAAAGTGGGACGGTCCTTGCCGGGCAGGGAATCTTCAGGGGCGTGAAAAATTAAAAAACAATAGGCAAACTCAAATGAATCCAAAGAAAAGCTCCGGAAGGTCAAGTCCCGCGATAGCGTATCAGCAAAAACCTTGGGGGTTTGTGTGGGTGGGGGGGGTGGTGTTGTTTTGGGTTTTTTGTTACAGCGGGCCAAGTAGGACGTAAAAGAGAGATAAAAAGCGGTAAAACACCTCCAGAACGGCGACGGGGAAAATAAAAAAGGAACAAGAGCTAAAAAACACAGCAGATCGGAAGCGACGTCTCGCGCGAGGTAGCTCTCCGCATCAGTTTCACTTGGAAGCGCCTTTCTGGCCAAACGGACGCGTTTAGGCGCGTCGAAAGCATCCACCGAAAAAGGCCCTTGAGACGGCAGAGAGACCACCGTTTAGGTACGAGGTCTTCAAGAATACCGGTCCAGGCAGGACCCATTAATATCCCCTCCAACGAAAGGAGCGACAATCCACGCAAGACTTCAAGCCAGGAGTCCACGATATGCACAAATCGGCTTCAGGGACTGGCGGCCGGGCTCGAATTCCAGATGTCCTGAGGAAAGGGAAAGAAGAACGAATCGCGAAACGCGGGGGAAGGCCATCGGAAAGAAAATTATCGGCCCCATGCTCTATCCATGATAATGTTGCAAAAGATGAAATCCGTGTAGCGATCCGCTCGGTCACAAGGAAAATAGTTATATGAGGTGCAGACCAACAGCGAGTAAGGAAGATCGAGCGATGTGCGATAAACGAAGGGAAGCATAGCGACAGCACACGATCAGTACCCAAGATAGGGACTGGGATAAAAAAACGCCACAAGCTTGTAGCGAAACAATCTCGAGAGGTTGAATCGCGCAGACAGCAAAAAGAAATGAGGGTCTGGGTCCCTAACAATCGAGAGAAACGAGGGAAACAGCATCTCGTGATTCAGGAAAAAGGTAATCAAAAACATCGAAGACGTTGTGACCAAACCAGATCGTGGGGGAGAGCCAGTTGGGGTTTGGATATAAGTGGAAGAAAAAGTCGGGAAAAAGTCTCCCATCAAAATAAAGACGTGACCAATCATTTGGGCGTACTCGCAACTGGTCGCACAAACAACGAGGAATACGGTAGAAAAAATGGAGTTAGACGTATCGGGGGGGGGGGGGAAAGAAAAAGAAGGTAGTGTGGGGGGGAGAGAGGAGTTAACTAATGAATCCACGCAGGCTAGGGCCTTGACAAAGCTACCTGTCAAGGCGTATCGACTTAGTAGACAGGGGAAAAAGTAAACCCAAAAAGTAAAAAAAAAACGAAAAAAGCCAAAACTAACATGAAAAACAAAATGTCTGAATGACAAAAAACCTTTCAAGGGGAATCAAGAACCGAACTTTGTTCTCCTTCGGAACGGGGGGACTGGGGTTTTGTTTTGACACGAGGTTGCTCAAGGCTTTGCGCCGGAGATGTCAGGTCCGGCAGGGAGCCGCGACGCTAACAAAAACTGATTCTATTAACGAGACAGCTGGGGGTCAAAATCGCGAAAAGGGGGAAGCAGGAAAACGTATAGCTGAGCGGTTCTCGTTACTTTCTCGGCTGAAAGAGCCCTTCCTCTGAAGCGAGGAATGATAATAAACAAAAATTCTGCACACATAAAAAGAGGAAGTAAACGCGGGAGCACTTGAAAAGGTGCAGTCTCAGTCAAGGGACTCTTTGGAAAAACTCGCCGAAGTTCGGAGCGGATCGGTCGGGTCGACCGAGCCAGTCTCCAAACTTGCTTCGAGCGAAAGACAGGGAATTTCTAGCCGCGGCAACCTGCTCCAAGGGTTTTTTTTTCATACTCGCAAAGAAAACCCGGGAGACAAAGGGGAGGGTGGCTCAGGTTATTATTTCTGCAAGAAAGGCGGAATCAGTCGCATAAAGGAAGAGGGAAAATATATAGATTAGAAATGGAAGGATACAAACGACATTCAAAAAGGTACGGGGGGGGGAGCGGGGGAAGATTTCGCGGGAAAACGCCGCGGGGAGAAAGCAGAGGAATGGATCGCGGTAAGAAGGGAGAAGTGGCCCCGAGCTCAAAAGCCGCTTCCTCTAAAGAAATATGGCTTTACCGATGAAAGCACATAGATGAGAATCACTTGTTTTAAGCGGTTATCTCCGGATGGAGGGGCCTAAGAGTTACTCTCAAGCTGGAAGAAGGCAGAGGTGGCTGCTCCCTTAGAAGACAATACCGAGAATCGAGTTTCGCGGTAACCAAGTTTCGCGTTGGTTTGGGAAAAAAAAATGAAGAGGTGGCGTTTCTCAATACGACGGGATAGGTAGCGATCGAGGACGGCAAGAAAAGAAAATGGAAGGAAGACTCAACACTAAGGACGACCAGAAGTGCGAACAGAAATGACGCAAAAGTCCTGGGAGTGGAATGTCAAAAAAGTTCGCGAAAAGAAGCGGGCCTTCCTGTAACGGACAGGCAGGCTCCTGCATCAAAAGGGTAAATCCAAGCTGGTGAGGGACCGACTGATCCCGAGACCAACAGAAGACACTCTAAGAGGGCAGGTAAAAAAACAAGAATCCGAAGAAGTAAAAAAAAAATGGAGATAAGTAAAAGTCCTCAGGTCGTTGTGCGAAAGGAAGGGCGATACCGAGCCAATATGTGGGGAAAAAATTCGTAGATTGATGAGAGAGGACGAAAGAACGTCAAATGAAATCAAGAATAACCAAGGTTTCACAACGACAGGGCAAATGACTGACACCACAATATTCTCGGGGGGTGTAAAAGATGAAGGGATTGGAAAAGCTTCAAGCGGAAAGTGAAAACCGCTGGATCTATGGTGGGCGGAGGAAAAACGGCAACAATTGGGGCGGTTGGGTTGCGGCGGATGGGGGAAAGGATGACGGAATTGGGAGGAGCAAGAGAAAAGGAGCGAATCGGCAAACAGATCCATCCCTATCTTGTCGAGCCTGTTCTTTCAGGAGAGGCCGAAAGGGGCACGCTAGACATCGCATTATCGCTCACGAGCTGGACCTGCGAATCGTAACCTGATATTAAATGTCGAAGGTGGAAGGGTTACAGGCTCGGGGGATTCAAAGCTAAAAGGAGGAGTCACTTCTTTTCAAAGATAAGATAGGGGATGCCAGTCCCTTACGGGGTCCGACCGGGGGTGAGGTCCCCCATCGCACTCTGGGGAGAGAACATGATCCATTCATCGGACATAGGGAATTCGCCAATGGAAAAATCATTTCCCTCGCGAAAGGTGGGGTGCAAAAGAGAAAGTCTTGTATTCGTAAGATTTATGGGAGGATGGATGTGAGAAACAAGGTCAGGGGTAGGGACTAGTATACATCCTGATTGATGCTTTTCGATCCTGATAATCAATTCAAAGAACCGTCGTTGTGGATGGGAGGGCGCGACCCGAAGCACTAAGGGAGCCGTGAAGCTCCTAAAAAACCATCTCGAAAGGGGGAGTAAGGTTCTGGGGTCTCTAGAAACATAAAAAGACGGAGAGCGAGCCTCCGCTACATTCCCCTAAAAGACTCTATTACTTTGTGGAAAAAGCGCTGTGGTCCCGGGGGGAAAGGGAGTGTCGCCTATGTCAGATAAAGCGGGGAACGAACCGCTAAAATTCAACGGGATAGACAGGGAGAAAATAGAAAAAGCAATCCAGGGGTTTTCGAGCGGGTGTGTGAAAGGAAGAAAACATGAGAACGGGAGGAAAGTAAGCTGTCAGTTGGGGAAAAGGAAATGTATTGGCATTTTCTGGCTCTGCGAGGGGGAGTGTCCATCCGACAGGATAGAAAACTGGGGTATCATGGGCGCGAGCGGAGCCCGAGACTATAGTCAAACACATCGAAATACGTCGGAGATTTCAAACTGTCGGGGGGGGAACAGAGGCCTGGAAAGGACGGGCATCGAGGAGCGCGGGATCCTAATATTCTCGCGACAGGTCCATCTCCAATCGGTACAAAAAACAGGGCGAAACCTTGGAGAGGCACTTGGGGCGCGAGATCAAGGTCGTGCACATGACGTCAGGAAGGGGTTTAATGGTACTGGAGGGGTAGAGAAAATCTAAGAAGAGAAGGAGAAAAGGGAAAAGTGTATTTTTGGGAGGACGGACGTGGAAGGAAGGAGGAAAGCCCTGGGCTTGCGTGTGAGTGAAAAAGGGCAGCACAGGATAAACACGAGCCTGCGGAACGGGAAAACTCCCAGATCTTTAAATCGCAAGAAAGCTTCACAAGTTCGAGCGTCGCAAGGGTTGTTTGAACCAAAACGACTGGAAGAAAACGCCGTGGGGAAGGAGGCGAGGACTATACAGCCACGTCAGGGTCGGGTTCCACCTGAGAAATGAAGACAGCCGCGGTAGAAGTGCCGGGGTAAATACTGGCGAAAGATTGAGCAGGGCGGAATGGCTTTGACGCGCGAGGCGGGCTATCGCCATATAGCATCGGGGAGGAAAGGGCTCGTCTAAAAGCGCGGTTAGCGCTGGAGAAGAAGTGAAGTCGATGGGACTCATTACAGTTTTTGCTAACCGCGGCGGGTGCGAGTTAGAAGAGCAGGCGTAAGTTGAGAAAAAAAAAAGGCTAAGCTAGGAACGGCAGGTGTAAGATGAGCTGAGAAATTGCTGAGATTCTAAGTTGGGGGGTTCAAATCCCAGGAAGGCTAACAGAATCATGGGGATAAGAATAAAATTCATCAGC
>Ga0179593_1497180_pt1 | contig 11017 bp, 7 predicted proteins | sample CZODoug2_1_08_16_FD_185931 | JGI IMG/M metagenome (GOLD analysis project Ga0179593, IMG submission 185931) | Vadose zone soil fungal communities from Angelo Coast Range Reserve, California, USA - CZODoug2_1_08_16fungal (PacBio error correction) | ecosystem: Environmental > Terrestrial > Soil >...
GGCGAATCTAATGATGCGGAGGTGGGATCACGGTGGGCTGGGAGGCCTTCACGGGGACGCCCCGGGACGGGAACAAAGGGGAGACAGGGAGGGAGCGAAGAAGGAAAGAAAAGCAGAGCCGCGGCGGGGTAAAAGAGGATCGCGTCGATGAAAAAAAAAGAGGTTGCGAAGGGGCGGTCGCAGCAATGGATGAGCTCAGTGGTGACAAGGGTGACGGAGAACGCGTGGCGACCACGTAACAGACTCCTGAACGAAAATCTGTCGGAGGTGGACGCAACGTCCGTCGCTGGACGGAACGCTGATCGTGCCTGTAGAGGGTTTGGAATGCGAAACCTTTACCATCAGGGACAACCATGAATTCCCATCGAGGGGGCGCGCCACTGAGTGAGAAAATGCGTGAGACGCACTCAGCTCGTCGAAAACGGGCTTGACGTTTAGGAGGACGCATAAGCGGGCGCCGGCTGTCAACAACGTGTGTAAAACTAAAAAAGAAATCTCACCGGGAAGGAGGAAAAAAGGAGCGTCAGGCTTCACGTCGGCACTAAGGGAACTTTAATCCGAAGGGGGACACAGGGAGCAGGCAAAAAGCGCTGCTAGTGTAGATGGTCAGCCATTGGAAGAGGTAGCGGCGCCAGAGTGCTGAGGCGCCCGGACGGCAGGAGGACGTTGGACGCCTGGGCCCCGGATTGGGTTAGGTTCGGCAGGGCACTTCCAGGGGGGAAGCCTTGAAGGTCGCAGTGACCGTGAAGGTGCAAGGAAAGCGTTGCCTTTCCATGTGGACGTCAGTTACGCTCAGGGGGGGATACGTACGGGGCGACTACGGTCATGGTCTTTTGCAGGGGGGACAAAGTCTCCGACGCCCGTATGGCACAGAGGCAGTCGCTTGTATCCCCACAAACACAAGAGGCCGACTGGCACACATCTAGGGGCACGAGCCAGCCTGGAAAGGTGAAATCTGAAAGTGGGAGGGGGAATCCCATACGCTGCAGAAAGCATCTGCTGGCCGAATAACGTTACTGAAAGCGAACGAAACCGATATGGCGCACCCCCGAAAACTTTCGTCCGAGCATCCGGTATCGTTGTCCGTGCACGTGAGTTGGCTTCGAAGAACAAGAATTTTCATATCGTGGTCCGGACCGACGTCTCGGGCTGGGTTGGGTTTTCCAGTCACCGGGTTTTGGAAAAGAAAATTGCGAGGGCAAGTAGTCACGGATGAAGCCGTAAAAGGGGTACTAAGAAAAAGGAAGGTGAACCGCAGGGCTCCGGTCCACGCGCAGGGTATATAACCAGATTCACCGCCCTACTGACACGCGTAAAGTCACGATCGCTTTCCAAGTCGAACGAAAAAGTTCCGGGAAGCGAAACAATGCGGGAGGTTGCAAACCCGTACCGTGCCATGTGGAACCAGTGTCCCTCTCAATCCCAGACCGTGAAAGCGTAAGGTCTGGTCCGTGGGAGGGACGCTGGAATAAGAAAACGGGAAAAAAAGGGACGACGTTGGGCAGTCCGAAAACCTGTCAGGTGACCGTACAACAGAGGGACGTCGCTCCAAATCGGTTTGAGAAAGACATGCCGGGGGGAGGCGAATAATCGGGGTAAACGGTTGGAATGCGAGTCGCCGACAGCCTCGAGCAACATTGGGAAAGTTATCGGTGCCTCACAAGTAGGAGGTCTGAGAGAAGTGAGCGACACCGTGTTCAGCTAGCACAACACAAAACTGAGGGATGAGGGTACAAAGCAAATGTAACACAGGGTCGATCACAGTCCCTCTCGAGAAAATAGCATCAAAGGGAGTAAACCAACAATCACCCAACCATGTGGTCTCGGGCTTCGGCGAACTTATAAAATGGGAAAGGAACACCACCCTTAAGACCCGAGCTCGGAAGGGCCACCGCCAGGAGAGGAACCACAGATGGGCGGCGCTACTTTGAAGGAACGGTGCATGTAACGGAAAACTGTGAGAGTGAAAAAACGACACCTACGGTGTAAGTTTCGATCCCAGCTATAACCAATTACCAGAATCAGAAACGAAAGAGGCTGGGGTCTACCGATCGACGGAGTCCACTACCTTGGCCAGGGGACGGAGACAACTCCGCAGGTTCGAGAAAAGAACCGGGTGAGATCGATTAACGGATCGCGATCACGGTTAAAGGTACTGGCGGGGGTAGGGGGATCTACCCTCAAAGGACAAAGCGGTTCAAACCATGGTGTGAAAAGGTAAAACGAACGGCATATCGACAAACCGGAGAAAGAAAAAGAGATCCACAAAACAGGTTGACGCCAAAGCCCGCGAAGAAGCCACCAAGCTCGCTTAAGACAACGTAAGGATTGAGAGAAGTGGAAAGAGGGACAATACACACGTTGACGACAACGAAGTTGGAAAAAGGACGGGAAACCCGACCCGAAGGTCGTGGGTGTCGCCAGATACAGGGGTTCGTTCCAGATTCCTCCCGGAGTCGGAAGACTGCGTCTGGACGGGGAGGGTGGCTAAAGACAACGTCAGACCCCTTTTAACAAACTGAGCCCCAGGTGACATAAGGGGGGGCACGGAGCGCATCTGTTGTCAGGGGGGGATAACCGCGACGATCAGGGGAATCACGGGCTTCGACGACCGGCAAGACCCACGTCTTCTCAAAGACAAACACCGCGTATCCCCTACGGCAAAAGGGGAAAGGAAAGGGAACGGGGACAACACAAGGGGAAAAAGTTCAATGGGACCGCGACAAAGGGGAATCAGCGTGAAGTGCTCATGAGAAAAGCATCCGGCATATATCCCGTGACCGTAAAGGCAGCTACGCCACGGAGCAGCAGAAAAATGGATAACAGGCGACGGAAGCAGACAAAAAGCAAGAGCCGGTCGAACGTGCTCCCGGAACAGGTCTGGAGGGGACTTAAAAAGAGATGCCGCCGGACTCAGTAACGCCGTGACGTTCCAGACGGGCCCAACGGAGTCGTGAAAAAAAAAAAGGGAACACGCCCGTCAAACGGGTGAAGAGGAGGCCAGAGGAGGCGACATTCACGTCAAGCACGGGTGTTAAAACGAAAAAACGCTGGGAGGAATCAACTAAGGAGTCCTCCCCTCCGTGCAGCACTTGGGGAAAAGAAGGGGGGGGGGGGGAGGTGTGCGCTACGTGAAAAGGGGAATCGCCAACCATCTACGAATGCAAACAGGGGAGAAAAAAAAACTACGGAATCCCTCCCAAACAAATACTTTCTTTCGGCGGCGGAAAATGGAAGCACAACTCTTGCGAAAGTCAAACACCTGCCACAACCACCGGCGCGCACCACCCCCTTGACTGTAAAGACGTCGCAAAAAGACGGCTCGGTCATTAGGCCAAATCCCCGTGATCCCGAGAGGACTTAGGCTCGGTAAGAAAACGCAAAGGCAAGACGAACGGGAAAAAGGGTAGAACGGAAAACCCGGGAGTGCACGTGAAGGGACCGTCGACACGTATCAAACCAACTAACTTACCGGGGGAAACCGTGAGGTTAGGGACCAGACGCTCATAAACAACAACAAACTCGGAGGAGGAAGATGGCCCGAAAGCTCCCACGGTCCGGAAGGAGGGGTTGGAAGCCGTTGTCGAAGGAGGGCAGTCACGGTCCGCCCACGGGACGATCAAAACTTCTAGGAAGGGTCACCGGGGGGAGCGATAACAGCAAAAATCACCGCGGGTGAATTGATCGCGGAGTAAGCAAGGGAGAGGCGTTGGAGAAGAGGGAGCATTCAAGGTCTGAGCGCAGGTTGTGTAGGGTTCAGGAGAAAGGATGTGGCTCCCAAGTCAAAACGCCGGAACGAACGTAGGGAGAAGGTGAGGATCGGGGAATCCGGGCGGGGAATGAAGCACGAATAACGTGCCCCGTTGCGTAGCCTTGTGGAACAGGCTTCCTTGAAAGGGAGCGCACGACTACGATCCCATCGGAGCGCCGGCCAGGGAGGACCCTCGTGAGAGAAGCTCAGGAGGAACAACCTGTGCCATTTGAAACTTGAGGGAGGGAAGACCGGATCCTATCAACCCCTGGTGTCACAGGGCCGAAAGCCCACCCCTCGCGCCGGCTTGAACGAAAGGCGAAAAAAATGTTCAATGCGGCCTCAAAGGCGGGGTGAAAGGCCGATCGCGCCGGGGGGACAAATCGCCCAGGAATGCTGCTCGTGAGAGGAAATCTCCCTGGGGAAAATAACATTGGCGGCCGGGAACGAAAGGGGGGATGAGGAATGGGTCGAGAGGGAAACGGCTGACTTGTGTCAAGGAAGCCGTATGTTTAATTCGACGCGTCACTTTACTGACCGCCTTGCGCGTCCCCAAGGAACAGTGAAGTGCCCGGGGAGGGGGACGGTTGCCTTTCCCCCCTGGTTGCCCGTACGCTGGGTCAGAGGGGCAGGTTCGACTACTTGGGGGTGGGAATGGCCGTCACGTCGAAACATCCCTTATGGGCAAAGGCGGCGAGGAGACGGGATCAAAAAAAAAAAACAGCTGCGCCTACGGGACCCAAACTCGAACCGTGTAGCAAAATGGAAACAATTTCAGGAAGGTGGGGGGAATGAACCTCCATCGGCCATAAAGTCAAAGGATACCCTGGAAAAGCGGAGAGAACCGGATATGCTGAAAAAAAAAGACGGCGATCATGTCCGTTCCACACGTCTTTGAGTACAAACTTCTGTGTCGAAAGATGAAACCAGGGGGGAAATATCATCAAAGTTGGCGTACCGAGGGATAGCTTTGTCCGCTTGAGGACGTCAACAGGTGGTGAGAAAAGGGGGGGGTAGGAGGCTCGGTAGTAGGGATTATGCCGTTCTTGTCGAAGAAAAAGGTGAAAGCTGGCTCCGAACGGGCCTCGGTTGATCCACAGGAAAGAAATGAAATGAAAGGCGAATGCTGGACTTTCGTCAGCGAGCAAAGGAAGGGGTAAGAAACCTGCGGGGGAGGGTTTGCCTCCCCGTAAAGGGGGCAAGGGGATCCCAGGTCCGTCTAGTCTGAAAATCCCATAGAAGTACCCTCTTAGAGAGTCTGGGTCACGTGGATCGCTGGTAGAGGAAAAACTTGCGGACGTGGGGGGCAAGTCGAACCAGGACGTTTTCCCCGTGCACCTGAGTCAAGTAATCGAAGGGGTGACAGCGGGGGGTTGGGGAAGAGACATGGCCGGTGCGGAAAATCCGGGGGGGGGGGAGGACTGGTTTGGTGCGGGAAGGGGGTAAGGGGAAGTCGCCGAAACTCGAGACACCAATAGGGATTTGTATGGGTCGGTGACGAAAAAGGGGGAGGGGGGAGGAAATCCGAGGGGGTTGAGGCACGACACTTGTTCACTCTCCCATAATCAAACACAAAAAGGAAATTAGTATTACAAAGATGATGACACGGGCAGACAAAGGAACCTAAAAAGGAGGAAGAGACACCTCGGCACGACATCAACCCATACCTAGGTCCTAATCGTAGGCGACTTAGGAACTGGTGACCACTCACCAAAAATCCGACCCCAAAAAAAAAAAAAAAAAAAAACCCACTACACCAAACACCCCCCACGCTCACCACAAAAAAAACAAAAAATACGGAAAGCTGCCGCACGACACCAATAAGCCACCAAACCAAGTTCTTCGCCTCGAGGAACCGGATCACCAAACTAACCCAACCAGAAGAGTGGGGACAAACAAGGAGTGGGCGGCGAGCCGGTGCACAAACCACAACACACACCATTAGATATAGTCCGTCACCCACCCATTCTCCTGTCACCAAAAAGAGGAGCGGATGGACACGTTGCCACGGAAGAAAAAGGTTCGACTTTCCAAACGCCCGCACATACGTGGTCCTTTATATCCCATCGAGAAAAAGAAAACAGAAAGAAGACGCCGGGCACGGATCTGAAATCTACCGAAGGGGGAAGACAAGGGGGGACAGACTGGCCCGGTACGGGAGGCAACCAAAAGCAGGTTTCAGGCGTACACTTGCTTACTCGCTGAACTAGACAGGACTGATGACGCTGCACCATTTAACGGGAGGGGAATCAGGGGTAAGCTAAAAGCGCGCGGACGGATGCAGAGTGGAAACCAGGCCTGGTTTGACGACAAGACGGCATATAGACTAACAGCGACTAAAAAAGCTTCCCACCCTGTTGAACAAAAAGACCCCAGCGACGGGACAGACCGCGTACGACAACGAAGATGTAGATCCGTAATCTCAGGGGGGGGGACAGCAACGATGACAGAAAAGATTTACAACATTATCAGAGGTCCGGGTCGCCATGATCCGTGAGGGTCGCTTCCTCCTTGAGTCGGCTGCTTTCAGGGGGAAGGGAGGATCTGATCAAGGAAAAGTCAATCCAACATTGTACGGCTGCCCACCAAGGTGCCAGCGAGTGGGGCCCTAGAGAGTCTGGTGGGGGTCTGGGACCAGCGACGCCGCAGACCATCACGTTCAGGGTCGGGAGAAAGTGACCGGCCACAGACCCAGAAAGGCTGTCGGAAATACGCGACCCCGCGAAGAAAAAGGGTTAAAAAAAACAAAAAGGGAAAGGCCACCGCCGACACCGTCACGTCAAAACTGGGAAAATAGAAGGAGGGATCTATCGCCCCCCCAGGGATAAGAAAACAATCCGGAGCAGGAGTAACAAGTCGCCGTGGACCCGGAGCCATCGGACACGAAATCATCTCACCAAAAAACCGATTCCACCAGGTCGCTAACATCTCACGAGAAGCTATAAGTGCGCCAGTGCACCCGGCCGACTCTTCTTAACCAACCGAAGGGAGAGCCGTAATGGAGTCAAGGGACGTCAAAAGCCGGGGAAAGAGGGGGACCTTGAGACGCGTCGAAACAAACGGGTGCCGCGGACGAACCGAGGCTTGTGCGAACTCAACAGAAAGCACGGGTTGAAAGAGAGTCGTTGGGAAAAAAAAAAGGGGGAAACAGAAGAAAAGCCAAAGGCGTCCTCCACGCGTGGCCGCGCAGAGAGGGAATACAGTAGGAGGGGCTCGACGGAAAAGGGGGAAGCCGACACCATCGACAGACACGAGTCATAGTAACGCACAAAAAAAAAAAACAGACTTCCGGGGAAGGAAGCCCCCCGAAGAAACGCTTGTATCCGGCGGCGGAGGAAGGGGGGGGAAGAACACGCTTTCTCACGCAACCTTCTACAACCACCGGCGTAGAGAACACTTTACTGCGACAGGGAAGTCGACCCACAAAGAACTCTTCGTGCCGACGGCCGATGATAAACGTGAAAAAAGCCCCCACGCCGCGGCAGAGCTCGCGTCGCTACCACCCGGAAAAGGAGAAAAACGCCGGGAGCCCGTACGTGGGCGGAAGGGAGAAATATCTCCCAAAGGATCACCAACTAGGAACCAGCACCCAATGGAAGCATTCAAATACCGCTCCGCCACCAAAAAAAAGAGAGGAGAAAAAAGAAGAAGGGATGGAAAGCTCACGGCGGGCGTAGTGGGGACACTGGGGGAGGAAAAGAAAGGGGTTCAGTACACGGTCACGGCACCCCACGGTGAACGGAAACAATCGTCTCACTAGAAAAAGGAGCGGAGGAAAGAGACTCACGCACGGGGGGGGGTGGAGGCGTGATTCCAAAAGTGGATAGCGGCGTACGCAAGAGCGGCGTTGGCGACGTCAAGGGGGGTCGCCATTCAAGGTCAGGGCAGTGGTGTACAGGGTGCAAAGTAAACGCGCTACCCCTCGCCAAAACGCCGCAAGAAAAAACGTCGTGTCGGAGAGTCTCCCGGCCGGAGGAGTGACTTCCACATCTTGGAGAGGGCGAGACGTGACAGTTTCACGTAATTCCAGGGGAAAGAAAAGACGCGAACGACGACCAGGGGTACACACGCTTACTCCGTAAATGGGGCGGAGGGAGACGCTTCCGTGAAAAAAAAATCAGCAGACTCGCAACAACCCCGGGGGCATTGGGAACGTGAAGGCGACAAAGCGTCGCCGGAAAAAATTTTGGAACGGGCGGAAAAAGGCCCCTCTAACGCAGATGGACTTCACGGCAGAACTTCACGGGCTTCGTCGGGCAGTGTGAAAGAAAAGAATGTCGGCCGGATCACGGCGTCCCGGAAATAATGCTTCGTTAGATGGGCGGAAATTTAAGCCGGTGGAGGGAGCGCAGTGGCGTGAGCTACGGTCACGGCTACCTTGTGTGCAGAACTAACAGGATGTACGTGAAGGGGCTTGAAAAACTGTAGCCTGACGCCCTTCGAAGTCCACGGAAAAGACTGTGCGGGACGGCAGTGGCCTTTCCCCTGGGCAAGATGTTAACAGCCGTCAAGGATGTCAGTTGTCTAGAAGGTGCCTGGGGGACCACATCCGTCAAATCAAAAAAGTGGAACCCGTGATGTCCCTTAGCGAAGGATCACACACACGAAACAGCTTCGCCTACGGCCCAACCTAAGGAGCAATGAGGAACTTAACAATTAAAGACTGGACATTTGTCGGGTAGCTTCCCAAGGAGAAAAAATAAATCACAGCCGACGCAGGAGGGAATCGTAAAAACCTTCGCCATGGCGCACCCCCGAACTTTTCGCGATCAGTCGGATTCGTTGGACAGTCCAAAATCAGTGGGGGAGCTGCCCTATGCACTGAGATTCGCTCAGGGGGAGGCGAGGGAGTTGATCCGACGGGGGAGGGACCCAACCTTTGGTGAAATGGGCGGAGGAGCTGTGGGGAAGTCTATGTGAAGGGGAGGGGAGAATGAAACCAAAGCACACGGGGAAAAACCGCTGAATCCGTCAACGCGTTGGAAAATCCCAATCCCCGCCAGTACACCCGCTTACTCATCGAAATACAGTTCAGCCGACTACAAGGGTCCTGGACGCGAGAGGGTTGCTCAAGCCGCCCAATGTTCGGGCATCAGAAAAAAAGAGGGGGGTAAAAAAGAAGATCCAGTGCCCGGGGAAGAAAGCTTGGAAAGGGTAATCAGCTGGGATAGCCCCGAAAAATTAGGTGCGGACTTGGAAAGAAGGAGGGGGGAAACCTCGATTTCCCTTGCAACGGGCTGGAAAGGGCGCCATACACAAAAGGTGAAGAAGACAGGGGGGAGTTTCTTCCGATATCCGGGTCGACATTGGTGAACTTGGCATTGTAGAAGTACGCCGCCAAAATCGAGACCAACAGGGGGGAGTGGGTTAGGATTTAAGGTGGCAGTGGGGAAGTCCTTTCGCTAGGGGGGGTAGACCCCCGTTGGCATCTCCGAGAAAAAAAGAAAACAGGAGAGGGAAAGAAGAGATTAACAGTTGGATCAAATTCCCTCAAGAAGACTCACGGGTCAGGAAACAGACAATGCCCAAGGAATTTGTCCCTACGGGAGAGTCGGCGACGGGTCACCGCCCCCTGACACAACAAAAAAAGGAACAAACCAGACCTCGACTCCACCGGGACAATGGAATCTGAAAAAAAAGGATGGGCGACTTGTGAAAGGTGGAACGGTAACGGAAAAGGTGCGGCTTGCACCAAAAACTCAGAACCCCTGAATGTCCGTTGTGGTCCCAGAGATCAAGGGACACCAGACTCTCTACGTCGCACGATCTGGGTAGAACGATCTAAACGTACCTGGTCCCGACGGAGCCGGTACGGAGAAAACCGAACTGGGGTTCGCGGCCAGGTACGGTTCCGAGCGAACGGAGAGCTTCGCGTGGAATGTAAAGGGGGGAAGATGGGAGATAGAAACCAAGCAGAGACAGGGACGGAGCATCGTTTTTCACCAGGTCAAGGGGTTAAAATTTCGGGCAAAACATCCAACGGGACTAAAGGGAACCTCTCCAATTCAACAAAAACTGGGGGACGGCCACGACGCAAACAGCGAGACGCAGTAGTTAAGAAAAACGAGAGCATCTGGTCGGGGAGGCAAAAAGAAAAAGGGGTTACGACAACTCAGGGAAGGGGGGGGGGGGGTGGGGGGGGGGGGGGGGTGGTGTTTGGGTGGTTTGTAGAGGGGGGGGTGTGGGTGGCTTGGACAAGGCTAGACGAAGGGAGTGCCCATGGCACGGTTCTTCGTTGACATCCCGGATTCTTCAAGGAAGCTTTCTTACCACAGGGTAGACACCGGGAGATACCACTCGACAACAAGAGAACAGGTTCCAGCGGAATCACACTTTTTACCATAGAGGGGGGAACACAGAATCTTTGTAAAGGTGGGGAACCACTAACGAAGGGGGAAAAATCACTGGCTGGGGGACGAGCAATACCCGACCAAGTTGAGGGAGCCCCTACGTGGCGCCGGCGTATCCCGGACGGGGCACAGTTAAACGGGGCAACGCCTATGAACACGTCAGCACCATTCTGACCGTCTAAATGCGGGGGGTCCTTAAATGACAAACGGGGAGAAAGACAATCCGTAGCGAAAAAAGGAGAAGGGGGGTACAAAAAGAATAGAGACAAGTGGCACATCCAAACGTATTCCAGGCGCAAGCCATCTCACTAAATCTATAAGGGGCGCCGGAGCCACGCCAGGAATCAGGGATCACGCCGCCCGAGGCCGAGTGAAGAAGTTCTACAGGGAAGGGCCATAAACGGAACGTAGCGGGACTGGACCCGTGACTGCTACACACGTTTGCCAAATAACCCTCGTTGGAGACATTCAACCGCAAGCACGGTGTTGCAAGGACGAGCTGCGAGGTCACGGAAGGGACGGACCACCTCCGTCGGCAAAAGGGAGGGGAGATGGAAAGGATGGAGCTAAGGGAAAGGGGAAGACGTCAAAACCATGGACTAGGCACTATGGGGAAGTGAAGTCAAAAAGACGGGCCGGCAAAGTCCTCAAACTCCGACACGACGTTCATGAAGGCGAGGACGCGGGACACGCGGTTCAAGCAACCTCTCACACAAGAGAGACAAGAATTGTAGGACACAAGACTAGCCACTCCTCAATCCTTCATTAACGAAAAAAGGGAAAACGGCTCCCCAAAAGGGAGAGGGAAGGGTCTCTCGCCACAGGCAATGAAACGCCGGTATCCCAGCCGAAGTTACCTTTAAGGGGGCCTCTTCGACAAGTGAGAAACGACTAATTCAAAGGAAAAGATGAGAAG
>Ga0179593_1519077_pt1 | contig 11017 bp, 10 predicted proteins | sample CZODoug2_1_08_16_FD_185931 | JGI IMG/M metagenome (GOLD analysis project Ga0179593, IMG submission 185931) | Vadose zone soil fungal communities from Angelo Coast Range Reserve, California, USA - CZODoug2_1_08_16fungal (PacBio error correction) | ecosystem: Environmental > Terrestrial > Soil >...
CCAAGAGCTTCCAGTACAGATACAAATCCCGCTATCAGCCGTAAACCCGATAGGCGAGATTTGGAAGGGCGAAACGAAAAAGGAGGCGAGAACACGACTCTAAAAAGGGTAAAGAAAGAACTGATGATGTGGATTAAGAGAAAGGGAAGGGCAAGCGCGACAACGCGAAAAGGCTATTTCGGCAGCACAAGGCCAAGCCGGGGGCCTAGATCTTGGGGCACAAGGGAAAAGAGCGGGAATAAGATAAAGGGGAGACGCATACCAGCAACTAAAAGCAATAAGAAAAGCAGATTCGGTTGAAAGAAGGAGAGCTTCTCTTAGGGGGGAAGCTGTAAGCGAGTATGATTTGTGGCGACGATCGGGGGATCAAAAGAGGCCGTTAAAATTCCCGGGGGGGGGACGCCGGCGGCGAACAACACATCCTGCAGGTGAAGGTTCAAGCGGGGGGGGCCACTGATAGTCAGACGGAACTTCGGGGCCCAAAAACATCCCGCTGATAATTTTGAGTTTATACGGGAGCAAGATGTAAGGATACTAATTTCCCTTGGAGAGGAAAGGCGCACCGGGGGCTCAAAAACTAAATTACGATCGAAGGCATCCCGCGTAGGAGGAAATCCCGTAGGGCCATGCAGGAACTGGAAAGGGTAGGGGGGGGGGGGGAATTCAAGGGAGTCTGGGAGGGGAAAACGTCGTACACTGAAAAAGGACAACATCATACGGGCCGAATAAGCGAAAAGTGAGGAAAGAAACGTGGACCTTAAAAGGGTTTAAAAATAAGCCAGGGGCGTTCAATCTGCACGATGGAGGGAAGGGGACGATTGGCAGCATGGTTGGCGAGCTCTGGGGGGTTTCAGTGCCTTATCGCGTCAAAAAAGCCTTGAATCAGGTCTCTCGGCGAAAGATGAGCCTCAAACTAACCAGGGCCGAAAGAGCTCTCCTGATGCCAGCAGTTACGGAAACCGCCTCGGCTCCCCCGCTCAGAAATCCAAAAGGGTTAGCGGCTCGTCGAATCAAAGTACGCGCGAAAACTGCTCCGAAACCATCAATGTGACGCCGGCGGCACTTTTTTGGGGGGATATGCAAAGAAGGGACCAAGGGGAGAAGGATAGTATCGATCAACAGGAGGAGAGAAGAAAGATCTCGAGACCTTGCGGTCAGGAAGTCGGAAAAAGAACCATACGGCGTCACCGATCGTAACAGAGTCGAGGTCGGGACCTGATGCGCCGAGAACTCTCCAGCTTGATGACGTCGCGACCGAGGTAAGGGGGGGCCGAGGTACAAAGAGGGAAGATCCCGCAGGACAACTGCGCGGCGGAGGGAACGCAGGGGGTTAGTGCCGTAACAAAGGGAGTCTGTCGCGAGCCATGAGTTGTCCAAGGCAGAAAGATTTACGCCGGGATGAAGGAATACAAGCAGACTAAATGAACGAATCGAAAGGAGAAAAAGACGAGAATTACTAGGAAATAACCTTTTAAAGGAGAAATTGAATAGGGGTGCCAAACGGGGTCTTAAAAGAACCGACCGCTTCGCAGGAAAAGTCCACAGGAAAAGTAATGGTGAGTCTATTTCCAGTGTCGGAATGGTCATGCGAAAAGAACATACTCGAAACGTAGGGGAAGCCAATGGGCATCGAGAATGTCAGGTTAGGGCAGGCCGGTGGGGGGACATTGCACCTTGAGGGAAGCTACAAGGGGATGGGGGTAGCATGACCTGATGGTTTTCGGGAACCCTAAACTCACCGATACGTTCTTACGTAATGGCGAAAAAATTGATGGGGAAAGAAAAAGGATGTTGGCTGCATAAAGGTCAACCAGCAACAATTGCCCACCTGTGCAGGATGGGATTAAAAAGGTCCCCGAATTCACTTGAGAAACGAATAAAAAAGCCCAAGAAAAAAGGGGATTTCGAAAATAATAAACAGCAGCCCACCAAAGATAAGTCCAAGCAACTATCAATCGAGATGGTGTCAGAACCTAGTGCTCGCCGAGAGGGGAAATTAACGATCCGAGTCAGAGGCATCTCTCTGGATACCTGGCAAAAGGAATGGGGCAGGGAGCAGAGAATCCAAAAAAATAGAGGTTCGGGTGACAGGGTTCGGCATCTGTCACTATTGCATCTTGAGGGACACTTTGAAAGAATGAACATTAAGGCTCCCCGCGGGGCGAGTCCAAAAATGGAATCCCGCAGTAAATCTCCTCTGGGTTTCTCAGAAAAGGGGCGTAAGGAGCTAGGAAGCGTATCCGGAGGTAGGGTCCAGGGGGGAAGGACGGCGATGCGTAAACAGTGCCGAAACTCAGACCAAGGGGGGGAAAAGGCGGCACACCAAGCTGACAAGCCTCCTTCTAGAGGAGAGAGAAATGAAGAGAAAAATGTACAAGAATGTCAAAGTATTCTAGCTCCAAACGATGATACGAAAAAAAAGTTTTTAAAACTCTGGGGAGGAGATACAACAACACGGGGGGGGGATGAAAGATAGGAGCTAAAAACCTTTTTGCATTAAAAATCGGTTGGAGAGAGCTCAAGGGTCAACACGTGATTATTTTGGGGTCGCATTTGGGGTGTCCTGCAGGGGGGGTCGAGCAAAAGATAGCTGAGCAGGAGGGTGATTCAGCTGTCATTAACACTATTGCCGCTCACCCATTCACATGGAATACACTCCTACAGCGGGGGAAACCGCCAGAAATGCAGAAGACGCATCAATCACGTCTACAGCCGCAACCGCCTAGGCGAGCTCCGGACCTTAAAGAAACGAGAAAAGAGTACTTGCGGGGGAAATGGCTGGAAGCGACGCACGAGCCTGGGGGTTCTGGGCAAAGTGTATTCCAGGCAATTAGTGCAAGCTACCTGACGGACACTCGGGAGGGATTGCCGCATCTAGAAGACAGTCTTTGCCAGGTTAAAACTATAAAAACGGCTGTAAGACGGATAGAACTAGCGCGAAGCCAGGTCAGGCGAGAAAACTCCGAAAAATTCGGAAGGGGTTAATCACCCGCGCTGCTCTGAGGAGGTTCTCTCTTATGATTTGGTCAAGAAAGAAGCGGGGAAAACTCCTCGAGGAAAAGGAAGGAATTGAGAGGGGGAGAAACTACGGAGTCAGGGGTCGGTTCAATGGTTTGAGAAACTGGATAGGCGGTCAAGAAGACTAGGCCAGACTTGGGAGAAAAAGGAAAACACGAAGGGTTGAAAAAAGTAAAATCCCGAACAAAGGAGGGGAAAATGTACTTGGAAATAGAAGCGCAATCTGCCAACTCCGCCTGAAATAGCTCAGGGGGTAGCCCATGAGGACGCAAGGGAAGTCAGGAGTCAAAAGGCACGGGCCTGCAAAACGGAACTGTCGGGGGAATTACGGGGCGCTGCGACTGGGACCAAGCTAAACGGGTCGGAACGACACGTGGAAATGCAAAAAAGCAGTAAAATGCCGTTTACCCCCTCGTTTGAAGGTGCAAAGGACATAGAAAAGGAATCGGTGAAGGTACCGATCTGGGGCAAGTACGAGTGGGGGGGGGGGAGCGCAGAGTTCGTATAGAGGAGGAACTAAAGGGGGATGGTCAAACTCCGGAGAAGAGCGGAAGTTTTCGGGACACTCGGGACCGCATCCTTAGCTCGGTCAGAGGGGAAGATTGCCTCGAAAGAGGAGCAAATGCCATTCCTGTCGGTCTCGGGAAGCCCTCAGGAATCAGCATGATTAGCGCTTGGTGCTCAAACGGTCGAGCAAGAAGAGGGATCCGGGGGACCTAAATAACAAGTTTACGCCAGCAGGAGGGACTTTTTTTGAGAGCAGAGGCAAAGGGGAGATCTCATCCACAAAAAAGGAGGACTAATCTTGCCGAGACCGTAGGTAGACAAAAAGTCGGGAAAAGTGCGTTATGGGGGGAAAATAGAGACCTGCTCTCAGCAGTGAGAGAAAAGCACAGCTACTCCAGCTTGGGAAGGGCGCAGGCTCGCGAGACCCAGGAGGGCTTTGGTGCCTAGGACTGATGAACGAGAGACTAAAACGCTGGCTAAAGAAAGGGGGTTTTGGGAAACACCAGAGGCGGCTACGGGGAAAAAGGAGGTATCGTCAGAAAGGATGGTGAAACAGACCGGAAGAGTCCTTAACTACAAAAGAGAGAGACAAAACTCTTAAAGGATTCACCATACACTTCATTAAGGGTACGGGGAAGTGAAGAATCGGGTGGAAAGGGCGAGTTACTGCACAATTCGGCTCCGTATCGGCTTCTCGAGGCCTAGAAGAAGGAAGGGGTTGATTTGGGTGAAAGGGGGAAAAAAAATGTGGAGTTTTGCGGGTTGCAGGAAACTCTAACGAACAGTTGAAAAGGTCTACCGTCCTGAGAAACGAGGGAAGCAAGGGGAAGTTTGTCTGCAGAAGTCGTCGGGAGCGTCTAGCACGGGAAAGGGGGGGTCATGACCTCTTGTCGATAAACGCAACAGATAAAGAGCCGGGAAGGCAATTAGGGGCGAAGCAGTTTAACAGGGGCAGAAATAGTGGGAAGGAAATGGGGAGGACCTTCATGTACTGGTTCGCGACGAGGGCACCAGGGAAGGGGTATCAAGGTCGACGACAAGGTCGTGCGAAAATAAAGAGGAGCGGACTCGAGAGCCCCAAAGAAGGAGAAAAATTAAGCCACCTATCGAATAGCTGAGGGAGCGAAGGTGTTCTGGAGAGAAGATGGATCCACGACTGATGGGGCCCAGCTCTCGAGCCTAAAAATAGTGTTCCGTGGGCGGAATAGCGATTGCGCAGGGGGGGGAAGGTTCGCAGCGTAAAGAATGGGGGAAAAGGGGCCTGAAACTTGAGAAAGTAAGGCTGACGCGGGGAAGGGAAGCCGGAAATCCCGCAGAGACTCGGGTCGGGCTGAAAGTGAAGGAAAGAGTGCATAGAGGGGGGAGATAGCCGGGATTTAGGAGGGGGGGAGGGGGAACTTCGGCGGGGGGAAAAAGGGGGGGGGATCACCGCTGTAGGCGTAGAACTCTCAAAGAGAGAGCGGTCAAGCGGGAGGAAAAGAAAGGACTTGCGCACCTAATTAGCATAGATCGAAATGAAGGAAGACAAAATTTCCATCATCAAGTTATGGAAAGGGAGAAGAACAAGATATAGACGGAAGAGGGGGTTCCCTCTGGGATCTCTCTCAACAAACAACAATAAGAAAAGATATCCCATAGAGAAAAAAGTTTTGAAAGCGAATATCTTTTGGGGGAGAGGAGAAGCTCGACTCCGAAAACCATAGAACAGGTGAGGGGATTTGCCCGTCGACGAGATAATGCTGAGCAGGGCGCAATGAAAAAAAGGAAAAAACACGCTGGCCGTCAAGTGAACCTGGGGGGAAAAGGGTGACGCCCTACAGCGGTGATTACCGAAAAGACGAAGAAACATCAAGAAAGAGAATCAGAAATCCCCGTGGAAAAAGCCTAGATACGCTTACCGACAAAAAAAGAGGAAAAAGAGTTGCGGGATCCAGGTTGCAGGGAAGAGAGTGGGCCTTAATTATCTGGCCAGTTGTATGGGAAAAGGCAATTAGTGCAATCTTAACGAACTGCAAAAAAGGATAAAGGGTCGGCTATGAGGGCCGGGGGGGGGGGGCAACACGGCACAATAGCGACAAGGTATAACCTAGATGGTGCAAGGCTGAACGCGGAGGGGGGGGGGGTGGATCTGAATCTAGGACCTAGAAACTTAAAGGCAGAAGCTCCTAGAAGGGTCTTGGTGGGGACTAGCCTGAGACCTTTTGGAGCTGAAGTTCCGGGAGAGGGGGGGGAACGAAGACGGTGGGCTCCCGCTTAAGGGGAGAAAATCCCGGGGTACATAGAAGAGGCGCAAAAAAAAACCTGAGGAATGTTCAATTTGTTTGGGGTGGGGAAAGATATGCAGCGTCAGGGGGGAGGGGTCGGCAGAAAACCTTTGAGCCATTCCCGAGAGGAAAGTCGGGGGATTGAAAGATCCGAACAGAGTCAGGATAAGAAAAAAAAGGAAAGGGGGGAGACGGCGAAAGGAAAGAAGTCTGCAGCCAACTCCGCCTTGGGGAAGAGGGGAGAAGTACGGTATGACCAGTCGAGGGGAAAAAAGGGTCTTCAGGTCTCGGTGAACTTTCCTCAAAAAAAAGTACACTGTAAATAAATTAAAGAAAAAATATTACGGGAGCCTGGGAGCCGCGAAGAAGGGAAGGGATATGTACTTTTCAATTGGAAAAGTCAGTAAAAGCTCCGGGACAATCTTTCTTGAGTGACATATTTAAGGGCTGTGAAGGGCGGTCAAGACGGGGTTTGTTCGTAGCGTTTGGGGGGGGGAAAGGAGAAGAAGTCTCTTCACTCCACAGCCTTTCTTGCTAGGAAACGAAGGGCTCGGAGACGAAGCGGCCTGTCGGACAACCAAGGGACGAGGGGGAAGCCAAGGATGCTCGTTCCGGGGGGGTAAGGAGCGCAGTGGGAAAAAAAGAGGGGAAAGACCCCATTCTCGGTCTAGAGAGACAAGCAGCGCTATGGAATCAAAAAAAAGCGTTGTAAACTTTCGGAAATCAGGCCCGTGAGGGGGGGAAACCCGCGCCTCGATTTAAGGGGAAGGACTTCGGCATACCTTGTTGGAGCGAAATCATAGAACGCAGCTCAGATCTAAAGAAAAACAACAACGTAGGATTATGAAATATAGAGGGGGCAGGAAATTGGCTAGAGGAGAGAGAAAAAACCAGCTGCCGAAGGCGTCCCGGGATGGAAGGAAGCAGACTGCTGGGGGAAGTGGAAAGCGAAGCCAATCTCTAACCAGCGGGGGGGACGCTCGCAGTCGCGAACCGAGATGGGGAGGAGGTCCGCGGGAATGAAGAAAGAACGCTGAAAATACGAAAATGGGGGAGAGGTTGTCGCGAACACCTAGGCGATTAGGGAGGAAGGAATACAGGAGTTTGGGGAAGGGGGCCTACCTGTGGAGTGTACGCCTATAAGGAGGTGCAAAAGAGAGGAGAATAGTACTGGACGAATCGAAGAAACGGGAATGAAGGAAACACAGTTTACAAGAACGCTGAAAAAGAGGGTGGTAAAAAAAATTCAATTTGAAAAGACTAACCCGGACCGTTCTTGAGTAAGTCCGAATTCTAAGTCAGGTGGGGGGAAGTTTCCGATTTCAAAAGCCGTTTTGCGGAGGGTGTCACGCCCCTGAAGAAAACTCGAAAAACATGGAATTGGAGAGACTTTCCGAGAAGAGGATTGCATTCGAAAAAGAGGGGCGGGAAACGGAAGCTTACGCGTTGGGGAAGGCCGTAGAGCAGTGGAAGGGAAAGTATCATTGCTTTTTCGGGAAGAACCGAGATCCAAAAAGAGCGGAGGGATCTAATGCTAAGTCTGTACCAGACGAAAATCTTTGTACGCTTGCTGAGGGGGGGGGCAAATACACGAACAATAAGGACATTCAAAAGAGGGGAACGCCCGTGCTAAAGAAAGAAAAAAGGTTTTTTATAAACGGAGCATAGCAGAACCGGGGAGAAAGAAGAAGTCTAACAGAGATCCCTCTAAAAAGGAAGGAGTCCTTACCGCTCAAAGGAGAAGGAAAGGCTTATTTGCGCCTGAATGGGTATGGGGATGCGCAGAGTTTCAGGTCCCGTCGCGTCAGACTTGACCAAAAGAGACGTACTAAAGGAAAGCAGTGGGGGAGGGGGCTCCTATCCATAGCGGGGGGGAAGGATGCAGGGGTCAGGTCAGGAAGGCAAAATTGAAAAGATTTGTCCATGGGGAAAGTTTGCCAGAATCAAGTGAGGGGGAGAAAGGCTTGTCGAGTCCCCAAAAAGCAAGTACCTTCCGCGAATCGTAAGGATTAAGTCAAGAACAAGAAAATAGAGGTGTGAACGCGGGCTCAGGAAGGATTGGGAGATGCGGGGAGGAAAGTCTGGGTTCGGGAGCACCGGAGGGAAAACTCTCCCAATGTGAATGTAATGGGCGTCAAGCGGAAAAGGAAGCGCAAGACCTTTCGCACCTCCTGCCATCGGAATCGACAGCGGACAAAAAAAGGAGGAAAAACAGAAGTGATTCCGCGGATACGAGGAAAAGACGCGAAAGTTTTTATCGCTCGGACAACAACAAAGATGAATGGGAAAACATACTCTATACCCATAGGGGGGAAAATGTGGGAGGCACTATAGAGGTGGGGGATCAATCTGACTCCTCGGCATCATTGATATGGGGAAGTTTGCTCGCGGAGTCGATCCGATCAGGAGGGGCATTCAAAGGACAAAAGGTCCGCTCTCCCACTGGGGGGGAGTTCTAAACACCGCGGGGGGGGAAGGAAAGTCCTAAGACTGCCGGAGAAGTTAAGAAGAAGAGGGAATGAACCGCGACAGCTTACCTTCTACGTAAGCTACGGGAAAGAACTGCGCTTACATATTCCTGGGGAGGGTTCAATATTTCTGGAATCGCAAGGGGGGGGGGATCCCTGAGTGATTCTTTTTCAGGGTAAGAGGCAGAGGAAGGCAACGAAACAAAAAACAGAGAAACAACACTCGCGAAAGGAGGAGATCATATACAGCACACTAGTTGAGGGGGAAAATTTCCTATAGCTTGGAAAAAAGGAGAGCGGGAGAAGGGGGGGACAAAGATCTCGTAAATAAAAAAATTCATGAGCATAGGAAAGAGGGGACGTCGATGTGAGGGGGAAATCCCACGCGCTTGAAGAGTTAGATGCGATTCAGCTAGGAGTTGGTGGAACTCTCTCGGGGGGGGAGCGGGGGGGGAAGGGTAAAAATTCCTTTTATCAAGGAAAGGTCCGGTTACCTTCGACGCGGCAGAGAAATCTGAGGTCCTGTTCAAGGGGTTGAAAGGCACTTAGAGGGAGTAAAAAGGGGAGGGGTCTTCAAGGGAAAGAAGAATTTGAAGGATCCCGCTGGTCCTAGTACTCCCGATCGGTTTAGGATCGGGATGGAAGCAAGGGTTCTTATACTCCCAAAAGGAAGGACCGGAGCGAACTTCTCAACATCGCAACCAACTCCGCCTGCGAATGCATAAATTCTCCTGTATCCAGGCGAAAGTTAGCTTTTCGTAAATTTTGAAAAGAAACAGGGAAACTTTCCTTACCCGAACTTGAAAAAATAGGGGGAAACAAGGTTACAATCATTAGCTCACAGGACGACGGGCCGGTCGGATCGGGACTTGTTGCATGCGGGTCCCCAACCCCAAACAGAGTTCGGTGCAAGGGGGAAAAAGGTCTGCCGGGTCTGGTGGGGGATCGGTAGTTTTGAAAAAAAAAAGCTGTGGGTTCCGTGGGGCCAAAGATCGGAGGGGGGGAGTAAAAAGCCTTTCCGGAGAAAGAAGGGGGCTACGGCGAAAGAAAGCCTAGTGGGGACCGAACAGCGGAAGGAACCAAGAAAGTCGAGCTCGTTTCTTGAACAAGGGGGATAATTTGCAAAGCTCTGGCACCCAAAGCCACATCGGAGAGGGAGGAAGAACGTCGCGCTATTGAATCAAGAGAGCGGGTGGTCAAATAGGGGAAAGGGGGACGACAGGAGGAACAGAAGACCTCGTTCATGAAGAATGGACGCCTTGAGAGGGGGGGTGAGCATAATCTCAGCCCGCAAGGGGAGCGGCAGGAACTCACCAACAGGAAATTAGGAGGGAGAGAGGAAATATTCCTCTACCTTGCGGCTGAAGATTAAAAAAAGACTCAAACAAAAAAGTCTAAGACGTCACCTTTGTGAGAGAGGGAGGGAGCAGCTCAGCGCGTCGGGCCTAGGATCATCAATGAGAATCAAAAAAAGGGGAGGGAAAATCTCTCTCGGGGCGCGTGGGGATGAGGGCAGTAGTTCAAGAAGAGGGGAAATTAAGCATGAACCGGCTAACTGGGGGAAGAAAGGGGGTATCCGAACAAAGGGGAGATGGAGGGCGAAGAGAGCCAGGGTGTGATCAAGGGGGAGTTGATTTACGCCATAATAATCTGGAGAGACAACAGCGCTCAGAAAGAGTCCGGAAACGAATAGGAAAGTCCCTAACCGGCCCCCCCAAGGGGGGGGGATTACTGTGCACGCGGAAAAAAGGGGAACTTAGAAGGTTACTGCAACCGCAATTTCAAAAAAGGGAGGCTCAGCCGCCCGGCCTTTGACGAGTCCAAAGGAGAAAGGGAATTGTTGAATTTTCAGATTTCTTCGCAAATAATCGAAAAAAGAAAATACAAGACGTACCATGTGCAAGGTCGCCAAGGAACGAAGTTACCTCTAAGAGAGGAAGGAGTCTGGGTGGCTGCCTAAGCTTCGAGTGCCGAGGGAAAAGGAAAAATTTGGGAGTTAAATGAAATGGCGGGGGACTCCAGGAAGGTAGAGGGTAATTGATCACTGGTAGAAAAAGAAAGACAAACGAAGGTGACGCTTAACAAGTACAAACAATGAACAGAAATTCTTCGGGAAAGCGGTAAAAGAAAGGGTTTATAAACTTAATCCCTAGCGGAAAACCCGAAGAGGGAGTGAGGGGAAAAAAAAGAATCCGAGGAAAACTAGACAGCTCCAAAGAGAGAAGGGAAGGTAACCGCCACCTATCGAATAAATAGCTGCCCTAAGTTGCTTTAGGGCAAAAAAGGATGGCAATTCCTATGCGTCAGGAACGGGTGAAAAGCTAGAGGGCCGGAAAGGAAATCGTTTACGTGGAAAAAAGAAGGGGGGAGAAGAGCCTTGCGCGTTGCAGGTCTTGAATTGACCGATCTTTGCATGAAGGGTGCCAGATCAAAGGAAAGTCTCACGATGGTCATAAAGTCCCGCATATCTTTAAGGGCGTCGTTTCGCTGGGGCTGCCAGTAAGAAAAGATAAGGTTACGGATGGGCGCAACCCTTGGGGGGGGAGGGGGGAGGAGTTGGGAAGGCAGGAGAGGATAGGGTAATAACAGCAGTAGTCAGGAAAAAAAAAAAAAAAAGGTGATGGGTCGAGCGGCACGAAAGATGGAAAACGACTGCAGGGAAGAGAGGTGAATCCCTTACTTAGCAAGGGCCTACCCATCTCATTTGGAAAGGAAAGAGTCAGGAGGCAAAAACGAATATAAGGGAAAGAGAAAGTGGAG
>Ga0179593_1526490_pt1 | contig 11017 bp, 11 predicted proteins | sample CZODoug2_1_08_16_FD_185931 | JGI IMG/M metagenome (GOLD analysis project Ga0179593, IMG submission 185931) | Vadose zone soil fungal communities from Angelo Coast Range Reserve, California, USA - CZODoug2_1_08_16fungal (PacBio error correction) | ecosystem: Environmental > Terrestrial > Soil >...
AAACCACGTTCAAAAACCAATGACACCATCGGCCCCCCGTAACAAAACAATTTTCCGAAACCTCCCTTTTTGAAACTTTGGGGTGAGCGACGAAGGGGACTAAGGCCTGAATGAAAATGCGGTATCACATCAATCCCAAGGTCTCCATCATCTCAAAACGAAGGGGGGGGAAAAAAGGAGAACAAGAATAATCTCGATGACAGACTCCACGGAAGCCGCGGTCCCATGGCTTTACAAGCAAAAGGACAGTCGGGGCTTGAGGAGAGGTAGCCGCTGAAGCCTGGTAAATTAAGGAGAGGAAAAGTAGAGGGTGACTACTTCACGGTGAATAAAGCCGAGAGAAGATGGGGACTGAGAGGATTAAAGGAAAAGGTAGACGGAGACGAGGGTGTGGCCGCCACGCCAGGAAGAGAGATATGCACAATCATTCCGTGCAGGAATTTTAGAGAAACAGCCCCCAGCGTCAAAGGGGCTAAATATAGGCTAGGGAGGCGACCTGTTGGTGCGAAGGAAGGAGAAAGAACGTAGTCGGGGGACGGTTCAGATAATTCTTTTTCAAGTAAAATTGCAACAAGAGGAGTGACAGCTGCAATTCCTCGACCAGGGGGGGAACAAAAGCATCAGGGGAAGGTATCACGAGTATATATCACCTACATGGGACAGTCTCTGGGAAGAAAAAAGGGGGGCGGGCAAGAGAAGGGAGCTGTGGCGTAGCGCACTTGTGGCCATGAATGCGGGATCGGACTCGCAACATCTCCATCACGGGAGCTCTGTCGAACGAGTACTCCGGAAAAGTAAACATGGAAACAAAAGTTGCCAGCCGGAAGTGAACGACTAAGCCACCTAGAAGAATCGGAATAAAGGAGTGCCTGGAACTCCTTGGCGTCATAGGCAAATCGAGGGCGTCCCAATATCGGTAGCACGGAGGTGCGAAAGATTGAACGGTGAACCTCGCAGCTTGGGTGGGGGGGGGGGGGGGGAGAACACAGCAATGAGAAAAAATGCTCTCATTCGAACCCTCAAATTTCAAGGAGTGTGCGAGCCCAAAAGAGAACCCCGCAGAAGGCAGGCCAAGCTTCAGCACAGACCGAGGGTGGTGCTTTAGCGGGTTTAGCCTCCAAGGCGTCTAAAAGAGACGAAAGAAGTTGGATACGTGAAAGGTAGAGGAGAGACAAAAGGGGGGAACAATATCTTCACTTTTTTTCTGGGGTATTTGCGTGCTGATAAACCAATTGAAAAACCGCGTTTCTCACAAGGTTGGGGCCAAGGCGGGATATGGCCGACTGACATCGAGAAGGGATGGCGGGGGTAAAGGGGGGTCGAAAAGCGAACCGAAGGACATAGACTGCGATCCTCGCAGAAGAGTGATTGATCGTCTGAGCAAGGGATAACGACCTCGGATATTTGCGGAAGTCGGAAAACTGGGTCGAACGTCCTTCGAGGTGGTCTCAGGGATAACTCATTTCAGAAAGACCGTCTCGACTAAAAAAAAAAAAGGAGGGAGAAGAGAGATAGTCTGGGAACTGCTGTGGTGAACGAAACACTGCTCATCTACAGGAAATGGGGAGAAGTCGAATGATCTACAGGGGTAGACCTTGGGAGTACTGGAGAAAAGCAATCTTCTTGCGAGGATGGGGGTCCATTCGTGAGGGTGGGCGCGAGTCTACCACAGGATCCCCGCCATCGGAAGGAGAGGAAGGCAGAGCAAGACCGGGTCTCAATCTCACGACGGGATGGGAGCAAAATTAACAAATCAAGAATGATTTAAGGTAACCCGCTGATGGGAAGTGGTACGGAAAGCTAAGGGGAGGAACCTCTTGCTTCGCAAAGTTGCGGAGAAAAGATAAACGCCAGGGGGGGCCCAACACTAAGGATGGTCCCCTAACTTTTTAAATGCATGAGCTGTGAGATGGAGAGGAAAGTCTCGGACGCACAAAGGGAAAGTGAAGGCCCGGTTTTTCGTAATAGAACCGCTTGTGTCTTTCGTATCTGCATTTGTGAACAAAAGTCAGGAAACTGCAAGGGGCAACAGCTTAATATGCATTCCTGAAGGGCGACACTTAAAGCCGGCATGGAGGGAAACCGAGGGGTCATTCTCCATTCACGAAAAGAAAGAGGGATTGTCTAATACTGAGAGGGGGGATAGAGAAGTCCCGGGGACAAGAAAAATTTTAAGTTACGTTGGTCAGGGTTAAGGCGGAAGAAAAGCTCGAGAAAATGGACGCGGGTATATTATTCGCTCGGAGAATCTATGGACTGTGAACCAGGGGTTGCAAGACCCACAAAAAACCTTCTCAATCATCCCAAAAATGAAAAAGGTCAGGGTAACGGTTCTAACCGTTATTCACTTATCTCGAAGAAACAGTGAGGAAGGGAAGGGAAATGGAAAAATAGCTGTTGGGAGTATTTCAACAAGCATAGATGCTCTACTCGTAAAGCAGAGAAGCAAAAAACCCGTCTTCACCAAGAGAGAGAATAAAGGGAGAATTTGGGGCAGGGGAAAAGGACTCAGACCCACGAGCTGACTACCGCTTCACAGCGGAAAGGTAAAGGAAAAGCAAAGAAGTGAGGACCGAGCTAAGCTAATTCCCTCATCGAGAGTCTTTAGGCCAAAAGAACGGGGAAGGAGGAAAAGATACTCAGGGGGGAGGAAAAAAGCGAACGGCTCAGCGTGAGACCCGGAATAGGAAACTGTCTCTGTGGTGTGTCATGGAGAGTACGGGGGCAGTGTGAGTCGTGTTTCACTCAAGGATGTTAAGGAGATAGGGGAGGAGAGAGGGAAAGGCAGGGGGAGGAAGAGATGTTTCTAAGTGATGTGGGGGGAGCGGGAGTCAAAAAAAAAAAACGAAAAAAGATCAAAAAAGGGGAGGTCGAAAATTGTGGGCGAGTGCCTAGTCCTTGGGGTGACGGGAGGGAAGGGGGTAAAGAAGAAGGAACCGAGGCCCTGCCTGACGTCTCAGGCCAGCACTTCTTCTGTGTGCGAGAACGGTTAGCGGCAGTATCGAAAACTTTCTGGCAAGTCCGGGATGGAGGTAAAAAACGAGGGACCAGAGGGCGTTCTACGTGGAAATACCAGCATACGCTATCAGACGCAGGCGTAGAACGTTTTTGAAATTCGGCTTGCAGGGAATCTAATTATTAGAGAATGCGAGTGTACCGGAGGAAAAAAGGGGGGGGGCCCTTTTGTTGGCCAAAGCTGGGAGGTGGCTGTCATGAAGCGACCGGCTGAATAAACCGGCGGGGGCCGCCTGAAAAAGGTGGTTCTCTGGGAACCGCGGGTTGTCCCTCCCTACATCGGGGGCATATTGTGAGAGAGGACCGGGAAAAAGAGGGGGGGAGGGTCAAGCGGAACCAAACACAACAACTGAGGAGAGGAGAGAGACAGATTTGGGTGATTCCGAAACCATGTCCTAAACAGACCAAGGGCCAACGGAGTCCTTTACAACCCCCATTGCGGGAAGCTAAAAAACTCTAGGGCAGGGGGAGAAAAAACCAAGTCGTTGTCAAACCCAGGTACGAGTCAAAAATGTACAAACGGCAAGGCGGCCAACCGGGAAATTCCTAGGTCAAAGCGCTTATAACGCAGAAGCATTGGGGAAGTAAAAGAACGGAAGGGAGGATCTATAGATGGGGAGCTCTGGCGCATTTAACACGTAGAACAGGCCGCCTGATCGCACGTTGCCACTCCAGACCTTCTTGATGCCAATGGACACCCAGGGAATCGAGACCTTCAGCCTGAACCCCTGAAACACCCACGCCATCAAGCCAAAAAAAAAAAAACTTTTTGGGGAAAAAAAAAGATTAAGTCAATCCCAGCGGTCCTTCGGAAGGAACGGGTGACCCGCCAATGTTCAGCAAAAAAGTAAAAGAGTCCCTACAAGTGCGGGACAAAAATTCTGAAACGACCGCTCCTTTTAGACTGGGTTTGGGTCGCAAAAAAAAGGTTGGAGGGTAAATGAAAGGAAAATCCTCCAATTCCCACGCATCCCGAAGGAGCCCAACCGACCGATGCAGCAGAAAACCCGACCACAATCAAGGGGAAACTATACAAGGGGAGGGAAAAAAGGACAGGAGAGGGGTTCGCTGGGCTATCAAAGGAACATTACGCGGGATTAATCACCAGGTAGAGTTGAGACTACTTAAAACCCAGTTTGGATAAGAAAAGCAGAGATCGAAGGGGGGACTTTATCTAGAACGTCGATTGACAGCGATGTGGCACCAGAGTGAGACTTAGCAGTGCAATTACGGGGTTGAAGGAATTGAAAAAGCAAACAAAGAGAAAGTGCTCAAAAGAAGGGAGGGGGAGGGGCTTCCGGGGGGGGGAGAGCGCAGCGACGATACGGTGAGCGACGATGCTTGTGAATTATTGCACATCGGACATCCTTTCCAGAACAGGGGGGGGACAGCGATGTGAAGGTTCAATGTGATGACATCCAGGGGGGGAACGTTCAGTCCAATTCGTAAGAATGCAGGAAGGGCGGAGTCGCCTGGGGCAATGAAGATAAAACTGCAACGCATAACATTCTCTGGAGCTGTCGAACGAAAGGAACCCCTTACCCCAAAAGAAAGTCCCCAAGACCTTGCCAGACTTGAAGGGAGAGTCAAACCTCTCAATTGCTCCAATCTGGGGCCTGACCTAGACGGCTCCGGTGTACTTCGTGCACCGCTTCAAGGGGGAGCGTGAAAAAGATCATCATTCTTAGGCTGTACCTCTGGGGGAGGTGTTACCGGCTGTCGAGGGGGTGAACGAAAGCAAAGAGCTCCCTAGTTAGGAAACCAAAAAGAGTTAAAAAAGGCGGGGGGGGGAAAGGCCAAAGCCTCGAAACGGCTCATCAAGCAACGAACTGGGGAGCACGACGGCGGGTGGCGGGGTCAGTGTTATCCTCGCAAGTCGGCGCAGATCAATAAGTGTGAACAGAAAAGGGGAGAAGTCTACTGATCAGCAATCAGGGAAAGATCTGACGCGTGGATGGGGGAACCCAAGGCCACCGGAAGTGCTCAGCCTCTTAGTGAAACGTGGGAGAAGGATCTCTATGAAGCATTAGGGGGCTTTTGTCGCTGGACTCCCAAGACGCGTAAGACTACGGGGTACAAAGCCTCGGCCTTGATTGAAACACATCGTCGTTACCGCACCCTACTGAGGTCATTTATTAATTCTCAAAATGGCAACTGGTTCGTCATTGCGTATATGGGGACTTTAACGCAAGTTGAACAATACCGATATCAACAACAAAACATTATTATAAAATAGAAGGCGTTGGTTGAAGTCTTGGGGAACAAGAAAAAGAATCACTACAGTTCTACCAAAAAAGGGTGTCGAAAGGAAAGATTCGAGAAAGAAGGGTTGTTACAGAAAGATGAAACAATCGTCTCGGGTGTCGTCAACAGGCTGCTGCTGTCTAAGGAGAGAAAACCCCAACGAACTAAAGCACATATATGTCAACAGCCGGGGCCAATCTAGATTGGGGGTCATGGGGATCACGCTGGAAAAACGCTCAAGAGGCTATGGTCCTTTCCCCCTCTTGCAGCCAAGAAGAGAGAAGTGGAGGAACAAATTATGGCGCTCTGCGACGATTGAGAGGCGCACTGGGGCTACCTCCTAAACCTCAATCCGCCCCCCACCAGGGGGAGCGCACTTGTGTGTTGAGAGAAGGGAGGCCGTTTGAGAGAACGCCTAGGGGTTTGCGAAAAGGGGAGAGCCGACGGGAAGGAGTCAGGCTGGAGCCCAAGAGGCGAAGTTTAAACTCAAAGGGAACAATTCGCCAGTTATACTTGGACGCTCACTGAGCTGTGTTCAGCGACGTGAAACGCGAGTGGCCTTCACTAGGTTCTAAAGGAAAGACAACAGGGCGAGACTGCCGAGGGGAGGAATATCACGTCCCGGCTGGGAAGGGTTTTTCTCTTTACGGGGGCTGGTTCGGGGGGAAAGGTCGGAGAAGAGCTCAAGCGTTACTATGTTTCGCAGTCTCGTCGATATGGACAACATGGTCAGCCAAACGGAACGAAGGAACATTTCCCGCCGGGATGTACGGATAAACGGGAATAACTCGTGGAGAAACTTCAATATAAAAAGGACTCTGGGCAGAGAGTGGGGGGGAAATAATTGCAAAAGCATCGACGTCGAGAAAAAAGGGTGAAGAAGACGTTCGTGAAAGCCCTCGCTACACCGTCCTAAACCTAAGATCTGGGGGAGCAGTCTGTGCGGGGTCAAAGCAACTGGAAAAAAAGGAAAGGCTTGCTGATCTGGAGAAAACAGCGGGAACACCATCGCTACGGTCTTTAGACGAAGCTAAGTAACCGCGAATCTCGCGGCTTTAAAGTCCAAAGAATGGAATTCTTCCCAGCTACGAAAGACTTAGACCGTAGGGAGACAGAGGAAAGCGAAAAATCTAATCCAGGAAGCCGAATGTGAAGAAATATCAGGGCGCAAAGTATGTCCGGGATGGGGCGTTGCTGCTGCTCGGCTTCCGGGGGTTCTTCCTTATCGGACTGACAGAAATGGGAGATGTGATAAGGGAAGGAAGTAGTCACCCTCGCAGACAAAACAAAAAACGGAAGAGAGGAAAATGTGTCCCGCCAGTATTTTGGGGATTTTGGAGAGGAAAAAGGGGATGGGTCACTCCGCAGACACCCAACTTGGGAACGTCAGGTGGCACAGGCTGTTCTGCAGGGAGGGGGAGGACTGGGGGTGGTCGGAAGGGTTCAGTATATCCAATGGGGGAAGAGGGAAAGAGAAGAAGGGCTGATTGGAACGAGTTCCTCATCGTTCATACTTGTGAAAAACAGACCGGTCTGCAACCAAAGAGCGAAGAGGGGGGACTTGAGCTTTTTAGGGGAATGTCTGTTCGAGAGGGATGGAAATGCGATGTAGCCATTTTCAACACCGTCCCTTTGGGGGTTCGCTTGGAGGGGTAAACTGATAAGCTTCAAGGGCATAGTCAATAACCGACGGCGGGGGGGGTCTCTCCACCTTCCCATATTTGTTAGATGAAAAAGAAAGTGGGGGTTGTCAAGCCCGACGCCGTTGGCGATGGAAGACTGCGCCTTTTAACATCTTTTTTTCAAAGTGAAAAACATCTTATCAGCACAAAAACGGGGGAAAATGAAAGGTGGGGGGGGAGCATTTGGGACAAACTGTTCCCCGCGAAGGGCTAAGGGCCCACGTCTTCTTTCAAAACCAATTTGTAAAGATGGAAAACGTGGTGGCAGGGCAAAAGCAAAAAAGAGGGGAATTAAGAGCCCCCGGACGCCAGGGAAAGTTCACCAGGATAGTCGAAGCAAAAAAGGGCCCGGTGTGGTGCACTGTCCAACCAAACCCTAAAATAGTCATTAAGAGAAGATAAGCGCTAGAAGTCGTAAAATAAAAAGAGAAAAGGGAACTGATTGTAAGGGAAGGAGTCTTCTAGGGCAACGTCTGGGGAGAAGTTTGGGACACGAGAGAAACAAGCCTACTCCTTTTGTTCCAAGATAGGGATAGAAAAAAAAGAAGGTCGGGGGAAGGGAAGAATTAACACGCGCAGCATCCTCGGGGGCCAACCCGAGGAGGACGGGAAATGTGGCCTGTCAGGTCATGTCAGGATTAGGGTGAAACTCCACTTTAGAGAGAACAAAAAAGGAACCACTTGCGGGGGAAAAAAAGGGGTTTGCCGCCGGACGTGGGATCTTGTTGGGGGTGACGAGAAGAAGGAAAAGATCAAAACGATCAAGGGAGGAAAAGCTAAGACGAGGGAAGTCCACCCGCGAAGAAGAAAACATCCAAACGCGCTGTATCCCTACTCCTTGGGAAGAAGAAAAACAGGTCCAGAAAAAAATTTGATAAAATGGGGAGAGGCGCGGAAAACCGTTTCCCCTGTACAAAAGGGAGTTTACTCAGGAACACGGGATTTTTGGGGGGGCTAAAACCGAACGATGATCGGACTGAAAGATAGAGCAGGGAAAGACGTCGATTTGAGCAGATCGAATTTCTAAAAATTTGGAAGGAGAGAATGCAGCAACATTCAAACTTTTTTCACGTTTGGAATATCAGGAGAGGGAGAGGGAGCAGCCGTGTTGTTGTTGCGAGCCTGGTAACGAACAAGTGGAGAAAGTAGGGGAGGGCAAAGGAGGCAAAGAGTGAGCAAAAAAAAGGTCCTTGTGGTAGGAGGAGGTGAAGGTTGAACGAAGTAGATGATCCGACGGAACCACACGTCGGGTACTAGCCAAGGGACGGTTGACGCGGACTCTGCGGGCGTATCGGAAAAAAGGGGGGAAAAAGCTAGAGGAAAGAGAAGAGCGACATGCAACTCATCTCCGCTTAAACGTTAGCTCTTAAGGAAAAGAAAACGAAGGAAAAAAAAACCAGAAAAGAAAGATAATTTACCCTTTGGGAAAAAAAGAAGGTCTAAGACCAGAGGAGGCTCTACAAAGAGGGAAGGGGAAGGGAAGACCGAGAAGGAAATAGCGGGTGTAGAACTGACCTCGACCATCTCTTCGTCAGCCGATCATCGTCTGCGGAGGGGGGGAATGGAAACGGAATGCTGTGAAAAGGAAAAAGGGCGAGGGGACACGAGCAGGCTAACGCTGGGCTTCCTAAGGGGAGGGGGGGAAACCTCAGAGGGCGCTTTAAACAGTGGTCTTACCCGACGCACAGGAAAAGAAGAAAGGATGCAGATAAAAGGGTGGGGGCGGGGGCGAAACATAAAAAAGCGGTTGAGGGATATTGAGAAGAACGAAAAAAGAGGGACGCAAGCGCCATCATGGCCCGCCTTCTAATTCTTAGAAAAACGGAAGGAGACTTCTTTGTGAAAGATGAGAAAAGGTGCAACAAGTCAAGAACTCTTCTGGGGGGAAACGGGGACTAGGAGAAGAGAATATATTACGATGCGTTACGCATCTTCGAGAAAAAGAAACCCGACGAAAAGAGACGGCGGAGGGGAAACCCTCCAGGAAGGTTTTTAGGAGACAGTCGCCACGAAGGAAGGAAGAATGGGGGGGAGGGACTCGCCAAAGGGTAGACTTTTCTAATCCCGGAGGGGTCTCTGGAAAAACCAGTGACCCGAACTATAATCTACAAGAAACAAAAAGAGGAGGTACACTTGCAGGGGGGAGTGAACTGCTTGCCCTCCCCCGTCCTCAAAGGTAGGGCGGAAATGGGTGGGCGAAGTCCAATGTCATTCAAGACTGTGTCTAACTGGAAAAGGGAGAGATTGAAGGAGGAGGGGTCGTCCAGCAGTCAGAAGGTTCTCTCCTCGGTGGCGACCCCCCATAAAGGAGAGACAAGGATCAATCAAAGAGGTCAAGAGAAGAGGGCCCCGAAACGAAGGTAATTGTGGTATCACCACAGAAAGGAAGTGAAAAAAGATGGCTGACAAAAGGCAATCTAAAGGGACAAGCGGAGACTGAAAAAGATGGGAGCTGGGCATCACAGAGAAATCCGACACCAACGAGTCGGACACGAATGGTAAAGGACCGCGCGGGGTTAGTTTAAGTCATTTAGCACAAGCAGGGGGAGACGCCCGCGAGGGGGGTTCATAGAGAGAAACTCGTGAAAGTTGCCTCAGGGAAAGGGGTCTGCAAAGGAGGGGGAAAAAAGGAAAAGACGAAATGCCTCCGCAAAGTCTCTTTACTCTACTGTTCCTATTGGAAAGGGAAAAACGAGGGGGGGGCCGTCGAGGAACTACGAGATGGGGAAAGATACAGGTTAGTAGATATCAGAAAAGTCAAAGGGCAGAGGGGAGAGGCGGGGGCTGGGTAGGTGGAAGGCCGATAGTTTTAATCTCTCAATATGGCACTTGAAGGAGGGGCGGGGGGAGACGTCGATAAGGGCAAGGAAAGGTGCAAGAAAGCACCGCCTCAGAAAACCTACATTGGGGGGGGGGTCTCCTGAGAGGAGAGGGTAAAAGGTCGGATAACGTTTACAAGTAAAGGTAAAGAAAGCAAAATTGTCAAGGAAAGAAAACCATAGATGTTGGAAGGAAAATGTCCACGAGAGTCCAAAGGGGACCGACTAAGGGACGTGAAAGCCTTGATCTCCCCTACGGAGCGGGAGGAAGGGGGGGAAGTTGGGAAATTGAACCGGCAACCAAGGAAAGTTCTGTCAAGAGAGATGCCCTTAAGAAAAAAACATCGAAGAGATATAGGGGGACGCTCTAGCTAAGGGAATATACCCTGGTAATACAAAGAAGGGAAAAAAGGAGAAGAGAAGGGCAGACAATAGATTAACGTCTCATCGTGGAGACACAAAACCTTGTGCTGGGGAGCAAGGGGGGGAGACGCGGGGAAAGGAGGTGAAGGGGAAGAGCGTAGGCTTCTCTTCTAGCGGAGTCTTCATGTGACACTAGGGGGGGGGGAAATCATGGGGGGGGATAAAGAGAGCCCGAAAAAAAAAAAAAAAAAAAAAAAAAAAAAAAAAAAAAAAAAAAAAAAGAAAAAAAAAAAAAAAAAAAAGAGAAAAAGAAGAAGAAGAGAAGAAAAAAGACTCAAAAAACCTGTAAAAACAGGGAGGGGGAGAAAAAGGGGTTCGTCCTCCTCTATTTTTGGGGGAGCTGGAGAAGGAGGGGAAAAAGCCCGAATACGTTCAGAAAAGGAATTCCTTAGGGGGTCCCAATCGGCTGGAAGAAGTATGGGGGGGTCGGAGACGTGTTTCAGATCAAGGACTCAGACCACTGGACTGGCCATCGGGGGAAGGGCAAACTAAGGTCAAGATCAAGGCGGCGTCTAGAGTGGGTAAAATTAAAAAAAAACCCAAGAGGAAAAAACTCGATAGGGGGAAAAATCCTGACGGGAGCGGGTAGTAAGTCCTTTCCTGGGCTAGAGGGGGAAAGGACGAGGTAGCCCGTTCGCCGAAAATTTGTGGGCGAGGGGGTCGAACGAGAAGGGTATTGTTCACCGGAAGGGGAGGGTCCCCGGTGGGGGTGAAGGAAATGAAGCTTTTGAGCCAAAAAAGAAGAAGGGGGGGAGAGGAAGGAAAAGGTTTCCTGCCCCGAAGCAACTTTCATATTGGCTATAAGGACGGAAACGAAACAACGTGACCCACTTT
>Ga0179593_1535042_pt1 | contig 11017 bp, 15 predicted proteins | sample CZODoug2_1_08_16_FD_185931 | JGI IMG/M metagenome (GOLD analysis project Ga0179593, IMG submission 185931) | Vadose zone soil fungal communities from Angelo Coast Range Reserve, California, USA - CZODoug2_1_08_16fungal (PacBio error correction) | ecosystem: Environmental > Terrestrial > Soil >...
GCTTAGGAGGGAAAACCAAAACTGGGGCTGAATCCTCCTAGGAGGGGGGGCCAAGAGCAAACGGGGGGGGGGAGAGGGAGAAAAAATACTTTTGCATTGTGAATCGGTTAACAGGGGGGGTCGAGTGCTCGACACTAGAAATGGTGGTAAGGAAACTGAGTTCAGGAGCCAAAGAATCCGCCTGTGACCGTCCTGATTCGAGAATTCTAATTCAGTAGGTTAGCCAGGCAGGGAAAGGATCGCAGCTGTAGACGACGCGCGAGAAGGGAAAAGAGGACGGGCTGAGAAAGGTGGGGGTGGGTTTATCGGGTAACCTCACGCAAAATTCTCCATTAAAAAGATGCGCGCAAAACAGAGCGGGGCGGGTTAACACCGACTTGGGTTGGCAGGAAAGGTAACATTTAAAGGGGGAAAAACGGGGAAAATTGGTGAAAGAGCAATTGTTGGAATTGTCCAAAACGACCTACAAAATCGTGCGGCGAAGTTTTGGGCAGAAGAAATAGGGGACAACAAAAAAGAAAAGGATTCCAAGAAGGACAGACCTTCAAGGGCTCAGGGGGCTACAAAAACTGTGCGGGACGTGGAGGGTACCCAAGATTCCGGAGAACAAGGGCGTCGAAAATGGGGTAATCATACAACGCGAAGACGGAGACTCGCCTTGGGAAAGGAGCTCAAGGCAGGACGGGCAGGGAACGACCTGCTCTGGGGATGTGTTAGGAACGGGCGTTTGGCAAGGCCGGTTCGAGGGGAGTGGACGTAGGAAAAGAAGGGGAGCATCCGAGAAGGGAATCCTCATTTCTAAACCGCCAGTCAATTGTTGAGGGGACCGACTCCGTGGTGGAAAGAGGAGATAAAACCAACGAAAAGTAAGGGTGAGTCTTGTGTCCCCAACGAAGGGGTCTATCTCTGCGGAGGCCGGGAGGGGAGGGGGAAAGTGGGTCTGGGGGGGAAAGTAAGTAACTGTATGTCTACTCCCTTGGAGCTGGGGAGTTCCTGGAATGGGGCCTATTTTAGCCGTTCATCCGGACGCTTACAAGGAGGAAAGATGGAGATCAAACCAAAGAGAGGGGCAAACATCCATTAGACTGTTCCATTACTACTTTACCCGCGGGAAACGATTGTGGTGAGGACACAGAAAAAAGGAGGCGAGGGGAGGTAAGTCCTTTCTTTTTCTTGTAGGAAAAAAAAAAGTGACTATACTAAAATTCGGCAAAGGTCGACAAGGAGGGCGTTAAGGAACAGAAACCCGGACTTCGTCAAGGGTTGGACAGTTGGGGGAAGTCGGCCCTGCAGGGCGAGCTGGTAGAAAGGGAGTAAGGGGAACAAGAAGGGTAAAAATTTCCCATCTTCAAGCGGGGGACTACGTCATCCCTGCGGGGGGAATCTCAAGAAGGTCGCAATTCGTAAGGGAGACGAATTTTAAAGAGGGGGAATGTTCAAGGAGAAAATGGTTCATGATGTGAAAACCCCAAACGGGAAGGAGTGGAAAAGAGCAATCGACCTTTTTAGTGCCAAAAGAAAAGAATACCGGATGAGCGGGTCATCTCGTGGCCGTAATCTGGGGGAAAAAACGGAGAGCAGCGATCTTTTCAGTATAAAGGAAATGATCCGCTAGGAGTGCGTACCACCTCTTATCCGCTCCAAGGGGCCGAAGAAGGGGGGTGGTCTATCAGAGATAACGCCGCAATGATGCCAGAAACGAGGGCAGGTGGAAGGGAAACTAGATGGTTCTAGGTCTCTTACACATTGGCAATTTTACTAAAGATCCAACAAAACACGGGGGGTTATTCAGGAACCATAAGCTTAATCTTCTCAGTCTCGCTAGCATTAGAGACCCCACCGAAAAAAACGGAGTTAGGAGTGGGAAAGTCTCAATGGTGAGGGACCAAAAACTTTAAAAACGGAGGGGACTCGAGTATTCATTAAAACGAGTTTTTGGTTGTTGGTCTCCCTTCCGCCAAAAAGCAACAAAGACAAGTGAGCCATGACGAAGGGGTTAGGAATCGGGCCGTCTCTGGTGAACCCGTCCAGAGGAGAAAAAGGGAGAGATTGGTAAAAAAAAAGGGGGGGCATGGTTGCGATCCACCGCGGGAAACAGATCTCGAAGGGAGGAAGGGAGTAGAAATTAAGAAGAGCCAAAATCCCATTAAATAGTAGGGTGGTCCGGTCGTCGCTCGCGGGGAAAAAAATGCGCCGTAGCGAAAGGAATAGCTGTGATTACTTCGAGCCAGCACAAAGTAGAAAACAGGAGAAACGACCTAAAGGGGCAGGGGATCTTGGATGCTTGGCTTGGGAAAGCATGAGACCTCCATAAAGAGATAACAATACATCGCCGGGGCAGACGCGGTAAAAGAAGAATCAGAAAGCAGAAGCAGCCAAAACCACCTTACTACTGCTCCGCCCAGGTCAGGGGAACTCGAGGACGAATTGCATCCGGGGGCACCAGTCGAAGACAGGGCGCGGGGGGAAAAGTCGACGAGAAAAGATGTAAAAGGAGAGAAGGGTCATTCAGGAAGCGGAGATCCCCCGAAACCAAGGCGACCTTTGCGGAAAAGGGGTATACCCAAGATCGGGAGTCCGACGAAAAAAATCCGAGACAGAGTTAAAAACACCTGAAAAGAAAGAAATGAAGATCGTCTTAGGGAGGAACACACATGTGTGTGTTCCAGAGGGTAAAGAAGAGTTTTTGAAGGGAAGAAATGCACGTGAAAATCTGTCTGCCATAACCGGGCCCAATTGCCGATGGGTTAAGAAAAAAGGGGAAGCGCCGAGGAAGCCCGCGGGGTTCAGATATATACTCAAAACAACAACTTATTTATTAAATATAAAAGGATAGGGGGAAAAACCGAGGATTCGAGGGAAGCGCTAAAAAGAGTGATTAATCCCAGAGGGAGGAGGTGCACAAGCAATGGGGCAAGAAGATTGTCCCTTGATGAGTTGGTGGCCTTAAAACCGCTTAGAGGGGGGGGGAAAAACGCGGAAACAGGTGTTTGGGAAAGAATAACGAGATCTATAGTGCGTGGCGGGGGAACGACGGGAAGGAGGGTTATGAAGGGGAGAGGGTAACCGGAAGACACATATGGGGGGTTGCTTCTCCGTTTCAAAAGGGGGAATGCTTGGGGGTTGAACTGGAGGGGGTCATGGGGGAGACGAAAGGATTCAGAATCGTCCTTTTATTCTGTCTGTCCTGGGGAGACTAAAAACTGAACTAAAAAAGGGACGTAGGGGTGCGAGCATGCGCATCTATTGGACAAAAGGTCAGGTTTCTTGAGAGTTCTATCGGGGATCATTTATTCTACGTCCGGAAGGGGCGACGATACGGGAGGCATCTGGGCGCGTTCCTGTATCTCATCAGGGAGTTGGGGGATGCGGAATGTCGGCAAAAAAAAGGCACACGTGGCGGGGTTGGTAGCGGAAGACGACTCTTGAGTTATTCCATACGGAGGGGGAGGTCAGTTCATAAAGGAAATCCTCCAAAAGGATGACGGCAGCCCGGCGCAAACGGGGGGGGGGGGTGGGAGGCACCACGGTATCTCCCTTCCTTAATCTTCGAGGGGATAGAATCAGAGTTGAAAAATGAGCACGGAGACAGGAACTATTCATGGAAGAGGTGGGAAATCCGCCAATTCATGTTCCCAGTAACGTTAAGACGCTTGCTGGGACGGGCCCAAGGTGAAAGAAGCCAGAGCCGGACTCACCATGCTCTAGAAGGAAGAGGAAAGCTGTAGGGTGCGCATGAAGGGAGGACGGAGCGCCAACACCATCGGCGTGGAAACGGAAGGAATAAACGAGCCCACAAAGCGTTGAAACCAAACAACGTGGAAAAGTTGAGTCCGATGCTGAACAAGGTGAGCTGATTCCAAACAACTCGAACCGAAGATGTTACGTTGTTTTGAATGGTTTGCGGGAAAGAGATACATCTGAAAAAACTCTTGCTTGGGGGGAACAGGCGGCTCCGAAGACCGCGGGCGGGGTCTAAATGGTTACTATGCAAATGTCCTGAAACGCGATAATAACCCTATAACGAGCCCCGAAAAGGGGGAAAAAAAAAACGGGCGGGAACATGGCGGCTTATAGGTGGCTATAGGTTAAAAATAGAAGTTAGTATCCTCCTGGCGTTCAGCAAGGCCAACGTCTGCAGTGCCGGGGGGTATGTCTAGAAGGCGATGAGCAAGGTTTGGTAGCAAGGAGTGGGTATGTGTCCTTACTAAGCCCTCTCAAGGAGTTGAGATCTCGTGGAAGAACGTTAAGTTGGGAACGAAGCAAATCGGGGGGTGCGCGTGAGGAGACCGCGGTCTTTGGAGGGGAGGGGGGGCTCCATGAAAGGGAAAGACCCAAAGGCACGTCCCACGCCCTCTAGGTGTTGGCAGGCGAAGCAAGGTATTTCGAGAAGTCAAAAGGTGCGCGTCCAACCACGCAGAGAAGTCGTCAGAACCTCTGATCGACAGGGGGGTCCCAGTCATCTGAAGAGAAAAGTGAAGAAAAACTGCCGAAGGGGTCAAATGGCGCTAACCGGGGAAACCAACACCGTCGCCTTAAGGGAATCCCAGAAGACTTGGAGGAAAGGGGGGCAAAGTGCCTGCGCAAAGGCATCGTAAACTTGGCCGGCCCCTCCAAACCGTTACCAGTAAGCCCGTGAGAAGCGCTATAGGTGAGGGTGTACCCCGTAAAAATCACAGAGAGAGGTTACACTGGGCCCTGCCCTTAACGGATTCCAGGAAAGAAAACGAGTGTAGGGCCACTCTATGTGGTTGACACGTATGCAGCGGGGGAGAGGGCCCGGTTTATCATCTACATTAAAACTTTGTTAATATGGGATCCCCACTAAAGAGACCGAAAAAACAGGTCCACCGCCGCCTTATACGCAGGATCCCATTTTCCGGGGAAGGGACCCGTTACAAAGGTTACCAAGCCAGGCGAACCACGGGCACTAGGTGCGCGCCTTGGAGGCAACGGAAAGCACAGTTCAGGGCAAACAACCTAGTTAGTAGGGGTCATTTGGGCAGAAAGGGAAAAACAAACGGAGTCCCGGAAGGAGACGCTATCTCCCCCACGGAAGGGGGGGGTCGTCCAAAAAGGAATTAAAGGAAAGGGGGCGAAGATTGACGTGCGAAACTACCGCCTCCCTTGAAGAAGGAAACTACGTATCAAGCCACAGGAAGATGTCTTTTAGGGAGGGAAAGCAGGGGCATAAAATCAAGGACACCATGCCGTATTTTCCGCCCTGAGGTATCGGGAGTAAAAGGGAGGACAAATTGGGGAGAAAAAACTGTTGTGAATACAGGATCACGAATGACAAAATGCTTCCGACAGTCAGTTGGGGACGCAAAATGCCAGAAGAAAAGTTAAAAGGCAAAGGGAAATCGAGGGGGGGTGGAGAGCGGGCCCAGAATGGCTTTGCAAACCCTATACCTATATTACTGGGAGGTGCTTAACGGGTCCTTCAAGTTTGGCCCGTTGGATAAAAAAGGAGGGCGGGGTAGCGGTACGGGAGGAAGTTGGCCAAACGAGTGTGAAAAAATTTGTACACATCACAGAAAAGCGCGGTCAGGCCGTGCACCATTCTTCATCGGACAGCGTCTGCAACTGGTTCTTATAGCCACGTGAGGAACCAACGGTCACGAGAAAAGCAAAGGGGGAGGGGAAACGCGAAGAAAGCGTCCTACAATGAGAGCAGGGATTGTCGCAATCGGGGAATCTCCGCCGGAGGGAGTACGATAAAGGAGAAATAATGAAATGGGAAGGAGGGGTCTCTTGCGGCAAGGCATGTGGCCGGAAACCATTCCGCGTGGGGCAGGGGGATGGAGCCCAGAAGAGGTGTTCAAAGTCAATGCAAAAGGTCATTAGTTTATAAACCCCTCACTTTCCTCGTCTGAAGGAAATTGGAATAAATGCTAGAGGCGGCTTCGGCGGAAAACGTGGTTGCAAGAAAAAATAATTCAGATTATCAACAAGAAAGGGAGGGGGAAAAGAATCTAGGGAAGGTCTGCTGGCCACGAACGTGGTCGACGAATCCCGAGGATTCCATCAAGAAGAGAAATGGGGTGGGGATCTGGAGGAACGATGAAAAGGTGGATGGGGGAAATCTGCTGGAAACAGGGACCCTCGTCGGGCCTACACGCTCCTTTGTGGCTGCGAATGGTTCGCCAAAGAAAGACGCCAGGTACCAAGGAACCAGGAGTCGCTCATACGTATTCTCTTGGCTCGAGCTGGGGGGACGCGAAAGAGATGAAAAATTAGAAGACCCTTATGCGAGGATATCTTAAAGGGCTAACCTTTGTCGGGAGGGGGAAACCAGCAGCCAAAAGGGGTGCGCAAAGGGCCGGATGAAGATGGCGAATCTGCACCGCGCGTGATTGAGAAAACCGCCCACTGGGTGGAGGGAAAAGGACAAGGAAGTACCGCAAACTAATTTACCTGTGTATCCGAGGGCAACGGGTTGTAGAGGCCAGGCATCAAAGATAAATCGGCAGCCATACGTTGGGGGGGGGGGGGGAATCAAATTCTGGGGGGCTCGCGGGAAGAGGGGGGAGGTATGGGGGGAGGGGGAGGAGACAAAAGAGTGGGAGAAAGGGACGTGGGGTGGAGTAGGAGAAGGAGGGGGGACGAGGTTGGGGGGGGGAGGCTGAGGGAAAGGTAGATGGGGGAGGGCAGTGGAGGGTGAAGAGGGGGGGGGGGAGGGGCGGGGGAGGTAGGGATAGGAAGGGGTGAGTGGAGGAGGAAGGAAGACAGGCAGGAGGGGTGAGAGGGAGAGGGGGGGGGAAAGGGAGAAGGGGGAAGTAAAGAGTGGGGGAAGTGGGGGGAGGGCGGGGTGGGGGGATGGAAGGGGAAAGGTACGGGAGGGGAGAGCAGGGGTATGGTGTAATGGGGTGAGAGGGCGGGGAGGGAAGGGGATGTGGTTGAGGGCAAAGAGAGGGTGGGGGGAGCAAAAGTCGGTGGGAATGAAGAAAAAGAAGGGTGGAAATAAAAGGGGGGTGGGAGGAGAGAAAAGGGGGGTGGGGGTGAACGGGCGGTAGAGGGGGGGAAAGAGTAGGGGGGGTCGGGTGGGGGGGGGGGGAGGGCGGTGGCCAGGGGGGATGGTGGAAAGCGGGGGAGGGGGAAGGGTGAAGGGGGGTGGGGGGGGGGTGGGGGGTAAGGGGGGAGGGGGTGGGAGAAGAGAGGGGGGGGGGGGGGGGGGGGGAAGGGAAGGACGGGGGGGAGGGTGAGAGAAAAGAAAAGGGCGAGCGGGTGGAAAGGTTACGACAGGAAGAGGTGGGGGGGAGGAAGGGGGAGGAGTGGGGGAGTGGGGGGGTGTGGCGAGGGAATAGAGGGAAGGGAAGGGAGAGAACGGGGACGGAGGAAGGGAGGGGGGGGGATGGAAAACGAGTAAGATGGGAGGGAAGCGGGGGGGGGAAGAGGGGGGATGGAGGAGAGGAGGGTGGGACTCGGGTGGGGGGGAGGGTGTGAGGGGGGGGAGCGGTGGGGATGGCGTGTGGGGAGGGAGGGGAGGAGGAGGGTACGCAAGTGGAGAGGTTCGAAGTTATGGAGGGGTGACAAAAGAAGAAAGGGGGGGTTGGGGGAGGGAGGCAGAAACCGGGGTTGGGGAGAAGCTGGGCTGAGGGGAGGGGGGAGGATAATCGGGCGGGAGAGAGAGGGGGAGGGGAGGGGGGAAGACGGGGGGCGAGAGGGAAGGAGGGGGGGAAAAGGGGGGGAGGATGAAAGGATGTCCCTGGGGGGGAGTGATGAAGAGGAATAAGGATAAGAATAGGTGGAAGTGAATCGGGAAGAGATGAGGAGGTTGCGGGGGGGAAGAAAGGAAAGGAGAGTGTGGAGGGGGAGGAGGTGGGGGGAGGAAAGATGCAGAGGGGGGAAGGAAGGGGTGGGAGAGTGAGGGGAAGGGGGTAGAAAAGAGAGGAGGGAAATTAAGGTAAGGGGGACAAGGGGAGAGGGGGGGATAGGGAAAAAGGGATGAGGGGGGGGAGAGGAGGGGGAGAGGAAAAGGAGGAGGGAGGGACGAGTGGGGAAGGGAAGAGGGCGGGTAATGGAGGGGGGGTCGAGCAATAGAGGGGGGGAGTGTGGGAGATAGAGGGGGGGGAAAGGGGGAGGGGGGGAGGGATGTTCCACGTTGCCATATGTACGCACTGTCAGGGGGAACTGATGGGGGGCATTCGAAAGAAAAACCGCCTGGGCGCCTAGACGTGCGTAAAAAAAAAATGAAGGATCCATCCCGGCCAGTGCAACGGGGGAACATCGCAAAGAAGGGGAAACGCAGGTGTCGACTCCGACCGGGAGGAATTGAGGGGGTTCGCGAGCGTGGAGACTGAATTACGGAGGGGATTGGAGGAGAGTGGTTGAAATAGGCGGGCGGTAGGGCAGGTAGGGGATCACCTCTGACATTTGGGATAACTCCTTAAAACGCCGCTGACGGGTGGAATACGTCGATAGTGACCGGATCAAAAGGGGGGGGCGACTGCAATGAAAGAGGTCAATTACGATCTTGGTGCCATAACTGGGGGGTCGTCCAGCAGACAACATTACAGACAAGTTGAAAAGGGGGGAATATGGAGGTTAGCTTTCTGTATTCCCGTTAGGTCTGTATCGCCGTCAAGGGTTGGAAGTGGGACTGTTCTCTTCTAGTTTTTAAAGTCACCTAGCAAAGGACGGGAGCTTCGCGAACGGGAGGGACACAGCTGTAGACGGAAAACCACATCGAGGGCCCCCCCGCTGTGGATAATGAAAGAAAAGAAAGACTGGTAAGGCCCTTTACTAGCCAGTCTCTTGATTTTTGATCGGGGGTGACAACAAATAGAGGGGGGGTAATCGTAGGGGGGGGGGTTCCTGTAAAGAGGTTGCTGTGTAGACCGAGCGCGGGGCGAGAGCCTTCGACAATGTCTAAAAGAGATTCAGGGTGGGTAGTCGTGAGAACAAGTGTTGCCCCTGGGACCGGTTAGCGCCCTTCGTCGACCCGGAGGAAGGGCGCCTTAAGGGGAGAGAAGAAATGAAAACGAGTGACTGAGACGGCGCTGCGCTGGGTGAAGCGCACGAAGTCCGCAGAATCGGGGCAACAAAAGGGAATGGGGGGAAAAGGGTTAACTAGGGGGGAAAATGGTTGCAGCAGCATGTCAGTGCGAACCCCTCCCGCCAACGACGAGTGGCTGGCATTACGAAAAAAATAGGACACAGCGACGGGCATTTTGTCGGGGTTCGCACGGCCGTGGGCGCTGCGACGGGCCAGCGGACTGAGTGGGGAAGGAAAAAATAGGGGAGGACCAACCTTGATATACAGTCGTCGTGGCATGATCATCCCTCGGCGAGAGCCGCCAACCCACTGAGGACAGGTCGTTGAACATCGGGAGGGTATCCACCATAACCCTCCAAACAAACGACCTCAAACCACACCAAAACCCCAAACGCCCCACTGACACAAAAAACAACCAACCAGAAAAAAATACACAACCCCCCACCCAACCCCCCCAAAAAGCCAACACACAAAGACCCGAACGATCGTAGCCCCCACCAACACAACGAAACCCACCCGTTCACAAACCCCAAAACCCACCTACCCCCCCCAGCCCACCTACAAATAGACAAACCCACAACACAACCAATCAAAAAAAGACACACCCACCCAAACATCAACAACTCCACCAACCAACCAAAAAACAACAACAACACTCGCACGGACACCACCCCACACCTAACAAAACACACTAAACACCCAAGAGCCACAAACACACCAACCCGGCCCAAACTCACCACTCACAGTCTCAATACCAAACCCCCCCCACACCCAAAAAAAACAAAACCCCACCCTCAACAAAAAAACCCCAATATGACCTCGAGTCTCCCTAAACTTTCAAGTGAGGGATATTTAATAAATATCTCTCATACAAGTACGTCTGGAGATAGAAGATACATGGAGGGACATGAAAATTGAGATTAGGAGGAAACTCTCGTGCAAGAAGGGGGGTAGAAACCTCCGCGCTAAGCAAGAACAGCCCCCGACTAAGACCAAGGACCATTGAGTTTGGAGGATGGAAGGGGGTCTCAAAAACTTTGTCATAATCACTCACCACTTGAAACTTGTTTTGCTCTGAGATATCAAATGACAAGAATGGTTTGGTTGGAGCGAATCCGAACATAAATGAGCACCCTTCCAGTGAGGGAGAGGCAGGGGGTTATAGAAGGGGGGGTTGGGAGGGGCCGGAGGGGGGGGACGCGGAGGTAATGTCTTCCCAACTGAAAGAATTTAGAGAATGGAAAAAAACAAAGCCCATGGACACGTTGGCGCAGGCCTCACCACCCGCGGGAATCTCAGTAGGCAGAAGGTGCGTCGGGCTGGAGTAGTAGGAACATCCCATGGGGCCCTCGGGGCCCGGTCTGATCCGATCTTGTTAAACAAACCTGCGAGCCTAAAGAAAAGGAAAAATGGTATTGATAAGTCGGAGTCAAACAGGAGAAGGGAGTGGGGAAAGACTCCACGAACAAGTAACTATCATGAACCTAAATAATGCATTTCTTGATCCAGCAACTCAACCTCTCAGAACGAAAGAAATGAAAGCGATCAAACGCCCGGATCAACTTTCAGAACCCCGGGCGAAGAAACAGAGACACCCCACTGAGAGAAGAGGAGGACAGAAAAACCCGTCCGGCCACAGAAACGAATTCAAGACCCGCGCTAAGTAAGGCGTCGTTAAGGTAGGGCACGAAAAGGAATGGAAAGGGGCGAGCAGAGGGCCCTCTGTCTGGGCGCCTGCCAACAAAAAATCCAATCAACGCAGGCCTGCAGAAAACCGGTCGCACACAAAGGGGGGAAAGGGCGCCGAACAAAAGAAGCAAAGCGGGGTCACAGGGCGCCACGCCGACCAGGTTACGATTCAGATGCAAAACAAGGGACGTACGCACGTTGGCCCCGGCCCGACCGGAGTTTCCGTGGGCAATTCACAAAAAGGGGGAAACGGAACCTGGCCTGCCATGACCGTTAAGTTGACCGATGAAAGGGAAAAGAAGTTGAGAGCTGCGCCCGCGAATCCCGTGG
>Ga0179593_1611230_pt1 | contig 11017 bp, 11 predicted proteins | sample CZODoug2_1_08_16_FD_185931 | JGI IMG/M metagenome (GOLD analysis project Ga0179593, IMG submission 185931) | Vadose zone soil fungal communities from Angelo Coast Range Reserve, California, USA - CZODoug2_1_08_16fungal (PacBio error correction) | ecosystem: Environmental > Terrestrial > Soil >...
CGAGCCTTGTAGGTTTCGGGAGAAAGCAGAAAGATTCAGCCGACCTTCATGCGCAGCAGGAAAAGTGCCGGGGGGGAGCCCCCACCAGATTTTACGACGGCGAAATTCAGTACCAAGTGGAAAGGAAGGGCGTGTACGAGTTTTGGGGAGAAGGAGCATCCCGACAGGATGCCGGCGGACCGAAAATTGGCCGCCTCAGGACCGCCAAACCGGAGAGGAATGGATCAGATTCAGACGTTGGATAGACAGCCTGGAATTACTGTGTGAGGAGGGCAGGATCAATCATTCGAAGGGGCGAAAAGGATGGAACCACCCGAAAAGAGGACGGAAGAAAGGTGAATGCTTGAGCCGAGGGCAGTGGAGGGTGGTCGGCCCGCAAGACTCTGCGAAGAGGGGGGCTCTCTTCGAGACCCATCTACCTCGCTCGCAGGGTCAAACGGAGGGTTGTGCCCATCAGGAGCAGGCAGGTAAACTCCGTTAAAGTTGGACGGGCACTAAAGGTCAAGAAAGATACCGAAGATTTCGAATGGCTCGGCTGGGAAGAAAAGAAGGAAGCCGGCGGAGGAGAGTCGGAGATCTATCTGCATGAACTAAGACGCCGGAGAGGGATTCCGCGGAGAGCAACCACCTGAAGAGCTCGCGGAGATGGAGAATTTGAAAATCACCAGAAGCGGGGAGGACAAAGGAACTTTGGCGCGGAGGGGGCCACGTGCAGGATTCGCCTGGGGGAGAAGCAGGGAAGCACTGTCGAATCCCCGAAACTAAAAATTGAGTAGGGGGGAACGGGGGGAGGGGGAAGTAGCTATTCAAAAGTCAAGACTCCAGGTGCATAACACCCGATCGACGGGGGAACTCTGGAAAAGCTGCCGTGGACTCAAGCAAGGAAAATGGGGAGAACGGGTACTTCTTTGGAGAAAATTCCTAACTGTCCACCTTAATATAACGTAACGAACGATATGGGTGAGGGGGGGGGAAATGAAGTTGGACGTTTCGTACTCAGAACGTTAAAAGGGGTTACTAGCTATTGTACGGTGATCAAATTTGACTGCGACTCCTAGTAACACTGTGAAGCTTCAAAAAAATAGGGGGAGAAGACCCCACCCCCCAGATGAAGAGCAAGTCGAGGAAAAATCAAGCACCACAGTAAAAGAAAAAAAAAAAGGATCTGAAACCGAATTACCCCAAAAGAAGAATGGGTTAACCCCTAACGTAAACAAAGACTTATAGACTAAAATAACGAGAGAAACAAAAAGATTAAAATAGAGAGGCGGGTCGATCGTTGGGCAGGACTCAAAAGGGGGTTCTTTCTCCGGAATTTTTCACAGGGGCTCCCAGATTTCGGGAGAAAAATCCGGCGAGAAGTTTTGGAAAAGGGTGGAGAAAGTGTCTCCTGCGAACTGACAAGCGCAGGAGAAGAATTTCAACAGGAAATTATTAAACAGAAAGGAAACCTAGATCTGAGAAAGTTGGGGACAGGAATAGAAAGCTCCCTAACGTAACGGGAAAAAAATGTAACGGGCCCAAAACCTGCAGAATTTAATTCAAGAGATCGTTCTGGACACTTTTCGAAGATTCAAAAGGTGCCAGAGGAAAATTTGAAATTCGCAAGGCGTCGAGGACTGAAAAGGAAAAGACGGACAGTTAAAACTCTTGAAAGAGTGACAAATCTAAAAATTGTGGGAGGGGGGAGAGGGGATGGGTTGGGGGGGGAAGGCTACAAGAGAACCGAAACGCCACCTCCAACTGACGGAGGGAAGAGCTTCTCTCCGCCACGGCGCTGGAAATCGGGGCGCTCAAAGCACCAAAAGGGTCAATGTGATGGTATTCCGCACCGGCAGGGGTTGACGAACAGACTGTGTTTCGCAACAAGAAAGGAAGAAGGGGAAATAAGGCCCGGAAGCACTCAAACGGCCTCTCCGGGAAGCAGGGGGTTTCATAGCAGAAGTTGTGGAGAAAAGGGGGAGAAAAAGGAAAGCGGCTGGTGCGGGTGGGTGGAATAGAGCCCAAGGATTAGTAGGAGTATCCGGAAGGTGGTGAAGGAGGGCATCGCTCCACTGCAGCGTAGAAGAAGCCGAGGGGGAGTTGGCCCCGAAGTAGGTATGCCGCCCGAGCGAAAGGGCGCAGATGTTTGAGATAGACAAAGAAAAACCTAAGGGAGGCGGTGCTGTGAGCGGGCGCCCACCCAGCAAAAAGTCACTTCCATCAGAGCCAAGAGGATGTCGCCCGTAAGTGTTTCGGGGAGGGCCGGAAAGGTCCTGCAACTTTCGGCACGGGGGGGGGGGAATGCGTGAGCGCTCTGAGAGACATCCAAATTAAAAAGGACAATGCAGGGCTTCCGGGGAAAAAGAAAATCCACAAGAAAATTGGTGGGTCAAGAAGCTGGGAAAATACTTCGGGATTGTGAAGAAAGCGCGGCTCAGGAGTCGGTCAGCCTAGAGAGAAAATATGGGATAGCCTTGATGCGAGAGAAAAAAAAACCTACGAGGCCCGGAATTTTAGTGTAGGTCCCAGGCAGGGGGAGCCGTCAGAAAAAAGGACATGATGGGGCTGCTAAACGGCAAGTTTTTGAGATTAGACCATTAGCAAAGGAGAGGGAGTCGGCAATCGGGAAATATCTTAAAATGTCTGTAGACCGAAACCTACAAGACTATATAGGGGGAGAAAGACACAACCCTGAGGGGGTATGAAAGAGAGATCACTCGATGGCGGATCCTTGGGTGGTTCGTCGAAGATAAAGGGCAGCCGACCTTAAAAGAATCTCATGGGGAGGAAAGGAAGCAAAGGCCGTTTAGCCAGCCTCCTACACCATGGGGTCCTTTTCTCCTAAAGGGGGAACCTTCCAGGGGGGGAACAAACCCGGTAATGCGGGTCTTCGCATTTTAACGAAAGCAAGGGGCACTAGGCGAGCGCTTGAAGGACCGACGAGTGGGGAAGGGGGGGCGGATCTCCAAACTCAACGCAGGGAGTTCAAAGAGAACTGGAATAACAAAGAGTGGGGGCCACGCCGGTACCTCACCCGAATTGGACTTATATGGGGGGTGGATAGCAGAGAGTTACAAAAAAGTCGAAGCGCGAAAGCAAGGAAGAGGAACAAAAAAAAGGGAAAAATATACGGAAGCCCGGGAATCTAGGAATCCGAGGTCAGTTAAGTGTTCAGGGGGGGGGACGGGAACCCTGCGCACCGCGAATTACTGAGGGGGGATTGCGAAAAAAGATAAGGAAACAATCAAGCATTAATGGACGCTCGAAATTGTCAGCACATATTATTGGGGGAAAAGAAAAGAAAAAAAGCGTCCGGAAGGGCAGGGGGTTGGCGCCGACCACTTAAGAAATCGAGAAGGAAAACTGTTGCGAATCGGAATCTATTTCACCAGAAGGAGCGGCTTCGATATTCACTGGGTCGCATGCTAGAGAAGAACGTAGCCTTCACGAGGATGCCGATAGGAGGGAGTAAAAAAGAGCTGACCATCCGAAGCTCTCGCGGAGTCTGAAACCGAGTGCTGCATTGAAACCAATAAGGGAGGGTGCGGGGAGAATGGTGGTGTTTTGGGGGAAAGAGGGGACGTAAGGGAAGGCTCCTTTTGAATCTAAGTGGCAGTAATCTCGTTGCCAGGGCGGTTGAAACTATTCAGGAATAGAGAAAAGAAAGCAATCGCAGGGGAAAAGGCTCAGGCAGGCTCATGGGAAAGAGGGCCGTGGACTCGTGGCAAGGGTGTTCCGTGAAGGGCGAAGAAAATGGGGGCCTCAAACGGAATGAGAAAAGGAAATCACAAAGGAAAGGGGTCTGTCATCTGGGGGCGGGAAGCTTTAAGGAATTAACGTTAAGTGAAACTTGGTATGCTCAGGGAACGTGCTTCCTACAGATTTTTTACGAAACGAAAGGCGGATAGTGAAAAAGGAGAATCCAAAAGTCGTGAACGCGGAAATGGCCAAAGGAGGAGAGCAAGTCACAGAGGGGGCAAGTCTTACTGAAGCAATTGCACCGTAAATTACCAGGAACCAGGGAAGATCCCGCAGCTGACTATTGAAAGGAAGAGAGGGAAATCTCAAAAACACACGGAGAGGGGGAGGGAAAAAGCGGGACATATTTGCACGAGGGGAAGTGTGCGGATTGAAGGGGAGGGTTTCCCAAGAAGGAGGGGGTTAGCGGGGCTTGCGGTTCATCCGGCGGAAGGGGGGGGGGGGGGGGGGAGCGTGGGGCGAGTCAAGACGAAAAAACTGCTCCGAGTGCGGAACAGATTTTTCTCAGGAAGGGATAGTAAGGGGGAGGAAAAAGCCGCATTGCAGGCAAAAAATAGGTAGAAAGTAAACGATTAAAGTAAAACTTAATGAGGTTCGTCAAAGATAACTTCTCAAGAGAAAGAAAAAATAACTGGTTAACTAGAGTTCTTGAACGTCGCTCCCCCGTGGCCAGAATTTTTGAGGGGGGGAAACGTAAAAAAACTGCGGCAGGCAAGAACACGGCAAGCCGCTGACAAAGGCACAACGGCCGGGCGGGGGAGGGCCAATTGATGGTCTAGCTACTACTTTCCAGAACGGAGGGAAACGGGACAAATAGAAGGGGGAGTTTTTCGGGAGGAAAGGCACAGCCTCCTTTTTCAACCACGGAAAGAGGACATGCAGTGACCGCTCCAAATAAAAAAAGGGCATTTCCGAAGCTGATGGTTCTGTAAAAAAGTGGGGGTTGCTCAACGTAGGCTCTCAAAAAGGTTTGGCGAAGCGTGTCCTTCATCTAAGCCAAGGGCATTTGGAGGGAGAGAAGATGCGACCGGGGCAAGAGGCCGCCGTTCATTTGAGGGTGGTAATGAAAGAACGAAAGAGCAATTCAGGAGGGAATCACAGTCGGCGTCAGTGCGATTCGCCACTGGGGGAATGAGGGGGCAAGGACTTCGCTGTATGGGGAGGGGCCCAGAAGAGGACGACCAAAAGGCCCTAGACAGTTAATGGCGGTCTTTTTGATAGGACTAAAAAAAAAACAGTCATTGAACGGAGTAAGCCCCGAGCAAAAGAAAGGGCCGGACGGTCGGGCCAAGGAAAATTTCCAGGGACTTCCTAATCTCGGGGAAAAAAGGGTGGGGGAGTACCAGACAGGCTGGGGCCTGAAGAAAGGAGCGTAAAAGCGAAAAAAAACATCCCAGATGCCATGCTTTGATTTCTTCTCGGGTTAGAAAAAAAAAGAAAGTGAGGGTATCCAGGAAGAGGGGATCCCAGACTGAATGAGAGAGGGCGGCAAGCGAGCTTTTCGCAGACCGAAGGAAAAATGAAGGAGAGAACCTTTGGAGAGGAGGAAAGGAAGAAACGCCCGGCCGGTGCCAAAAAGCATGGGATATTCGCCTGAGGGCCTAGGGGAAAAATACAATTTGGATGTGGGGAAGCTCCAAAAGGGGGAGAAAGTAGCGCAGTTAAGGTCTGCTCAGAAAGAAGAGCGGAAAAAATTCTGCTGTAGAAAAGATCCGGTTTGTTGAAATACGATAGAAAACAAAAGGAGGGGAGGGATTAAGAATAGACCAGCGGATAGTGTAGGTACGGGAAAAGCATGGAAAAAAGGTCCGTCTGAAAGACCGGCGCAAACGTAACTGGATAAGGGCCGGGGGCTAGAAGACCAAAAGAAGTGTAGGGGGGGCTCGACGGACTAAATCCTGGGAAGATACAATGGAACGGGGAACTAATGGTTTTAGAGATTTTACGAATCAAGAAAAAGGCTATATTATGGGACGGGAAGGAATTACGGAGAAGGGGGAAGAGAGCGTCCGCGGGAGAGGAAAACCCAGGGGGGAACAAAAGAGTTTGCCGGATCAAAGGTCGAGGGAAAGACCTGTAATGAAAAATCCGGGAATGCTTTTTGGGGAAAAAAGAGAGTTCTACGCTCACAACTTCGAGGAGGAGGAAAAAGCTGGGGGGGGGACTCCAACAAAACGCTCTTACGGAAGCACCGGAGCTCGGGCTGAAGGAAGGGGTCCAGACTGGTGCCTGTGGGGAAAAACGAAGCAGCGAAGGCCGGATGTGAGGCGAGAATAAGAAAAAAGCTGAAACAGGAAAGACCAAACAAAAAAAAAGTACCTTCGAGAGGAGCAGGACATGATTGGCCAAAAGAAGGCACGGAGACTCCGTTCATTTTGGGGAGACGGCATTAAATTCAGCTAGGCGGGAAGAGTGGAATGGATGGCTGGCCTCTATGAAAACAAGGGAAACTCGGCGGCTAAGGGTTCACTCGCCTGCAGATTACTTATTAACCTGAAGAGGGGGGAACTTCAGAGGGGCGTGGACCCTTCATTGAAAGATCGAAGGAGCTGGATAAAACCCGAGACATCACAGCATAGGTGACTTCAAGTAAAAGGAAACAGGGGTTGTGAGGGAGCTGGGTCACTCGAGAGGCGTCAAAAGGATCAGTAAGTCTCAAGCCGGCACTCGTTGCGATCGGGGGGGTGCTTAGTCTCTAATTCACTAAGACCAAGAAAACCGGCCGAGCTCGGGGAATGGCAAAGTCTGAGGAAAGTCTGGCTTGGATCCTAAGGGTTTCAGAGGACTGGGAAGGATGGGCTAATAAGGAGAAGGAAATAAGTCCCGAACGATAAGTAAATTTTTTGAGGGGAAAAGCATCAAGGGACAGTTCCTTGGAAAAATTCAGCATTTTTACTTGATCTCGTTACGTTATGAAGAAGAGGTGTGACTGCAAGAACTGCGGAAAGGGAAACCGAACAATGTCAGAGAAAGTAAAAGAAGGATGGCAAGTCGCTGGAGCCTGATACCCACGGTGCCTTAAACGCAATTGCCAGGGGGAAAAAACAAATTGAAAAGTCAAAAAGATCCATCGCGAGAAAGGATAGGACTCGAAACACAACAATTATTATTATGCCAAGGAAATGGTTTGGAAAAGAGTATTTTGATGGGATCCGGGAAGGGGTGAAAGTACCAGAAGGAGGCTCAAATGGGCAGGGGGCGGGACTGCTGATCATTTTTTGACCGGGGATCGGGGGGGTCTCCGGCGGACGGGAAAAGTAATCGTGCCACACGAATCTGGGACAAGGGAGGAATTGAGAAAATCCTGCAGATGGCTCAACAGTTAGAAGCACCGTAAGAACTCTAAAGTAACTAAGAGGTTCCGTCCAGAGACCGGAACGAAGGAAGACAAGAACTATCGTTCGTAGCTTGTAGAAGAGGAGGTGGGAAGCGATTCAAAATAATAACGAACCTGCGGAATCAGAAGGATGAAAAAAGGAACAAGAAGAGGGGATAATTGAAACGCCCCGAGCTGAGCTTGGGGGGGGGAGGAACAGGGGTGGTGAAAGAGCGAAATATTTCCAGAAAGTCTGTCAAACGCCCGAAACTCCTCAACGATGGAGATCAGGAATTAACAGGAGCTAAGGCCACTGCTAATGAAAGGGAAATGTACGGATGGGACAAAAAAAATAAAAATTGGTTCAGAAAAGGTGGCAGTGAGGTGGAGAAAAGAAAGAAGGGTGGGTATAGCAACTCGGCTTAAAGGGGGGGAAAGGGGGATAATCAACGCAGAAAAATACCTCAAGATTCCGCGGCATAGAAGATGCGAAAGTTCAATCTGCAGGACAGGTAGGGAATATGGAACAGGAATCCATTCTAGAGGAGGAAAACTGAAGGAGATGGGGAAACTTTAAGGGCCCGTACGGAGAAACTGCAAGGCGGTAACGGGCCGAGGTTGGATGGGCTGGTTCCAAAAGCCTCATGTCCACTTGGAAAAAAACGAGGGAAAGGGAGGTACGAATGTTTCAGAGAGGGGCGGATCAAGACATTCGCGGTTGTTAACGGGGAAACAACAAGACAGGAAGGGGACCCAACCCGGAAGGAAAAAACAAAGATTGAGGGAGGACTTAAGTGTTTCGGTGGGGTGCAGGAAAAAAAAAGAATTTCGCGCATCGTGCTGTAGCGCGATCATCCGTCCCGCATTTTAGGCTTGAAAAGGGGGGGGAAATTGGAATCACAAGGAAATGGGGGGGTTGGGGGAAAGAAAGGGAAAATCCCAGCGGTTTTTGGAGAGGGTGCCCGGTGCGGCATAGAGGTCGAGAAGGCGCGAATAGGAATGAGCTGATGTCAGAGAGACAACTCGCTGAGAAGAAAGAACTGGGGAAGGAAATGGGTTGTCCAGGGGCATTGTTACGCCGAGGAAATGGGGGAGGGGGCTGATCGGGCAAGGACTGTTCGCCGGAACAGAATGAAGGTCGCCTGCAGAATAGGAATCAAAGGAAAAACCTAGAAGATATGTCACCCAACTTATTAGGGAGGAAAAGATAGGATAAAAAAGACTACTCGGAGAGGGGGGTTGTGATAAGCCTCAGGACTTAAGGAAAGGGGCGGAAGAAATTCTGAACAGTCTGGGAAAGAGGGATATAAGCCCTAAAAAAAAGGTAAGGGTTTCTAGAGGAGAAAGCAAAACACAATCAGGGGAAAGCCAGAGTGGGTCGAAAGTTTACTCGCTATCCAGCGATAAGGAGTTGATGACTTAAGGAACGGAATAGGGCCGACGGAGGGCAAAACACCGACATGTATTTTCCGGAAGGGAGGACGCAAAAGGGGGAAAAATTGGACCACGAAAATCACCTCCTTACTGTGGTAAAAGGGATCGGGGAGACTCAGAAAAATCTGAGGGGAGGACCACCCGAATCTTACTTAAGCCACGTGACCGGGATCCAAAGGAAGGGTGGTCATGCTGGGGTGGTCGTGCCGGAAAAAGGACCGGGGAAGGACGCTGATTTGGGGGGCGCTCTTCGAACACATCTCAATCTATGGACTTCGTGCAGGGGGCGAACATGAGGGGGGAAATCCCAAAATCTCAGAAGGACACCCTTTCGGGTGGACACTACTTGCCGCTGGGGGAACAAAGGCAGGTGATAATATATTTGAAGAGAGAAACTGGGTCCTCATAAAACTACGCGGACCCGGAGAGACGGATATTAGGGAAAAACTTCAAACACAAGGAAGAGGAGAGTGAGGGTATCGTACCCACTCCTGAAGCGACTCGCGTAAAGAGAGACCCCGAGTTTCGCATACCAAGAAGAGTAGGAGAGGGTGAGTTGGTTAATTGTATCTCGGGGGGTAAGTTAATTGTAAGCATGGAAAATGGAGCGAATGGGGTCAATAATCTGAGTCCTCACAAGTAGGTGGCGTTGAACTCTTTCAGATGCTGGAAAACCAGAAAAAGGGGTCCAACAGAGACTCTTCTGGCGGTCACGCTTGGGGAGAAAAAAAGAAATTTCACAGGAGGGACTTCCGGGTGATCAGAAGGGCTTCTTGAGGAAAGAAAAAAAGGAAGATTTCACCTTAATGATAAAAATTCCCTAATAGTTAGTTTAGCATCGTGTGAGCATGGGGGTAGACTTGGACGTCAGAGGACTTGAGGTCAGGAAACTTCCGAAAAAAGAGGGTGACAGAAAAAGAGGAGGAGAACACAACTGTGGGCGTCAGTGGAAAAGGAGGGGAAACGCTTAGGATGGCCTAAGCAGGAGCCACGAACGAGTAAATTCATACAGAGGGAGAAAAGCACTCCTGAAACCGGATGGGAAAACTGGAACCCGACCAAATTCGTGCCGAGTGGAATATGGAAGCAACTCTCCAACAAACAAGGTAAAAAGAGAGAGAGGAGATGTTCAATACGGGACAGTGGGGTGGCTTGCATACTTTGGAAGGGGGGAACCAAAACTTACGACCGGGGATGGGGAGAAAGGGGAGTGGAGTTGCTGCAGGCTGGGATTGGGCTGGGGTGTAGCGCGCTCCGGCCGAAAAGGCATCAGAAGGCACAGGTCGAAGAGGATTCCAGTGGCGATCAAAAACAGGGCAGGAAAAATAAGAAACGAGGAAGAGAAAAGAGAAAAACTTTAACGGCGAGGATTAGGTCCACAGGAACACTGATCCCAGACTTCAAAAAAAGGGAAAAATCGTAAATAAGGGAGAACCTTAGTGGCCAGGGACAAGGATCCCAATATCCCTGCTATAAACAACTTCAAAGTCCAAAGACAAAGGAAAAGCCGATGTGAGATGCCACGAAAAAAAAAGAGCTTAAAAGGAACCGGGAGGGGGGAGGGCGGGGTGAATACTTCCAAAAGGGGAAAACAAAACCACGCAGCAAGTGTGAAATTAAGAAAGCATGCGCATCCGTTGGGGTCCAAAGGCGAAGCACAGAAAAGTGAACAAGGGGGGCGCTACGAACAACCATTGTCGGGAGGAAAAAAGGAGGGTGAGAAACTCGGGGTTCGAACAGAAAACGGGGAAACAGGAGAAAAGGAGTTTCTCTACGAAAAAAAAGAAGAACCGGCCTAAATCGAGGGCGGGAAGGACGCAGATAGAAGATGCGACCGTGGCAAAAAACAACCGACAAAAAGGCGGGGGAAAGAAGAGGTCACGCCGTACATCGAGAGATGGTGAGATGTCAGGGGTTGACATGGGGGCCCAAGGAGGACACCGCAAAAGAACGGCTCCATGGCAAGATTTCTGTGTTCAATCCAAAAGACGCCACGCCCGAGCAACAGTAAGAGGGCGGTCAAGGTTGGACGGAGAGAAAAAAAAACGAAGCGTCATTCGCGGTGCAGGGGCAGGGGGGGAAACACAGGAAAAAAGCCAAGAGAAGGGCCAGGGAAAAGAGACTGTTCGTTTGGTTTCTTCAGACCGGAGTGGGAAGGAGGAGAATGGCGGGGTAGACGCGCGTCATCCGAAACATTATGTCAAGCAGGGGGGAAGAGGAGTGTTCAGATAAGGAGTTTATCAAGTCACTGGTACCATCCTCGGGGGTGGGAAAGTCCGGGGAGTAGAATCTAATCAGACCGGTAAAGGCGAAAATCCTGATCAATACAGGGTCCGCGCGTAAAAGATCGAAAGCCAGGCCGTTACCATGTTAGTAGTCCCAGAAGTGGGAAACTATGTCCTAGAAAAAAAGTTTTATGGGATGAAGGCCCTGAAGAGTTCGTAACCGTATAAAGACATGAGGTAGGGAGGCACGGCCTTAGACACGGCAATGAGCTGGAAGAAATACAAGAAAGAAGATAGAGCG
>Ga0179593_1696197_pt1 | contig 11017 bp, 15 predicted proteins | sample CZODoug2_1_08_16_FD_185931 | JGI IMG/M metagenome (GOLD analysis project Ga0179593, IMG submission 185931) | Vadose zone soil fungal communities from Angelo Coast Range Reserve, California, USA - CZODoug2_1_08_16fungal (PacBio error correction) | ecosystem: Environmental > Terrestrial > Soil >...
GGGCAAATGGGGCTCCAAACACCGAAGATTCGAAAGTCTCCTTTTGGGGAGGGACGGAAAGGGGGTTTGGTCCTGTAGTGACCATATCTCCGAACTTCAAGACGCTTCCATCCACACCGCAACATAAACACGCAACAGATGGACGACTCCAACAGAGGGGGAATCTTCTAACCGACAAAAAAAGGAAAACCGGAAGAGGGCCAGGCATGCGGGGGACATCCAAAAGTCACGCCCTTCGAGATTCAGACTGGAGGGGTAAGAAGCGGGAATATTGGACATCCCAAGGAAAGCAGAGGATATTAATAGACTCGGGAAGCCATAGCGGATGCACGGTCAAAAAGGGGACCCCACATGTTCTTCCTGAAAGTAGTATTCGAAAAGGAGAATTGGGAAAGGTTTTCTCATGGAAAAAGAGAGAAGGAGATCCAGCCGGAGGGACGATGGAGAGGCGAAAATGGAGGAAGAAAGAAGAAGGAGAACAACAAAAAAAATTAACACTTATAAAGGAAAGAGGCGGGGATGCCAAAAAAAAATGCCTAGAAACCCAGAGAACTCCATAACCTATGAATTAGAGACTTAAAACCACTGGACCCCCCATAAGTAGGGACTGGTTGAAAAGTCAGGTCAAAAATCTCCCCGGAAAATTAACTCCTACGAAGAAACGATCTTGGAGAAGGGAGAGTCAGAACAAGATCAAAAAACAACACAAAACCCACCAAAAAGACAAAAAGCCGCGGGGGGGGAAAATGGGAGCATCCTCAGGAGGGCTAACATTCGAATCAAATAAAGTGGTTTAAAAGAATGGGGAAAAAAGGCTAAAGGACAGAGGTCACGAAATGTGGTGTAGGAGAAAAAACCTAAAATTGCATCCTGCGTGGGAGGAAATCTCAAAGTACGAACAAGTCAGAAATCGAGAGGCATTGGGGAAGAAAAAGGAGACTATGGAAGCAGCCGCCAAGGGCTCCCGTTGACGAAATCTTGCGGAATGGTATTCAAAAATCTTTCCGGGTCTAGGGATGAGGTCACAGGCAGAAAGTGGAAGTCATAGGAGGGGCGGCCGGAAGGGCGAGCAAAATCCCCTACTCGAAGACAGACCCGCAGAGGGGGAGGTCGGAATTATCTAAGCTCATTTGTCACCGCGGGGCTTGGGAAAATAAAGGAATGGATGCTGTGGAGGGGAGGGGGGGGGGGGAGGGTGGGGGGGGTGGGGGGGGGGGGGGGGGGGGGGGGGGGGGGGGGGGGGGGGGGGGGGGGTGGGGGGGGGGGGGGGGGGGGGGGGGGAGGGGGGGGGGGGGGGCCGGGGGGGGGGGGGGGGGGCGGGGGGGGGGGGGGGGGGGGGGGGGGGGGGGGGGGGGGAGGGGGGGGGGAGGGGGGGGCAGGGGGGGGGGGGGGGGGGGGGGGGGGGGGGGGGGGGGGGGGGGGAGGGCTTAGACCAGCACGGAGGTTTCCTTTCTTCAGCAAACCTATACTTGACTACTAATCAATTCTTCGAAAAGCGAGACATACGAGAAGAATAGGGAGAATTTGGGGCGGGCTAGCATTCGCAAGGAGGAGAAGGAGTTCCAGGCAACAAAAAAAGGGAACTACTTGGAAAAAAAAAATAAATGCCCGCACGATTGATCGACTTGAAAAAAACCCGAATAGGGGAGGGAAGGTATAAAAGCATTGCATTGGAAGGGAGCGAATGGTCCAGAGATCAGAGGGTGGAATGCCGAGCGGAACGCGAGCGGGGGACGCGAGATTCGCCGGATGGAGACTTAAGGAGTGGAGAGAGGGAATCACCAAAGAATCTCCAAATCGGCTGGTAAAGGGTCGATGCAGAGGTGGGTTAAGACTAGGGTCTAGTGTTTACGTCGCCTTGGGGGGAAAAGCCGATCCTGCTTCGGGACTTTGATTTCCAAGGAATGAAAAGAGGGCCGAAAAAGGGCCTGCTCGCAGGGCTGAAAGAGTTCGGAGTTCTACCTCTCAGGAAGATCATCTCTCATTTACAACTCTAAAAAGGGGCCTGCAAGAGGGAAGGGGGGAGGGGGGGAAAAAGACCCCGAAAAAAAAAGGAAATAATCAACAACACACTGTGATAATATAAGGAGGGGTCAATCAGTGGGGGAAAGGACACCCCAGAGGGGCCGTCGATCTCTTCAGGGAGGTAGGGCGGATATAGAAGCGCGTCTGTAAAAATAGAACTAACTATAAACATCCTGACATGCTCAATATCATTCTGGAAAAAAAAAAAAAGCCGGGGAAATGCCGAAAAGTTCAGGGATCAAACTAATATTCCGGCAGGGCCAGGAAGAAGGCAAAAAAACTTGTCTGAAACAATTACTCGGAAAAGCCGGAGACCGCGCCGACGATGACAGATCACTGGGAAGCAAAATCTCCATCGGAGCTAAAAAGTCGGACGCGACACAGAAAAGATCGGGGGAGGGTCTCAGGGGGCATTCCAAAGAATTTAATCCTCAAGAAGGGAAAAAACTGCACCGGGCCCCCAAATCCAGAGGGCAGAAAGCGCAACGGTGAAAAATCGGCAGAGGTTAGACGGGGAAGGGTTGGTAGAAGAAAAAAGTCTATGGGGGGTGTCACCGAGCTCCTGCGCGAAGGGATTACCCTTCAAACGCGAGGGGGGTCACCGTGTACCCCGATGCCAGTATTACGACGAAACGATCGGGGGGAGGCAGGAACAACAACGGGGCGCCAGGCCTGAGGAGGTCCTTACAAATGTCAAAGAGTGCAGCTTCTTGAAGAACCGATCCAAAGCGGACCCGAGGCGTCTGGGGACCCTACGAAACGCGGAGGGCACCGTTCCAAAAAGGGATGGGAAAGAATTGACAAAGGAGAAGGGGACTTCCAATATCTCGAAGAGCAAGGACAGAAGCAACAAGGAACTAGGGGGGGGGCCCGTTTTAATACGGCGGAAGAAAAAGCCACGGACGCCAAGGGGCTGACCATCAATGGCGTCAGGGCGAATGAAAAGGGAACCAGATTATCGGAGAATTGGGGGCGGCTTGGGGTCAGAGTTCTGTCAAAGCAAGGGGCGAGAGAAAGGGCACCTGAATAGTTAAAGAAAAGCAAAATTTTCCAAAACTAAAGGGACAATGTTGGCGGAGGCCAATATCCTCAGAATAAGAAAGGAACCCCGTATGGCGGGGAGGAAGTTCGAAAGACGGTGGTCAAGGTCCGCAGCCGTCAGGAGGGGGGGGATGATCGTCGGGGACAAGAGGCTAAAGTTCAGTAGGAGAAAAAGTGGAAGGAATGAAGGAGTTTTTCAAAAAGTATGGGTTGGGATTTTGCCGGGCCTTCAAAGCGCTGAAAGGGTTCGCCAGGTCCCTTAAATGGGTGGGAGGGGGGGAAGAGGGATTCCAGGACGAGGGGTGAATCTGTTGGTGTCTAACCGCCGTGGGAACTCAAGAAGAAGAGAAAGAAATCAGATTAGCGGGGTTCAAAAGAAAACATAGGTTACCCTTAAAGAAAGCCGAGCTTGGGGAAAAGTTCAATTAGAAAAAAAATGTGTGGGCAGAACTTGCAGACGGGATGAAGGAAGAGGGCGGGGTGCGGCGTCAAACGGCAAAATTCGACTTAAGGAGGTACCAGATAGAGGGAGAAAAGCGGTCCCTGCAGTACAGGCTGCCCAGCCAGACCCATGGGGAGGAAGGGTGACTGAAGGGGAGGGTTGGGGCTCAAGCGGGGAAATTCTTGAGAGGATAATTCGTCGGTTGCGGGCGGGAGAGGGGGGAGAAAGAAAGCACACTAAAGGGAGGCAGAAGGTGAAACGCACCAACAGGACCAGGCGATCATCACAACAGATACTGGGAGAACAATCTTTTTGGTACAGAACCAGAGGGAGGCCTACACAACAACGGGGAAGGAAATAAAATACGATATGGGGTGGGGGGCGGAAAACAAAAAAGACGAGAAAGTCAGGAGGTGTGGGAAAATCAGCCTCTGTTGGAGTGGCTCGGAGAAAGCTGTCTCGACACAGCTCCAAACGAAAAAGGTCAGCGGGCCCGGAGGGGACCCTATACCCGCGACCAATAAAGGGGAAAGATTATCATCCCGACAAGAAAAGTGAACCCTAATCACTGCAGGCCGAAAGAGGAAAGAAAGGATATCTTCAGACGAGAAACTGTGGGAGGCCTTAAGAATGTTACCGTACCTGAAAAATGCCAGATCTGAGTACTCCGGTACTCTGAGACGCAAAGGAGGGTAGGAGGACCAGGGGGTTGTCTCATTTAAAGAGGGAGAATCAAGGAGAACTGCTCAAAAGGAACAGGGGTTCTTGACAAATCGCTACTGAGACATCGGCTTCAGTGATATCAGAAAGAGGCTTGAAAAGGAGAACACAAAAAGAAAAAAGTCCCCCGTAGAATTAAAGTCGGAGGACACAAAACCCGGCCCCACAGTTAAAAACTAAGGCGAACAGACAGTCTCGAAGTCGGGGGGACCTTAACCACAAGAAACATTGAAATGGGGGCAAAAGAAAACATTGACGAGCGACATAGAATTGATCAGAAAGAGATCGGGGGACCTCTCGTCAAGCCGAAATCCGCCAGCGGGGGGACAGTAGGGGCGAGGGATGGCTAACATAGAAAGCAAATACGGGTGAGTATAAGACGATGCAAAAAAGGGGAAAAGGAAGTGTTTTCTGAACGGGGAGCGGACAACGTGAAAGATAGGGAAATCTGCACCTGGTAACGAAAAAAATCTAAAGTCGCGATAACATACTCGAGCAAGGGAAAAAGGGCCGGACTCTCAGGATCCCCTTTTCTAAGAATGCATCGTGAAAAATTGAGGGTCAAAGAAAAAGAGGGGAAGATCTGGTGGGACTGGAAGGGGGGAATTGCGCGGGCAAAAGGTAGAGAGCGAAGGCAAGGCAGGCCTCTCGACTGGAGCCCGGAAACGTAGCGACGACTCAAAGGTTCACCGGGCAGGTAAAGAGGGCTGAGGCCAAAAATTAAAAGAGGTGGACCGCAGATAGGAAGTCTTCCCGGCCGCTACCAACGGAGTGAGCGTCCGGGGGAACGATCGGCGAGGAGTTCAATGGCGCGAGAGTCGAAAAAAAAAAGCGGGGCCGGGCGGCTCATCCCAGGCAAGGTGGCGGGGGCGACACCAAAGACGGTTTAACTCGGAAAGAGAAAGTAAAGGGGAAAGACTTTAAATCGATACCGCCCAGTGGGAAACTCGGAAAAAGGGGGGAAGGGAGGGAGATGGAGTCGAGAATCCCTGCGGTGGAATGCAGGACCGAGCTCGCCGGAAATTATCGACGACCTAAATGGGGCTCGAAAGAGGGCTCGGTAGGTATTCCGAGAATACTAGGAGTCTCGCCAGGGAAGAGGCGCCGGGGAGTGAAGGAACGCGGTTTAATTGCGTCCTATTTGACTAGACCTGTGTGGAAAGCTACGACGAAAGGGGTGGGACAAGAAAAGGAATAAACGGAGGAGGGATCGTAGAAAAAGGTAGTCTTTAAGGAAAGAGCGTCAGGGAAACTTATAAACGCCAGCCCGTAAATATCTTGGTGGTTTCAAAAAAAGTCGCGAGAGCATTTACTGCGGTCGAAGACATGCTCGGGGAAGCAATCTGAGGAAAAAGAACCACAGAACAAAAGTAGAGGAAAGATATGAGATTAAAGCAGGTGTGTGGGCTTGCAGAAAGAGGATGGGAATGCTTCGCGGAGAAAAAAGGCATTAAGCTAAGACGGAGATCTCCTAGCGATTGGATTAATCCGAAAAAAGGATACTCACGAGCTGAGAGAAGTTCAGTTCGCGCCTCGGGATAAGCCGAAGGGGGAAGAAAAAGATCAAGAAGATCCAGGGGAGTGTTCCACCCGTCTCGGTACTGTGTCCAAACGGAGGAAAGGGAAAACTGGGGGGGAAGTCGTAGACCAGCCGCAAGCGACCTAAAAGGAAGGGGAGAGTTTAGGTGGCGGAGCACTCCTCAAATCTCACAAGGGGGGTCAATAGTTTCTCACTGCGACAGAAATCTTCTGAAGGATGGAGAGACGTATGCGTCATCGTCAATTCCACTCAATCTCAGGAAAATCGCAGTTGAAACATAGGAAGCAGGGGGTTAGAATCGTGAATTGGTAGTCTGAAAAAAAGCGTTGCGGGACGATTTTGAAAAATAGGAGGGGGGGGGTGCGTTCTAAAAAGGTCTATAAATGCGCGGGAGTCAATCACGTAAACTAACGGCGGGGATTTACACGTGAAGTCCGCATAAGCACTAGCGACTGACTAAAGGCAAATCCGCGGCGAAAAGGCTTTAATGGGGAAAAAGTTTAAAAATCATCTGAGTAAGCGCCCGTCAGGGAAGGTTCAAATGAACTTCAGACGATCCCAGAGAAATGGAAGGGAAGGGCCTTGAGGAGGGGGTATGATGGGGTCGATTGGAATGATCGCCGATCGAGTTCCATCATAAGAGAGACCTAAGCACCTATTCAGACTTGGGTCCCGCTTTGGGGAAATTTCCCAGAAACGCAAAAAAAAGACAGATAGCGCTCGCCCAAGGGGCCATCAGGGAGAGCCACGAAGGCATAAAACTTCCGGACAGGGGGGAAGGGAAAGAGCTGGATCCTCTTGGTCTAAGGAACGTCCAGTGTCCGGCAGAAGGCAGACTCTATATTCAAGGACACCCGTCAAATCTCCCGTTTCAAAAGGCAACATCAATTGCCATGGCGGAGAAAGCAGGGTAACGACCACTCGTATGGGCGCGAAAGGGATCCAGACCGTTACGAGAAAAAAGACAAAGGGCCGACAAGCGTTGTAAGTGAAAGCAAAGAAGGAATCGATTTCGTCGGTAGGAGTTAAGGGAAGAAAGCAAATGGGGGTTGTGGGGGGCAATAGGACAGGGGTAAAAAAGCTGTAGCCGCCAAGAGGAGTTTCGGCAGGGATCTAAAGAGGGTGCGGGATCAGGGGGGGCCTCTGCGATCCTGGCGAGTTGGAGTGGAAATTGGGTGGTGTGGTGACTCCTCCGCTTAGCAAAAGGAAGGTATGCTTTCTCGAAGACGCACTAGGCGGGTCGAGGGTGGGAAAAAGAGTGGACCTGGGCTGGATGAATATTTGAAGATTGAATGCCGAACAGGGGGAACCGTAAACCATTATTAAGAGACCAGGATGTAACAGAGAGGGCGAGAGCCAGAGGACGAAATTAAGGATTAACCAGGCAGGAAGAAGAAGAGGGAGGGACTACAGTCCGGGAAAAAAACCCGCCATGAAGTTCGGGGAGGAAGATTAGGCGTGAATACACTGCCGCTTTTGGGGAAGGTAGGGAAAAGGGCGATTGTGAAAGGGGTGAAGAACGGGAGACGCGAAAAGGCCGAGATCTGGCCAGATTAACGGAAAGGAGGTCATCACAAAAGAAAAAGCACGGTGTTCACACATCCACCTCCACCAGACAAGTTCGAAAAAAAAACAAAAAGGAGGAGGGAGGAACAGGGGTCTTGGCTTGATAAACGATCAAATGACTCTCTTTGTGAGGATGTAGGTGGTCTCGAGGCAATCTGTAAAGAAGCGTAGAAAGTCCCAGAGCACTCACCGCAAAAAGCATAGTCAAAAGAATTCACGTAACCAAAAAATAAAGAATCAGAAATCAGTGGACAGGCACCCGGAACTGAAGGGCAAAGACCCCGCCATCTTAAAGGGCCAGTCACGCCCTGTATCGTAAAGAAGAGTGGGGAATAAGGGGTCTTCCACATTAAAAAAAAAAGGCCAACAGATCGAGGGAAAGTACAGGCGGATGCAAAGGGGATGCCCCCACATTGTTTCAGTGGGAAGGACGCAATGAGAGGACAGCTCAACAAGAGGAAGGTACCACTATTTGGGAGCATATGAACAAATCAAAAAGGGCTAAATACACCAGCGTAGGGTAGACAAACAAAAAGGATTTGATAAAAAAAAGAAAATGCAACGGACAGGGACCCTCTAAGAAACAGAGGGAATACGAACCGCTAAAAAAAGCGCAGAGATGGAGACCCACAAGGAAAAAAATAAACGTGTATTGGCCAAAAAGGCCCCCATTTACGATCTGAAACAGATCGAGGAACGCTCTCCAAGGGAAAACGCAAAGCCTAAGATGGGGGTGGGGGGGGGGGTTTGGGGGAGTCAGGGGGATTTCCTGAAAGAACCGTCTTCGCTATGAACAGGTAGTGGGAGGGGAAAATATGGGGGGGAAAAACCTGTCCAAGGGGTTCCAAGAAAGGAAAAAAAGTAAAAGCTGAGGGGGGGGAGGTCTTTGGTGGTAGGGGTAAAGTTTTTTTTTAGGGGGGGGGGGGGGGGGGGGGGGGGGGTGGGGTTTTGGGGTTGGGGGGACTCGCACAGACAGAGAGAGTCTTATGCCAACCCGAAAGACGAGCAATACACAAGATGAGTAAAGAATGCTTTCCTACACTAGGAAGAAAGGGGAAGGAGTAGCCCTTGTCTACTCTCATGGGTGCGCGTTAACTGGGGGGTCAAATGGCGCCGGGTTGCGCTGTATCTGAAAAAGGGTAGGAGGAGGAGGGGAGAGCTGGGAAAATGAATACCAATCCTCTCACTGCAGAAAGGAAAGGTGTGGACAGGGAATACGCTACATTGGAAAATCTTCATTGGCCAGATGCAAAAAGGGGGGTCAAAAGAGGTAATTACAGCTGCTCGCAGAGACAAAAGTCAGGGACCACAGGTGGGGAACCGATCTTGCGCAAAAGCTTTAATACTTAAAAAGAAGAAGAATACAAATGCTATGGGGGGGTCGAATTCGCATCCTCGCAGATGGGGCCGGTCCACAAAGGACGATTTTTCTCAAATCACGCGGCACAGATACAAGTTCAAGATAATCATAAACATATGGAAGGCTTAGGGGGGCAGTAGGGGGCCCTTCGAACTGGCACGTCGGGGGTGGAAATGCCCGCTACCACGAAAGAATGGTAAGGGAGATGCCTTCGATGGGTGAAAGAAAAATCCTGGGCGCGTGGAGACAGCGAGGACGGTGAGCCAAGTCGGCTCGGGTTCCGGGAAAGGGGAAGGGGCGAGGGTGAGGGAAACTCAAAGGGGCAAATGAAGGAAAAAATTTTGGTGGGGGGGGGAAGCCGACAAGAAAGTGATCCTCTGGGGTGCGAGATTTTCCTGATGGACAAACAAAAAAGGCGAAAGAATATAGCGCGCAGCCAGGCGTGGAGTGAACTAATTTGTTAAAAAAACCCACGTCGAAAAAGCGAGAAGTGAGCGCGAGCATCGCGCGAGACTGCCACGCCCAAATTAGATCAGAGTACTCCACCGGATAAAAATAGATATCAAGCGGGGGGGGTGCAGGACGGAAGGACGATGAGCTCGGAATACATTGGGGAAGAGAGAGCCCACGGGCACCACACTGACCAAGGGGGTAAAAAGGTCTACAGGAAAAAGGGAACAGGAAGCGGATCACGAGAATCCATGGAGGAATACGGGAGGACGGGGGGTAAATCCTAAAATTTTCTAAGAAAGAAGAGGGCGGCTTGGAAAAAGGCGGGAGGGTTCACAAAAGAATCAGCCCAGAGGGGAAGGCGACAAAAAGCAGCGAGAAACATCCGTACCCGCCGACGGGGGACTTAGGCGCTTGACCGACTCACGCGCAAGCTTCCGGAACACCGCCATAAAAGAACATCGACGGCGGCGCAGCGGAAGTCCACCCACGGGGTAAAGAACAGGATCAGAGGGGAGTACAAGGAATCGGTGGAAAACATAAGGGAAGGCCAGGAGTCGCTGGAAAGGCGGAAATAGTGACCGGGGATTGGGGGGGGGTCTATAATCGGATAGTGGGGAATTAACAAGAGAAACCAGTAAAAGAAATTCCAACTCGCGGTAACACGAGATTAGAAACGGAAGAAAGACATGAGGAAGCTCTAGATGAATCTTCAACTCAGCATTCAAGCATAAGGAACTTGAAAAAGGGTCCAGGGGGACGCTCTCATGGGCTTTCCTCGAAAGCGGAAAATTAAGCGGTGACCAGCTACTGGAAAACGGGGGCGGGGTGCATGCCGGCGCTAGATGGAGAAGATTTAAGGAAACTCGAAAAAACTCGGAACTTCCATCTCACAGCCTCGAAGGGAAAACGAACTCAGAACCCGATATCACGCTTCAGCTGTTGAAAAATCACAAACCTAAAAATCACAGAGATCAAAAGCAAAGGGAACTAAAAAGAAGGTGGGAAATCCCCTGCATCTGTTCGGAAGGAACAATAGCAGTATCTCTGTAGAATTGCGTGGGAACGATTGAAGGTAAGAGGCGGAGCTAGATGGCAATGTCGTTACTAAGGAAAGGGGGAACAAAAAAAACAGTGAATGGTTATCGAGGGTCCCTCCAGGATTAGACGACAGAGTCTTGGGGTTTCGAATTTAGCAAAGGTTCAGACATGTGGGTGAAATCTCAAAAACTCCGGAGCGGAGAAAAAAGAAAGATGAGAGAATTTTATGAGTTAATTTCAGGTTTAAAAATTGGGATTTGTTTAGAGAAGGATTGGGTGGGGTCATTGGGGGGACGAAGAAAAGATGACGTAGGGGGGGAAATCTGCGATATTAAATAGGGGCTTAGGGGGGGTCGAGAGTTCTATGGGTGCAGTGGTCTTGGGGGGGTCTCAGGACTCAAAGGGACTGCTAAGAATAGGGCCGCTGGATAGACGAGGGTTTACAGATGGGAGCAATGAACATGAGCCAGAAAAGAAAGGGAAGGAGGAGCTATCAGGGCGATTAACTTTCAATGCCGAAACAAGGGCAGTGGGATAGCGGTAGAACGGGAGCGTCAAGGGGGTAAGGGGTCTGCGGTAAAGGACAGAATGATGAGGTACGAAAGAAAGTCAAGGTAGCAAAAGTCCCTCGGGGAAAAAATACAAAAAGAGTAGGAGGGGGGGAAAGGGTAAATTGTCGTGGAAAGCAAGAATTCCTTGCTTTTAGGAAGGACCCGGGGGGAAAGTGGGGGAAGGGGAGAGTGGGAAGGAAGACAAAGAACTGATTCCGAATGGCACGAGCCAAAAAAACCATCAAAAGGTACGGCGGGCGTTGGGGTGCGCCAAACCAGCC
>Ga0179593_1251618_pt1 | contig 11016 bp, 8 predicted proteins | sample CZODoug2_1_08_16_FD_185931 | JGI IMG/M metagenome (GOLD analysis project Ga0179593, IMG submission 185931) | Vadose zone soil fungal communities from Angelo Coast Range Reserve, California, USA - CZODoug2_1_08_16fungal (PacBio error correction) | ecosystem: Environmental > Terrestrial > Soil >...
GCCTATACCCAGAGTTGGGGGTACAGTGGTCCAAAGCCAGTAAGAACCTGAATTTATGGGAAACGACTCCTCATCTTTGGGGGGGGGTGCCTGTAATAGAAGAGAAGACAGAGAACGCAGTATCTGGGTGGAAGCGGAACGCGGCGGAAATTAAGGACAAGAGAGTGGGGGATGTTTGAAAAACACACATCGCAATGGACGAAAACGATAAAAGAAAAACGCAAGGTGGGAAAAATATATCGTTGCGTTCTGGAAGTGAACGAACCGGCTACTGCCGAGAAAGAGTAGAGAGAAAACCAACTGAAAATTGGTGGGGGAAGGCTTGGAAAGGGGGAGGAGCCGGCATAGAAGATACCTGCCCAAGTGGAAAAGATGGCCCCTGCAAAGGGAAGGTCAAACAGTGCAAAAAGAAGTTTAACCACAGGGATCACAGCGAAGAATGGGAGGAGAGGACGAGTTCGATGACCGAAAGGGGGAATGGAAAGCCGCAGGCAACGAAAAGGTTCGCCAGGCAGGGTGACACCAAAACTTCAAGATAATGCACCTACTCAGATCAATGCGAAACGGCATATAGGACCAACCAGATGTAAATCCAAAATGAAAACTTCGATAGAAAAGAAGGATTGAACTAACTTGAGCTAGACAACGTTACCCGTCATTAAGGGACCGAAAGATGGGCAGAAGGTGCGTGCGAAGATCTGGAGCGAATACAGGGCCATCACAGGAAAATCCGATAATTGAGGATACCGAACTCTAGCAGAGATCGTTCAAGGACGACGCATTGGTTTCCGGCGGCGGGAAGTGTGGAGACACGGGTGGCCGGATACGGGATGAAATAAAGGGTGAAAAAACCTCTGAAAGCTGACTTCAACAAAGGGAACATACACTCAAAATCGCGGAGGGAAAAAAATAACTGGGAACCGTGGATAGGACAAACGAAAGGCCAACACCATTGTCCCTAAGAAGGGAGGTATTCTCCTGTAAAGACCTGAGAAAGTCGTACGAATCCTGCGGTCTACAGGGCAAGGACAAGATGCAAAAGATCAGGGCCGCCAAAAAACGATAGAAGAAGGGCGAAGTTACGCAACTCAACAATTCGGCCTCATGAAAAACAGCGAGGAGAAACGAGAGGCGAAATCGTATCTGAGGAATCGATGACAAAACGGGCCTCTACTGCAGCAACAAAGTGAGGCTGAGGAGAATATCACCAAGACGGAACGTTGGTTCCTATCATAAAGCGAGGGAAGTGAATGAAGCTCACAAAAAGGGGAGTCGGCTGAACTCTCATAAGATCAAGGAATTATGAGATAAAAACACACGGAGCAAGGGTCAGTCATCAATTATAAAAAAGACGAGGCAATGCGGGGGCAAGTTTGCCGGTAGGCGATCATTAACAAAGGGGAGCTACGGAGGTCGGAGGTACGGGTCGACTGAATATCACTTAAAGAGTATCCGCTGGTAGAGTCAAGCGGAACCTGAAGAGGGGAACCACCAGACTCCAAGCACCATCTCAAAGAAGGAGAATTATTCTACAAATGTAAGAGAGGCGCAGAACTGGAGAAAAGGTGTCCCAAGGGGCCGACAGGCGAGTCTGGAAAAGCATGCCCGCTGAAAAAAAAGGAAAGGGGGGTCTCTGGGAAGAGAAGCTCATGGTGCGCCAGATATTTGGGGCCGATGTCACACCGTAAGGAAAAGAACAGTGGGGGGGGGTGGGTGGGGGGGGGGGGTGGGTATTTCGGGACGATAAGTCGGAAAAAATCGATACAAAACTGGAACTTGTAAGGACCCTTGATCCAATCGGAAGACGCCGTCAAGATGGTAAAATAAAGGGAGAGGGAAAAAAGAAGAAGAAGCGGCTCGCAGACTCAAGAGAAACAGAAGACGCAAAATCCGAAGGGACCTCGTTGCGACACTCACCTTTCGAGAAAGAATTACGACTCAAGGTGAGTCGGCGACTAATTCGCTCCAAGATGGGTCGAAGAAGGACTTCAAAATTTCGGGGCGGACAAGGAAGAAGTGGCGAGATTAAGGGGGACTCAGCTCGAACAAGAATTCTAGGGGGGATTGAGAAAAGGGCTGTAATCGGCCGAATCTCAACCAGCAAGCTCAATGCCCAGTCCGACTGGAAAAACTGTTAATGGAAATACGCCGAATGGGTCCGGTCGTGTGATAAAGCGAACCGCTCAGCTCTTGGGTGGGGAAATCTTCTATGCACTGAAACCTTTAACGACAGCTCGTGGAAGAGAAGGAAACTCGGTGAGAAAGGGGGGCACTTAAATGACCGGGACCAAAGAAAACGAGGAAAAAAAAACCACACAAAAATCACAACAAAAAATCAAACAAATAAAAAACAAAGAGCCCTGCGAAACTAAAAGAGGGGGACAAAACCGGCAACAAGGGCCCTGTTATCCGAGAAGGGCGTGCTGCAAAAAAAAGATACGTACAACGGCACTCCGAAGTACATAAGAAAACCTGAACGAAGCGCGCGAGGAACGGGACCGAAGTCATAGGCTCAGGAAATCGCGAAAATCAAAAGGGAGCGCCACAAAGACAATCAGCGTCCAACTTTTAAGGCGTCACAGAACTATGGGTGTGGAGAAATCGGCAGCGATACTCAAACGGGGCAAACTGGCCCGAATGGATTCCGCAAGGGCGAAAGGAATTTCAAGTCCCGAGGCTATTGCCCGAAAAAGGGGACAGGGAACTGTAATTCAGAAACTGCTCGACAGGTTTCAAAAGATTATCGACCGGAATCAAAAAGATCATTAGAGATGCATTGAGGAAAAGAGAAAAAATTAAACCCTAGGGGGCCCGTTGAGATTGTCGTCGTTTATGGGTGCCGCCGCGTGGGGGGGGAGTCGCGCAAAAGAGGATCAAAAAATCCAGGATTAACAACAGCCGAGCCTCGCGGATCTACAGAAGAGAGGTTTGGGAAGTCAAAAGAGGAGGAGAAGAGAAAAATTAAGAAGCAGAAGTCTCACTGAGATGCGATGTAGATTCGTAAAAGAATTGGTTCAACGCTCGGACTGGTGGGGGGGAAAAGCAACTGCGTTCCAAAAAACCCCACATGTAGGTTCTGCAAAAGCTCGGGGGGAAAATAATAAGGCAGGAGAAAAAAAGGACTGCCGCAGAAAGGACAAGTCTTCCGCCGACCTTAGAACAATCACGAAGCTGGAACACATGCCCAGCCAAAGGGTAAAACCAAATCCTAGGAGGAGGGTGGGGTCAGGCGACGATGGAAAAAGAAAATATAAAGGACAAGAAAATTTCGTCAATGAAAGCGCCGACATGGCCGCATCATCCGAACGTTAGAGGTTGGGTCGGCGATTTCGTAAGAAGGTCTCGAATTTCACGGGAGCACAAATCGAAGAAAGCCAAGGAACGAAAAGAGAAAAAAAAGAATCCAGGCTGCTATTCGTAATAGGAAGATAGACGAGACCGCTTCCTGACCGGCGGAAAGAAAGTCACACTCCGAGCTGGAGCTAAAACACGCTAGGAGGTAAAATTAAATAGAATCGAGAAGAGGGTGGGAAGCGGCTGATTCCGCGCAGGTCTTAGTACCACTAGGCCCTGTTAATCACTCCGTTGGTGAGAAAACAATAAAAAAAAACCGAATCCGTCCGTAACTGCTTCCGGCACTGGACTCAAAAGGGTCGCCACCATCACGGAAGAGAGTCAACCCAAAGATTGGGAGAAAAATAAAGAAAGAAGGGATGGTGGCACAATACCGAGAGAAGGCCATCGCCAAAGTAGTCTGGAAACGGATTGCAGCGGCATTGTAAGGTGGGGTCAACCAAAATGAGAAACAAACGGGCGTTAGAAAAGGCTGAAGGAAAGTCCAGCAGCCATAAAGACGTCATATGGGAGAAGCAGTTCACTTTAAGAGAAAGAGCTATACAACAGGGCAAACATCGCATGACGCGACTAAATTACAAAGAATAGCAGAATGGTGTTCGATAGAGCTAATAGTCAGATGAGAGTGGGACACGTAAAGGTCAAAATCAGAACAAGCGCCCTACAAAAAAGGCTCCCGTGCGATCGTGAGGAAGAAAGGGGAAGCGAACAAATTACGAAATACGTTGCCAGAGTGAAGGCTTTCCGAGCTCCATTCCAAAACCGATAGGATTTGGGGGGAAGACCAGGCGGGGCAAGGAGTTGAGGAATCGGATCAGGATGCTGTCTAATTGCCATGCGGAATATCCTGGGACTCGATCCAGTGCTTGGAATGGGCTTCCCTTACAATGGCCACCACTCTAAAAGGAACATACCTAAGATTAGTCGTGGGTAAAAAGATCGGGGGATGAAACCATCTTCACGACTCGGGTCGAAAATCCGATCTGGCAAAAATAGATGCCGCCTGCTTACATATGACAACACGTAATCGGACAGAGGACTTCACTCACGTCATATACTGGGGAAAAGAAGAATCGAGAACTGCCGTGAGTACCCCGGACGGTAGTTGAGTGTGAGCGGAGGACTGACAATCCCCAAATTAAAGACATGAAAATAACACAATATCCACCAAGCAGGTAAGGTTGGGATATGACGACACTGTCCGCGAGCTAATGCATATGTGGGAAGCTGTCGATACCGCGAAAAACTACATGTCCGAGCATGAAAGGGCCAGGTAAGGAAGATAAAAAATGCCGCATAGCCAACAAGGGGGGGGAAACGGAAATGGCAAGGGCAGCCATTGGTAAAAAGGGCCCGTGTCGCCAAGAAGAGTAAATCGCCATTGAAAAATTGATAAAACAACATGTAGTCTGTACTATAAAAGTTGGGATGGAGGTAAGGCTCACGGGGCATTGGAAATAGAAACTTTGTGAGGTAGAGATTTAAAGGCCGAGGCAGGTGGAAAAAAAGGGAGCAAAACTCGCGGAGTACACTGTGGTCTGCAAATGCCAAGTTGCAGGCCGTGTAATCATGGCAAATCAGTAGGAAAGGAGAAGAAGGCTAGAGACCACGGTGCGGATGGGGCCCGAAGAAGGAGACTTGCGAACCGAACGGAAGGGGACCGGCTTCGATGGACGTATGCAAAAGTCTGACCCTTAGCGTACTTCGGGGATACAAACTACCTGGCGGTAGGGATGCAGAAGGGCACCACGCGAAGAGTTTCAAACGCGGCTGGAAGTAAAGGGTGAGAAAAAGAGACAGAACCAAAACTTTTCGTATATAAAGGTACTTCTCCAGTGAGCTGGCAGATCGATGGCGCGGAATGAGGGGGGGAAGAAGGGGAGCCACCCTCCCCCCCCAACCAAAACAAAAAAAACAAAAAGCCCACCCCCCCAACACCCCCCCACAACCAACCCACCCAAACCCCCCAAATCACCCACCCACCCCCACCCCACCCCACCCCCCCCCCACCCCAAACCCCCCCCCCCCAAAACACCCCCACCCCCAAAAAAAACGCTGGAGAAAGGAAAGTAATCGCTCTCCATTTATTCTGACGCCTTCATCGAATCCAAGGAACGGGAAGGAGCGACCAAACTTAGCATCGTCAAGTGAAAAAAAATTCAGAGAAAAGACCGTCGAAACATGGAAGTGTATACAACGCCGGAAGAATTTAATGATTGGAGAGGGATAAGAAGCCGCGTGCTTCGGCTAGCCTAGAGATTAACAGCGATCCATCCGGTACTTCAAATGAAAGGGTCCAGGGATCGACCAGTACTGAAAAGGGAGAACATCAGAGGGGTGCGGATCTCGGGTACATGGCCAACTCCAAGAATGCGCAAAAACCATGAGCAAAACAAAAGGCCGTCCCAAAAAATCGAAGGTTTGACAAGGAGCCCTAAAAGAAACGGAAAAAGAGATGCGGCAGCCGACCCGCGCGGGGCAGGAGGAAAAAGTTTCAAAAGGGAAGGCGCATGCGGACACCGCGGAATTAAGATACTGCGTAGAGGGAAAAAAAAAAAGTTGCGCCAAGGAAAGGCAGCTGGCAAAGCTCATCGGGGATATCAGGAAGGAAAGTCGAGCATCAAGCCGTACCTAAGACCGGGAGATGGAGATCTGCACGGGGGAATTCCGAAACCTACCAAAACTCAGGAAGAAGGCAGAGAATCAGGCGGCCAAAAGCTAGGATAAATCAGGCGAACCAAGCGTTCGGAACGACTCAGGTCCTGCGGGAGCGTCACATTGCTCACCGGTCGGCGGTCATTTTAAACTTCAGAAATGAGAAAAAAAACGAAGGTGCCTTTCTCGAAAACGGGTACACGAAGCAGGGGGCGCTAGCGGCCAGAGGAAAACGTAGGCATATCCACACGGATCTAAAAATGCTTCAATAAAAAGGTGTGAAAGCAAGGATCGGATAAGGAGAACTTTCGATACGGGACCGAGGACGGTTGGGGGGTCAGCAAAAGGAGGAGGACTTGCTTGTCACTGCATAGCGCAGGAGACAGGGGGCTCATCAGCAGGTGGCGGAAGATTGGAAAAAAGAATAGTCCAGAATTAAAGGACCAGCGGCTTTGAACGGCGTGAAGAAAGAACACCACGGTGCACAGTCAAGGAGAAGAGTGAATTGGGGCCAGAGCGATTGCTGAGGGATGAAAAAAAAAAAACGGGTGAAGGACATCGAGGCATTTACACAACCACTTTCGTGGCAAAAGGATACTTCATTAAACGAAAAGCAAGGTCCGAGGAACGGTCAGTCTAGCAGAAGAGATCACAAGGGATAAGTTGGAAAAACGATAGCGAGAAGTGCTTTTTAGAGTATGCGAAGTCTTAAAGCACTGTAGGAAGAAATTAGATACAAGGGGGGAAAGTCCAAAAAAGAACCGGCATGTAACACGGGGAGGGGGGACAAAGAAAGAATGTCCTTCCGATCGCAAAGTGCATACTGGGCCAAGAGGACGATATAAGTTCAAGAATCAAGTCGAGTTGGTCGAAAGTAGGTGGCTGAAATGCTTCAGAAAGGTGACCTGAAGAAAGAAGCCAGTTGTAATGCCGGCGCACCTTTCGCTCGCAGGGGGCAAGATCCCACTCGGTGCAACGGAACGCGTTCTAGTTGGCTTGGAAAATGTAGAGACACGTGTAAGGGACAAGGGGGAAACTGCCTGGCATGGCATGGTTTGTTGGGACAAAATTCCGGCAAATGGGAGATTAGAGACCTTACTAAAGTCAAAAATCGATGGAAGAAAGGGGAGAAGAAATCATCGCTGGCGTATCAGGTCGATAAACAGGGAAAAGGACGGGAAGGAACTATCAGGGAGACCCAGAGTCGCAGGTCTTGAAAGAAGGAGGCACATGCTGATTGCAAGAGGGTGGGCCAAAGAGGCGAAATAGAAAATATCACCGACGCGGAAAACGATCGAACCCAAATGAGGAACAGGTGCGCTCTTGGAGATAAAGCGTTCACAAAAAAAACGGATGAGAGGAAAATCATATGTTACATTGCGGAAATTCCGGCAAAAAACAGGGGAGGATGCATCGCTCTCAACACAGAAACACCCTAGGCGAGAAAAAAAAAAGAGAGCTTCAAAGGATCCAAAATTTGGTTAACGGAAGTGCCCGGAAAAAGGATAACCTGTAGAAGGGAGGGACGCATACAGAACGTTTGTGGAGAAACGAGATCCACTGAGGAAAGGGAATCTATCTGTGAAGCGCTTTCACAAGCGGCAATACGCCTACCCTCTCAGAAATATGCCACCAGTCAAAAGCAAATGAATAATCAGAGATCAAAGCGAAAAAAAGGTAGCACTCGGTATCGGGGGTCCTAGGAAGGACCGTGAGCGAAACCGGCAGACGCCATAGAGGAAAATAGGAGAAACCCAAGAGGGGAAGGCAGGCAAAGGGTCTCCGGCAGCAGAACAGTACAGAACAAAGGGGAAAAATCAAAGAAGGAAAAGGGGACCCCAGAAAAAATGTACCCCGGGATCACAATCCGACAAAAAAAATTCACTGACCTAGGAGGAGGGTGGGCAAATCTAGAAAGAACAGGGGCGAAAAAAAGAAGGGTGACCCGCGAGGGATTAAAAGAAGTCAGACTACGGACCGGACAGAAGACGCCACGTCATGCCACAAGCGAGGAATCACAGGGATGGCTGGTCGCAAGCCGATGGCAATAGAAACGTTGATAGCCTTCCCTGAGGAAATGTGACAATGCCCCAAGTGGAAGAGTTCCGGGCAAACTGATTGCGGAGATATAGTTCTCAGGGAGAAAGCAAGAAATTTCGCTACCGAAGAAGCGCAAACATGCTCGTGAACTCAACGTAATGAAGAAAGGAATCTAACAAGCGGAGAAACGGGGGTTATCCAGCACTAGGTTGACTTTAAGAAGGAGACGAAGAGGGGGGGGGCATCGGCCTACTAAAGCAGGAAATCAAAATAATCACTCCTTCAAGAAGCTGACATTACAAAGAGGCTAAAGAAATTACCGGGTTGGGAGGAAAAGAATAGAAAACAGCACGGACGTTTCCTGAATCGGGGGGACGAGGAGATCACGCATCGGGACAAGAATGCTAGGGTAGAACCGGTGAATTATGAAAAATACAAAGGGAAACTTACCTCAAATAAATGCTCGAAACAAACCTTAAGGAAGTCAAAGTGTAACTGCCGAGGGAATCGGCCGCTCAGTGAAAACACTTATTAGAGCGATCACGTCGGCATATTAAAAATTAAGGGACCAATGGAAACCCCCCCCGATAACGGAAAAAGAGGAGGAAGGCAAAGTAAAATCAACGGCAACTGTGAGGGTCCGCTTCAATCTATCTTATTAGAATTAAAGCAGGGAAAAAAAAAAAGTGCGCAGCAGAGCTCATCGCAACGAAATAGACGAGGAAAAGTTCAAAGACATTGGCGAAAAAAAGCAAGAACGAGCGGAACGAAAAAAAAGGGAGGTCGGGAGGTGTGCCGGTAGGAGGGAAAAGGGAAAGTAAACTACAAGATGAAGGACTGGGAATACGGCTGAGCTAAGAAGCAAGGAAAGAAGGCACGCTGATATCTAGAACCGGTGGGGACATGGAAACGGCGCAAAGTAAGAGTGCACCATCCGAGATGAAAGACTCGAATCCTTGGCCGGAGCGACTATTGACTGCGGTTCCCGGGGTCGGACGGACGTAAGGAGGGGGAGTGAAAAACGGGAGAAGATAAACAAATCAAGATTCTCATGGAGGAAGGATAAGCTCTGGAAAAGGCGAGTATTTTGGCGATAAACAAACTAATCAAGCCCGAGTCGGAAGAATCCTTCGAAATAGGTCTAGCCAGGAAACCAGGGAAATTTAACTGCCCGAAACGTCAGCCCGGAGGAAAAAAATCAAGATGAAAAACAAAAGGAAGCCGAAGCCAAAAAGAAAAAAAAAAAGTCTACTCCTGGATCCACAAACGCCAACTCGAAGTGATTCGCCGAGTCGACACTCACCTTTCCAACGGAGTAAGAAAGCGCGGGATCGGCGAAGAAAGCCAGTGAGACAGATCATTGGCACGTTCCAGGGACATCGAAACGCGATTACTGGGCGAAGCGCCGCATAGGTCGAGGAGTGGACCTTCAGTAAATAGCCTGCTCGCCGAAGACGCGACTCGCGACCGCAGTTGAGCGTAAAAGATACGCGAAATACCGGTAGTGTTTAAAAAAGGACCCATCTGTCTTAAAAACATCTGTCTAGAGGTGATAACGGGAAGAAGACCATGGAATCCAGGCGAACGTTCAACTCGCCGGCAAGCCGGAGAAGGGGTTTCCGGAAAAAGGACCGGCATTAGAAACAATCAAAAAAGGCCTGTTCGGCACCGAACAGTGAGAAAGAAAGGGGGGCTGGGCAACGCCGCACAGGGGGTAGAGGGCGTTCTAAAAAAGAACTGAGGAGAGAAAGGTTCTCCAACAAGGAAATAAAAAACAGGGAAAGCCCAGGCGGGAAGAACTAAGACTGACGCCGCGGCAAAGGGAAATCCGAGAAAATAAAAATCTCCCCAGGAGTCCAAAAAGACCCAAAGTCTTCACGAACGGTGGGGGTTGAAGATATAGTCACTGCATTAACGAGAGGGGCTCCACTGGAATAGGGGAGCCGCAAGGAGAAAAAAAGAACCTTGACCGAGGTGAAGGGACCAATTTAGACAAGGGGAAAGGGGAAACACTGTGAAGATAGTCTCTGGAAAAGTGGTGTTCAAAAGACTAACACGGGGGAGGCTCAAACATAAAATGATTAGAGAGATAAAAAGTTGGGGGAAAGAGTAAAGATTACCCTGATTGTTCGGGCGGTGTCGTTCTGTGGGTGGTGCCGCCGCGGGGGGTCTCGGCCGAGAAGCAAGCGAAGAAAGGGAAGTTAAAACGGCCGATGCGAAGCGAAGAAATCAAGAGAGGCAAAAAAGGAGGTGGATTGAAAAGAAGGAGGAACGAGAGTTATCAAGGTCAGCGGAAAAGGGGGAAATCGGACATAGTTTTACCGCGTCAGAATGGTTGAAATCAAACTGCGTTTTCACAAACCTACGGCCAGGGAGTTCGACTCGAGCGGGACAGAGCCGGCAAACGGAAAAAGGCAAGCCAAGAGAACAAAAAGGGATCGGAAAAGTGCCTTCACGACCCCGAAGAAAAGAAAACCCTGCCGGGGAATAGCCCAAATAAGAGGAGGAGAGGGGGGGGAAGGATCAAGGAGTGCCGCTAAATATAATCTTAAAAGGCAAATGATGGTTCGTAAGGCGGAGGGACGAAAACCGGAAAAAAGGCCGATAATGCACGGAGCTGAGTTCGGCAGACAAAAGCGGATGATGACGCCCTGCAAAGGGACTAAAGAGAAAAGACTAGAAAACGATCAAGAAACCGACTGACGGGCTATTCGGGGTGATCCGGGTCGCGAAACTGAGGGGCTAAAAATAAGATTCTAAAGCGCGCCTGTATAAAAAAAAGAAGAACGAAAACAGAAAAAGGAGGCGATCGCGGAAAGAGGGATGGGATGAAGAAATTGAGGCCGTAAACTAAAAAAAGGGGAATGGTTGCGAAAAGTTGGTTAAGAAATTACAAGACCACGCTCAACAGGACAACTTACAGGCTTGCAAAAAGGGGCGAATGAAAACGAATAGGAAAAAATAAAA
>Ga0179593_1319126_pt1 | contig 11016 bp, 7 predicted proteins | sample CZODoug2_1_08_16_FD_185931 | JGI IMG/M metagenome (GOLD analysis project Ga0179593, IMG submission 185931) | Vadose zone soil fungal communities from Angelo Coast Range Reserve, California, USA - CZODoug2_1_08_16fungal (PacBio error correction) | ecosystem: Environmental > Terrestrial > Soil >...
GGAACGTCTGAGCTTATCTGGTGCGAAGCCATGGCGAGGGCTAAAAAAACCATGACAGAAGAAATCGAAAAAGCCTATATACCAACAAAGTCATCACGCCAGCATAATTGACTGTGCTACCCTGTAGACGTCACGAAAAAGAGAAGGCAACCATGGGAACTGGAGAACCACGACCCGCTCCCCTCGCCAAAGCCGTCTCGAATAGGAAAAGGTCCTCGTACCCGGTGGGATGAGTCAACAAACATGGACCTGGCGCGTTGCCTCCAACAGTGTTCCGACCGAGCTTGCTCTGGTCGAATGGGAACTAAGAGAAAAGTTTCGGGTTCCAGACGGTCAAAAGAAAGAGTAAAAAATGCCGCGTTTCTGGGCGAGCGAAACCAGATTGGGGGTGCCTCAGCGACCTGGTGTACCGGAACCGCGTACGGCGTCAGGAGGTGTCCCGGAACAATTTAGGAGAAATAACGAGGAGGTGCAGCACTACTCGTGGGAGCGCGAGAGCTGCGCGTTTCGGAGGACGAAAGGAAGGGGGACTTCTAACGCGAAAGAAGGAGAGAGCCTTCCTCACGGATCTTGAGGATGATCAGAAGAACATAATTTTGGGAAAAAAAAAAATAGAAAAAGCTCACAGCCCAAGAAGCCCCACCAGGGGGAACCCACGTCCGCACCAGAATCAAGGGTTAAACAGGAGAACTAGTAGATAAAAGAAGATATGTCACCGTCCTCGTGCCGGCGGAGAAGTCCGGGGTCCTACCTTAAAGTCAAAACTCGGTCGGAAGGTAAAAAAAAAAGGGCTAAGAGGCGAACAAAAAACCAGACGAAGGAACTTAAGAGTGCCAAGCCCATCACTGGAATGAAAGAACCGGAGTGCGTATCGAAAGGCCAGCCTTGGAAGGCGACGTACTGTTCGTAACGAACCGTGGAGAAGGGAAGGAACAATCTGGATAAAAATTTACACTGCAGCACGCCTTATGAGACAGAAAGGGACAGAAGGGTTGCGGAAGCGACAAGGCAAAGAGGGACCTGGATCACGGAGAAAAAAGAGCAGAAAAATAGGAGAGAGAGAGAACGAAAGAACAAGATGGGGTACTGAACGAAAAAAGAAACCGCCGTTGATAGGCGAGGGAAGGTGGTCGAGGAACAAAACGTGGGCGGGGTTAATCCAGACCGACACTTCCCCACCGAAATCCACTAAAAAGGGGGACAACATGGTACAAAAGATTAAGTAGGACGCCTGGCGAGCTGGGAAACCCCCACAGACGTCGAAGGGACACGGTGATCAATATACAGCAACATCGGAAGGATTCTGGTGGAGGAAACGGGAGGGGGGGGGAAAAATAGTATGGGACCTAACGCAAAGCTGTGTTCATGCAATGGTCCCGTCCAGAGGCCTGAGGGGGTTGCTCAAAGAGGCGGCTAACAAACACATTTTGAAACAACTGTTCTGAAAAAGCAAACCTGAAGGCGGCCATTAAAGTAGAAAAAAGCGACAACCGTTACATCAAGTCGTAAGGGAGTGCACGGAGCGTCCGATCGGAACGAACCTGATCCAAGACGTAAGAGGAGGCAGGCTCTGGGTTGATGGAGTGAGAAGAAATAAACCTGAAAAGCATCTAGGTCAAAGGAGGCAAAGTAGATACAATAGGCGAGAGAAACAAGGGTCAACGCAAAGAAAGGGAGGCAATTCGGCGGAGAAGTTCAGACGCCGCGCAACCAAGGTTACATCCAGACCCAAGGGCTTTAAGACATGTCGCGCGGAGCGGATCGTCAACATGAGGAACGAAGAGACATCGGGGCGGCAGTGACAAACGACTCGAGGTTGAAATCGACTGGACAACATCCACTTAAGAGATCTCTAAACAAAAACAAAGTGAGAATAGATGACGGGGGAAAGTGTTGGGGGGGAGTCCAAGGGGAAGGAGAGCGGCGGCAGAATTACGCGCGCGTCACAACAAGTAAATTTTTTAAAACGACTCACAACGCAGCGGCCAAAAGAAAGGGTCAGTGGAGTGGGTACTCTTAAAGGTGCGGAGGCATAAAGGCGTCAGCGACGAATTGAATAGATTTAACCGGTTTCACGTATAAACGTCGGGACAGCTTCACTCGTTACATATCGAGTTTGCACTTTTAGGAAGGTAATCGAGAAGACACGATGCCGGAAAAGTCCGCTGACGACCACTAAATATAAGGGGGGGAAGGGAACCTCAGCTACAAGGATAGGTGGGTCTAGGTGTTCCGCAAAAGGAAGGGGGACCCACGTAAAATGTTAACGGGGGGAAAAGGAAGGAAGGAAGGAGAAAGAATACACGTGGCGAAAGTGAATCCCGCCCGCGGAGTTGTCATCGGCGTTGGTGAAAAAAAAAAAGGTCAAAGGAACACTTAGCTTCCGGGTGACAGAGGCTAAACAGTGTGGGAGGGAAACGAGAGAAAATGAAAAAAAGAGTCCCATGGTGTGACGGTTAAACTCAGGGAAGGTGTGTAAATCAAGGATCACCCCGGCTTGGGACCAAAAATGAACACATACCAAAAAAAGCTTTAAACAAGGGCAACGGAACAAAAAAAAAAGAAAGTGATAGAGCCGATATCGGGCCGCCGGGTGTGAAGCCAGTCAAGGGCGAAGCGGGGAGGGACGGGCAGGGAAAGTCTTCACCAGAAAGGGGAGAATGAGGCAAGGATGGCCCAGCCGAGAAAATTGAAAGGGACATAACGGAAATCCGGAAAGAAAGCGTAGAGAAGAGCCACTCGCAAAAATTAAGTCATGCCGTCCACCCCGGAAAAAATTAAGGAAGGACAAAGAAGGAAACGTCCAAACCTGAAACCCGAAACCAGCATCTGAAAGCCGTACGGTATCGTTCGGGGACAGAGGAAGGTTGAAGAAGATAACAAAGTTGAAAAATGATGAGGGATTTGATACCGGGCGCGGGTACGCTTCTGACTTTAAAAAAAGAAACCGCGGTAGGGGTCAAAAAATGAGATAAGCATCATAACTGTGCATCGGGCAGGCACAGACGGATGAGCACCTGATGGCATCCGAAAATTCAGCCACAAACAAAGCCAAAAGGGCAGGATTGCAAAAGAGTCAAGGCGGACCCAACGCAGATCCTATTTCTGTGCAAAAGAATCACTGAGGCACCGCATCTGGGGCTCCCGCTCCATAAAAAGCGGTAGTTTGACTACTGCGTGAAAAAAAAAACACGAAAAAAGGCGCGGTTACTCGACGAGGGAAAGGGGGGGCGAAACCCGTGGTTTTCAATTCCCAGCTCAAAGGGGCGGGGGTGGGGGAGAAGAAAGTGATATGGGTGAAATTTTTTGTTTGGGTTGGTGGGGCGGGGGGGGAAATTGAAATGGGGGACCGAGGAAGGTGCTGAGAGTGCGGAAAGGAGTTGGCGGAGGAGCTGCGGGCTTGGGGACAAAAACATTAAAAAAACTGGCCGGACTTGTACAGCCACCGTCATTTCCATAACGTTGGGGAAAAGAAGGGGTGGGGGGTATAAAATCATCGTTGCGATGACGTCATGGCGGGCGACGAGCTCATAAAGCGCCTCAACCCATCAAAAAGCAGAAGGGACAAGCTCTTGTCTCGGCTCGAAAAACAACTGACCAGTCTCACAGACGGTTCAGAGTGAAGGAAAGGTTGTGCAGAAAGGGAAGAGGTAGCTCAGGCACCCAGAGCTCACCAGGCTATCCAAACCTTTCTCACGTAAAAGAAGTGGGACGGCACGGGCACCCATTTAAGAAAACTCCCGCCGGACGTCACTTGGGGGGACCAACGAGCCCGCTACAAGAAGCCACCGCGCTAGTGTGCTTGGGTCTAGTTCCCGGTGATAGACCACCCGACCGGTGCAGATGAGCCGGGGGATTGCAAGCTAAGTGCAGGAAACCAATCAGTTTGTCCTATGGAAAACGAGGAACCAATGAAGCGAGGTCTTGGAACAGACACCAAACCCTCAAAAGCTGTGTGGATACGCGAAAGCTGAGCTTCCATCTAAAAGGGCGACTGGCTCGCCTCGAGGCGTGAGGGGCTTGCGATGAGGACGCCAAGGAGAGTACGCAGCGTACAAAACGACCAGTAATGTTTCGACGACTGCTTTTGAAAAAAGGAAAAGAACGCAGCACCGACGCGCCGTAAAATAACGCACCAACGTTGGAACAGGGTAAAAGGCTGAACAAAGGAAGCAGAACGGGGGTTCGGGGAGAAATGAGGGACACGATCATATTCGGAATAAAGGGCCCCCCTTCGACGAAAAGAAGATGCTAAAAACGCAACGCTACGGAAAGGGACAGACGAAAGAGTCTAAAAGAAGGGAGATCAATCCTAGTAAGGGGCCGGACAGGGAAAGTCAATCGAGTCTTGTGAACAATTGCATCAAAAGCACGACAAAACTAAGGGGAATTTAAAAAAAAAAGCGGCGAAAAGCAAAAGACATATAAGGAAAAGCAGCGCTGGAGTCAGGCAACGAGCAAGTTAACCTGGTACTCAAACCGTGTTGGGTGGGGTACGATGTTTGGTGAACCGGGGTGTACCAAAAAGGAAACTGAACCCAAAGTGACAGGAACAACTGAACTTGTGGACGAATACGAGGACTGTTAGAGGAGGGAAGGAAAAAAAATGGTTTCCTCACGAACAAGAAGGGGGGACCGATTAGGTGATGAAGGGAGTGGTGTGAAAACAAAAGTACAAGCCAAGGCTACAGTCCCCGGCAAAAAGCCGGGGGAGGTTTGGAGACGCGGACAGCAAACGAAGAATGGCCTGTACGTAATTAACCGGCGGAAATGAAAGACAATTGACAAAAAGTAGTGCGGAAGTCGTTCGATGGGGCACGACATCGTACCGAAAGACGAAACCTGGGGAGAACAAGGACGGGCGAGAGCATTCACTTTTGAAAAGGGCGAGGGAAAATGTACAAAAAATATGTCAACGGCGAATTGATCTTTCAGGGACCGGGAGAGACGAAACCCAGGGGCGAAGATAACGGGAAATCGAAAAACGGATGCTCAAATCCATAACCCCGGCGGCCTACAGCGGGGAGCGAATCATGTTATGGTACCAAGGGAAAAACGACTAAACGTACGAACGCCGCAAAAACCGCAATGCAACACCACGGGGACAGTGCCGTGTATGGGGGGGGGGACGAACGGGGGGCTGACCAAAATTCCAACCGTAAGGAAGGACCGGACTACAGTAAGAGCAACCCGGGTGTTTGATTGTACGAAGGGACGGAGCGAGGAAAAGGGGAACTTCACGGCCGAAAAAAATATATCCGAGCAGCGGACTGCGGCGGACTAGATCGGGGTGAGGTATGGGTCCATCGGGACAAAACCCGGACTCACCGGGGAAAAACCAGGGACGGCCGATCGGGGACTAAGTAACGCCCGAACTGAAGGTGCAAGGCCGGCGATTATCCGCCATCAGGTATCAAGTCATAGGGGGAAAGATTCAAAGGGGGCCTCTGGCACAGACGTGAGATACCCATTGCACGCCCCATTGGGCTTTTGAGAAAATCGGAGGGGACCCAACAGACCCGGATCGGAGAGTGGAGACCTTCTCTGAAAAATGGGGGTGTGGGTACCTCTACGAATCGACCCGGAACCACTGGGAAAAGACTCGGATGTGTCAAAGGGAGATCCACCAAAGTGGTTGTTGACAAAAAAGAAAAACAAGAACAGCGCATCAACCGAGCAGGTGAAAGGCGAGAAAGGGTCAATCCAGGAAGGGATTCTGAAAGTCGCTTTGCCAGCTGACCAAAAGGAAGGAGGAAACAAATTGGGAAAAGGAGGAGGGACGGGGGGGAGGAGGGAGTGGGGCAACGGATTTAGGGGGGGGGAGGGTATGATAAGAAAATTGGCAAAACGGGGGTAGAAGAACAAGGGGGTGCAAGGGAGGAGGTAGGTTGGGGGTGAGAAAAACTGGAGCTGAAGGGAGGGGAGGGAGGGACGGTGGAGGGGGGTAAGAAGGAAGAGTAAGAGGCAGGAAAGTTGGGGGGAAGTAAGTATTGGAGCTGAGGGGTTAACTGGATTGATACTGGTGGGGGGGAGTGAGTGGGGAGGGAAAGGAGGAGGGGGAGTTAAAAAAGGGTAGTAGGATAGTGGAAGGAGGTGGAGGTGGAGGAAGGGGATTGGGACGGTAGGAGTAGAGGGGTTCAGGGGGGGAAAAGGGGAGGCGGTCGGTGAGGAAGAGGGTGAGAGTAGATCAGGGAGTAGGGAAAGTGAGAAGGTGGACAGGGGGGGAGCAGGGAGGTGGGGGGCGGGCAAACAGGGATGGGGGGAAGAGGAGTAGGAGGTGCGGGGGTGGAGTGCTTAAAGAGGGGATGGAGGGTGGGGTGGACATCAGGCTAAGGGGGGAATAAGGTGGGAAGGAGGGAGGGAGGGAGGGAGTGGGTGAAGGGTGTGTGAAATGGACGGGGAGGTAAGCAGTGGTGCAGAAGAGCTGTAACGAGGGTAAAAAGGGGGGGGGGAAGGGCGAAGTGGGGGAGTGAAACGCAGGGACAGATAAAAAAGAGGCGGGAGATGGGGAGGGAATCTGAGGGAGGGGGGTGACACCATTAGAGACTGAAGGGTAGGGGTGGTAGAGAAGGGGGTTCGCAAGGTCGGAGAAGAGATTTGGGTGGGAGGGGGGAAGTGAAAGGGGGGCACGTGTAGAGGATAGCGTGGGGGCGAATGAGAAAGCGGAAAAGCAAGAAAGGGTAAAAGTTAGGAAAATGGCGGTGAAGAGGTAGGGGTAAGGTAAACAGGTGAGGGACGGGGGATGGGGAGGGAGGAGAGGGGGGGGGGGGGAGCCGGAGATAATTATGCAGGAGTGGGCTGGGGGGGAGGGGGTGCATTCGTCGGGCAGTGCGATTCTTGCACAGGGCAAGAAAACTTATAACAATTGACGCGCCATTGACGAGGTCCGGTCCTCCAAGTAAATCGCTCACAGTCGTCGAAAAAGGATAGAACTTGCAAAACTTACAATGTCCATTCTGCCGCGTTGAATTCCAAGAGAATATCTCATCAGGTATAGGTACAGGGAAGAATATTCAGCAAAAAAAAGCTGCCACGGTCAAAAAAAAGGGGAAACGAGAGGAGATATGGGGGTTCTAACCGCCCCTTTATTAGGGAAGTTTGTGTGGTACCGAGGGAAATCAGGAGAGATCGTTACTAAGTCACGGGGTGTAGGGTGGTCGTATAAGCCAGCAAAGAAGAGGGGAGTAAAGGATCTCCTTGAAGGACGGAGAGTAAACTTGGCTTACTGAGGGGGACGCTGCAAAAAATAGACGCCCACGATCGGGGGGGCCAAAAGAAGACTCAAGGAGGAAAAAGTACACTCTACGCTAAAAAGAGAGGAAGGGACCAGCCGTCTCCGGAAAAAGTTGATTCCAAGCCATAACTGCAATTGTTCCTACTGGGGAAGAGGGAAAAAAGACCAAAGATCTGGAACGTGGCCGCGAATAAAAGTAAACACCCGTGCATGATCCGAAAGCAGGGGACTTGGTGTCGAAGACAAGGGACCGAGGGGAAAGGAAAGAATCGGCAGGGAGATTGTAGAAGTTCACCAGGAGTACGTAAGGTAGCGTGGTATCGGAAGGGATACAGGGTACGCACCGCACAGGCCATTGCTGTTTATGTGTGGGTAGATCGCAGGGCGATTGACTGAGGGGGAAGGAGGGAGCGAAGAAAAACCAGCCAGAAAAAAAGAAGGGAAAACGGGATCGAGATCAGCTCAAAAAAGAAAAAAAAGGTGGAGAATAGATATATGAAAAGAATTATCTTCTGCAGTCGGATGGGAAACAAAATTTAGATTAAGAGGAGAAAGAAGTCAATCGCAAAAAGTCTAACAAAGGAAAAGGAAATACAGACACCTAAAGGAGGAAACAAGTGCCTGGTAAGCTCCCAAGAAGTATCACCAAATAGGAACCCCCAATTTTTTTGAAAAAAAGACGAAAGACCAAAAAAAAAGAAGCTCGAATCGGCAAGAGAAAGGAAAGTGTGGAGGGAGCCACCCAAAATTCGTCGGCTATTTCACAACAAAGGGCTTACAAACGGCTGGCCCTATGAAAAAGAAAAAATCTAGAGGAGGGGTCGATGGAACGAAAAACCTGAGACAGGTGAGCGTCGCGGAGCACCATAGGGTGCAAGGGGCAGCGGGGAGAGTCTCTGTTTCCGTAAAGGAAGAAGGAAATCGACGCAGAGGCGGCACTACTGGACGCGGGGGCGATCTGGGCGGGGGGCTAAAGGGGAAGGGGATGCCAAGTAAATGACTTCCTCAGACGCAAACTGGCGCTCGCCCTATCTTATGCTAGAAACTACATTAGGGAAAGGCAAGATTCGAGAAAAGAGCAAGGCCGAGAAAAACAGCAGTAAAACAAACAATGGAACGGAAAGAGCATCAAGGGGGGGAAACTGGCAGTCGAAACAAAATAAAAATGCTCCTCTTACCAAAAGAGGGGCGATCCTAAGAAGGGCCGAAGCGATGTGCGGACGGAAAAGATACAGGGGGGGAGGAGAGACCGACTAGGAGGAACAGCCAAATTAAGTTAAAATACATGAAGGACTTCGAGAAGACGTGGGAGGAATCCAAGAGAAGGCGACGAATGGGGGGGAGGAGGACTTGATCGTCACTACGCGGCACGAAAACTGGTCAACTGCACTCCTTATATACAAGCGAGCTCCTTTTTCATCGAAAAAAATGAAAAGAAAGACACTTATACGAACAGCGAAAGGGAGCGGAGGGGAAGGTCGAATCAACGATACGGATGGCGAACTGTCCGCAACCGAAAGAAAGGGGGGTCGATTTTGGGGGGAAACAACGCCGGTGGGCGGGGATAACCCAAAAGAAAAATGAAAAACATTCACGTGGCCAACCGTTGACAACAAAAAATTATACGTCGACTGAGGGGGAGGGACTCCCTTAACGACGTCAACACGGACGCAAGGATCAACACGGACCGGGGGGGACGAAGGAAATAACGGAGGGGTTGAAAAACACGAGGGAAGGAAAAGGCGGTGGCATGACTTGGTCAAGAAGAATCTTTTTTGGAAGACGCACTAACCGAACCAAGGGACGGGAGAAAACTGCATTTGGAGGACGCAAGAGAGAAGAAAGGCGAAGCGGGAGGCGAGAAAAAAAAAGAGGAAAAGCACGCCCGGGAGAAGCTGAAAAAAATAAAGACACCTTTCTTAACAAAGCATAACTCGACAAAAATCTAGGAACGGCGGGCCATTATTACCAGCGCGGAAACCCTTGAATAAGAAAAGCACGGTCTGGAGAGGAGGGGCCAGGCCAGGCCGTCCACCTGGAAGGGCACCCACTCCATACCACGAAGGTGAACATGACGCGCGCGAGGTACGAAAGATGATTCAAGGACAGGGAGACAGGAATTACCCTACGGCAAGGCGACTCAAACCAAAAAAAATCCAACTGTGTGAATCCAAAAGGGAAAGAGGAGAAGTGGTGGCAGAATGTAAACTGGTACGAGGTATGTGAATGGCCTGCTCTCGTTCTGAAGCAATGTTTTCCGACTCACGGAGAGAGAAAAGCTGTACGGCGTTTAAGAATTAAGGGGGGCCGCTAGAAAGCTTGGGCGATTTAAAAGTATCGGTCTTTAACTGTGGGGGGGAAAAACGCCGGCGTATATCAGATCACTGAACGAAGGGACGGGTCGTATAAAGTGACATCTGAAGAAAACCCCTGTCCGACGCAGGACCTGAAACCCGCAGTACTATGCTAGACGCGACGACCCGTCATGAACGTGTTGGAAATGGGCCGTCGAAACTAAAGGCGGAATCAACGAAATGGGAAAGGGTGGCTGGCCGACCAGTGGGTGATTCAAACACATGCAGAAGAAGGGACAAAAAAATCCAGAGCGCCGTGAGAGGAGGAGAAGCGAGACAGGGGGAGTAACGCTCAAGGAAATACGGTAAAAGGGGGGTCCAGAAAAGCAGGGACCTCTTCGTGTTACCAGACGCAGGCTCCCACGCCATTCTTGGTGGTACAAAGCGACACACAAAAGCGATAAAAAAGACCAGGTAGTAAGACGCAAAGGAGGGATCCTAAGTCAAGCAGACGAAGAAAGCTGCGGTGAATCGGTAAAGGTCTGAACGGCGGGTACGCAAGTCTGCGTCTCAGATAAAAGGGGGAGGGAAAGTGAGGCCAGGACATAAAGATACAGAAATGGAAAAAAGAAAGGGGAGGACGAAGGAAGTAGAGGGTAGATGATCGCCAAGGTCGCCTTCAAGTTCCTTCATTGAAGAGCGAGCTTAGAGGCAAAGAGCACCAGGAGGAGGGGACGGCCGCAGGAGGGACGGCAAAAGCAGCCGGGAGAGGCCTTAATTTAACTCCAGGGGGGTGAAATTTACAAATGGGGGTCCAGGGGAGGACCCTCACTGTCAAACTTGAGGAAAAGGGGGGGAGTGAATGGGTACGCGCGGGGTCTCTGTCGGCAATTGGGGGAGGAGGAATCTTCATGGATTTGGGTCGGGCAGAACTTCTCAGTATAGATAGCTCGAGGTAGAAAGAACATCGTAATGGACGAAAAATAAAAAAACAGCCTAAATATCTGGAAAAGAAGACCGATTACCGCCTCGGAAGGGAAGAGGAATTCCCCACTCTATGACCAACCTGTGAAGCTACTCTCAGGGGTAGGCGAAAAAGAAAAGGTAGCGGCAAAAAAGGGTGCGCAGAGAAGAAGAACGCGGAAGACATTTGGGACTAGGATGCTCCGAAAACCACATGCCGATAGATCGGGACCGGAGACGACAGAGCGAACAATGTTGATAAAAAAAATCCAGGATAGGGTGGGAGAGACAAGGTACAGAGGGGTCACTGTCGAAAGCGAGCTGATTTCTGCCTTTCATCGTGTGGCCATTGCCCATCGGGAAGCCGGCAGAAAGGAGGCGGGAAGAAAGAAAGGGAAGACAAAAAGGCAAACATGAGTACGTTGTATAATTGGGGGGAGAGAAGATGGATGATGGCGTCGGTCGGCTTGAAAGTCGCAACTCCCATGGAGAGCAACCAAGATAGCCTCACGAAGGAGAGAGGGA
>Ga0179593_1367860_pt1 | contig 11016 bp, 15 predicted proteins | sample CZODoug2_1_08_16_FD_185931 | JGI IMG/M metagenome (GOLD analysis project Ga0179593, IMG submission 185931) | Vadose zone soil fungal communities from Angelo Coast Range Reserve, California, USA - CZODoug2_1_08_16fungal (PacBio error correction) | ecosystem: Environmental > Terrestrial > Soil >...
ACGTCAATTATGTTGATGTCTGAAAGGGGGGGGGAAAGAGTGTAGACCTTAAGTCTAGAGCCATGAGTCGGAAACTCGTTGTGAAAACAATCCAAGAAGGATAAAAGAACGACCGATGCCAAAGGAGGGGGGGGGGGAGGAAAGAAAAGCGGCATGCTGGAAAGGAAAGTGGCAAAAAAAAAAAAAGTCCATTGAAAGAGGCCTGAAAAGATGAACATCTAGAGGGAAACTGGAGTATCTGTTTCTTCGTGAGGCCGCAGCCAGGCTTTGCAGCTCATGCGACCCAATATGATGGAGATGGGGTGGTTTCATACAAGGAAGAGGGGTCAGAGGGAATCATTGAAAAGGGAGATGGGGCGCAAAAAAAGAAGGGACACACAAAAGGAGAGCGAAGGGACGGAGGATGAACTGCTGGGGAAAAAGAGAGGAGGAAAAAAACGGAGGAGGATTGTGGCTATGGAGGTTCCGAGACAACAAAAAAAAGGAGGAATCCAGCTATTTCGAGAAAAGAGAGAAGAAAAGAAAGGAAAAGGCAGTACGAAGTTCTCAATGGACGAGAGTCAAGACATTTGGAAAAATTAGGAGGGAGGTCTGCATGGGGGGGGGTGTAGCCATAAAATAGAGAGAAATGGGGATCGCTTTCTGCTCTCAAAAGGGGGGGAGCGGGGGGACTCAAAAAACAAAAAGCGCCAATTTTTGACACATTTTATTTCCAAAGACGTATATCCTATGGCGAAAGAAGCTCAAGGTGGAGAGGTTAAAGGAACTCTGGGGGTTTGAAAAATAACTAGATAGGGGGGGGGGGGGGGCATACTTCAAAAGGGTGGGAAATAAAGGTCACCTCGTGAGATCTTCAGAGTTGGACAGGGGTCAAAAATAAATAATAAAGGAAAAGGGGGGATTTTAGGGAAAAGACCGGGAAAAGATTCGAACCTTTCGTGGGAGTGCTTAAAACCCGAACAAATAAAAAAGAGTGAAGAGGGGGGCGGAAAGAGGGAAAGCCAGGCAAAAATTTCTAACTGGGGCCTCCGGGGGATCTTCCAGTAAGCGGGTAGTAGTTCAGGGAAGTAGGGGGGGAGTGGGGAAGGTTCAGCTGCCTCGATATCATGAAACATAGAAGAAAAAAAAAGGGCAAACCTAGAAAACAAAAACAATGGAGAAGACCTCTAACAAGTCGGCGGGCAACGGGCCTATGACAGCGAAAAACGTGTACACTTCGCTGAAAATCACATGAACCAAAACACCAGGGGAAGGGGGATTGCATAGCTTCCCTGGGGTAAATACTGCGGGTGTGAAAGCTGCTTGTGTGGATTGGCTCCTATAAGGAGAGGGAGGAAAGTACACACGAAAAAAAAAATCTCAAAAAAACTCGTAGTACGCGGTATATATGCCGAGCAACCTAAAGGGGGGGTCTGTGAATTACAAGACGGAAGAAGGGGTGTCGCACCGATTCGGGAGGGGCCTTAAGGAAAAAAAACCTCTCGACTGGAGAGGCTGGAAGGGGGGCCGTATGTTGATAAAAGTGGTCACGCTGCGGATGAAGAGAATTCAGGGGGATTAAAAAAAAAAAAAAAAACTCTAAACAAGGTTAGAATAGAAAATCAAATATGCCTGAAACCATTAGGGGATCGAGTCGCACTTGCTTCCTATTCGAGCACCATGAACAATTGGGAAAAGACAAGTAAAGAAGCTTTATTACTGGGTGCCGACAAAAAACCTTTTCAGAGGCAGATGAGGCGCCACAGGGGGAAAAAAGAAAGATCTGTAACAGGCGCTTAGATCCATCCGGAGAAGGAGGTAGAGCTGCACGAGGGGGGACGGGAAAAAGGGAAAAACCAAATAATTCCGCCCCAAAAGAAAGAAAAGGTTTCGCAAAAAAAAAAGACGTATTGCTTCCAGAAAGAGACCTTGGAAGGGAAGGAGTGCAGGAGAAAAAAAGAGAAGATGACTAATGCCATGGAAAACGGGGCGAGGGGGGTGGGTTCTCAGGGAGGAAACACAGACATTGGGAGAGACAGTGCTCGAAGCTCTGAAATTCAGGGGAGAAAGATCTTAATAAAATCAAGCAATGAAAAACTGGATTTAGATCGTCATGGGAAAAAATGGGGCTCTTTTGAACATGGATGGGAAATGGACAGAATGCTAGGAAGGGGGAGGGGGGAGAAAGGAATTGTAGGGGGGGCTAGACAAAGCCAAACCATTAAGTGAATAATACTTGGAAGAGACAAGCAAGAGAAGACAGGGGGAGAAGAGCTTTTACTAACGAATTCAATGTTGGGGGGGAAAAAACAGTGTGGAAAAGAAGGAAGGACAAAGCATGAACCTTGGGAAAGCAAGCGGCAAGGGGGGAAAAAAAAGGAGAGAAATCTTGTATGAAACGCCTGAGCAAACCGAAAAAAGACTTGACGAGGAAAGGGGGAACTATATATGGAAGAGGGGGAAGGCCCGGGAAAAGGGACCCGAAAAAATCCGCTGATGAAAAGAGAAAAAACAGAATTTGAGAAAAAGCAGGGGGCAGTTCGGGTTTAGTAATTAGGGGGGAAATCAGGACTGTCGAGACCTAAGAGGATCTCGAAAGTCCAAGGGGGGGGGGAAAAAACTCACGAAGGGGGATCATAAATGAAACCAGAGGAGCGCACGTCACCGGCTTTCAGGGAAAAAGGTCGAAGTGGCAAAAGAAAGGTTATAATGCGCGGGGGGAGTAGGATACTTGGGGGGGGGACCCTAACTTTCTAGGGGGAGAAAAAGAGCTCCACCGCGTCAGGGCGGGGGGTGGAGCGATCGGACCTGTAAAAGCTGCGCGTTCTGGGAAAGGGACGTGGGGGGATTTACAAAATGGTTGGGGAGAGCCAGGTTCAGGTGGGAACCAAGGCTTGGAAAGGTTTTTCCTGACGGGGGGGGCCAAAAAGCGGAGACAACCAAGAAAGAAAAAGGATAAAGCTTGATTGACATCCTCGGCCGCAAAATTGAAGTAGGAGAGGAAGCTAAAAAATGGGGAGGGGGTACTTAGGGCTGCAGTCAACTACGGGGGGTGGGGAGCAAAAGGGGGAAGGGAGCTTGAGCATCAAGAAACTTGTTCGACGTTTGGGGAAAATAGGGTTGTTGTAGGGAGAAAGGGCGCCTCGTGTAGGGGAAAAAATCAGGGGGAAAAATTCACGAGGTTCCAAGACCAAAGCAGGGGGCCGAGAGGAAACTCTGAAGAGAACTTGAGGACACAGTTTCGCAAAGGCCAAGGGGGTTGGGGGCATGTTACTTGACTGGGCCCCTATGGATCGTGGGGTAAGATTCGGGAAGGGTCTTTCCGCAGAAAGAAAGGGGAGAACAAAAAAACAGAAAGGGAAAAGAATTTCAGACCGATTGCAAGGGAGGTAGAACAGAAAATACTCCCATACATGGTAACGGGGTAATAATGCAAAAAATAGGAGCAGGAAACAAGTCTTCTTCAATGAAGAAGAAGCACAAAAAAGAAAAAGCATGCCCCAGGGCCAGTGAGACACTCTATGCGTGAGGTCGTGAAGCGCAAAGGAAAGAGGCATGAGGGTGATTTTGAGGTCTAGACTAGGGACCTAGAAAAAGAAAAAAGCGCATGCGGAAAAAGTAAACGAAAAGGGAATGCATCTTTGGCCCGGCAAGTCCATCAACAGGCCCGAAAGGTAAAAAAAGGGCCGCGCTTCCTTCAACATGGAGGGTGAGGGACCTTGGAGAAGAAAGGGAAGTGGTCTGTTTCATTGGGGGAAAGTAGCTCAAAAGGGATCACTGTGTGAAGAGAAAGTACATATATCGGCAAAAAAAAGACGGAATGGTGTCGGCGAAACACTAAGAAGAGAAACAATTATTATACTGAAAAGAGGAAGAGAAGGGGGTTCGACAAAGCAAACTCTCCACAGATATTAACGAAGTTGATGTTGGAAATCAAAAAGGGGGGAGAAAGGGAAAGAAATTACTTCACCGGCCAAGAGAACACTTCAAGGGGAAGAACAGTACAACGTAAACTAAAAAAAAGTAAAGGCCGCCATCGAGTTCAGGTATGAGTTGGGAGGATCAATGGAAAAAGGGGGAAAAGTCCTGCCTTTAAGGAGGGGAAAAAGGAAAAAGTACATTCAGTGGGGGGCAAGGAACTTTAAAATCCCATAAAAAGAAAAGAAGAACTGTTCATTATTGGGAAGGGCCGGTGAAAAGAACCGGAAAGGGAAAAGCGAAGAGGGCCAAAATGTCTTTTCAGGAGTTGGCGGCGGGGGGACGTCGGAAGCACTCAAGCTTTGAGGGGAAATTCCTATGTGATGTGGTTCCCTGTAAGGGGAAATTTCAGAGATGGTGAAACATCCTTTGGGATGGAAGGCTGTCAAAAAGAATAACTCTGTCTGCAGAAGGGGTCAGGATTGTTTCGTTTGGGGGTGGGTGGAAAAAGTATTCATTGCGGCCCAGGCCGGGAAAAAAATAGAGCCACACAAGATAGGGGGGCAAGGCAATTATACGGAAAAAATAAAACACCAAAAATCAAAAGGGGACCTGTGGTTAAACGGGAGAAATCCGAAGGGAAACGGGGGGGGGAACAAGTCGGCCTCAGTCCTTTGGGAGGAAGTTGCATGCAGTCAGACATGCGAGCTTCTGGTATATCACAGGAAGAAAGGTCAATGTAGAAAGATCTGGCGTCAACTACTCAAAGGGGTCTGGCAATTGTCAAGAAAAAGTGATCAAAGGGGAAGCGATTGAGGAAAGGAGTTGAGAGAACGGTCATGAAGAAAATGGGGAAAGAGGGAACGAGTATGAAAAAGGGAAGGGGGCATGATCTCCAGGAATTAGTTTCTGTTGGTAGAAAAATGATTGACGGAAGGAAAAAACTGTTATCAGGTGGAAAATTGAGAACCAGGAGAAAAACACTTGTAGGGGGGGGGGGAAGGGAAGAACCCAACTGACAAGGCTAAAAACCGACTCCGATTGGAAGGTAAGCCCAGGGGGGAAAAACCCGATCAGGCGAAAAGAGGGGGGGAAGTTTTAGAGAAAAAAAAAACAAAATAAAAGGTCAAGAGAGAAAGACAGGAAGACCCACGGCATTATAAAAAAAAGAAATTCCACTTGACTACAAGGAGGAGAAGGAGTATCTTCAAGGTGGCAATTTCCGGAACGGGAAGAAAAAGGGAGTAGCTAAAACACGGGGGGCGAAAAGACCAGAAGAAACTCCTACGGGGTTAAAAGATTTGAAATAATTCAAGAAACTATCCGCTGGAGGAAAGGAAGTAAGGGGGGAGTTTGTTCGGCAGGAATGGTCACCGGAAGCAATACTTCGAAAAGACCTCCAAAAAAAAAAGCATAGGACCTAAGTCCACTGCGTATATCTTGGGTCGAGGCCCGAAAAAAAAAGGGCCGGAGGCCGTGTAGGATACAAGAAGGAAGGAGGGCTCAAGTGGGGGGGGAAGCAGGGGGACCTCGGACCTTTCTCAATCATTTTCACCAAGGGGGGATAATGGGGGCGAAGGCAGATTCAAAACGGGGCGACAACTACCGTTATAAAACGGAGAGGAACGCAAAAATGGAGGACGGAGCAGAGGAAAAATGGAGGAGGGCGGGGGGTTCTAGTTCTTAGGGAGGGACCCGAAGGAAAACGAAGGCGATCGCCAAGAATAGCGATCAGGGGAAAAGCATGGGGAAGGCGTCCGAAGTGAGGAAGAGAATAGCTCCCTGGAAAAAAAGGTGGACTAGGAGTTCATGTTGAGTTTGAGGAAAGGCGAGGAAAAGCAAGTAACTTAGGAGGGAGGGTCGGATCGAAAATTGAGCTGGTAAAAAGCCGCTGAAAAAAAAAAACGCGCAGTTGGTACTACATTGGATCCCCCAGAGGGGAAATCCAGATGTGCGAGTAGAGGGAAAGCCTTGCCGGATTCGTAAACACTAAAGAAAGGTGGTTCTTCCATCGAAAGAAGATGAGTTTGGGTCTTCAGAATTCAGGGCTGGGGGAAGAAAGAATTAAACTCGGGACAGGAAAAGACTGACCGGGGCATCAGGGGGGAAAATGCGAGCGGAAAGGACATAAGGAATCAGGCTTTCAAGGGGGGAACTACTTTCTCGTGGGTAGGGACCTGGGGGGTATTTGGGTTGATAGGCCCATTAACGAAAGGAGTGAGAAAAAAGGCACTTAGGAGGGTTACCTGGGAAATTAAGGTGGCAAAACCTACTCCCATCAATTGGCGAAAGGGACTTTTAAATGTCAAGAGTCCATTGAGAGGGAGAAAAGATGTGACTTGAAAGGTGGGTAAGGAAATTAAATCTTCAACCGCGGATAGGATCATTAAAGCAGTGGGAACACGGAACCAGAAAAATGTAGTAAACAAAAAACCGAAATCGACCGTCGGGAGGGATAAACTGGGTTACCGCTGCCGAAAGTAAAAACGATTAAGGAACACATTAGCCTAACAAAAAGAGGTTATGGGGAAGAGAGAGCGCCTTACGAGGTGAGAGGGAGGTTGGGTTGGGGCATACTCGGAAAACAACACCAACGTAGAGGAGAGAGGTTCAAAAACTCAAAGAAGCAAAATAGGGTACATGAGGGGAGTGAGACAGCAAAGAGGGGGGGGGGTGGTGGTCGGGAAGAAAGTTGCTTCTTCTACAGGAAGATCAAATTCGGAGAGGAGGACACACTGGAAACGGGCTAGGAGGAAGAAGGTTGGGGGAGGGGGGTCTAACAACTTGGACATGCCGAGACGTTATGTACTTAACCGGAAAACACCTAAAATCACCAGAAAAAAAGGGGAGGGGGACATCAAGCTAGGGAAAAGAGCGGGTACAGGGGATAAGAGAAGGACTAATTGGAAAAAAGGGACTAACAATACTCGAATTGGAAAACAGGAAGTCGCGGGGGGGGAGGTGTCGAAGCAAAAAGAAAACAGCGGTCTCGATGAAGTCTGGGAACAGCTTAACAGAGATTCGGGATGCAAGAAGGGTGCAGCGCAAGATCTCGAAAAAATACTTCAAAGGGGGGGGGAAACGAGATGAAAGGAGCTTAATCGGACGCATATACTCGCATATGGGGCCACAAAACCGCGGATGGTCTGCCAAGATCAAACTGGAAAAAGACAGGAGGGAACACGTCTCGAAAGGGATGACACCTTCCTTAAGGCGCGGGTGTTTGCAGCAGGACGCGACAGCTCAAGTTGGAAAACAATGCGAACGAAGGGATCTTTACGCATCGACAATCGAAAAGGAAAGAAGAGAATGAATCAGGGAAAAAAGTATTGAAAGAGCGAATGGATGGAGAAAGTCTCAAGTGGAGGGGGGAAGAATCCTATATTCGGGACGAAGAGGGGGAGGGATGGAGGGTCGTGACTGTCATTGGGAAAAAAGACACCCCGATCAACCTCCGCCGAGGGGGGGAAAAGACATATCAGGTCAAAGTTCAGAAAATATCGTCAATGGGGGTCAGCGAAGGGGGGGGGGTCGAAAAGGGGGGGAAATAAGGGCGACCAAGTGGTGAAGGGGAAAGTCGACTATTCTGTAAAAAATTCCATCATAAATGTTAAAGGAAAAGGCGACATGGTCTGTCCTCCGAAAAAAGGATGATTCCGCAGAAAAAAGGACGATTTTCTAAGATGTAAGGAGGGAGAGAACAGGATTCAAATTCATGGACAGTAATGAGAAGCTCCCCCTCGCTGGGGGGGCCAGGGAGAAAAAGGAGTAGGTCGGGGTTGGAGGTTTGCCGGGGAACAACGAAAGAAAAAATGGCCGACCCGGATGGTATAGGGGGAAAGTGGACCCTCGTCACGGAAAAGGCACCATCATTGGGGAAGAGAAGCAAAACGGTCCAGGAGGGTGGGGAATGACCGGTTGGGGGTAGGACGGTTTAGGAGCGAATGTCAACTCTTATAAGAGAGAGCGTGTAGCAGGCACGTGTTCGCCACCTCGGGGGCAGAAAAGAGGTGGGGTGGGAATCAAGACCTGAGAGGCGAGCGAAGGGCAGGGTCGTGGGGGATCTTTACACAACTTAAACTTGGTTTTTCCTGGGCAAGTGCGGGGTTTCCAAAAGGTCGGGGAGCAACTTTTTAAAGGGGGAACCGTGAAAACGACAAGAAGTCATCGACCATAAAACGGGACGGCGAAAAAATGGGAAAAAAGAGGAAGAAGAAAGTTCTTACCATTTGAAGGCCAAACAAAAGGGATACGAAAATGAATTTCAGATAGAAAAATGGCTTCTGGAAAGATTTGAAGGGGGGCAAGGGTGACCAGCATCACGAGACGTGCTTCGTGGGGGCAGTCGCAGGGGATAATTTAAAGAAAGATCGTGTAAAAAAGCGGGGACGCATGCTAAGATAGGGGGGGATCTTTCCAGCTATTGAAAATCACGCCCATGCGGGGGAAGGAGAAGAAGGGAAGGAGTGAAGAGCTCACTGGTCCGCCTCCCAGGCCAAGGAGGGTTGGGGGTTGTTAAGGGGCTCCGGGAGGGACCTGTCCCCGGTGAATTTTGAAAGAGTTGGGGGGGGAAGGTTCACCTGCAATGGAAAACTTAAAAAAATAACGGGAAACACAAAGGAAATCGGGGAAGACAGAGGATCTTGAGGAAGCGTTACTCCAAGACATGGGAAAAAGGGGGGTAAAAGGAGGAACAATTAGGGAAAGGAAGTAATCCAATAGGACGGCGGGAGCAGTCTAAAGAACGCAATATGCAATGCAACTCCCATCGTACCAGATTCAGAAGAAAAAAAGCTCTGTTCGTGTTCACTACAAGAGGGGAAAGCAGAAAGGGATCATTGAAAAAAGGAGGGGTCGAATGAAAATGGATAAAAACTTCCAGAAAGGGAACGAAAAAAATCAAGACTCTTATTCTAGGAAAAAGTTGACCAAAAAGACGACAATCATCGACAGTCCAGGGGAAATGGCCCTCGCGCCGGAGAAGCCGTCGTTCAATGGTGGGACTGGGAGAACCTTGTGGGAACCGAGGGGGGGGGAGTGAAGGCAGGGATCCCTGTTGACAGCCTGAGAGCTTTTTATAATTTCTCAAGAAAACTTGAGTGGGGGCTGGAGGGGGGGGGGGCACTCTACCATCGAAAAAATCGTCAGGAAAAAAAAAAACAAAAACTTATTCTTAGGAAAAAAGAATGGAAAACGCCAACGAAAGAGTCGGTGACCAGAAAAAAGGGAAGTGTAGAAATTGGAGCAGGAAAAAAGGGCTAAGGAGAGAGAACTGGAAGAAACCAAGAAATCAAGTTGAGATAAAACATTCCATGGAAAGACGCAAGGGGCATTAGGGCCATGACTGATGTGAGGGGGGGAAAGGCCTAACGTGAAGGGATAACGGGGGGGCTTTCCTAGGTTAGTACTAAGTACGAAATTTTGTTACTCAATGAGGTCACACTACACATCAAAGAAAAGGAAAACTTTGTAGGATGGGGCAATTGGGGAAAAGGGGACCCGAAACGAAAAAGAATAGCCGCTGGCTGTGCATGAAGGACGGGGTAACTTAGTTCTGAGCAAAACGCAATCTTGGGGGGAGTCAATGAGTCCATTTTAATTGGGGCAATTAGGAGGGTATAAACGACTGGACATCAGGTAAATTGGGGGAAAATGATATGTCCTGAATGTTAAAAAAGGGACTTGAATTCTGGTAAGGTCTGGATCCTGCTAAATTTTCGCAAAGCAGGTTCCTGTCCAATCAGCCAAAAAACCCGAGAAACGGGCAAATACAGGAGAATTCAAACCAAAACATCCCCGAAAGGGCAACCTGGGGAAAGGAAGCCTAGGGACGTATTCCACATCGCGGCAACAGTTTGGGGGGGAGGTGGGAATAAGAAAGGCCCCTGGGATAGTGAAAGGCCGAAAGAGAAAAAGGAGAGACTATCTTCAATTATCAACCGGCCTATCTAACTTCAAAAAGTATCTGATTCTGGGGCAAATTTTCCCTGACCTTATGGCGAAAAAGGAAGGAGAGAAAGAATCTAATCGAAGGAAGTTTCAAAGCGAAAGGGGAAAAGGCCATCAAGGCAAAAAACGAGGGTCACAGCTGGTGCAGACGAAGTAAAAAGGGTTAGGTGAAGTACTGCCGGCACGGGGGGGACCCGTGAATCACTTTGTTTAAAACTTAACAGGGAACAAGGGCGAAGGAGGTTGAAATCACCAAAAGGGAAAAGCCCGAAGGGAGAAATTGCGTTTTCCTGGATCCTTACAACAGATCGGAAAAGAGGGGGCGGAAATTTAAAACAAAAAAAAAAAGGAGGCGATCAGAGGCGAAGAAAAAATCCCAACAGAAATTCCATGAAATAAATAATTCCGGGGAGGAATCGTCAAAAACAGGTGGGTTGTTCCTCTAGCAAGTAGGTAAGAGAGATAAAAAAAACTTGAAAAGAAAAAGAGAATCCTTCAGCTCGTGGGGACTTGAAGAATCCTAAAAAAAAGGGAAGAGACGCTCCTGGGGAGCAAAGGACGAGGGGGGAGGTCCGAGCAGGTTTCCTGACTGAGTAATTGAAACATTACCGCTCCTCAAGAATACACAATAATCAGGGGGACACAGGATCAACGGTCTTAATATTGGGGAGGAGGAAAGACTGAAGGTTTGAGAGGTGGCAATACGCTTTCTGGGGGAAAAGGGGGGGGGAAAATACCATTTCCTCAGGCCTCTGCACCAGAAAGGAGGGATTGGGCGAGAAGGCTCAAACGGGGGAAAAAACGCCCAACCCTTAGCGCAAGGGTAGTAGTCAACGGGGTCAATGAAAGTGAGGAAGCTCTCTTCCAATCGGGAAGGAGGAGGGAAAGGGGGGGGTTCTATTTTGTTCCATGGCAGCACATTCATCTCAGCCGAGAAAAGAAGGAGGAGTCAGGGGGGAAGAGTTGCCAAAACTTCCTCATTGGACGAATCAATGGAAAGAGGACACTCCGGCAATAGTCATTGATTCAGTAATTTTCTAGGGCGCAAAATACAAAAGGTATACCGAAGTTGGAACGGCAAGGAAAAAAAAGTGTACGATCCGGCGGAAAAAAAAAAGGGAGCCGGTGGGTACAGGAGGGGGCTTTAGCCAGATTTCGAAGACGAAGGGA
>Ga0179593_1422416_pt1 | contig 11016 bp, 16 predicted proteins | sample CZODoug2_1_08_16_FD_185931 | JGI IMG/M metagenome (GOLD analysis project Ga0179593, IMG submission 185931) | Vadose zone soil fungal communities from Angelo Coast Range Reserve, California, USA - CZODoug2_1_08_16fungal (PacBio error correction) | ecosystem: Environmental > Terrestrial > Soil >...
CACCGATCAAAACGACGCAACAGACGCCTTTCTCAGACATCAATACACCAAGAAAACAATCTTGCGGACGTCCTTCTCTCGAGGAAGACATTCGTTCGACTGAAGGTCGAGGCGCTTAAAAATACTTTTGACAAAAACGGCCAATCTCCCAAGAAGTCACAGAAAGGATCAATGAGGCGTTATCTAAAAAGAAGCCTGACGGGCTGCTGGGCATAAAACAATGTGACGATTCGGCAGCACAAAAGAACTGACGTCAAAAAGAGCAGGGAGACCCGCGAGGGTTGTCAATGGCAGCGAACCGTCCATCCTTAGTTTTGAAATTCCGGGACGTGAGGGCAATTGGGTTAAGGGAAAAGCAGCTCAAACATCAGTATGGCTTTTCGGATTCGTCATATAAAGCGGTAGAATAAAAGAGAAGGGCCGCGAAAAAAAGAGAAAAGAAGACTCTGGAATGACAAAATTCAAAGGGGTTCGGCTTTTAAAAAGAATTAATCTACTCTGTTAGGGCTCCGACCTTCGGCAAGAAGCTCATATCATCCTAATCAGCGGATTGGGTCTCAGGGAGGAAAACGGCTCCCAGCGTCCATAGTCAATTGACACCAGAAGAAGAGAACCAAAATCTTGAAAAAGGATACCCTATAACACTGTTCTAAGACCCTCTAAGGGTTACAGCCAGCTTTTGGGAGTGCAAGGAAGAACCGGGAATGGCGGAAGCCTGAAGAGGGCCAAGCCTAAGGTTCAAAAGTGCCTGGCCGATCATCGCTGAAAATCGACAGGGCGTCAAAAGAAGGGGGAATGAGGGAATGAAGGCACGGGCGGAATTTAGGGTACCTGTCCGTGGGTCCCAGAAATTTCGAAGCCGACAAGAAAGGAAAAACGGGGTTAACAACGGCCGTAATAAAGGATGTGCTGAGTGGAATGGGATCGGGGGGAGACGGGGATGCGGGGGGATCGGCAGGGATCTTCGGGGACTGCTGTTCAGTGGGTTAGGACCGTCTAGAGATCTGTTGCTTAACAGTTAAATATCAAGCCCGAGAGGAAAGGAGGTAACAGGCACTTCAGAAAACAGTGGACCGGGCCGAAGGCCACTCGCGCATACGAAAACGCCTAGAAACTTACGGCAAGAGAGACTTGGCGTAGGCGAGAGAAAGATTGGGGGCACGAAACTTTTTCCCGGTGCCGAGCAGCCATAGAAGGAAGGGGGAACGCAAAAGAATGAACGGTCAAAGAACGCTGTAGGGGGAGCTGAAATGGGACTGGCTACCGGCAGAAAAGCTCAAGAAAACGGGGCCGGAGACTGCTCTGACGACCTCCTAGAAGGCCCAAGAAACCGAGGCTAACAGCATCAGGAAGTGATGCTGAAAGGAGAGGAGACGAAAGGGAAAAAAGACTTACAAGAAGGGAGGCGGTAAGAAGACTCGGTAAAGTCAAAGAGAGGAATCATGCCGAAAACTAAAAGACGGGCTCTAACAAAGGAAGTGTAAGAGAGGAGTTAGGGGATCATGCCAAACAGGGTCGGACTTTATCGTTTCATCAGAAAAGTGCAGGAAGGGGAAAAGCAATTTCAACAAGTTAGATGAGCCGACAAAGCAGAAAAAGTAGGAAGGAGGAGGATAGGCGTGGATGGAGGGTAAAGAAAAGCTCTTGTAAAGCCCGAGCTGGCCCTCAGTGAGATAAATCATGCGCGTCAACATGAAGAAACTGTGGAAACGAGTGGGATTGAAGCTTTAATAAGGCAGGAAAAGGGGAAGAGTTTACGGGGGGGGATACTATGCCCAGGTGAAATAGTGGTACGTGCTCTGATTGAAAACAGGACTGCGTGAATCCATGTAAAAAAAGGGCAAAGGAATTACGCGGGAGCAGGGGTCTTCTGTGGAAGAGAACGGAAAGGTCTGGAGAGACAGGACCTGGATGCTTGCTGGTCCTGTGGAGGGATGGGCGGGTGGTGTGAACGGCTTACGCCATGTGGAATTGGATAGGAGCTGTCAAGTGGTGGGCAGGTCCCGTGTACTTCGTGACAGAAGGATGGGAAGGGGCGGGACAAAAAAGACGGGGGCAAGAGGCTGAGAGATGGACAATGGACGCTGGAGAGCGCAGGGAAAATGAGAAAGAAATCATCTATATTGGGGGGAAGAGCCGGAAGCAACTTGCAAAGGGTTGGAAATCAGACTGCACCAGCAAGGGACGTAATTCCGGAAAGAAGACAGGAGAATCAGAAACGAGGCTAGGAAAAAAAAGAAGCAAAAGCCACGGGGCAAGAGAAAACATAGAACGGGCGATCTCACTCTTCCAGTTAGGAAGGCCAAAGAGACCCATGACTAAGCGTCATCATTAAAACTTTACAGGGAGAGAAAAGGTGAGAATAGGGGGGGGGGACGAGCCAAATGGAGAATGGATAAGGCCAGAGACTCTACGCTCACCTTTTATAAGCTGTGTCACTAGGGGAAAAAAAAAAGGAGGGGAGGATGTCAGAGAGGGAGAGGATGAAGAGTCGATCGAATAAGAGTCATAGGGGGATTGACACTACGAGGAGGGAATAGATTAAAGGGAAGGTACAGAAAACCCCAAACACCTCTGCCGTGGGGAACCGCAGGCGAATTCGACATGGGGTGAAGGAGGTCCTAATCGTCGGTGTACAAAAAATTCAGTCAAGACGAGAAATTCGAGAATGAAGTTAATTCATAAAAAAGGATTCCACAAGGGGCTGTACTGTGAATTATGTAAAGAATCCGAAGACCTTACTCCTCACTTAGTAATGCAAGGGGGAAAGGCGCCAACCGTCATGGGTCCTCGGCAGTCATCAAAAAGGAAGGGGGGGCGATAAGTGTGGAGGAGACTTGAGGGAATGTCAAGACCAGCCGGACGCACGAACTCGAACCGGGAAGTAGCTGTGCGCGAAACACCTGCCGGGGCGAGCTGCCAAACGACACTCCGCCCCTAAGTGGAAAACGGACTCAAAAATCTATAAATTTTCAGGCGCTGGAGCGTAAGAGAGGGAGAGCGAGCCGGAGCGAAAATATACGCCCAATGGATTTAAAAAAGGTGGGGAAGAATCACCGAATCTTTAAGGGAAATGGAAGAACGATATACACGAAAGGAGAAAAAAACAGGGACAGCAGGACCGGACTCTATGAATAAATCAAGGAGATCAGGGACCCAATACTCCGAAAGGAAAACCGGGGGGGCGGAAGGGCAGTCAGGGGTCCCGTCCATTGCAAAGAAGGGAAGAAGGGACTATCAATTGTCGGGGAGAAAAGTGTCGATTAATCGATGACAAAGACTGAATAGGAGAAGGACCTCAGTCAGATGGGCGCCCGACTTCGTCAGGGCAAATCAAAGCAGCAGAGGCGCACCCAAAAGGGAGTGGGCGTTCAAATTCGGGATTGAGAACATATGAGGGGGGACTAAATGAACGCCGCTAACAGAAGTTTTGAGTGGCTGAGCTCGAAGTGGGGAAAGAAGGGCGCTAGAGTAAAACAACATAACGAAGGAGAGGGAGAATACTGCAGAGAGGATTGCAGGCGGGCGGAGCGACGCAGGCTATCCAGGAGAAGGAAAACCGAGGGGAAGAAATCTCTCTGCGTAGGGCAAGGTGACGGGGGGCGGGTTGAATGAGCGGCGGGGGTTGAGGGTTGGGTGCGGGGCTCCAGGAGCTCAGGTCGTAATATCTTTCGAAGGGCGCCAAAGGACAGGCAACTAAAACGGAAGGAGGGGACGTCGGGAAACCTTGCCAACCGTCCAGGGGGGGGTCGAGCCTAATCCTGGACCAGGGCGTGACCTCGGACTTTCCAAGGCTTTAGGGGAAATAACCAGACGTCCTATTGCCGTGGATAGAAAAAGTCAAGAAAGACGCGTGCTATTGAAGGGGGAAAGTAGGGATAAGTCTAACTTTCAGGGGTGTTAACTAACGAACGTCCGCTTCAGCGGGCAAGAGGCAGATGTAAGGCGCAGAAGAGTCCAAATCGTCTGGTTGGTCTGGACAACGACAGGCAGGGAGTAACAAGGAGTCGGTGGGGGGATACGTTTAAACTTTACAGAATCCTGGGGGGTTCCGCGACAAAAGCACGGCCGCAAGGTCGGACGGTAGGAGCGGGTACAGGTAAGACAAAAAAGCTTTTTCTTCAACAGACCGAAGAAGGGAGTCGAGACGCAAAGGCAAAAGAAGCGACGGCAGAAAGAATGGCAAGGCAACAACCAGGGGCGTGAAGTCCTAAAAAGGACGCGATCGGGTGAGGGTTTTGACAACAAAATTCGGGAGAAACACATTCGATTTCCGAAGAGGTGCGTCCTACATCAGCATAAATGCGGACCGAGCCAAAGGTGCACGTGCGGAAAAGCGCAGCGGAACGTGGGGGTCCAGGCTACAAGAAAAAACGACTCAGTGGCGTTCGACGGTCTGAGAAACGGCCGCGAAAAGTCGAGAGGGCTCAGGAAGGTGGTGCAAGATCGTTTCAAGCTTCGACTAAGACCGACTCTTCCCGTGCAAAACTCCTAGTAACATCGGAGCGCAGATCAACGAAGATGTACGCTCGAAGTGAGGAAGGGCGCCGAGAGGGGCAGTCCGGGGAGAGGGTTTACGCATAATCTTTGAGAACGGAACAATTGAAGAGATCTGGAAGAAGAAGAAAGAAGGACCGCTGGAGTGTCTCTTAGTGGCAGAGCAGGTGGGCCTGATAAAGAGGCCAAAGCCCCGAATAGTCTCATGAAAAAGAGGGAATCTACAAAAAAGGGGGAGAAAAGGCGATATTTCCTTGTTTTCGCAGGTGTGGCGGAAAGGAGCGAAAGGCAGAAGCAAAAAACCGGAAAGGGTTACACTGAGAAAAAGAACTCGGATAATAAATATGACGAGAAAGAGGGAGCAGTGGAAAGAGGAAGTAGCGCGCAAGAGAATTGCTAGAACAGTTTATGGAAAGGGGCGCACGAAAGGAAAAAAATCGTCAGGAAGCACTTCGAAAATATCCTACATAGAGTAATTAGTAAGTCCGGTTAATGGGAAAGCGGCAAGCAGGCGAGGAGCTTCGGATATGTGGGGAGTCGCCTTCAAACGAAGGGGGGACACCGCTGGGCAGTATCTGGACTGCCGCGGGAAACACGTATAGCAAGCCAGCGCTTCTGAGGAGGCGGAGCGAATACAGAAACTGGCCGAGCCGCGTACCCGCGGGGGGGCCGGCAAAAGTGGCTGTTAGTTCCGACGATACGGCGGAAAGGGGCAGGTTCTTGAAAACATACGCCGTAAGAAGGGAAGGGTTAGATCGGACCCAACGGAAAGGACGTGGGGCAGAGGGGAGGAAGACGCCAGGTGGGGTTGCACCTTGCCATGAAAGCCGGAAGAAAGCCTTGGGTCCAAATGGAACCGGGCAGGGAAGGAATAGGCAGAACAAAAAGAAGGAGAGAGGACCGTTACAGGAAGGGGGGGCCTCTCACTGGAAGAAACTATAACGGTGAGGCTTCCGAGGGGACGGGTCTCGGGGAATTAAACCGGGGAGGGCGCACCGTCAGGAAGTCGAACGTCTTTCTAACAGCACAATCTCAGGTCGAACTAAAAAACGCATGTCGAAAATCAAGGAAAAACACAAGAGGGACTAATTCTTAAAAAAAGAAAAACGTAAGAGAAATTAAAAAAATGCGCCTTAAGTCTAAGGCCTCAATGACTAACAATACTTTCAACTACGGAAAAGAAAAAAACCAGAGGGGAAAAGAACTTTCATCCTGAAAGAGTCAGGAACCGACATCGTCCGTTGCGGTCATGCGGAACTACAACAAGACAAGTAAAAGGGACCGTTACGAAAACAAGAACGGAAGGGAACTTTCTAACCCAAAGGGAGGCGGTTTGGCATGACATAAATTATTGAAAATACGTGGGGGAGGACCATGACGAAAGCTCAGGGAACTCTGGGCAGAAGCAGAGAAAAAAAAGCAGCCAAAGAGACCTCATCCCAAAGGAAAACCGTCAAACGCAGGAAAGAAGAAGGAAATAAGGCGTGGTGAAAACTTCGGAAGGCCTCCGGATCTACAACTGTTCTAGGAAGGGCACAGAGGGCACCGAGAAGGGGGGGGGAGATCTCCATATAAGGCGGATTGGGCTGTGGGTAGGTGCGGGGGTAATCGTAGCCCTCTTCAAGGGGGCAATGCAAAAAGAAAAGAAAAAAGACGGAAGCGGCATGTGAAGGGATAGAAATCAGGGAATTAAACGAAGAAGCAAGCCTCGAAGGGAAAAGCCAAGCAAATTGGAGGGACTTGGACGGGAGGGCAGTCCGGGGAAGAGTGCAGACGAGCCAACGGGCAAGACAAAAAGCCTGTTGATCAGGTCCAAGAGCGTCATTAGGGTAGATAAATGAGGGGGAAAATCGAAAGGTCAAAAATGAAATTTGGAGAAATGGCGCCGGGGGAAAAAGAAAACAGAAGAAGTAGTGGGTTCAAGTAACCTCTCGGAGGGGAATCGGTGCAGAAACTTTGACAGGAGGCGATCTGGCGTGAGGAGGTGGGGGGGGAAAACTAAGTAGGGAAGGGGGATGTATGGGATATGCTCTGTCAAGGGAGGAGGTGGTGGAAAAAACGTTACGTACGAGCTGGGGCTTAAAGATGAAAGAAACGATAGGCACGGGGGATCATACCTTGCTCCAACGAAAACTCCTAAATAGGCAGAGAAAAACGTCTACGCGAAGGTATCAAGTCGGGAAAGAAAAGCTTGGGGGAAAATGCGGGAAAGGACTGGACCATGAGGGAAAAGGTTATTCTCTCCTGGGATTGTCTCTCCCCGGTACTTAAAAGGGAGAGGAGGGTCGGGCGAAGAAAAGCTCCTCACGGAAAATAGAAGCGAAAATACACCGGCACTTGTGGGACGGGGAAGTCTCCGAGTACAAAAAGGGCCGAATTACAATGGATCCAACCGAATCTAAGGGAATCGAAATTGAGGAATGTCCGGCCAGGATCCAAAAAATATAAAGTCATCAAGGAAAGAATGAGGTGAGGCAAGCGACTAGAGATGGTCAATGAAAAGAAGAGGGGAACAGATACACTACAGGCTAGGCGAACTGTTAAAAAAGGTCATCCGAGAGGAAGAGGGGACAGAAAAAAGTATAACTGTAGAAGAGCAAAAGTGGACCGGTCGCCATAAATTTTCCCCTTCAAAAGGTGTTCGCTACCGGCCAACCTCTTTTGGCCGGAAGGAAGAGGATGTGGAGGAGAGATCTCTCGTAGGATCGCCAAAAAAGGGATCGACAAGCACCTAAGACTTAAGATTTCAAAAAGGCAGCAGTGAAAGGGAGTATCAATCCGGTGGCGTCAAAAGGGGGGGGAGGGAGGCATGACATGCACGTAAGGGCCTCGCGGGGTACTCAAAGGTCTTTAAAGGGGCCTTTGCAAAGGAGGGAAAACGCGAGCAGGGATTCGTAAGGCTTTGAACTCGGGAAGTTCGGAGACCTTCACATCGTGGCTAGGGAGGGGAGATGTTAGTTGTGGAAAAATACAAGGAGACAAAGGGAGGGGGGGGTAGAACGCGGGAGGTGTTAGGAAATGGCCTGGGGAGCTCCGGGAAGAAAAAAAGCCTGGGGGGAGTGCAGCGCGCGAAAGAAATCAGGAAAGGGGTAGAGGAATCTGCTCACAAACAAAAACAGTGGAGAAAAGATGGGACGTCTAAGAATATATATAGTTCAAAAAACTGACAAATGAACAGATGGAGTTGCGAAAGATTCAGGGAAAGAAGGATAAGTAAGGCCTGAGCAGACAGACGACATCTGAATGCAACACAGTTAACGAAAACCTATAAGCCACAGTCCCAAGAAAGAGCATTCCGTTCTCTCTAAATAAATTACCCAGGTCAAACAGCCAACGAATATGGTAAAAAGGGGGTTCCTCAAAAGGGAAACGGACATCAGGACGGGGTCAGAGAGCAACTGCATTGCAGAATGCAAGCCGACACCTGAGTCTAACGACAAGTATTGCAGGGAAAAAAATAACCGTGAAGGGTTGTGCAACTATTGAGCGGAGCCTTTATGAGAATTTGCTGAAAAAAGAGAGATCCCGACAATAACGAATCAGGACAACAAAGAGAGGACGGTAGAGCCATTGGGCAGGTTAAAAACGGCGCATGGAAGAAAGCAAAGGCTCCCAGGGGTTTAAGCGATATGAGAAATCAGAGAATACACCAAAGGGAACGAGCCCTACGTCATGAAGAGGAAAAGAAAGGTGAGGATTAATAGAGTGGCTCTAAATAAAGAAAATAGTAAAGGTGTATGAGGGTTTGGAAAGGGGGGGGGGGGAGGCCGCCGCGAGAAAAGAAATATAATGATTTTTAAGACCAGCGGCTTGGTGAAGGAATCAAGTTATCCAGCCAAGTCAAAAGGAGAAGGGGAGCGTGAATTAAGGTAGTGCAGAAAATCAAGCAGCACATTAGCTGGAAGTTTATGTGGGGGGTTCTAGAAAAGCCGACCAGGGAAAAGGAGAAAAGAACATCCCGGCCTAAGTGAAGGAGAAACCAACAGCGCGATGGCTGAAAAAATTTGGGATCAAGAAGTACTGAAATCAGATCTTAAGGAGAGTGTTGAATGGGGTAAAGGGAGAGAATAGGGAGATGCTGCCAGGGAGAGAGTCCCTTGAAAATGGAGGGAAGACACCAGTATGGGGGGGACGAGCGCCAAACGAAGTACGGAAGGCTATAGAGAAGAAATAGACAGCCACTTCGTGGAACAAAAAGACACATCGCGAGGATCCGCGCGCACGGGTGAGCATTGGAAATGTCTGTGAGACGAAGAGGCTGTCAAATACATTCCTCGAGTGGAAAGCAAAAGGTGACGAGACCAACTGAGGGGAAACCACTTGGTCGAAGGGGGGAGCAGAGGGTCATAAGCATACTGGATTTAGGCCTCCACTGCAAAAAACTGGAGAACAGAGGCGAAGGGAAATCAGGACTAAAAGGGAACGGCCCGAAAGGATTGGCGAAAGAGAAGTCTATAAAGGGGAAAGGGGTGAAGAAAAACCATGAAAAACAAAGAGTCAGCGTTGTGTGAAAATGTAGGGGTTGCACACCGGGACTGATGGGACCGACGCGATAAGGAGAGAAAAAATGGGGTAGAAAAATAATGATAAGAAAAGGGGGGATTCTAAGGGGGGGGTGGAAACTGAGGGAGAGGGATGAAACAATCGTATAGGTCAGAGACGGAAACCCCGAAACCTGAAGGCTCTTCAAAAGCGGAAACCACCGAAGGGGGAAAAGGGAATTAGGCAGTGAGGTTGTTTGCTTGGAGCGGCACGTTTTGCTTCTTGTAGTCTCCGTGCGGGATAGAAGCAGCGCCATCCAGTAAGTCTTTCAAAGGGGGGCCTCCCAGGGTCAGAACAAGGGCTGGAACTCAGGAGAAATGGGAGGAAAAGTTGAGCCTTACCAGTTGTTTTGTGAGATCAGGGAATTAATTTTCTGGGGGGCGTCCCTCGGCATGTACCGATTCCTTGTTAAGGTAGGTAAGACACCTCCTGAAGAAAGTCGGTGGTGGGATGGAAAACATGAAATAAGGGAGGAAGCTGTGGCAACGATCTTAAGCGGAGAAAGGGACGTAGTTTTCAAAAAAGAGGCCTTCAAAACCAGGAGTCAGTCGCACTGAATGGCCGAGGATGTCGAAAAAAGAGGGCGAGATGGGTTGGTGTCTTGATTCGGCGCGGATGGGTATGGACGACCTGGAGGGTGAAGGTAAGAGACGTTTAGCCAGGTTGCAAAAATGCCGGGGAAAAGACTGTGAATGGCCGAAAAACACGCCACTGAAAAAGGAGGCATTGGTGACTGGGTGTCAACAGGTAAACTCGACATCTTTTTTGCGGAACTCTTCCAAAGAGACTTGAAATGGGTTCGGGAAGGCCTCAATGGGAAAAAGGCGATCAAGGCGGCAGGGTTAATTCCAAAAAGGCGTGGTCTAGACAAGGTCAGGCCTAACGGAAAAGGATAGTATCTGGGTGGGAGCGAGGTAAAGGATCGACACGCAGAGAGTCTAAACACAGAGAGTGAAAGGGATGGTCTGCCGAAAGAGCATCAAACTAGGACCTGTAAAGCGCGGTGGTCGGGGGGGGAAGGGTGCGGGGGAAGGCGATCCGACTATGGAAGGGGCTCACAAAGAACGAAGGTCTAACAAGGGGTGTGAGGGTCTCTATGCGGGGGGAGAGGAAGCTAAAAAGCGTCTCGATCTGCAATCGGGAGGAAAGAGTAGAGTCGAATAAATAAAAATGAAAAGAGGGTCAAAATTGGACCGCGCGCATCAAACACTGAGCGCGCACCATGTTCGTGGCTGGGCTGGGAAGAAGATGAAGAGAAACCGGGATAGTCGGGAAAAAGAGGAGGGCGTTTATAAGGGCCTCTTGCGAACGGAAATTTCACGATCGGGGATACAAAAGAAGGAGATTGAACTGCCGGCGGTGCGCTTCAGCTGGGGGGGAAAATGGTAAGGGGTGAGACGATTACAGGCGCAGAAAATGCCCGTTCCTGACGGGTCCTGAACGACATCTAGAAAAACAACAACGTGATGTGATGTATAAATCTAGAAGGAAGGAAAGTAGGGAAGAAGGAACTGCCGCCAGGTAAGACACAAAGAAGGGGGGGGCCAGGAAGCGAAACCACCCTCGGGAAAGGACCCGCGCGATGCATTACGAACAGATGTGAAAAAGGTGGCGTAAAGAGCAAGGAAAGAAAATGTTTAAAGAACGAACTCGGAACGGAAAGAGGCACATTTCTTCAAAAAGAAACGGAAAGGGGCGCGAAAATCAGAGCCGGTTAGAGGGAAACGCAGACTGTCGCAGATCGTTCATCTAATAAAGGCAGGGGGGGCCAACCGCGGTTGGCAAAAAAAGAGCAAATCGGAACGAGGTCGAGGTGCCGTCGCAAGGGTCAAAGGTCTGAAGGAGGTGCTTCGCGAAGGTAACGGCGAGAGAAGTCAGAGGAGCTGACGACGCTTGAGTCAGAACGAGTTTATGATAGTAGGCCGCACATCCTAGGGGAAGAGCACTGTTCTTGAGAAACAGTACCAGCAAACGGTG
>Ga0179593_1422599_pt1 | contig 11016 bp, 17 predicted proteins | sample CZODoug2_1_08_16_FD_185931 | JGI IMG/M metagenome (GOLD analysis project Ga0179593, IMG submission 185931) | Vadose zone soil fungal communities from Angelo Coast Range Reserve, California, USA - CZODoug2_1_08_16fungal (PacBio error correction) | ecosystem: Environmental > Terrestrial > Soil >...
CTCCGTGGAGTATGCAGCAGAAAAAGGGAACCGCAATGAAGGAAAGGTACAGGAACATCGATGGGGGAAAAACAGGGCCAAAAAAACCGGGCAGGCTGGAATTGGTATGAATGGAAGCGCAAGAAGGAAATAATGAGTCTCCATTTCGATAAAGGTTCTCAAACTTTGGGGAATGATCAGGTATGGAGGAGGAAAGATCGGAGAGAAATCGGGCTCCTGGAAAAAGAAAGACCAAGCAGGGAGGGGATTAGGCGTGAGGTGTACACTCTCAGGGAATCTGCACGTTGCAATCTCGCATTCCAGGAAGAGGAACCGTCAAGAAGTACGTCAGGGTCTGTCGACGGTCTCTATGATCGATTGCTTATCATCTCCAAAAAATTCACCTAGTGATGGGGGGAGATGGGCGAGAAGGGAGCTTTTGTGAGTAAAAGGACAGGGCCGCCGCGGTTGGTGGGGGTCAGAAAGAGGGAGCAGATTAACGTGGGCACGTCTAGACAGGAGTGGGTGACAAAACGAATAAGGTCCAAGAAGAGAATCTGGAAAGGCCATGTCTGGTCAAAAAATCACCAGGGACCGGCCTGGGCGGCGGACGGATTAATTACCGTAGGAGAGGGACTGAATGAAGGGGAGAAACCGGAAAACCTGCCTGGTAAGAACGTAAGAAGGGAGAAGGGAGCCTGGTCTATTATGGAAACGTGATTATAAAATACCCAGCCATATCCAAGGGAAGGGACATACCCATCAGTGATACGGGGGTGGTCACAGGAAGGAGGGGAAAGAAGGCTCCCCCATGATACCTGCATGGCAAAAAAAGGCGCCCCTTAACGAAGAGCTCTCGATCAGTATTTGAAAAAAAAGGAAGAGATAAGGAAACCTCACACATCTTAAAATCACTCTTGGGGAGGAATAAAAAAAAAAGGTTCGCTAGATCGCGAGGGGAGAATGCACACTAAAAACTCAAAAAGAAGAAAGGAAGATAGTCGACAACTGAAAGTTGATAGAGGGGAAGAGGAGCGGAGAAGAGTCAGAAAGATCAGTGAGCGAGGAAAACCAGAGTGAGTGGCACAAGGAAAGGTGCCGGGATTGGCGATTTAGGATCCAGTCTGACCCACTACCTGGAGGCAAAGAGGAAAGAGAGGGGGCACGATGAAAATCCGGGTCAATCAGAGGGGTCGTTCCGTGAAGGGAAAAGAAGAAGGGGGGGTACAGAGCGCAAATGAACGGGAGAGCTAAAGGACGATTATAAGGAATTGAGCAGCCATAGAATCTCCATTCATAGGTTAAAGAATGGGAGGAGAACGTTAAAGAGCTCACAAAAGAGACCAGAAAAAAAAAGAGTGAGGAGAGCAGAGTTGATCTGACTATACTCAAGACAGTGAGGAAGCATAAGCTGGGCGAGAGTCAAAAGCTCTTTAGCTCAAAGACAGAGCGAAAAAGAAAACTATGCCCTCTGATCGAGTTAGTTGAATATACATACAATCGCGGGAGCAGGTAGAGATTAGCAAAGGCCGCAAACGAGGAGAAAATCACGTCCGGGAAATTCCAATAATCCGTTGACAGAGGCCCTCCGGAAGAGACCCGAGAGGGGGTAACTAATTGAGTTTTTGACTTTGTAATCAAATAGAAAAAAAGATCCTCCAACTTGAGTTCAAAGATAGTTGTTGGGAGGGAAGCAGAACGCGTCGATCATAAATGGCTCCACAGAAGGGTAGGGTGCAAGTAGGAAACTGCCGATCCTAGGCACGAACGATTGGAGGGGTTTTATGAGTTCTCTGTCCCCGAGCTGCCAGAGCGCGCGTGATAATTGAAAAGTAGAGGGGGAGGAAGTGGGGACAAACTTGGAAATTTCGGAATCTCGAAAAACAGGGATATAGTGAAGAATGGATCAACACTACGGACAGAACAAAAGCTGGAGTTAAAGAGAGTGGAGCAACGGGGAGTCCTTCGGCCCAACTTTATCGTAGGGAATGGAGGGTATTAGGAGCGATTCCGCGAAGCTGCAAAAGCAGCCGACGGGGGAAAAAGCATGACAGGACTTAGATATGAGGAGGCAGCTCAAAAATCGTGAAAAGAGGGGGGAGGGCTCGAACGTTTGCTTTTCATAATCTCGTCATACAGAAGACATGGGGGGGGCGAGACGCTTCACTTCCGGATTTAAGGACAGAAGAAGGTGAGGGGACCCACGACGAGGGGAAAACATAGGAAAGCGCTTATTCGAAGGACCACGCGGGCAACGACCACGGGTCGCCGGGCATTCGATGGGCTCCATCGATTAATACGAGGAAGAGAGGGGAGGGTAAGTGGGGGGTGGTAACTCCAGAGGGAATAGAGACAAACAGAAAGGCGGAATCTTTCAGGAGAACTATGCTGCCCAGCGACTTGTATATGGGGCATCATCTGGAATGGGTCGAGGACGCTGAGGCAAACGACCTGGAGTAAGAGAATGCTCAGTGAGACTGGAGGACCGGGGGAGCTTCTAGACGTCTCTTACAATATAAGGGGCGAGAGTCGAAGAATGGGGGGGGGGGAAAAGAACATTGAAACAACCCAGTGGACTATAAAGAAAAGAAGGTTAAACAGGGATAATAGCATCTCTGATCAGCCTGGACGTGCCTCGAGGAGGGGATGGGTGGAAGACGGACGGAGAAACAGACAGGGGAAAATATCTGGTGTGCCAATTTCAGGGAAAAGGTCAAGGCACGCCGGTATCATTGGTGGGACTTGAGCGCGAATTCTGTTCCTTTGAGGGACCCACATTTCAGAGGACTTCTTGGAGCTTTTGCTCTGGGGGGGAGAGGGTTGGGGGGGCGGAGTTCGCAGCCTCGAAACCGGGAGGCCGCGGAGGGGGGGGAACGGATCGGGCTGAGACAGATGGTTTTGGAGGGGGAAAAAGATGGAGGGGGCTGAAAGAGCGAGAGAAAATTGGTTAGAAATCAGTCCCTTCTAAAAGCAATGATTGCGACACCTAGGTATGCTGTCGGTTTCATGCTGGAAATGAAGGGAGCGCTCAAATTGCACTGGTAGAGCGGCCGAGGAGGGGTAAGAAGGCACAGGGAATGAATCCAGTCAGGGGGATTCATTGTGCAATGTGCATCTACTCTGAACCCGGGGGGGAAGTGGAAAATAACCGGGAACGGCGAGACAGGATATGGGTCAGGTATATAAATAAGCAATAGGTTTTAATTTGGAGTCCCAAAAAGGGACATATTGACTATAAGAAATGAGGTACTGGGTGCCGCGACCACGATAATTGGAATCGAGACATAAGACAAATATAAGTAGGGCGGACAGTACTCATGTGTGGTGTACAATCACGCAAGAATCCGTTTCACGAGCAATCTGCGTAACATGAGCCGGAAAAGGAGAACGAGGAGGTGAAGGAATCCTGTAGGCAACAAGAGTGAATTCACGGGGAGAGTCAAAGGAAGACAGGAGTACATGGGGACCCTCTGTTATCTATTAGCAGGAAAGGGGTTGAGACTCAACAGCGAGAGCGTCAGAAATGGCTTGAAAGAGGGGTGTTGAAACCTCCAGAAAGCGACTGAGGTGGAAGGTATTGGAGGGCCATTGTATGAGAAACCACATCATAAATAAGGCAATGTACGAAGTGGAAGCGCGCAGGTGATATACGACGGGAGTTGAGGGGCAGGAGCAAGAACATCAGGTAAAAATAACGCAGTTTTTTGAAAGGAGGGTGTCGTTCCGCGGGTCTGAGAGTCAATGTAGGGAGAAGGGAGAAAGAAACGGGGAGAGAGACACACCCGTAGGATAGTGGCTGAATATATGAATGAAAGGATAACGAAGGAATCCTCAAAATGAACGACCGGACGAGGAACGACCATAAAAGACTGCAGGGAACTTTATGTGCTTGTTCCCTAGCGGAAACGAAGTAGAAAGGGGAGAGAGAAGGAGTAGGAGCCACTCCCGTGTTTCCAAGCTTGGTATTGCGCGAAAAAAAGGAGACCAGAATCCGCCCACCTTCAGAGCGGGGTTTGTGGGTGTACACATCACGCGAAAATGCAAGCCGATCAGGACGAGTTCTCAAAGTGCAGAGAGAGACTATGGGCAGGCTAGCTTGGGACGCGGTAGGCTCTGGAGGAAGGAGAGGCTCAGAATTCAAGGGGAGGGGGGGTTTAAAAGAGCTGTGTGAGGACGCCGCAGGGGCCGCGTTTTCAAAAAGCTGCAAATACCTTGGGGGACCAGAGGAAAGGTTGCAAAAACAATGGGGAGGTCTACCCTCCCCGGAGGGGAGATATGCAAAGTGGTAGAGGAGAAAGGAACCGTCCCGTACACCTTCTGAATGTACTTGGATGCGATTGGCGAGTGGATGGAAAAATTAGGTTAGGGAAGGATAAACAGACAACGCAGGAGAGCACCTTCAAACAGCCGGTAGAAGGAGAAATGGCAAGAGGAGCTGTAGCAAATTGAACCCATAATACTACAGCAACCATATTTAATACAAGTTGGTGAAGAAGAAAAACGGAAGAGATCACCACACAACTCATCGAAGAGACAAGGTCAGCCCTGAACCAAAGGTTAACTGCCCGGACCGGGGCTCTCACAGTAGGAAGAAGGACATTAAAAGGAGAATCAGAGGTCCCCCACACCACCAAAACAAAAAGGAAAAAAAAACACAGTGTAAGAAATGCAAAAAATATGGCTATATAAACACAAATTCAAGGGGAAACCAAAAGCAGTGGGAGGGCTAGTGACTCGCTGACCAAGGACAGAATCAAAAAACTAAAATCTCTCAGGATGTCAACACTTGAAAAAGTCAGGATAGCCGTCAAATAACAGAAGAAAAGAGACGAAAAATATCTAGACGGGGGGGGACCGGGAGGGAATAAAGGATGGCACCACTATTAACGTGAGGCGATTTAGGGGAGTAAACATTCTTACGATAATCAGGGGAGGCCCCATCAACCTTAGAAGAGAGAATGCTGGAGAAAAGATGAAGGATTAAGGGTCCACTAAATGATTGGTGCGCATACAAATTATGAGAGCCGATTGGGAGAGACCTTCTTAACGTCGACCGTCTTTAAGAAAGGAGGACGGCAAGGTCGTTAGAATTGAGCTTCAGAAGAAGTTACCATCGGGCAAAATAAACATCGGGAGAAGGTTAAGCTAAGATCATGGGCTAAAGAGAACATGTGAGGAGATCTGAGTCTCGTCAAGCAGCCCCTCGAATTGGAAAGAGGGGATCAGGGGCATATGGCGCAATGCAAGGGAGAATGTCACGTACGGGGAAGAGAAAAATTGAGCGATTCCAGCGCACTGTTTCCGCCAGCGGAAAAACCGGCGCGCCAGGCTTGGAAGTAGGGACTAGAAGGACTGCAAGCAAAACCCTGCAGTAAGAATAAGTGGTGTGAGGGAAAAGTCTGGCAAGGGAAAAGGACGTTCACTCCATTGCAATGTTTGTCGAAAAGGAAAAAAGAGAGAAGAAAGTTCACTATTAGGATCTGTGTCATCCGGCTGACAGATACCGGGCCGCAAGTGGACGAGATGGGGGCGTGATTGTCAGAGCCTGCAACAGGGAGAGGCTCCAAGTAGGGAAAGAGTTTAAGATAGGGATTTCCGACAAAATGAAACCGGAGAAATCATCTAAAAACAAGGAGGGGACTGAGGGCCGATTCAAGGACATGGAGGGAAGGGGGAATAGCGGGAAAAAGATTATCAGGAGGAGGGTGTAAGGCGAAAGAGGCAACGACAAGAGGAGAAAGAAAGATTCGTTAGACCAGGAGAGCTCTCGGGCCGCAGAAATGGCTGGGCACTACGATAGGTATGTTTGGCAGGGGGCCGGATGAGGAAACAATCGGGGGCAAGAGGGGGTGGCTGCTCGAAGGGTTGGCCAGTTTAAAGGAGATAAAACAAATTGGGAGAACTAGGCGGGTTTGCAGGAAATAGAGAGTATAAGTGAGATAAGGAACTGCTGCCGCGCGGCGAGTTTCTCAAAGAGCGGGCGAAATTCGGCAGAGCTTCTTCTGCAGAATTAAAACGGGATCGGAAGAAGGGAAAAAATTCAGGCCGAGGGGGAGCCATCGAGAGAAATCATCAGATGTTTAAGAGGGGCCTCTCAGCAGCGAGGGGAATGACGGACCGACAGGGAAAAGGGAAAGAATCTTTTTCACGATCACAAAGGCAAAGAATCTGCGATGGGATCTAAATGAGTCGATCGAGAAAGGGGGATACAGACCTTCTGCCTAGCTATGCGTGACCGAGATTGGCCGCATTACGAAAGTCAGCGTTCTGATCAAGAAGGTACCGGTGCGATCGGCGATTTTCTTGGAAGCGGGGTCTTTGAAAAAACCTGCGGGGAAAAACTTAACGGCCAACGGGCGGAATCAGCAACTTAAAACGTCCTTAAATAAGCGGGGGGAGAAGTGACTCAAGTGGGGGGGCACCTGGGGAGGAAAGTAAAAAAGGACATCGGGTACCACGACTTTTTGTAATGGTCAAAAATACCATAAAGGGGAGGATGGGACTGCATCGGCGGCTTGGAATTCAAAATGAAATTGAGAACGGTTCAGGGGAGAGCGGGAAGGGGTTGCTAACGCTGGGGGGTTAGGATGGGTTGGGTGAGGGTGCGTGCGAAACGACTATTGCCAATCGAAAAGGCTACGAGCGGGGGTTGCGTCTGGTTGATACTGAAAGGAACAGCATGGGTGATGAGGAAGAAGGCGTGGCGCGAGAGGACGCTTCACATTTTGGCGGCCTTCTAACACTAACAAGTCGAGGAGAAAGGCTCGGTAGGGGACGGTCCGGAAATCTGAACTTGCGCTGTGCGGGAAAGCGTTTGAAAAGCATTAGGGTAGGGCAGGATTTATTCTGAAAAAGGGAAATTCTTAGGGTGGGTGCCTGATTTCGCCTAGCGGTGGTTCAAGTTGGACAGAACGAAGTTAAAGGAATGCGGGAAAAAGGGGAGAGGGCGACGGCGGGACTATAAGCAGGGCAGGGGTTTTTGTTGTACTTTACCCTCACGTGTGACATAACGGAACCGTACATCAAAGGAACTGGATAAACTTGGGGGCCAAGAAAAGGAGGTGGAGCTCAACTCAGGAGGAACCCTTTCCAGATACGATACGTAGGCAGGGGAGGCCGTGGAAGCGGTGGTTACACGAGAGAGCGCGGGAATTGATTTTTGAGAGAGGGCGGTTGAAAAACCCTCATCCGCTCACACAGCGTAAGTGGGGGGCAAGGCGGATAATGACGCTATGGATATGGGGAGGGAGAATCGTAGAAAGAGGCCACGCGAGGGACAGCACCCAAAGGTGATAGAAGTAGAGAAGTGCATACGAACTGTCCGAGCAGAAGTGCTTGCTGCAACGTGAACACTCCCGCGAGGGGAAAATACAGACAAGGCCCAAAAGCTAAGTCGTTTGAGGGGGGTTCCGGTATTCCGATGTTTCTGGGGAATCACTTGAGAGCATGCAAATCGCCCGGAAAAGTGCAAAAGAGCGACTTTAGAGGAAACATACGAGTGACAGAGAACAAAGAGAAGACATCGAAATCAATGGAAGAAAAACACATGTGAGGGAGTCTGGAGTGTAAACTTCTAAGTAGGGGTGAGGGGCATGGGGGAATAAAGCAAAATATCTCTAGGACACAAAGAGGAAAAAGAGGGAGGAGAAGGGATGTAGTCAAAGAAGAGAAGGATCCGCGAATCCATAATTAAAGCAGGAGCAAAACAGATGGACAACGTAGGATGAGGGATGAGGGATGGTATGGCGTCACTAAGTACACTGAGGTGCAGCTGGGAAAGGAACATGTTTTCCGTAGAGAGCTCTCAAAAGAGGAGGACCCAGTAGATGACTCAGGAAACGAGTACGGGTCGAGGGGGGACAACTCATCAACTCTGGTAAAACGTTGCAGCAAGAAGAGAGACGATCAGGACAAAAAGGGCCAACCTGGGGGGTCCTCTAAATGTAAAGACGTTGTAGAGTCGAGAACTTAAGCTGGACTACTTAGACTGGGAGGAAGGTAGAGCAGGGGGGATGAGAAGTTGTGAGTAAGCAGCGGGGGGGGTTTTCACACGTCGCTCGTCAAAGAATGGTGAGGGAGCGCGCGAGTGGGTGGAAAAAGGGAACCGGACTGTCACAATACGGGAGTGGAGCGATGAGGACAAAATGATCGGAAAAAATCTGGGAGTTCCTGGACGGGGGTTGGAGGGGAGTAAAAGAAACATGGTTTTATGCAAAGACGGTCGCCTCCTAGAACCGTTAAATCGAAAGACCATTCCCTTCGATGTATTGAACCGGGCCAAGAAGACTCGAAACCATATATGCTAAGTTGTGTCAAGATCTCGACAAGATCAAAGAAACATACAGAGGAAAACTGCAAAGCGCGCACCGTACCGGCAGACTCTCTTCAATAGGGGGATTAGAGGGAAAGAGAAAGCCGACCAGTTCATCAATATAAAAAAAAGAAAGATAGTCAAAACAGGGGATTAACAAAAAAATTCGTCGAAGGGACTGAGGGGACGAAGAAGAGAAAAGCAATGAAACCATCAAAGCAAAAAGGGGTCAGAAATATCGCACTAAAAGGAGGGTCGAAACTGAAAGAACACGCTAAGAAAGAAAAAGAAGGCGAGGAAAGAGTACAGGGACACGACCGGCCTCGGTGGCGGTTCCGGAGTAACAGAACAGAACTGAGACGCCCCGCGAACAGGAGTCCTATGAAACGCTGAGACAAGGGAGGGCCGAAGAGGGGAACGGTGTAATGCAGAATTTGAGACGCGAAGCACATTGATAAAGCTAAAAGACCTGGCTCAGGGTTAAAGGGAACGTAGAGGGTCGCGAGCAAATTGTCGGTAAAAGCACATAGAACTACAGGGAACAGCGCAGAAAAAGAGATTATGCGCGCAAGGAAAAGAGATTCAAAAAACCGAAGGACAAACCATGTGCGATGGCGCTTGCGAGATTAAGACGAGAAGGGGGAAGGAGGCAAAATAGGCGGGGGCGCACCACCCTCGTGAAGAGGCGAGGATCAGTGGAAGGAGCGATTCCAGTTTCAGTGTCGTCGAAGAAGAAAAGCAAGGGGGGCGCCAGAGTTAAACAATGGTGCGTGAGGTAAGGGGGCCGTGTAAATACGGAACGTAAAACGCGGCCCAGCCCTGCACAACCCCGAAGGAGAAAATTTTGACGTGTTGATACAATGGAAGCACAAGAAGTGGCGAACGCACTTTCGGTCCACTCTAGTTGTTTCAGCAGGAGGGCACACCCGAGGAGAAAGAAAAATCAGAACGATAAGGCGTAGGGGGAAAAGCAGGTAAGGGAGGCGACGAACTCCCAGAATGGAAAGAAATCGTTGGCGAGGGGTCGCCGCAGAGGGAAAACAACGAGCGTGGGGAAACTTACCGATATCATGTTGGATTTCCGGAGCATGTGAAAAACAGTGAAGATACACACACAGGAGAAAGAGAGAGGGGACGACACAGGGGAGATAAAAAAGGAAGACAAGATTATCGGGTAAGGTGGCATCGCGGTATAGACCCCGGCCGCGACTCACGAGAATACACAGGGATCGTCCATTGGTTCATTCAGTCAGACTTGTCTTTAAGAAGAAATGTAGGTTGGAGGGTAATCGACGAGGCTCGCAGTGAACGGGTGAAAGTTGGAGGATAGCGTCTGAACAGTCTGACGACCAAAGTATGTATGTACATAGAAAGGTTTTGCCGGGCAGAACAGTGTACGTGAAAGTACGGAAGCACGAAGGGCCGTTTTCTAAATGCGGACAGTGGGCGGAGAAGGAATCTCGCAAGGCGGGGGATCGATGAAAACGCGCTGCCGTTTTGGCACAGAAACACAAAGAAGGGCGGGGAGGGGGAATCCGCTTTCAATCGCTGGCTTGAATAAGAGAAGAGGCAATGAAAGGATGAACACAAATTCTGCCGAGCGGGGGTTGGCTGACGGGCATGGACGCTGGAAGCGACGTGGCTGCCTCACGAAGCGACGGTACGGTTAGACCGGGGATTACGGGTACAGACGCGGAGCGGAGATTATAGCAAGCAGGGGGTCTGAAAATTCTGCATGACCAATCTGTGTCGCCTCGAGCAAGCTCAGAGAGGACTAAGCGACATAAGGCGCCATAATGTGATCGCGGGGCGTTCCAAGGAAATGGAGAAAAAAAGACGGAAACATACACGCAAAGGTAATAGGGGTGCAAGAGTTTGATTCTGGATTTGGGGCCATAGAGAACTGGATACTTCTATCAGACGGACGGGAGTTGAAAAGGATCCCTTTTCATGAAGCAGGTTCAGGTGATTCTCAGGTGGGGGGGAGGGGGTGCATGGATTAGGGCGTTCAAAGCTCGGGAAAATAGCAGTGAGAAGGGGGGTTGGGACCGGAGAGGGGGTGAGATTACTCAAATCCTGTGGGGAATTTGAAGATGGAAACGCGAGTGCTAGGGCAGGTCTAATAGGATTATAAATAATGAAAGTGAAGAAAACGGCAAAATCATTGCTTCCGGAAAAGGGAGGCATGAGCCTGGCTCATTGGAGGGGGGCACTTGCTGTTCTACACGAATACTGAAGGGGTCTGCTAGGCGAAGTAATCTGGGGGAGGGGGGGGGGGATTGTACAATTTAAGTGACCGGTGAGGATGACCGGAGAACGTGCGACTGCTAGATTAATCCGCGTTTTGGGGATGGAGGTTCACCCCTCTACGTCACCTAGAACAAAAGAGAAGAGGACTTGAGGGGGGGAAGTTCGAATGAACGTAATTGCCGAGAGCATAAAATAGAAATCGGCGGGGACCTTCCTAGTCCATGTGTTGGTTCGGAGAGACGTGCCAAAGGTTATATGTTTATGAAACTCGGGAGGGAAAACACGCAGAGAAAGGTTGACGAGGACAGTGTTTCAACACCACTGCTCGTAATTCGTATCAAACTAGGTCAGTAAGGGGGGGGAGGGGAGGAAGAAGCAAGAGAAGCTCGACCTGAACATCAAGTCGGGGATCTATTAGCGGCGTCTGGAGGAGGAGAATTTATGCGATGCCCTGCATGAGGTGCAAGAGAGATGTG
>Ga0179593_1485060_pt1 | contig 11016 bp, 19 predicted proteins | sample CZODoug2_1_08_16_FD_185931 | JGI IMG/M metagenome (GOLD analysis project Ga0179593, IMG submission 185931) | Vadose zone soil fungal communities from Angelo Coast Range Reserve, California, USA - CZODoug2_1_08_16fungal (PacBio error correction) | ecosystem: Environmental > Terrestrial > Soil >...
AAAAATGAGGCCGTCAAAAGATAGATGGGACCGGAATAAATAATGCACTACGATGGGGGTGGGCAGTGGGAAAAACAGGGGTCAAGGAATGGGGGAGATTGGCGATAGAATTTTAACGACCACAAAAGTGGGGGTTTGCTACTTCAAGGGGGGAAGGGGGGATATTGTAGGGTATCCTAGGGGGAAAGGACTGTGGGGAAGAGGGCCATGCAATGAAGATAACTTGGCAAGGAAAAAAAAACGCAACTCTGTGAGTTTAGGGGGAGGACTGGCACAACAGGAACCAACCTTCATATGAAAATTGTTTGCATTGCTAAGGTCAAAAGGGAATAACTTAAGCTGGGAAGGGTGGTTCGTGGGATTATGCTGAGAAAAATACACAGGGCCCGTATATGGAGGGCTCCTTCCCTCTTAATTTCAACAGAAAGTGGACACTTTTCTTCTTTGGGGGGGGGGGAGGAAGGGGACCTCACTGAAATACGGGTTGGGTCGAAAAAAAAAAGCTGGACAGGCGTAATAATGTCCGAATTGTGTTTCGGAGGAGCAAAACTGCTCTCTGAGAGGGGCAGCCCTGTATAATTGTACCCACACGGGTAGAAAGGGGGGAACAGATTCTAAAACTGGGCGGTGTACCAAGAAAAACAAAAAAGGGAAGGGGGTAGAAAGGAGGGGAACGTGTAGTGCTCTCTAAGGAGTGTTTGTTGGGGGAAAAAGGTTCAGGAACAGATAATGGGGGTAGGAGTACTAACAAGGTTTAACGGGCTGGAATAACTTGGGAGACACCCAGTGAGTACGACAGAAACGCTATTGGGAAGGCACTGGTTCGTAAGAGGGGAAAAGAGGTTGTCAATGGGTTGAGAATACAGGGGGGTGGGTTTTGATGAGAAACTCAGGAAGGGTCAAAAAATAGTGGGTCAGAAAGGGACTACGGCATTCAAGAGTGGTTTTGGGTGGGGGAAACCTGGGGGGGGGGGGACGGAAGGGGGACGCGAAGGAATGTTCTTCGACGAGGAGGCTCTCACATGGAGGGGGGCCGAAAAAAACCCGGGAATTTCAAGATTGAAAGCTTCAAACGGAAAGGGTGTTTAATCGGAGGGGGTACAAACCCATCCCATCCCAGAAATCATTCCATGGACCAAGGGGGGAGGGAGGGGCTCCAGTCACATCAACCACCTGAGATGGGGGGATGCATCAAAAAATAGGGGGCTGGTGTGGGGCGGTAAGAAGAGGACAACGGAAAGGGCAGGCATAAAGGACCCTTTTCCACCCAAAGTATCAAAGGGGGGGGGAAAGCTGATACAGAAGAATGCTGTTGGGATCTTGAGAAGTAGGAAAAGGGGTATTCCGAGGGAAGAGTTGATCAACATAAGAGGACAGAACCGACGAAGAGGAGACGGTAAAAACGAATTGGGAGACCTACCCTGCAAGGGAACAGAGGGCATGGCTCAATCCGTGCTCAATTAAAGGGGGGGGGGAGGTTTAAAATTTCTTATCGGGGAAATGAAAGGCAAATGGAACGTAAAAAACGTTCAAGGGAAGTTCCCAACGCAGGCAGAATCAAAAAATGGGGGGGGTTATGAAAAGAGACTTTATGGTTTCGGGCCAAGGGAGAGGTGTGCGCGCCAGGTCTTGGCTGTGGTGGGAGGAAAGAGAGCACCTACTGCCGATCCACTAGGAAACCAGGGTGAGCAATACTGTTGCTGGTTCCTCCTCCCTTTACAAACATAAAAGTAAGATTGGGTTAGCCTTTCGCTGGAATCCCGACCACCAATCTTCTACGGGGGGGGGGACTGCAATTAAGTGTGGGTGGTTTGGGGGGTTTAAGGGGATGCAAGGGCTGCAGAGACGGGGGACACTGGGGGTTGGTGCTTTAACAAGGGGGGTATATGGTGTGAACGAAAAATAGAAAAGAGGGCCCAGTTCAAAAAAAATTACTAACCTCAAAAATGGTCCAATCCTATCCTAAATATAAAAGAAAAGTTCAGTACCTCCAAGCCTAGGCAAAGAAAAGTGAAGAGGGGGAGGGCATGGGGATTTCAAAAAAGGAAAACAAGCCCTTTTACGGAAAAAAGCATCCTTCACAAGGAAAAAAAAAAACAAATACGGTCAAAAAAAAAAAGAGAATCTTCTTGACAAAAAAAGAACCCCCAAAGTAACCTTTTGAAGTAGGGAAACCTTGGGGGACAACTGGGTTTTAGGAGCGCATCCCTTAAGATTGGGGCAACACGACCAGAGAAGGGGGGGACATCGTCTAAGGGGATCACCGTAGGAGCTGTTTCCTCAGCATGGGATTTATAAGGGTAAAGAAAACTATGGGAACCCACAGCTGTGGGGGGGCAACGGAAAACACAAGTAAACCTAGCTCGAAAAAATGGTACGCACGGGGGGGGGGGTAAATGAGAAAAGTGAGGTCTATCGATCTTCATTGGGGGGGGCTGGGAAAAAAACTAATTGTTGTGCCAGATGATACCACCAGAGGCTTCAGTTGAATGGTCGTGACCTGGTTGTGATTGGGGGGCTGTTGCGGGAGTAAAAGATGCTGCAGCCCGACTCCTGCGGCAGCCACGGAAAGGAACCACTGCATAAGGGGGAAGAGGTTGGGGGCAGAACTCAAAGCCAAGGGACTTGTGGTGGGATTGTTAGGGAACCTGGCAAGAGGAGAAAAATCTGGGGGACATAATGGTCTGACGGGTGTAAAAAGGGGTTTGCTTGGTGAAGGAAAGGGGGGGGGGATATGATATGCGGGATCCTGGGGGGTCCAAAAGGAGAAACGATAGGAAGACTAAATGGGTTCAGGAAAAGTCATGAGAAGCTCTCGAAACCAGAAAAACGGGGAAAAGAAATATATAGATAATTGAACACTTACCCATTGGAAGGAAGTATCCGACGTGGAATTGATATTGACACCAGGAGTAGTAAATCTGAGACAATTACATCTCACCATAACACCACCTGTGGGAAAAAAAAGAATGTCAGAAAAACGAAAAAAAGATGGGGTAATAGGGTTCAGGGGAATAACCATCCAAAAAAGCAGAGCGGGGGAAGTGCAAAAATCCATTAGGGACACGTGAAAGGATGAAAAGGAAAGAAAGGGCCCAGGCCACAACCCAATTGCATGGAGATGCAAAACAGCAAGCATTACAACCAGATACACAATCAAAGGGATCTTCATCCACATTTAAACAAAAGGGTGGAACAGACACCACACAAAAGGTCGATGCAGAAAGAAACAGAGGTAAAAGAGTCGGGTAGACTAGGGGTTACTTGGGGGGGGAATGAAAATTTTGGATAACAGCTCTTTGTTAAATAAAGGGGGAGGGAAGGGGGACATCGTAAATACAAAAGATGGAACATGAGAGTATAAAAATTAACGAGGTCACAACAGGGAAAGGGGGGGGACTGGTGAAAGAAGGTGGCTTCATGGGGGGGCTATCAAATTTACACCGGGCACAAAAATATGGGGCAAAAGAATGAAAAAAGAATTGGGGGCGGTTTTTTGAAATCAGGGGGGAAGGGGGGGGTAGGATTGAACCTTTGGACATGGAGGAGGTTTGTGCCTTAAAATTTAAGGCGGAAAGAAGGTGAAGGATGGAGCTTACTCTCTGAAAAGGGGGGGGGGCAGAGGAACTTGGATTCTTCGGAAGGGAAATCTTCAGGGGGGGAGGTAGGCCTGGTTCGGGACTTGTTTGGACAGATTATACGTTCGAGGGGATGCACGAGCAACGTTTCAAAAAACCAGGAAAAAAAACTACAATCGCAAACCGCGAGCAGGGGACAATCAGGGGGGAAAAAAACAACCAATTTCCAAAGCATTCAACTACCATCAAGTAGGGGGGGGTTAGAAGTCTAAACTGCGAAAGGCGAAAAAAAGGTAGTTTCGGGCTTGCCGGGGGATAAACCATCCCAGAGGGCAGTGCAAGGGGGGGGGAAGTACGCTTGAGAGTCTCTTTCTGGGGGAGGAAGAGTAGGACGTTGACACAGCAAGCGGTGGAGAGAAAGAGGGAACCGGGAAACACCCATCGGTACTAGTGGAGAACCCCGGGGGGGTGGGGGAAAGGGGGTTCAGCCGTGGAAAGGTGGGAAAAAGGGGTAGAGGGGGCTGACGGGAATTTTGGAATAAGAGAAAAAAGGGAAATGGACAGGAATACTTCCTATAAGGGGAACGAGGGGGGACCCTGGTCCCTATTGAAAAGGAGGTGTGGAAGGGGTCATGACTGAGAAGGAAGGGAGGAGTAAGATCTTGGGATCTGAAGATACCTAGTCAATCCAATTGGGGACTTCCTTTCAGGACCTGAAGACCAAGAACGAAATGCGGGGCAGCGGGGGAAAGTCCCGGGGATCATTGGGGCGTTTCCCTGTCATTGAGTTGCACTAAGCCACCAACGGGGAAGGTGGGGGGGGGGCGAAGACAGCTCAGCCCGCAAAGACAAACCCCTTAGAAAAGGAAAGGAAAAGTATCCGAGAAAGGATGATGTGGGGGGTCTAGGAAAAAGATCAAGGGGAACAGGGGTTTCCAGGGGGGGAGATTTGTAGGGGGAGGGGGGTCGCATTTTTACACAAGGAAAGGAAGGGGGGGGGGATTGAAGGAGCACAGGGGAAAAGGTTAGAAACGGAGAGAAGAAAAAGGAAAGGGGTGGCTATACACCATTGGGGAAAGGGCAAAAGGAAACAAAAACCAAAGATGGATCAGACATCTAGAGAACAATGACAAGGATTATGAAAAAAGAAAGAAAAAGAAAAAAAAGGTAGGTCTCAACATTGAAAAAAGTGTGCAAAAAACCAAAATAAGTGTCAATTAAATCGCCTGGGAAGGCAGGCCAGAGGGGGAAAAAGGGGCACCAAGGTAGAGATTAAAACTTGAGATTGGGAAGGGGACCCCTTATATAGGATGTGGAAAGAAACTTGTAAAACAAAGGAAAATAATTAGTACTAAGCACATATTGGGGGGAGGGGAAAGACAAAAAAAGGTGCTAAGGGGGTTGCGAAACAGACCCTTTTGTGTACTATTTAGAAAAAGGGCCAGATATTAGGATCGACGAAACAAAAGGATGAACTATTACGCACGGACAACGAGAACACATCGCGGCAAAAAAAAGGGTTATGTACTAGAAAAAAAAAGACCAAAGGGGTACAAGTAAAGATACATTTGCACTATGTGAAGGGCATAACTATAAAAAGGGCACCGGAAAAAGCGGGGGGGCGCAAAACCTAATCACCGCACCCAATCAAGAAAATTCCAGAGGAAGGAATGTAGAAAAGGGGAAAAAAAATAACAATTCTTTTAAGTTGGGGAGGGGGATGTTCAGCACCTAAAGAACCAGGGTCGAGTGACAGTCAAGTTGTGAGGGAAACAGAGGAAAGCAAAAGAGGGGATAAAAATACTACATTCAGGAGGAAACAAAAAGAGAACCAAAGTTGGGGTGGAGTAATGGGAGGCAATATATAGAGATTGACCATGTATAAAAAGGGGGGGAAACACCGCGTAGTGCAGAGTTAGGAAGGGGAGGGGGTCAATAAGGAAGGGGGCACTTACCGAGAAAAAAAAACGAGGAAGGGAGGAAAAGGGGAGGAGTCCCGGAATATATGAATCACCCATATTCCTAAAAGAAGAAAAAAAGACGCAGGGGGCACTGGACATGAACTTTCTTGAGAGGGAAAAAAAATAGTGGAAATTTGGGGTTTTCGACTGTCCCGGAAAAATGAAGGTAGGGGGAGGGATGAACCCTCACTGGGGGTGGAAAAAAAACTTCCTGGCATGAAGATAAATTGAGAGGGGAAGGCTGAAAACTTCTGATTTTGACAAAAGAAACGTCCACCGTCACGGTGAGTCTCAGGGTTTGAAAGTTAGACAAGAAAAAAAGAAGGGGAAAATGTAAAGGGAAGTGGGGGGGGGGAGGGGGTATTATGCTTGAACACGATGAAAAGGCCACGTTTTATAGTTAGGGGAACTGACAGGTCACTGTACGCTCATGTTGGAAAGGGGGGGGGAGGAAACACATATAGTTGGGGATTACGGGTAAGGATGGGTAAGACAAGGGGGGGGGGGGGGGGAGGATGTAGCCGCCTGGCTCTATACTGAAAAAAGGGTATAAATAAGGGGGCAAGACTCAGGGGAAAAAACATGAAGACCCTTCAGGGCGGGTGGTAAACCAGCACACCACGCTGCTGAGTGTGGTGAGAGACAGTAAGGTGGAATTGCTAGAGAGGAAGGTTTTTTGTTTGCAAGGGATGCACGAGGGAAAGGAGGGACAGAATGTTTTAAGCGGAGAAGATAAGGGAGGGGGGAAACTTGCAAAAAAACGCAGGTCGTACCACCCATGCCATCTGTACGGGGGGCCTCACTGTTCGCAATAGGCACATCGGTTGGCATGTTTGTACGGGGGGGGGGGGGATGTTTTGATGATTAAGGTAAGGGGGGGAGTCAGCAAAAGGCAAGAAACCATCGTGTGGGGGGGGGGTGTAGAGGGTGGGGGCCTGCCAAAGGGGGGGGTACTCACCCTGTCAAAGGGGGGGCTCGAGGCTCGGATGGAATGAAAGTGGGGAGACTATTAAAAAGACCTGAACACTTTCAAAGTAAACTTAGGAGGGGTTCATCGGGTAGGGAAAAGCCACCAACCTCCCACTCTCCATATACACGAAACATTGGGGTCCTTAGGGGGGTGCACAGTCACCTCCAAAGCCAATTCCAACCTCAATATGTATACCTGCATCAAGTTTCGGGGTGGGGAGTTGGGGGTCTTGGATGGGGACAAGAAGTCTTGATCAGGGTCACCAGCTTCCCTTGGGGGGGGTGGACGTCCACTAAAATGTCAATCCACAAGAAAAAAAAAGGGTGGACCTACATCCCGCCTTCTGTGTATGTAGAAGGGGGGCTTCAATGACTAACTTTTACTCCATCGGTTACGTGAATCACATATCTGTAAGTAGAAAGTAGTCGAAGGGTACACAAGAGGGGGGAGAAAGTCTGCAGGCTGTCCACAAGCAAGTTCCCCTTTATCTTTCATGTCTTTAAGGGTCAATTTGAAATCCCTTTAGTTTCTCTCGGGCCGACCAAGTGCAAGAGTTCACGCCAAGCTTTCGGGAGGACGACCGGGGATCACGACTGGGGACCTAGGCACCCCTCTTGTGCAGATCCGGACTTTCTTGTATGTTGTGGGGCAAAACTGGTCGAGAAAGACTGGACTGTGGTGAAAAGAAGGGGTCAATGGTATAGAACCTACTACGAACTCAGAAACGATAAGCCAGCGGAAATCGGATGGTGCGAGTAAAAAGTCATTTGGGTAAACGAACTGTTCATCCTTCGAGAGGGGAGGTTCCATCGCCAACCCGAAGTCGAATTAAGTTTAAGATTTGACGTTTGTCCCATTTGGGTTTTTGGTTGGGTTGGGCCTTGTCAAGATCGGACTAGAAGGCATCTCAGGGATTTTTGGTTCTTTGAAAGTGGGGAGGTGACTAAACACCTTCGAACGAGCAAACTTGCGGGAAAAAAAATACTCTCAAAGACGGAAGAAAAACTAGTATACCAAGTCAAAAGTTCTAACTAAGAAAACAAGTAAATGGCCAACCAATGGAAGCGATGGAGCTCATCTCATTGTAAAATTCGGGGGTGAAGCATAAGGGGCCAAATTTTACAATAAAAATGGGCTGCACTCAAAAAACCGGTTTTAAGCTAATTCTAACAATTTCTACTCTGCGTGAACAAAAACAAGAACCCAGGACATCTGGGGTTATCTTGAAACGTGGAAGGGGTTTACAGAAACGCGCACCCGGAACCATACACAAGAGGGGTGGAAAATAATGGGATGGATCACCTATACTTGTCGCGTGTCCAAAAAAAGGAACTTGGTGTTCCTATTGTACCTATAACCTTGCGAACCAAAAGGGGATGAAAGAACCAACGTCAGGCCACAAGTAGAACCGATTCCTCAACCTGGGGAGGGGGAAAGATTATGCACAATATGCATGTGGTTTGGCTTTGAAAAAACAGGGGGGACTGGGGTGCCAAGGGGGAGACCAAATCTGGTGACCAAATGGGGGGGGTCTGTCCTGGTTGTCAGGAATTGAGGTCAAGATTGGGAAAAAGGAAGGACGACCAGCTGACCTGACACGGAGGAGAAGATGCTAGGGTTGGGTGGACCACTCAAAAGATGCAGGGGGGTGTGGGAATGGTGTAAACATCCCAGGCAAGAGTCTTGAAAAAACTTTGACAGTAAGGGGTCTGACTCTGGGAACAAAGGGTGGTGGGTGAGAGGAGTGGAGGCAGGGGTAGAATGAATGTGTACCTTGAGCCAAGCGGATAAGAAGCACTCTGTGGGTGTCAAGGGTGAAGGATCATTCATGAGCTCAAAAAAACAGAAAAAGAAAAAGGGATACACACTGGGGAATTCTCCTTAGCCGCTTGAAAAAGCAGGGGGAAGTTGACCCAAGGATTAAACTCATCCATAGACACTGGAGAGTCACCATAGCAACAAAACCATGGGGGGGAAAAAAAAAGGGAAAACTAGTGGGGGGGGGGGGGACGGCGGATGGCAAGGGACCATCCCACAAATCAAAAATGCGTTGGTGCAACTAATGGGGGGGGGGAGGAGGAGCAGGTAACCAGGCAGATGGCTGGGGGGCAATGATTTGCGAGAAAAACAAAAAGACATGGCAAAAAAGGAAAGGGAAAATTACAGGAACCAGGTTAGAGACAGGGGCAACCAAAAATGTGGGGAACAACACCACAGGGGGGGGGGGGAAAAAAAAAAAAGAGGGATCCAGCAATTAGATTGTACACAGAGGGGCATGGGGGGAGAGGTGAGGGGGTGACGGGTACTTTTGGAAAGAAACAGGACGTTACTATTTTAGTATACAGGGGGGAACTACACAAAATGAGAATGAAAGAAGGTAGAGGTGATCAATAACGACACAGTTCCAATGACTGGGTCGGGGGAATAAGGGTGAGAAGGGGGGTCCTTTAACAGGGGTCACAGGGAACGACCTGGAAAAAAGTTGGAAGGGTTCGAAGGTGGGGGGGAGGGTCGGTTAGAAGTAGTACTCTAGGGGTGGAAAACTGGGAAGGGGGGAATTTAGGCTGTTGGTGTAAAAGTGAAGGGTAATCTGGACTTGTAACGGATACGGGAAGATAGATGGGAAAAAACCTTGGGGGGGGGGGGGGGAACTGGGTAGCCGGGAACGTGTATCTTCGGTGAGGAAGAGGGAGTGCTCTATTGGGTGAACTAAATTGGATGTGCCTAAGTTCGAGGTGGGTACCACCTTAACAAGTGTTAAGGAAAACAACCCTGCCTGAGAGGGGACCTTCATTGCGCGACCGCCAAAAACCCCCAAGTAAGAAGCCTTACCCACTGTGAGAAAAGAATGGTTGGGAGGGGAATAAGTGCGACTTCTAACAAAAGGGGATTGAGGGAACCTCACGTGGGGAACATCATAAAAGGGGGGACTTTCGTCCTTAACTCGGGGGAAGTTCAGAGTCTGGATGGGGTCTCAATATGACTTGCAGCTGGGCACCCCCCAATCTTAGAAAAGCACCTGCCCTCAATAAAATAACGGAGGGGGGGGAAACTACCAACTATGGTTGTCTGTGATCAGAAGTGTGACCTGTTTCTGTAAATGCAGGCCTATTGTTAAAGTTAATAAACCTCTGAGGGGAAAGGGAAAAAGTACCTCAAAAAGGAAGGGGAGAACATGTTATCGGTTGACAAATCGGGAACGGGGAGCACAGGGGGGATGCATGCACGGCGTCGAGGGAGGGAAAGGTTGGCGAAAAAAGGAGAAAGAGTGGGGGAGTCAAAGTTGATAAGTTTGTTCCCGTCACCGCTGAAAAAAAAAAATAAATGAGGGGGATGTGCAGGATGTCCTAAGAATGGATACCTTGTGGGGAGGACAAGTGCCTGTGATAAAAAAAAAGGGGGGGGGAAAAAAATTGGGGAAGATAATCCCTCTCACCCAGACAAACAACAGGGAAACTATTGAAAGGTGCATCCAAGGAAGGGGGAGGGTTCGAAGTGACAAGAACGAAACGAGGGGGGGTAATTTTACTCTTGGTTTGAGGGGAGTGTTTCGTCCTTGAAGCCAGACGGCTTAAAAAACACAAGGAAGCATATCCTTGGAAGGTACGGGGACTTCCGTGAACTGTCCCATGTATGCCCTAAATAAGAGAAGAAAAAGTTACCATGGGTGGCGATTACACCATGGGGGCCCCGAGGGCAACAAAAGATGGAGGGCTCAGGTACAAGGAACAAAAGGGACAAGGGGAACAGGGAAGGAACTCATAAAAACAAAAAGGGGTTTCTTCTCTTGAACAAACCGATGGCGCGGGGAAAAATGTTAATCGCAAGTGGAGGGGGGAGCAATGAGAAAATCAAAAGGGGTTACTGTCACCATAGAGCCTCTAAAAAAAAAGGGGAATTGTATATATCCCAGGTAGATAAGGGACATGCAAACAAAAAAGGAAAAAAGGAAAATACTTTCCCGCAAAAAGGGGTGTGGATGTTAAAAAACAAAAAGGAGGTAAGGGGGCTCACTGACCAAGGGGGGTTGGACTATTTATAAGGGGTGGAAAAAAAAAAAGTATATAAAAAGAAAGCAGAACCCAATTCGCATATTACAGCGGGTGAGAAACAACAAGAATGTTAGGAGAGAAAACCACGCCCAAGGACAAGTTTCCCTTGCGAGTGGCCCATTGTAAGTGAGACTTTGGCCCAGGTGGAGGTGACAAAAAAGAAAAAACCCACAGGGAAAAGTACAGCTTCAACTGAAGGGGAAAAAAAAAGGGGAAACTACTCATTATGAGTAAGGGTGCCAGGTTAAAGACAAAAACTAATTTGGTCAAGGGGAATCTTTATCTTAAAAAGAGGGAAAGGACCATGGGTTCCTAAACAAGGGGGTATAAAAATAAAAATCTCGCTTCAGTGGAAGTAGACGTTGTGGAGTATAAATCCCTAGCAAAAGGAAACCGGTATAAAAAAGGGCCCACAGCAGGATTAGAGGGTAGATTGCTTGGGTGGTCATCAGGGG
>Ga0179593_1511293_pt1 | contig 11016 bp, 14 predicted proteins | sample CZODoug2_1_08_16_FD_185931 | JGI IMG/M metagenome (GOLD analysis project Ga0179593, IMG submission 185931) | Vadose zone soil fungal communities from Angelo Coast Range Reserve, California, USA - CZODoug2_1_08_16fungal (PacBio error correction) | ecosystem: Environmental > Terrestrial > Soil >...
GAGGGAGGGTGGGGAAGTTTTGTAAGTCTCGGAACCGGCCGCCACAGGAGAAGCGATCATGCGTGCACGTTCACGACCAGCGATCTTCAAACATTGAATCAAGCTCGCGTTCTGGTGGCTCAAGGCGTGGGCATGGGAGAGCAGCAAAAAACCCATCCGCAGAAAAAAGCGGGAGGAAACCATAAGATCACTTGGAGAAAAAAACGCCGCCCGTTAAACTTCAAAACAGGCCAGGGGCGAGGAGGAGAGGGAGATCCAACAAAACGACATTCACAAACGGGGGAAAGAAAGGGAAACCTCATCATCCTCTCCCAACTAAAAAGCGATGCGAGAGAAGTCAACGGTCATCTCGAACCAATTCGAAGCGACCCAAAAAAGTGAAAGGCAGCACGGTCAGTCCAAATAAAGGGCGCACGAGACTCTAACGAAACCCTGCGGTAGAAAAATCTAAAAAGGAGCCATACAGGCGCGTAGCTTTCAAAAAAACTCAATTAAAGCTCGTGTCCAAGGGACCAGATGCTCAATTGCAGAGTGCAACTAACCGGGAAAAGCAAATATAGACTATCACACCATGCGAAATTGAATCCGCTTGGACCTGAATCCGGACCAGGGAGGTGAAGGAGGGTGCCCGCTCCAAACCTATTATTGGAAGGATCGCTGAGGGAATAAAAAAAAAGCAGTGAAGAAGAGGAGAACAGCCCGCACTGGCCCCACTCTCGCGCGTACGTGCGACTAACGAAAAACGACAAGAGACGAAGAAACTTGCGACAGCTCACACAAAAAGAAACTGCTTTTCCTTAGACTCGGAGCACATCCACATCCTTCATCCGGTAGATAGACACAAGGACCTCCTCGTTCGGTCCCAGCGATAGAGGGGGGGGGCGGATTTTACCAGTGAAATATGAGATGGCGGGCAAAAGTTACAAAAGCCCGGTAAGGGCGGATCTGCCATTCCGGTCCGACTCGTCAATTGATCCATGACGGGACACTAACCGTCTTCCAAAGATACGAAAAGTGGCCCTCAGTCGCCAGTAAAAAAGAATCTCATGCATGGAAGGGAGTTCTCGGTCAGGCCGGGGGGTTCAATGTCCAGGTCTATATAACGACTATCAGGACGTGATGTGTTCACGACCAAAACCTAAAAGAAAAAGAAAAAGAAAGGGTTAACACAGCAATCAGAAGTGAAAGCACGGGGAAGACAAGAAATCCCTTCTCTTCATTTGCAATTCCGGACGAAGTATGCCCCGAAGGACACCAAAATTACCGCCCTGAGGCGGCGAGAACTGCATAAGCGGACGGCAAGAAAACGCCCATGAATGCAGGAAAAAAATTCGGCATCCGAAAAATCTAGGACTGCAGTCTCCCAAGAAAAAGGACTTCGAAAAAACTCGCCTAGGACCGCGAAGCTCAAAAACCATTCCCATGAAAACAACCCTCATCGGAGAAGATTCGGACTAGTGCGAACTACAAAAAGATGGCCAAAACTGAAAAATCTTGGAACCAACTGCCTAGGAGGGTGGAGGGAGGAAGGGAAACCGCCAGAAACAGCCACTATGTCGTCGGACTGTAAATCTTCTCCCAAACAAAGAGGGAAGAGAGAGGTAGTCCTGATTGGAAAAGTGACAGGGAAAGTTGCGGGACGGAGACCTGGGCCAGGATAGGTCGAGGCTACAAGGGGGGGGGAGAGTTAGGGAAAGCCTGAAAGTGGGGGGGGCGAATATGTAGGGGCATTCTCAATACTGAACGAAGCTGCAAAGAGGAGATTGGTGGAGTGGGAATTTGGTGAGAGAATCTAAATTCAGAGCCCGGGTGGTGGCGTCATCGAGAAAGGTATGGTCTCGGTGGGGAGGGGTACGGTGGTGGAGTCGAAGGAACAGGAGTCATTCTTTGGTCTTTGAGGGGCAGTAATGTCATTCATTCTATATGGGCTTCCGTAAAGAAAAGTTAGGGAAAAAGAAGGGGGGGGTGGGGGACGGGGCCATGTTCATATCAGGACCGAGAGAAGAATGGTCTGGTGGCGGGGAAAGAGGAGGAAAAATCCAGCAGGGGGATGAGCGAAAAGACATCAAAAAGAATGGGGAGTGGAAAAGTCTTTGCCGGGATCAAAGAAAGGATAGGCGATAGTTCCCGATTTACCGGAAAATTCTCTAAATGAGGGACAGGCATAAAGGGACTTCATAAAAGGTAGGGGGGGAGTAAAAGAGGTGGTATGACTGAAAGGGGCACTGCGTATCTTTTGGAACGTCAAGTATACGTGGGTCACTGATGAGGATAAGGGGGAGTACAGAGCAGATAAAAAGGGTGGATTGAGTGTGGGGTTCCGGGAGTCATCCATGCCAAAAGGCCGCCGTGCTCGGGAGTGAAAAAGAACTAGGGGGAAAAGTAGGGAAGGGAGGTTATCGAGGGGTAAAGAAAGGAGGTGGGGTGCGATATAGGTAAGAAGCATGGTCGGTCGGTTTCAAGTTTCAATTGCGGACGGATGGTTTCAAGCGAGATTGTCGTGGGGTATTCGTAAGTACAAGTGGACGATTGTGGAGGTTGATTCTACAGGGGAAGGCTCGAGAGGTCAGGTTATGCGAAGAATCAAATCATGCAAGACGGGGGTGTTGGAGTGGGTAAACATCGGAAAACACCCATACTCTGCATGAAAGCGGATTTGGGAAGGGAGCATGGTTAGGGAGCTTAGGAAAAAAGTTTTCAAAAACGGACACGAAGAAACATGCTCAGCCGTAGGAAGGAAATGTGACAAGAGCAACAAGTATGTTGAAACAAGGCATCGTTGGATGTGACTGCCGGCTGCAGGGGGGGGGGAGAGGGATTGGGTGAGAGAGACGGGGCGGGACCCCATGAAAGGAAAGACTTTTCATGGGAAGTTGGAGAGTTGAGGGAACAAGAAAGAGGAGAATCATTTTTTCCTCCTAGGAACGGTAAAGGAAGGGATAGTCGAAAGAGACGCCCTCCCTGGTAGGGTGAGGGTAGATCTTAGAGGAAGCACGGGAAACTTCAGGTCCTTGCTTGAAATGGGAGGTCGGTAGAGAGATAAGGAAGCGAAAAACCCCGCTTCTGGCGGAAGGGGAAAAAAAAGAAAACCGGCGGGGTGTATTGCAAAAGTGAGGAGGCATCGAGAAGGACGCCATTGGGGGGGAAGTGAGATGGACAGGCTTGATTCGACTCAAAAAGGGCCACAGGAAAACCCGAGAGGAATTGGCGGATTTGAGGAAACGAGGGGAACGGACAAGAGTCTTAGGTGGGGGACCGGCCGGGGGCAGTCAGGCCTTCAAACACTTGGAGCGTGGGGGCTTTTGGGGAAATAGAATAAGACGGTGAGGAGATAAAGGCTGCATTAATCTTATTGCAGAGTAAAAATATGTTATGGCCCCCCGGAACTAGTCCCTTTTAAGCGGTAAAAAGGTTTGGGTAAAAAAAAAAGATGGCAACGAAGGATAAAGCGGGTATCAGAAGCCCGGGCGACCAGGTCTGGTCAAAAAACGTGGCGAGAAAAAAAGCGATGTGGAAGGTTGGCGGGGAAATATGTTAAGGGTAAAAACGGATCAGGAGATATCGAAGTCTTAAGGCAAAACCCATTGGGAACTAGGAAAAGAGAGGATCATTAAGGACGATCCGAGAACGCCTTCCTTGTACTAGAAGAGAGACCCGGAACTCCAGCGGACTTTTCTGTGGCTCGGGAAAGAATCAAGGGTGGGTGGAACGCGCTGGGAGCAGAGAAAAAAAGCAGGCCGCCCAAGAAGAGGATTAGTTTTGCGAGAACTATCTAAGTGTTACGGGTAACCGCCGAAAAAACGTCGTGAAATTATCTCAGGATGCGCAATGAGAGGGGTTCATTGCTAACCCGAAAGGGGGTGCCTCCCAAATTAAATGATTATACCACCCAGAGGGGGGAGAACACTAGATGAGGGGGGCAAGTTGTCAGAAACGAAAGCTACGGAGGGAAACAAAAAATAGATGTGAAGGTCTAGAGGGGAATGCAAGGGAAGAGTACAGAGACTCGAGCGATGTTTCTGCCAGGTTGGAAGACAAGGCGATTGAGTTGATTGGCGTGAGGGGGGAGCAAAAGGGGACTAACGGCTGCCAGGGGGGAGTGGCAGGAGTGCTCTTGTTAGGTTAAATCTAACTGCTCTATGGAGGCGGGATCTGTTCTGCGGTGGGGGAAAGATGTAGAAAAAGAAAGGACTCGCCGAATTGCTTCAATGAAAGGAAAGGGGAAGATGTGGTGGGACCGGGTCCAAGGACCTACGCAAATGGAACTTCCGGGAAAGGGAAGACATAAAATAGAGACAAAGGAAAGAATAAATTACATCTGCCTTTTGTGGTCAGGGGGGGAAAAAGACTGAGACGAAAACCAGCCGGGAAGGAGCTCAAAGAAGTCTAGGAGGGAATGGACCCTGGGGCGTCTCACAAATAAGACGAGGAGAGGAACGATCCAGTGAATTTTCAGGGACGAAAGACCCACCATAGACTTTAGTCCGAACATAACGGGGAGCAGGTGGGAACTGCCTTAGCCTCCGCGGGGAAACAGCAGAGGTAGGCTACGCTCACTGGGGGCAGAAAGACGCGGAGGATCGGGGGGGGGGGGGTTGAAGGAGGTCCGGTGTGGGGTCCAGTGGGTAATGGGGGGGGGGGGAGGGACAGAGAACCCACGCCACGGCCGAACGGTTCTCCGGGGGGGCCAGGGCCTGCAAGAGTCTCGTGGGTCCAAAAAGGAGAATTTTTACAGGACACAATTGATAAAAATCCGCTGCTGGTGTGGGGGGGTTAAGTCACTGAAAGATATCCGAAATGACTGGCCATAGGGGGGATCCAATTTGGCTAAGGGGAAAAGTGGCCTAAGGGGACCCTCGAAAAACATGAGGCTATCACAAAAAAACGTATAAGGAAAATAGAGAGATATACGTCGTTTCGGGAAAGGGCCCAGGGACGCAATGTGGATACCCCTTTTCGGCACCGGAAAAAGGGGGGGACCGACGATAAGCGGATCAAAAAAAAATCAAAACGCAAGCGGAGGAAAAAATCTTGAGAGAAAAGGTTACTGAACCAAGCAGAGCTGGGTTTGCCACCTGCGAGTAGGAAGAACAGTGATCACTTCGGTCAGAGGAAGGTCGCGTTTGAGCAGATCTGTTTAAACTACAACCTGAGGGGAAAGAGAACGACCGCCATCCGACTCTTCGCGCAGGGTCCGCAGAGTAAAGACCAGGGGACACGGACGGCAGGGCCCTAATAAACCTGGAGAGCGGGGGGCGGGGCCACTCTAAAGGTGGCTATCTTCGGGGAAAAAAGGCAAAAAGTAAGGGAACATTGAGAACGGCCAGAAAGAGAGGGGCGCCGAAAAGGGTCCATTCCTCTATACCAAGTTGGTTCTTCCCGGGAAGAGGGGGGGGGGGAGGGGTCAGAGTGATGAAATCTAACCAACTTTCCTCTTCGCGCATGTGGAGAGGAAAGGTAAGGAAGCTCGTGAACGGCATTGGGCGTGTGGTGACTATTGGAGGAGAATTTGGGCTCCCAAGCGGGGAAAAGTCGGCGAATACATCGTAAAAAGAAAGGCAACTTAAGTCCAAGAAAAAGAAAGGTGAGGGAATCCGATCTACCATTGACCCCTAACTCCAAATGGGAGGGAAAGCCCGGTTCTAGACCAAATAATGGAATCAATATCTATCATTTCCGGAGAAAACGGCTCTCTTGATGCATGCGGAGGAAGTGCACAGAAAACTCACAAACAAATTGACGGTAAAGGAGTCGCCTTCGGTCGCGACCCAACTCAGAAAAAGAGGAAGAGGAGAGGAAGTGGGGAGCTAAAAAAAGTTAAATGGGGGGGAGGAAAGGGACACCTCGGTCTAAAAGCGTTGGAAAAAAACTCTCTGAGCAGAAATCGGGGCAAAACCTGGTCGGGATACAAAGTCAAAAACACTTCTAAATGTCTATCCACCCAAGGGACAGGGAACGCGGCCGCAGTTTTAAGTAATAAGAAATCGGGTCGGAAAATGGAGGGGAGACCAACGTACATACGCGACATAGCGTGTCGAAAAAAGTGAAAATGTAAAAGCGGGGTGCTAGGAAGGTCCGAAATAGAGGGGCTATTCAACTGAACGGTGGGGCCCGAGATTCAGGCTGATCAAGCAGATTAGGTAAAATAAGCTCTCCAAACAATCCATGAGGGTGTTGATCTCCAAGGCGGGGTGGGGGGGGAAAGCCCGAGGGGGCAAAAAAGTGACAAAAGGGGAGAATTGGGGAAAAGAAAAAAGTGTGGCACGATTAGCAGGCAAAGGTCCGAAGTGGGGGGGGGAAAGGTACATACACGCGGAAAGGCAAACGATCATAACAAATAGCCGGGGGGGAGGAGAGTTCGGGAAACCAAGAACAACTGTTACGTGGTTGGAAGGATGGGGGAAAGGGCGCAGGCAGCAACTAAAAACATCAGCAGATATGATGAACCACTTCAAGAGGAAGGACACGTGGAGCAATAATTCCTGGGGTACAGCTTTGGTCAAATTAGCATAACGGGGGAAAGCCGCACACCTTACCAGGGGATCGCATGCAGAGAAAGGTTAAAAGAAACCGCAGGGGGGAAAGTACATACACTTAGGAGGGAGATGATGCTAGAAAAGAGTCCACAATGAACGCAATCAACGAAGCCTTGGCCTAGGACCAAAAAAAATCTCGACACCCGGAAAAAGACATTAGGGGGGCCCTAGGGGGAATATCCTTGACACGACAGGTCATCTGCCCTAGAAAACGTCTGGGGGCTGGACCAATTGACGGAAAAATTTCTGGCCGGGCAAGGGGAGCTATCAATAGACCAAAGGGATGAGAAAGGAAAAAGCTAAAATGCGCGGGGCGCGTAAGCGGGCATCAGGTGCTTTCGCGTCAAGGGGGGAAAGCAATTGCAAATGACAGAGAGGATGAGTCAATATCGCATCTCGGCTCGCGCAACAAAAGGCGAAAAAGAATAGTGGGACCTTCTCACTGTGCAGTTAATTGGGAAAAGGAAGACCAAAGGATTGCTGAGAAAGGGCGCAGAACCACTAGGAGAGAGAATGGCGAGTAGAACTACGGAACCAGAGCGGAACGCGAAAAACTTTACTGAACGCAAAGAAAAGGGATCAGAGGGAAGACTAACGTCCGCCATTGAAAAACAGAGAAAAGGGGGAGCAGCCATGGAAAAGCCGCCTGAAGGGCTGGGGGAAAGGCCTGGCTTCTGCAGAAGAAAAAAAGAACTCTCGTGTCCTCACTCATCCTACTTGAAAAAGAAGAGAATGCTACAACCAGTTACGGAGCAACAAAGGGTCTTGATCTGAGCAGGGACTGTAATGGGGACAAAGACAAAAGAACGACGGAGAAAAAAAACGGAGGCACAATAAAGAGACGAAGGAGAAAAAAGAGTGTCTCCAAGTATGAAGGAAAGAGCATTCCTCTCCTCGAGAAGGGACCCGGTTCTCAATGCAGTAAAAAAGAGGAAGGGAAGGGGAGCAATAGGGTACCCTTAGCCCCAATAAGAAAAGAAGAGCAGAAAGAGAAGAGAAAGAATTTACGCGTATCACAGACAGAAAAGAAAACTTCATCACTTTCCTTCGGGAAGAAGAGAGGAAAAGAAGGGGGGCGCACAACAAAATCAATGGTTGGGGGGGGGGGGGGGTTTGGGGTGGTGGGGGGGGGGGGGTGTTGTTGTTGCTGCGACGCGAGAAAAGAGGAGATGACGGGGCACGGGACACGAAAAAAAAGGGGGAGAAGGGTCAAAAAATCAGTCGCCGCTCATGGCGAGAGAAAGGCAGAGGAGGGGCAGGAAAAAAAAAGACGCGGAACCTGAATAGTGGGAAGCGCAGATCAACACATGAAACGGGGAAACCCTCACGGAAAGGCGAAAGGAAAAAAAAAGGTAGAAACGAACATGAAAAGAGCCCAAACAGCAACGACTCTTTACCCAAGAATGGCGAGGGAAAGGGGACCTAGCAGGGAGGCCATGACCGCAGTAAATGTCACAGGGACACTCACGAAGTAAATGCTCAACAACAAAGGGAGGAGAAGAGAGGGGAAAGTCAGAGTGGGGAGGAGTTGCGGAATAGCATGGAAGACCGAGAGGAGTTTACGGGAACGGGGAGGAAGGAGTGGTACAGGGGAAATGGCCTGCGAAAAGAGGGGCTATGTGAGGGGCGAAAGTGAGGAAGACTGCTCCGCTGAGGCTTTGTATTGGTTGGAATGGTCACAGGAAAGAAGCATTAAAGAGGCGATGGACGAGACAAAAGGATGTGTTTTTTGGGTGGAGAAGGGTGGGGGAGGATCTAGGCCTTTCGGGAGAGCGAGTCGGGGGGGGGGGATGGCAATTGGATCTCGAAACTTGGCTTGGAGTGTTCGAAACATGATCTGGATATGTTTCCGCCGTATACAGTGGGTAAAAGAATGGGGGGCTTGATTGGATAGGAAGTCATTCAGGGCGAGGAAGGGTATGCGGGGAGAAAACGCAGTAAAGCAAGGATGGCTTGAAACTATGAAGGAGGGGGAGATCCTATTTCGGGGTACTTCTTGCCTGAATCAAGGGGAAAGTGTCGTAGGTGGTGCAAAACTGATTTAAAACGACCTGTCAAGAAGAAAAGGGACATTCAGGAAAAGAAAGGAGTGGGGGAGGGAACATCGGTTCTAAGCTGGGGCATGCTGAATCTGGTGAAGAAGGGCGATGTAGTCTGAAAGGTAAGGGAAATGGTCGAAAAGGGAAAAAAGAGAACTGCCTATGGGGGGATGCGGGGAAAGGGGGAAAAAGGAAAAAAGAATACTTGCAGGTCTCGAATGAGCTGAGGGGGGGGACACTAAACGAGGTCAGGTGGGGAATATAGGGAAATATAGCCGGCTTTTGGGCGGAGGTATCTTCTAATTGGAAGTCACAGTTACTTTAAAGGGGGTAGGGCGAGTGTAAGTAAGGAGAAGTGTCGTATTCAACTGAAATCGAACGAGTGGGGGGAATGGAGGTTGTCGCCTTGAGCGGTCGAAAGGCGTTCGCAGCAGCAGCAAACTCAAGAGGATTTAAAAAGATAAAGGGAAAGAAAACTTACCACGAGAAGGGCAAAGAGCGGTTATATGTGTTTTGTGAAGGTAGCAGAAGATGAATAGGTGAACGAAGAACTGCGTCAAGGGGTGACCAACTGTTAACGGGACAGAGAAGAAAATTGGTGGGGGAGGTGACAAAGCGAAGAAGAAAGTAGAGTATCATGAGAACAGGGGGGGGGGGGCTCTGAGTGGAGGAAAGGGACATGTGGCCAATGGCCCGACGCAAACCACGTGGAGGAAAAGGGGGACTTGGTTGGTTGGGGGGCATAAGCCAAAAGGGAAGCAATTGACTTACGATGACAAATTCACGGGGGGAAGATAGTCGGAGGCACCTTGGAGGGGCTGGTAGCGGGCTGGAGAGAAGGCCAGGAAAAGGACAGGGGGCAGTGGGTGGGAGAGTAGGTGGGCCTTAGCGAAGAAATTCATCCGGCGGATGGAGTACGGTTAAAAAAAAACCTGCCAAGTGGTGGTTTAACGGGGTGTGAAATGATGAAGGAGCTAATGAGGACCGGTGGGGGGGAGGGGGGGGAGGAGTTAAGTCTTTAGGTCATCAATGCCAATCAAAAGCCAGGAAAAAGGAAAACCCAAAGGGGCTGATCAAAAAGTTGGGGAAAGAAAGCTCGGAAACGAAGGAAACAAAAAGGGAAAAGCTTCGTATGTTGGAAGGACCGGCAGCGCTCCACAGACCGTAGTGGTCGGGGGTGGTGCAAAACTAGCCCTCAGGAGGAAAAAAGGAGGGAAGAAAAGTACGGGCCAATGGGTTATCATTTGGATGCATCATGAAGAACCTTTGGGTGTTCACAAAGGATTTGGGGGGGGGGGGGAGTAATTGAAGAGAACGCGGTGAAATTGGAGCACATCCGCGTTCGAAAGCGGGGGGCGTGGAAACAAAGAATCGATCCAACGGGGCTGGATGGGTCTTTGCTTTAACGGGGGGATAACATTCTTCTTAAAAAGGGAGGGAGAGGAGATCTTTTCCGAAATCTCTCTACGGATCGCAGGCTAAGTACGAGGAGAAGAAGGGGGGGAGAAAAATCTAACTTCCGCGAAGGGGGTAGTGCGGGCAGGACGAGACAATTGAGCAAGCGGGATCGGCTTAAACCTGAAGAAAAAAAGAGGGGGGATTGAAAGGAAGTGGGTTTCTCGCACGCGGAGGTGGGACGGGTATCGCAGAGAACGAATTATCTTCTCAAGAAGTTGGGGGAATCGACGCAATATTAAGGAAGAAAAAGGAGGGACACAGGATCTCGACCCGCCTCAATCACTATCAGGGGGAGGCGAGGGAAACGGAATCGGGGAAAAAGGGCGTCCACAAACATAGATGGGGGGAAGCTAGATATGTATTCTAGGTGTCCCAAGGAGAGCCGAACTAGAGAGGTCTGATGTGTTCCCAATTATTATCTTGAGTTGCGGCTGGGGGGTGATTTTCTAGGCTTTGCAATCCTTTTTTCGTGATTGGAGGGGCAGGAGTCCTGATTGGCGGCTAGTGGGACGATGAGTGCAGCGGTGGGGGAAGGGTTCTCCGAAAGAATAGAGGACGGGGGCGTCTCAAACGCCGGGAAACTGCGGAACGGAAGGGGGGGGGCAGCGTGACGTAAAAGAATTGTCGCGTTTACTCCCGGAGTTGAGATCCTGGACGAGAGGCACGTAGGGGGGGAAGATGGGGAAGAAAGAACGGGAAGAAACAACCTAAATAAAACGCCCGCCCACTTGCCGTTCTAGGGAGGATGGAAGCATCCAAAAGTCAAGATGGGGTCGCACTGAAGAGCAGGAAGGGGGGGGAGGGGCGACGAGCCCAACCTTCAGGGCCTGAGCAGGCAAAACCAGCCTCGCAGTTGACGGCCCAACGAATACCTCTTGTGATGCGACGATCAGGGGGAGAGAAGTCCTCTTTTTGTTGTCTGGGGGGGTGCTAGGGATAAGGGGGGTTCAGTGTTGTATTTGGGCGGTTACATCGCTCCGAAA
>Ga0179593_1539320_pt1 | contig 11016 bp, 9 predicted proteins | sample CZODoug2_1_08_16_FD_185931 | JGI IMG/M metagenome (GOLD analysis project Ga0179593, IMG submission 185931) | Vadose zone soil fungal communities from Angelo Coast Range Reserve, California, USA - CZODoug2_1_08_16fungal (PacBio error correction) | ecosystem: Environmental > Terrestrial > Soil >...
GTAACGGCTAATTAGGTGGTACGTGAGCAGAGCATAAAATGGCAAGGACTCTGGGAGGGGGAAAAGAGCTGTCATCGAAGAGAAAGTGACGATTTGTCAGCCTAATGATTTAAGTCGGGTGGCGCGTTAGTCGAAGTGCAAGGGGGACACACGACAAGAACTTGCTAACGGGTTCCAGGCATAACCGCGCTGCAGGTTGACATGAAGGAGATTAGGAGGATACAACGGCGAGGTCCCAATTCAAAGTCGTATGGGAGGGGGGATCCTCTTGATGTCAACAATGGTGTTGCTATTCGTTCGGAGAGCCATAGACGCTGCTGACGAGGGTGCAGTGTAACGAATCATGCTTTCAGAAGGGTCGTAGAAGGGTGTTTTCCATAGTACGGACACAACTCAAAGCAGAGGTGGGGGGCAACGGAGTCAAAGATATTAGGGGGGGTCTAGGGCGTGCATAAGAGAAATAGGCCGAAAGTCTGTCGGGTCATGTACAGTTTCAGAGGGGAAAAAAATGGGTCTCAAGGGGGATGCGACAAGGAGTGCGGGAGCGGAAAAAAAGAAAAAAAAGCTGTACACCGCAGCAGAGAACGAGGTCACATGTGGTTGCACTTGGAACACAACAAGGTGAAAGGGCTATTTCAAAAGGCCCCTCGATAGTAATTGAATTTTCGTAAATTCAGGCGGGGGCGATATATGGGTACTAATCCGGCGACTCTGTACCCGGTAGGGACGGGGTGGTTGTAGATGGCAAACCACACTAATAGCTAGTCGCAAGAACAGTGCTCGATGACTGGATGAGCGGGGATATCTCCCGATAAAAGGATACCGTCCTTCCTCAGGGGCCAAATAATTTAGGGGTCAAAGGCTGTTAGACGGTCTCATGAGAGAGAAAAAAGTCAAATGCGAACCGGGGGGGGCTAGAGAAAAGGGTTCCACACAGAACGGCAAGAACGGGAACATGCCTGGTCCGAGACAAAGACGGAATATAAGCGGCGGACGCCACGGAGGTTTTCAACAGTTTGACAAAGCTCATCGTCAAGCCTCACTGAGGGTACCAAACTCTTGGCGTCTGGGTCACGTTCACAATTCCGAGGGGTGCTTCGATCTAAGAGGTGACCTCCCAGCTGTCCGTTGGTTGAGAGGGGATGAAACGGCTGTCCTTGAAAAAGGAGGCATAGGGGCCCTGACCCTCTCCTGAAGTGGCATTCAGTTGTCTCTCGCCGTGGTTCTAGAGGAGGGAAGTCCTTTACTGTGGGGAAACATTCACTGCCGATGGCGGGGGGGTCTCAAAGGAAGATTGGATGAGCTAGCTCTGGAAGGTGGGGTCTGAAATTAGCTCTTGAGGACCTCTCTGAGGAACGGGTGCTAATCTTCGGATCCAACGGCTAGTACGCAGAAAAAACGTAAGGTTCAAGGGAAGGGGGAGTACAAACAGCATCAAGGCATCTACCGCGGTGCAGTCGACACTCCAGCCAGGAACAATACATCACCAACTCCGGCCCGGCCAAGCAACACGCAGCTGAGGTCAGATGTGGTGGTACCGGGTGTCGTGCGTGGGCGGTGGGGGGGGATGTGTCGGTGCTGGTGTCGGGGGGGGGAGGGAGATATCATCACCGGGAAATCTGTGGTCGCCCTGGCCTCACAGGAATGTAGGCGAAGAGACGAGTTGAGGGGAAAGAGTCAGGAGGAGGACACTGTGAACGGGGACCGCGGGAGGGTTTCAGGATGTTAGGATTCCGAGGGTCAAGGACCCCCGAAGAATCGGGAGGTCACGCGGGAAGAGGAGAATTCATGCGGGGCTAGTAGATGAGAGCGAGAGAGTCTCGGACCCTTCCCCTGGATTTCGCAGACGTGTGGGTCTGAAAGCAACGTAAACATTTGAATAGATGGCGCAGATGGCGATCGCTAGGCCGCGATAGGATTTTTAGCCTTATCAAAACAGAAAAGATGCTGGGGTCAGACTCAACAAAAGCATCCAGGCTGAGGTATATGCATTTTAGAAGGATCGAGACCGGGGAGCATTAAGAAGGGGAGGGCATAGGGGAACTGTCTGGATTTCGAAAATCGCAAAAAATCCGCAGCAACCGGATCATATTGAAACCTGCGCCGAGGTGCTACCATTCCATAACAAAACTTCAGACGGGCAACGACGGACTTTCTAATACTAGTCTGCTTTCACATCAACCAGCACGAGTTTAAGAAACGTATCGTCTAAGAATCTAAGACCAGGATGGGACTCCCATGAAACGCCAAGTCAAATCAGTAGAGAATAGCGGCGTGGCCCAAAACCACGGACATACGGGACCAAAGAACAACACGAGCGTCCGGGGCCCATGATGAAAAAAAGACAGCAAGGACGAACTCAATTCGCTGGAGGAGGAAATTAACGAGAGAGATGCAGAAAGACCCAGTACACATAAAAGAGGAGAGTCGGGAAAGTCCACCCCGGGTGAGTGCAACTATAAAAGGGACAGACGAAGGCCAAGAATAACCAATGTAGGGCGCCAGCAGGGGTGAAAAAGTTTGGTGGAGTACAGGAAAACCGCATCAGACGAGGGAACGACGTATGAAGCCTAAGAGGGGACGGAGGAAGTGCGCGTGGGAAGCGCCTAGCAAATAAGTCTGACTGGGGAACCGGCAACTGAGATGCCCGGGCAATCAGGCGGGCAAGGTTGTGGTCCGAGGTGTGTGAAATACGCTGTCACGGGGGGGCATGTAGAGCTCTAGAAATCTACTAAGTGTACCTATGTCAGAAAAGAGGAGTGTGGCCAGCTGAGATCAGGATTGAAAGAGAGGGTGTTACCATGGAAATCTGTCGATGTCGGCCGGCTACGGTGGGCAAAAGAGGCTGTCTCCTTAAAGACCAACAATTTGCGATAGCCATAGAAACAACCCGGCGAAATTTTGGCAGGGGATACTGGGGGTTGCTGCGACGAATTAAAAGCAGCTCCTTTCGGGAGGAAGAGGGCTACTGCCCCGCTACGAGCAACCCGGAATCTCAGCGGGAAGAGAGGGGATAGGGAAAAAAAATGAGGGATACGCTCATATCCGGAAAAGCCTTCGATGACTTATATTGGGGGGGGCGCTCTGATTAAAAAAAAAGTGGAACCCGAGATGTCTCTTATATGCGTACGTAATAGGGAACTCAAATGAAAGTTGCAATGTCGGGTCACAACGAAAAACAAAAAAGAAGGATTCATACGGTGGCCGCTTTTCAGTTACTGGGCAAAGAGAAGAGAGAAAGAAGGAAATATAGCTTATTCGGCAATGGAAAGTGGGCTACGTGAGTCTATAGGGTGGCCTATAACAACTGTACGAAACGATCAAGAAAAATTACACATAACGGAGACCGGTCTAGGGATGGATTTAAAAGTGCCGGGGGTAGAGCTCGGAATTTCGCTTCTCGGTCGTCCCCTGCCACGACAATCCGGAAAACCTTGGGGACTTACCAAAAGACTAGGGAGGGTGTCTACCGCGCATCAGACCTCGGGCAGGCCAAGCTCCCTCATCTGCCCAGAATTCTCATTCTGAAAGAAGTAGTTGACATTTAGACTCACAAACAAAGATATCGGAGCCTCCTTCAGATCGCCGAGGGTAGGGTGACATCTTGGGGGTAGGGTCCCCAGAAAGGATGAAGGCTATTCAAACTAATGGTCTGGACACGTACCGGTTGGCAGAAGAATCCTCGAAATGTCCGCAAATTCGTACCACCTGAAAAAGCCAAAGCTCAAAACAAAGGGTAGCATTTTAAATTAAAACTGGAAAAAGCAAGAAAAAATCTTAATAGAGGCATCGGATAGGTTCGTAAAAGGGGAAACTACGTCGGGCAAGGGGGGTAAACAGGGTGATCCCACGCGAAGAAATCACACTGAACAAAAAACGCGATCTAGTAAGGAAGAAAAACTATGGTGTGAAGCTGAGAACGATCTCTGGACCTAATCTCTAGGGTTGCCCCCCCAAAAAACAGGACGGAAAGAGGGTCCGGGGTGCATGTGGACAGTTTGTCAACTTGTCTTAGGGGCGAGAGAGGACTAGAGGCCCACAGCTAATCTCACTCTAAAGGGGGCAAGGGGAAGTGGAGGGGGCGGGGGTCAATTCGAAACTAGTTTCGGGGGCGCCGACACAGGAAAGGGGGTGATAGGTGGTAGGGTCCCCAAAGGAAAGGGGAAGAAATGCTTTTTCAACAAACACATTCATCTTCAGCTAAAGGGGCTCGCGTCATACCGCCCGAACTAGGGGGACGGAATTGCCAGAAGGCAGGGGAAGTAAGAAGAGGGGGTCGATGGCCGGATAAAAAAGGCCACGTAGGGGCTGACCCCCAAGGTAGCGTGGGCCATACCTCAGAAGGGTAACCAAAGGGCTTCTGGCCGTTCAGGGGCAATTAGAGAATGTACTTGGTGGGAGAAGGAGGCACACTACTATTGGAGATTACCGGAGGGACTGGGAGGTCTTGGGTGACTGGGGGCGACTGGGCGAACGGGAGAGACATTGTTTCCGCGGGGGGTCCCGAAAGGGGGAGGGAAAAAGAGTCAGGTCTTCCGACGTCTGGGCAGAACTCCAGCCTCACTTTTGCTAGGCGGCTCGGGCCACTGCGGAAACGAAGAAATTCTCTGGGGCTGTGGTTCTGTCACAGCGGGACATAGACGTATAAAAGAAGGGGGGAGAGAGAGGGGGCTGCCCTGCAGCTGCTGCAGGTTCGAAGAAGACAGAAAAAGTGGAGAGCGACGTGCGAAAAGGGGGGGATTCACTCATCAGAGTTCTAGCGCCCGGGAGGAAAGGGGGAAGGTTATTCAGCAATTGGGGGGGAGGGTGCGGGGCAACGGGAAAAGGGACATCAAAGCGTGAAGACGGGAGGAAAGACAACACAAAGGGCGAAAGATAGATCACGAGAAAGGTGGAAAAGTATGTTCATTACAAGAGGGTCGTCAGTACATGGGGAGACCTAAAGACATGGAGAGAGGGGAAAAAAAAGCAAGCTGGGTGAAGTTCACCACTCCCTCGTCTTGGCGTCCTCCCTAAGTTTGCTGGGAGACTCAGAGTAAAGCCAGGATTAAGTTATGCTAAGGGCCGTATCAAAAAAAAAAAGGCAGCAGCGATTACCGAATAAGGGCGTGAACTCCCGAGATCAGGAGAGAAAACCATGGGAGGGAGGATGGGAGAACATACCAGGTGCAGTTAAGGAACGGGCACTCGTCATTAAAAAAACGATCACGAGGGCAAAGAACTGGGGGGGGGGGGGAAATTGAAGTAAAGACATATACTCCTTAAAGGAAATCCTGGGGGGGGGGGGGGGGGGGGGGGGGGGGGGGGGGGGGGGGTGGGGGGGGGGGGGGGGGGGGGGGGGGGGGGGGGGGGGGGGGATGGGGGGGGGGGCGGGAGGACCTTGGGACAGGTTAAAGTGGGGGGGGGGGGGGGGGGGGGGGGGCGGGGGGGGGGGGGGGGGGGGGGGGGGGGGGGTGGGGGGGGGGGGGTGGGGGGGGGGGGGGGGGGGGGGGGCAAAGGGGGGGGGCAACTCTCCGCAAAGAAGCCAAACAAAACCCTAACGACCAGGCGGCTTTGTCCTGGGAAAAATACAACACCCACATATACCATAACGACTTCCCCGCTGAAGTCTATTCAAGTCTCCCTAAGACACAACAAAGAAAAGATTCCGAAAATTTGGGCAATTGGGAGTTAGAGGGGGTGATTTCACTCTCTTTCTGGCGCAACTAATGCCGGGGGAGGGTAAAGCACCCTAAATGTACTTTCCAGTACTCAAAAAATCAATTCTAGGTGCCTTACGCAATTTACAAGGGGGGGAACGTTTATACATCACTTTTTATTTAGCCCACAAATGACGGCAAAAGTAGTTGCACTCAAAAGAGGTTGTGCGTGCAAGGGGGGGGGGGGGGGGGGTGTGGGTGGGGCGGGGGTGGGGAGCGGCTTCATATCTAGGGGTGGGCGAGGGACGAGTCCGGGGGGGGCCTTGTTGAACAAGGTCGAAGGCGGAGGGTCCGGGACGATCCAGAGTTGCGCGGGGATAAACGGGGGTATAGGGGGGGGGGTTGGGGGGGGGGGTATTTGGACGGGGGGGGGAAGCTCTATCAACTTCTTCAGTGGACCCATGTGGGTTTTTTTAACCATTAAAATCCAGAGGAATTGCACCAAGGTTGTCTTGATAGGAAATATCGGGAGGGCGTGACCGTGACAGGTGATGGAGCGGTAGTTCGCGAAAAAAAGGAGACCCTGTTAGGATATGGGCCGGAAGACACGAACCGTGGAACCTATAGCGAAACCGACGAGGAATATTTTCCCTTCAACGTAAAAAGTTAGAGATAGGGTTTCTGCGCGGTACATATTGGCCGGGGGAAGGAAGTCTGAAGAAAAGAAGGGAAATCACATTGGACTGCCACAAAAAAGCGCCGGGGGTCGGGAGGAAACCAAAGAAATCGGGGACTCAACTTTAACAGGAAAGAGCCAGAGAAACTTACATGCGAGCAGGTAATCTGCGAGTATGGTGGTGAGGCAAGCATCGGTAGAAGATTCGCGTCAATCGGCGCATTAGAAAGTATAAATGTTAAAAAACCTCCGCTCAAGGCCCGGCAGGTCGGTCTGGCCTTATTAGTTAAAGAGAGAAGGGTCAATTCACTAGAATCCTCTATTCGTTAAACATACTATGCTCCTAAAAAAACTTAAGTCTGGGAAAAATCAGATTTTCAACCTGTTTAAAGTGGAGATGTAGTCCCAATTCGCCTCATCTGATAAAGGGGGGAGTTGCCTCTTAAGGGCTCTAAAGGGGAGGTGAGCATGTGGTGGCAGGAATAAAAACAGGCCAAAAGAAAATGTCTTTTTAAAACGCTTGATGTCTCAGAAAAAATAGAAATTGCCCTCCCGTCAAATACTATATGGGTGAGGGAACAAGGTTTCACAGCGGGACCTACTGAGACGGCGCTTAAAGGCGGAGGGGAAGAGTCTGCGGCTCGTCCAGCGAAAAAAAAAAAAAGGAAGCGATGAAGTGGATCATGGGGCCGACAAAAAGAAGAGACAGGCAAGGGGAAATCAAGTCCGGGGGGAGGGAAAGAGCTCCGACCCTTTTTCAGGATCAAAGGGGGGGGAAGCAAAAACCTTCAATCACAGGAAATCAGATCAAGTCGCCATCCAATGGGACTGGGTTAGCGAGAAAAGAGTCATGGGGGGCGGGGGGAGACAACCGAGCATTGCTATGAAGGGAACAATTCCCCTTGTCAAAGAAGGGGGAGGGGGGAGACTTAAAAAAAAAAAATTATCGCCGGGGATAAAATCAACACAAGAGAATCGATACCAAATGGAGAAGGGGGGGAGCTTAAAAAGATAATATGGAAAGAGGGGGGGAAGCACGGCCAAGAGCCGTAGAAGGGGGAAATACGAAAGAAGAGGGAACACTCTTCCGAAGATTTGGGAAAGACCGGGCCACCATCGATATTAACACGGTCTATCATGGCTTCACAGTCGTAAATAGATTCGGTTGGCAAAAACGGGGACTTGCTGAGATTCTTTTTTAAACACTAGTAGGGTGAACGAATCATCAAAGGGGGGAGGTCATAGCTCTAATATGACTTGCAGCATGATCACAAACGGGGAACCAGCTTTAGGGGAAGCCAGCGTTTAGTTAGAAGGGGGGCTAGTGCCACTCAGGCGCTCGTGTTGGGCAAGGAACAATGTAAAGGTCAGCGTCGGGCGGGAGCCACTGCGAAAAAGGGCGGGGCGGTGGGGACCTCCGGATAGACGCATTGGGATTTCAAGTGGAAGGTTCTTTTACTAATCCAAGGATAAAATGGCCTGAAACGGTTGGGTTCCAGACTGGAAAATTGGTGGCGGAGGCGAGCCCGGAAGCTGGTGCCCTAAAATTTCGGGGGAGGTGAGGTGCATTGCTCAGAATCGATTTCCGATAGTTACTCTGCCGGAATCAGGGGGTCATCTCTTGTCTTAGGACCCCGGCTTTCAATTTGGGGAAACAAAACTGGGGAAAAGGGTTCTGGTCACGGCGATCCTTCAGTTACAATCGGGGGTCTCTCTCTGAAATCAGCAGCCAGGCTTTGATCGAGAACGTCAGAAATGAAGGGTGGAGGGGGGAAAAAAGCGCAGCGCGAGCGGTCTTCATAGATTTAAGTGGGGAATGGCCTGAGGAACTGTCCGGTCGTCTCCCTACTGCTGCCAGGGTGTGGGTCCATGCCGCACCTGGAACAGGAAAAGGTCAATGATCGATATCAAAAAGAGGATAAAGAAGAAGACAGATTCGCGGAAAGTAGCCCTTTGCGTTAGGGTGAACAGCGGCAGAATGGTGGGGAGAACATGAAGCAGACTGTACCCTCAAATCGATGAAGGAAGAAACTTCTGCTAAACCGAGTCGGAGCGGCGCCTGAGCACATAATCCGAGGCGGAAAAGTCCTAATCATTAAAAGGGGTAAGGATACCATCACAGACCGGAAAATAGTTTTGTGTCATAATCCTACCTGTTCTGTCCTCAGAAAAGGAGTTCCGGAGAAAAAATTGCGAAATACAAGACCGCGTGAGCAGGGGTGGGTCTGAGGCCTGAAACGGGTTAACGCAGAAACAAACCCCCCCTTAAAGCGCATGGGGTTAAAAACCAAACCCCCATCTGGTCCGCTAACCCTACATTAACTTGGCAAATCGCGGAAAGAAAAACACGCCCGCGTGGCCGTGGTCCCCCACACGGGAAAGGCAGTCTAAAGGACGTCCAAAAAACAAATAGAAAGGGGTCAAGGTAGGGGGACACGCCAGGGTCCGCGTGGTTAGATATTAAATCAGAAACCGTCCATTTTGACCTATGGACTGGTTGGTAAGCCAAATTGACCGTGGACCGACGATCGGCGGCGCGCAAGTCTTAGGCGAGGGGCGAGATAGCTTGAAAGGGAAAGCTGCAGCATCTAACTTTGATCTATGTGGGTGGAGGAGGTCATCGGAGGATCATCGGGCCGAAGACCGACAACGGGGAGGGTGTGTGACCAAGCATGCGGAGCGAAGCGCCAGATAAACACAAACCGAAAAGTATGTGGAAGAAAGGAGACTCCAGGTTTGTGTGAGCGTGGTGCCTGGGGTGTTGGGGGGGGGGGCAAGGGTAAAAGGGGGGCTAGGAAACGTTAGGGCACCTACGAGGCAGGAAGTCCAGGTAATCTTTTCGGCGCGGAGTGTACCCTCAAGGGGTCCATATCTAGCGCTAGGTAGGTAGGGGGGTGGGGTTACCTATCATAATGATTTCCACTCTGCTGACCAATATCGGGGTAAAACTTCACCGTGCACCTTCTTGGCCAGATGGCCCCCGGTACTTCCAGCACTCGGAAGGCTACTCTGTATGTGATTGGTTCAGAGTGTGGTTGTTCGTTCGGAGGGAGGGATTAGTTGGTAACTTTTGAAGCACAGCACAAAAGAGGAACGTAATGATGAGAGTCTCGTATTAATTGAACCCCTGGAAAGGGGTTCACAGAGGCTGAGACGAAAGTTGTCACCGTGTAGGGACTGGAAAAAGCAAGGGGGGGTGGGGTGGCCTTGGTATAGGGCCTCGTGAATCGTTGTGCCACACATACCTCTAGAACAAAACAGCAAAAACTAACAGGAATACTGAGGGTTACTAAAAAGAAAATGATTTCTTCTGTCCTTTACCCTCTCTAAGTCGGATGTCGCAAAACTTCCGACCGGTGGTGGGGGGGGGCCCTGACTCCTTACGACTCTATATACGTTTCGGAGTCTCTTTTTGTGGACCTCTCGCTGTCCCTGCGCTAGACTAGGACTTCTTTTAGCTAAATCTTTTCGACAGCGGCACATTTCACGTGGCCTCCATAGAAACTCGGGAAAAGTGCGGGTTGGATTTCCACGCACGCAAGCGGCTCCAGGTAACATGCGCTTTCCGCGGGGGGATCTTCTAGACCCTCATCTCAAAAAAAAGAAGGGAACGTTTCACGCCGCTAAAGAAACCATCTCGAATCCGAATGACGCGCAGGTTTTAGGGGCTAAAAACCCACCCCCTTCATCAGTCAGGCGGTCACCTCAATCAAGCTACACTTCAGGAGTACGAAGTAGCCAGAACCGCGTCAGATGCCTTCATCCAACCGGAAACGGGGTCAGGGACCGTCCCTTCTTCGGCTTCTATTCACCCTAGGGGGGTTTAGCCTTGCTTCGAGGTTTCCCGGCAACTTCCCTTGGGGAGCTCGTCGTGATCAAAGCACGTGACTCAGGAGGTGATGCGGAGGGAATAGTAGACCGCATCAGGCTCTGGGACATGGGACTCTAACACGTGCGAGGTGGGGCGAGGGTCTTGTAATGCCGACCTGAATCTAATTGCGGATTGACTGAGGGGGAGTCAGGCCCCTGGGGGTGTCGCGCTGGGGATGCCAAACGGGAAATTCGTAAATAACACATTGCATCTGAGATTTTGTCCACTACAGCTGAACCGAAGAAAAATTACAATTGGTCTTCGGGCCGCACCTCAAAACCTTTAGGGCAGAGTGTCTTGTTCGGGCTAGTTCTCCGGGTCTCAGTTCGCACCAGAGGAGACGGACGGATCTACCAGCGTGGGCGGGCGTTGTGAAGGGAGGTCACGGAAAGCGATCTTAGGAAGGTTTTTTATTGTTCCCAGACTGGGGTCTTGGGGGTTGGGGGTCATAAAACTGGGAGGGAAGGCTGACAGCAGGCCGCTGCTCATACGAGGGGGGTGACCGCCAAACAGAATGAAATCAGGGTAGATCCCGTCTTGGGGGCCTAAGGAAGCACGGGTTTGAGCTTCAGAAAACTTCTGGGGACTGGATGGGAAACCCCTCTTTGGGTAATTGTCAAAATCTAAGCGGTGCCAGAGTCCGGCAATCGAGTATACGCGCTGAACCAAATAGGCCTGCTAGCTCGGCTGGCCCGCAAGGGGGAACTGCCGGGGTGCTCTGTGGTCTCTAGTGTTATAAGTTCTGGCGGGAGGCCGCTGATAAAGGTCCTGGGCCCTACATTCTGGCCGGAGGGGGCAGGGCCCAGCAAGGGACATCACGGGCGAACGGG
>Ga0179593_1550336_pt1 | contig 11016 bp, 14 predicted proteins | sample CZODoug2_1_08_16_FD_185931 | JGI IMG/M metagenome (GOLD analysis project Ga0179593, IMG submission 185931) | Vadose zone soil fungal communities from Angelo Coast Range Reserve, California, USA - CZODoug2_1_08_16fungal (PacBio error correction) | ecosystem: Environmental > Terrestrial > Soil >...
TGCGAAGACTCCAAAAAGAAAAAAAATAAGAGCCCTGTTGGGAAAGTCAGAGAAACGAAACGTGGGGGTCCAGGATCCGGTCAACTGGGTGGGAGGGGGCCCAGGAGGAAAGACCTGACTGGAAGGTACTTTGAAAAAAGCACAGCCGATGCGTCCCAGGGCGACTCTGCTAGGGGGAAGAAGGTAACGCAGGGCGAATAAGGGATGGGGTAAGAACGGTGCGCTCCAACCCAATCCTCTGTGCCTACGCTTTCTCGAATGCGAGTACATCGCCACAAAAGGTAAGGGGGGGTGAAAAAGGATCTATGTCCGACAAAGGATAGCCAAAATGGGGGGGAACGTCGACACACAGGGGGGGCGAAGGGGGGCCCTTTGGATTATCAGGAGCAGGGAAGGGAGGGGCCGATCACGGGGGGGGCGAAAAAGAAAAAGAAAAAGCAGAACCTGCTTGGCAAGGGCAAAAAAAGGGGTTCTGCAATGGAAATCGCAGCACAGAAAGGAATGGGATCGCCTGTAAGGCCTGTTTGGGGGGAGTGGTGTCCTGATGGCACAGGAAGGGGGGGGGGGAGGGGGTAAGGAATTGTAAAAGTGGGGCAGAAAAAGAACCAGCCTGGAAGGGATCTAAAAAAAAAGGTAGGGGGTCAAGTACGATTTTGGTCCTCGTCAAAGTAAAGCGTTTTTATTTTAACAGGGAAGGAGCCAGGGGGGAGCCAGAGTTGTTTTATCATTGTACTACTGAAACGAACTTCCGGGGACAGGAACCCGGGGGGGGAAGGGGGTTTAACGCCCATACGGTAAAAAAAGAAAAAAATCAGTTCCAAGGGGTGGGCTCGGAATCCTTCTATTGGGGGGGATAGCCCTAGTGCGTCTGCCCCTTTAGGGGGGCCCGTTCCCTTTCCCAGGGGTCATGGGGAGGGAGGGGAGTTCAACTTGGAGCAAAGGTTGCTTAAACTGGGGGTGGCATTTACGATTCTTTTTTTGGAGGGGGTGGGTAGGAATGCGAGGGGGGGCAGAAAAAAAACACCAAGGACATGAAACAGGGGTTTTCTGCCGCTTACCGCAGGAAAACCCAATCACCCTGGTGGATTTTCGTTGGGGTTGCACACCAGGTGTGGGGGGACTTCTTGCAGGCTGAAGAGGGGAATTGGGGCTTCTAACGTGCGAAACGGGTAACAGGGATCAGATGGCACTAGAATATCAGGACCGGACCTTAAAAACCACAGACCAACGTCATTGATCAGGGGGAAGGAAAAGAAACAGATCAGAGGGGAGTGAAGAAATCGGTTGCCCATTGGGGGGTGGAGGATCGAGAAAAAGGGGAACGGGGGGGTGGGGGCCCACGGGTTTGGGGGAGGGAAAAAGGTGCCTGGGTAAGGAAGGAACTTTAGGCCATGGACCGGAAAAATCAGGCCCCTCAAAACAATAAGAGGCAAATTGGCTTTGAAAAAATAAAAAGAAAAAAACTTGAAAACTAGGCTTACCCTTTTAGCATGGACATCGGAAAAGGGGGAAAAAAATCCAGAGATTCCGGGGTGGAAAAAAAGGGGGAGCTCGTGGTTCAACGAGGGGGGAAAAAGAGGGACTTGAGACAGATAACAATCGAGATCCAAAGGGGAAAAAAAGGATTGGGTTGCGCCCATGGGAGAGATCATCAAGGGCGTTAACTCAACCGATCGTGGAGAAGAAGCGGGGACAAAAGGACGTCTAAAAACTCTGAAGAAGTTCCAAAGTCGCATTGGGGGAAAGATGGCGCGGATTCACCAAGGTCGAGGAAATAAGAGGGGTTTTGCCGGAACAGCAAAAGAAAAGGAAATAAAAAAAGTGGCCTATGGTTGCAAGGGGAACGTAAGGAATGGGCCCGGGAAAAGTAAGAAATTGGAGGGGGGGAAAAAGAAACGCCGGCCGGAGAGGAAAACAAAAAAAACAGAGGTAGGAGGAACAGAAGAGGATCGGGACGGGTCAGGGGTCGTGGGAAAAAGACGCGTTCCCAGATTCACTTCCGGAAAAAACGGCAATGGGGAGGCCAAATTCATGAGAGGGGGGTTGATTTTTGGCCGTAAAAAGACTTTCCCAAAACGAGGGGTTGAGTCATAGCCATCTAGAAAATAAAGGACAAAGGCAGTACGGCTGTGGGATGGAGTCTGGGGGTGATGTAGTGGCGAGGGGAACGCCCACGAAATTTTGGGGGAGCAGCACAGTTACTCAAACTGGACTCAGTGGGGAGGCCCTATCTGGGGCCAGCCCCTCTGAAGGTGACAACCCGCAGGAAACATGCCTGTCAAATAAAAAATTCGAAAACCAAAGAGCCCTAATCGGCTTGAATAAAAAAGGAAACCAACTTAGGAGATGGACGGAACAAAAAACTAGCCAGGGATGCGAAAAGGCACGGCACGCAGGGGGCGGGTCCCTTTCATGAAAAATCAACGGGAGGGGGACCCATTTTGAAAAAGTGTTTCCAATTGTGTGGGACAAAGCCTTTGGGGGGAAAAACTCATTGGAGAAAGGATGGTTGAATCACAACTCCCGAACAAAATTCGGGGGGGGGGAATGAAAAAGCGCCTTCCTGAGTTAAAACCACCCATTGGGGGAAACGAAGAACAGGGAAAGGGAATCTGGGGGAGGTCCTGCCGTCTGGGGGTCCACTGGGTTGGACGTTTCGTGTTTTGGGGGAAGGACGTTTAGACCGACCGAAAAGAACCATCCGAGGAAAGGGGGGAAAAAACCGGCAATTCGAAGGAAAAAAAAAAGGGGGAAGCCCCTGCACCGGGGAACTGGTCATGCGGTGGGTTTCCCCTGAAAAGTCACAATAGACCGCATTATCGTGGCTTTGTAAGCGGGAGGAAATCACAAAAACCGGCCGGCAACTCCTTTTGGGTTCAGGAAGACAGACACGTTCCCACCCCACCACTCCAAAAAAAAAAAAAGGGCAAATGGAAGCAAAAAAGACCAAATCCCCTCTTAGAAGAAGGACGGGGGCCCGGCCTGGAGGGACCGAAAAAAAATGGTCAAGCAAAATCACAGGGCCCCTGGGTCGCCCCGGGCCCAAAAACTTATGGTAAAAACATGGCGGGGGGGGGGTCCGGGGGTAGAAATTCCAATATTGGGGGCAGGGAGGGGGGGTCCGTTTGAAAGCGGAACACCTATACTGGGGGGGATAAACACAGGGAGGGGGGAGGAACATCGATTGAAAAACCGCGAAAAAAAATGAAAGACCCCATAGATAAAAAAGACCGCACTAAAATGCTAACTACGGTGCGCCTGGCCTGAACATTTGAGGGAAGAGGAATGGAACTTCCGGGGTGAAATTCGTTTCTCCCAGTAAGAACAACCAAGCCGGGACCAAAAAGGGGGCAACCATCAAACCACCGAAAAAAATGCACGCTCCTAAACGCTTGAAGAAGGACGATTTCATCCCGTGGAAGTCGGCGCCGGCCTGGGTTTTCAAAAGGGAGATCCGCAAAAGGGGGGCAAGCACAGTGAAAGGCGGGGGCCAAAAAACAAGCAGGGACGCAATGCGGGAAAAAAGTCACAACAGGGTTGATGAGGAGTCCATCCACGAAGTGTGCAAAATTTGACGTAAAAAAAACACTAACTGCAAGGGGGGGAAGGGGATAAAGGTGGGTCCCTTAGAACAAAGGCCAAGCGGGGGGGTTGGGGGGGGTTAATTCCAAACGCTACACAACCTCTAAAAACCTACCCATAAAATACACCCCCATCCCGTCGAGCTCGGGTGGGGTAGTGGTTCCTCCATCATAGGCTCAAAAGAAAAATAGTTCTGTCCTTCCGGGGGCCCCACGGCTGACCGCTCTTCAAACCATCAGTGGAAAAGGGGGGGGAAAGAGGAAGGGCAAAAGGGTTCGCCTTGAACTGAAAAAAAATGGACGTTGAGGGGGGGGGGGCGTTGAAAAGGATGCTACTAAACGGGTAATGAACCGCTGTTGCCTGTACGAAGATCGAAAAAACAACGAACGAAACGGAGACAGGAGAGAAGGGTGCAGGCCTGCGTAAAAAAAAAAAAAGGCGGGCTCTCCTTGAAGAAGAAAGGGACAGCTCTGAGGGACGGGCTAAAAAAAACGCCTCCCCCGGGGGTTGTTGCTATAAGTAGAGTGAGGGGGGTTGCATCTCTCTGTGATTCTCATCACTCGGTGGTTTTCAGTGAAAAAAGGTTTCGTGTGCGAAAAAAAAAAGGCGACCACATTTACAAGCGGTCAGTAGCGCTGAAGAAAAAGCTCTACTAAGAAAACAGGACTCCGACTTGCAAGTCTATAACGCACTGAAGGGAAAACACAGCGGCAAACCAGAACAGAAGAACCCTCGTCGGGTTCGCGAGGGATTCAACTCCCTGCTGGGTGGGTTCTGCCTCCATTGTACGGGAGGAAAACGGGGAAACGTTTTCATCAAGAGTCTCCCCCTATTAAAAGCCACAGAGTCACGACCCAACCAAATCCCCCTTTGGGTGTGAAAAAAAAAAAAAAGCAAAAAAGATGGCTGAAATATCGCGAACGGTAACCGGTCGCCTCCGTGCAAGAGACGCCCTGTCCGTTCAAATAATGCTCCTTGTCGACCCTCCGGGAAAGCTCCTGGGGGGGAAAACAACCGATGAGTCTCGCCAAAGGAAAGGAAAGGAGTCGGGAACGGCGCCTAGCAAGCCAAAAAGAGAAAAGCCGCCCCAATGCACTACCATGGCCGAGAAACGCCGTGACCGGGCATGAAGGATTTACAGGGCCGCGATATTGACACACCAAGGGAACAGAAAAAAGCCACAAGGCATGGATGACTGACGGGGGGGGGGGGGGGGGGGGGGGGGGGGGGGGGGGGGGGGGGGGGGGGGGGGGGGGGGGGGGGGGGGGGGGGGGGGGGGGGGGGGGGGGTGGTTTGCGGTTGCAAAACATAGGAAAAGGGGGGGGGTCATGACCTGGAAAAACGGGGGGGAAATCAGTTTCGCCAATCAGAGGAACCGTAGATAAAGAGCGTCTAGGAAAAAAAGAAAAAACAAAAATTCCGACACCTGCGGCGCCCGGTCACGTTCGTCGCTTTTGTCCCGGTCAAAACTGCAAAAAAGCTGCCGAGTCTTGACTTTGGATGGGCAAGTCCGGGGAAAGAGGAACGAGCCTTGACGAGCCCATTAGGGGGGTAAGCCCGCTTGTTTAAAAAAGGAAAGGGAAATGGCACATGCCAGAAAAATTGGGCAGTGGGTGACCCTGCTTAAACCAGCGATCCAAGAGAGGGGCAAAAGACAATCTTTTAACGCCCGACAGCGCTCAAAGATCTTCCGGGATCAGCACTATAAATGGTAAAGACTGGGCACGACGCCGTCGGTAAAAAAGGTCGTCGAAGAGCGGGCAAACTTCAGACAAAGAGGAAAGAAAAGTAAGTCTTCGAGCTCAGGAAAAGAAAAAAAAGACAACAGCACCTCCCGTTGGAAGGACCGCCGGTTGCCGGTCTCGCCCAACCAAGAAGGGGGGGGGAGTGTACATATTCTTAAATACCAGGAGGGGTACTGTTATCACTCCCCGAAACTGAGAGAGGAAGAAGGAACGAACTCCAGAGCAGGGGGGAAAGGGGTTGGTAGCGTTATATCTGCAAGTCCGAACGTGTCTCGACGTCAGGCAAAGCGACTCAAAAAGGGTATTTTGCGGGGAAGGGGGGGAACATCAAGCTCACACCTCTGTATGAAGACTCAAAAATCAATGGTTGGTCTAAAAAGGGGACTCCTTTTCTTGGGTTCAATAGAGAACAGGAAGAACTATCAAGTGCGGAGTAGTGGTAAACCTGTCAGGTCGGTAAAACTTCCTAAATTTTGAGGAGTAATCTGCCTCACAAAATTGCGGGGGGGGGGAGTCGAACAGGTCCCTGTGGTCCGGTGTTTTAACGTCCTCATCAGGGGGCGGCCAAAGTCAGTTCAATCTGTAAAAGAGAAGACATTCCTTCTTTTGCAGATCGGGGAGGGAAAGGGGAGCCGTTTCAATCGTTTGGGGTCGGAGCTTCGAGGTCTTTGAGCAAAACAACATCCCCGGTCAACAAGGGGGAGGATGGCAAAAAGCTTCACGAAAAACGGAGCCGGCCAAAGTCCAAAAAGACAGCCTCCCATCACGGAGAAAAAAGGACAAAGAAACAATTGGTTGAAGCGAAAAAAAATGAAAACCTAGGGTCGACGAAGGGGCGTCCAGTCCGCCCGCACCCGGGCGGGGATTCTTCTTCTCAAGGGGGGAGGAGGGAAAGGAAAAACTTCTTGGTGCGAGGAAGTTGGAGGCTGGTTGGGTGGACGTTCGTGTCCGCAAATGGGCTTAAGGTTTGAAGGGCTCCAAAAAACCAGTCCAAAGACGGAAACACGAAAAGGGGGATGGAACCAAAAAGTGTAGGGGTTGCAACAACCGAAAGACGGGAGGGGCGTGCATGCCCAGAACAGCAGGTTCAAAAGGAAAGTGCCACTTGACCTTGAAAAAAACGGGAAGCCCAGGCGGTTTGGGGCATGCCAACGGATACCAAGGCGCAGAACAAGAAACCCTTTGGAAGGAAGGGGCTAAACATATAAGCACTGAGAGCTGGGGGGCCCCTGAAAATAATACGTCAGAATTGTGGGCGATGGGAAGGGATGAGTGGTGACTCAAGGACAGACTGCATGGCCCGGCAAGAGGAACACTAAACAATTGGGAAAAATGCTTTACAAAAAACAGGGGCCTGGACCCCTTTTGAGAGAACGGAACGGACTAAACACTATCCGTTCCACCGGTCTTGATCATGTCACGAAACGATATCCGGGCTAGGGCGGGGGAACACAGTGATGCCCAAATTGAGATCGTGTTTATCAAAATCATAACGCGAAAATTTGTAGCCCTGCCCTTAGGAGCGAGAAATTTCTGAAGAACATGGGACCATCTTCTAGCAAGGCACGAAAATCACTTTGTTTAAACTCAAAGACGGGCGCAATCTCGACAAGTGGAAATACTCATCCACCGTGAATGAGGTAAGTCTCTTTGTTTCAAGCAAAGGGATATCACCCAAGTCGTGGGCGAGGAAAGAAGGGATGGTGTGGCAGGAAAAAGAAAAATCAAATGAAAAGCCAGATGTGGCCATATGCGGGAAACGTACGTGAATATGGGCAAGGGGGTCAGGGGATAGAATAACGCGCGAGAAAAAAAAGCTAGAAAAAAAAAAAAAAAGGGATGGAGAGATGGGTTCTTAGAAGCGGGGGACTTCTATTCCAACGAAGAGAAACCAAAAGGCACGTACGTTCCCAAAATAAAAGGGGAGGGGGGGGGAAAAAAGTTAAGTCATTTGGGGGGCTGGTTTTCCCGACAAAAAGCAGGGGGTGGGATTTCCCACGCGAAAAGAATGGGTTCATTCAGGAACATACGGCGCGGCTCTCAGAAATGGACTGCATGGTGCTGGAATATGGGAAATTGATTTCCGTTGGTATTGGGAGGTCCACAAAAGTCCTTCTTTTTGAGGGGGGAGCCCAAAAATGGAGCAAATCGACAGCTCCTATATGAATATACAAGGGGAGGACTGCCTGCTCTATGGGGGGGAAAAGACAGCTGGCTACTGCTCGTGTAAACACACCCAGAGGTGCACCCCACTGCTCGCTAGAGAAGCAAGGGTGGACCCGACCCTATGACTCACACACTTCCAGCGATTAAAGTTTGAGTCAAAGAGAGTGGGGCTCCTTGAAATAAAAGCACAAAACTAGCAACCCTTTGGTTTTCATGACAGTGTGGCGGGCAAATGATCCCATGAGGACAAAGTGATTGTTGCCCCAGGGCACCGCACAACCATCAGGAGGGGTAAAAAAAAAAAAAATAGACTAGCCACGTTAACAAAAAAGCATGAGGCAGGGGGGTTTTCGGCTTCCGGTGAAGGCCTTCCTGTGGTGGGGGGCAAAAGGGGACCCATGGAGACAGAACAACGATTCTGCGGTCCCGGCACGGGTCGGGAAAATAAAAAGCGTCGACCACAGTCGATGTTTTGTGAACAAGGTAGTGCCGTAAACAGAAAAAAGTATTGTCTTGGGGGTAAAGAAAACGGCGGCAGAACCAGACACTGCCACCTGAATTGGGGGGTGTTCAAAATAGAAAAAAAACCCCAAAAGCCACCCCCCCGTCACCCGAAAAGAGAAAAGATGGGCCGTAGATTCCCGACCCAACCTTAACCAAAGCATCACATTGGGACAAGGGAATGCTTGGACCAAATGGGCAAAAATCAAGCGCAAGGTCCTAAGATAGCAAGCAACGGAGCCTCACGAAAAAAGGACAGCAACTGCGTGCGGTTGTCTCCCTAAGGAAAAAGGGGTTCCTGAACAAAAAGAGAAGTTACACGCCGGTCGCCAACTTTTTCAACTTACACAGATCAATCTTGCACCGAAAAAATTATTGAGGAGCGAACTTCTCCAAAAAGAAGGAACCAAAGGAAAAAAGAAAAAAGAGGGGCACATCCTTGTTGGGGGGGGTCGATCAGGACAAAGGAACGGAGGGGAAACTGACCTTAAAATGAAAGGACTGAACGACTTGCATGGGGGGGCAAAATACCGCAACCCCGGCCAAGGGGGCACACAGACGGAAAACCAAAAAAAAAACCGAAAATGGAAAGACCGACGGGAAACGATTCCGGCTGGTGGAGGGAGGGATTGTTAGAAAAGACCCCCAATGTCCCTCAAACTAAGCGGTTTTTCGCCTGGAGCCGCCGATGGGACACTAACAGGTGTTATCGCAGGGCGGGGGGACGAGCAGTTACTAAGGAAAGGGACCAAGAGTGGAAAAGGTGAAAGGGGCACAGGCTGTCCTCACGCGTTCTAGGGTGAAAAGGAAAAATGAGAGAAAAAACCCGAACCCCCATTGGGATGTTCGCATGGGGGCCTTAGCGAACAGGCAAATGAAAAAGGAGGGTGTTTTGGAGATGGGGAAAAACTCTATCACAGACCCTTCTGGAGAACTTCTGGATTTCCAATTAGCTAGGAATTCCTCTCGGCTTTCAGAAAATGAAGGAGAAAAGGTCCTCAATAATGGCCGAGAGACCCTCCACAGTCTGGGTATTTGAAAAGCGAACCCTGTAAAGGATTGGGGGCAGACTGGAAAAAAAGGGACACGTGCGGTTGGGGCGGTTGGGGTCTGTGGGTAAGGAAAGGGAAACACTGTAATGGGGGAAGGGGGGAAAAGGCAGGGTTGGGACTGACGGACTGAAATAGGATCTGCGCAGACGTGGAAAACCCTCTCCGGGAAGAAAAGTTAAAAAACATGCAGAGGTTTTGGGGGGCGGCGAGTCGCGTCGAGACGGGGCACTCTCCGTGACAGAAAAAAACAGTAGACCAAGAAGGGAAGGGGTCGGGCGGGGGGGGTTCTTACATTGGGGGGTGTAACGGGCAAAAGGCGCCGTGTTGCTTGAACGCGGGGGAGGGGCACTGCTCCGGGGGGGGCAGATTTAAACTCTCGTAAAGGCGTCGAGTGACATTGTTCGTGAAACGCCGCCAAAAACATTCTTCACAAAAAAAGGGGCGCTGGCAAGTAGAAGCCGCGAAGATAGACTCCTAATCTGAGGGGCTAAATTTGCCGCAAACTCGGGTTGCTTCATATAGCCGGGGAGTCTCAAAGAACCGTAAAAAAAAAAAACGAGGGCAAACAGTAGAAAATGAGGGGTCCTCATCTGGGTACCGTTCCCCCACAGGGGAACATCTCTTCTGAGATAGACCAATCGTAGATCTGCTCGGGGTAGGACAAGGAGTGAACAACCAGTTTGTTTCCTTTTCTGAGGAACGGAAGGTGGGAAGAAACAATAAAAAAGGAAACAAAAGCACGCAAAACAATGCCCCCTTTTTGGACCAAGATGCTGGGGGAAAAGGAAGCCCAGAAAAGTTAATCGCGTGGGCGCAAGGCCCCCCGGCAGGGTTATACCCTCGCACCATGGAAAAAAAAATAATGGGTCTCTCCAGAGGAAAAAATACTGGGGGAGCGCAAGAGGGGGAAGGGATCAGGAGCGGGAAAGAAAAAGTCCCAACAACCGGAGTTAACTTATGAAAATTAAGGAGCCCTCTACGGTAAAGGCAAAGGAAAGAGACAGGATCCACCATGGGACCGGGTTAAATGGCCCAGAGGGGGAGGCGCAAAATTACGTTTTCCGAGGGGGACCCAGGATTTCCTCAGTTGAAGAAAAAACAAAGGGGGAAGGGTTGGGGGAGTCTCGAAGGTGTTGTTTTCGGGAAAGGGGAAAACTAACAAACTGGGAACCACTTGAAAATGAGAAATCGGAGTAAGGATCAAGGGTCTCTTATCGCAAAAAAAGGGAGAGTAAGTATAAAGGACCTGACTCTAGGTCCTTTACTCTTTGGTAATTGGCTTCTCTTGGTTACGGAAGAAACTTCGTTCGGGGTACTCTTAAAACGACCAAATTGATGGGGTCTAAAAAGTTTGGATTCCGCTCTCTTTGCCTTCCCTCTGTAGCACTTAGAAGTTTTTGCAGAGGCGGAGCCCCAAATAGGGGGACAAAACACCATCAAATAAAAAAGGGGGATGTGAACCATTAATACTATTGGTCAACCAATGCACTCACCGCGCCAAGAAAAAGGCAGTCCCGCAGCTCTAAAAAAAAGGATCTGGGGGGGGGAGAAAAAAAATTGGTGGCACGGGGGGCACCACCTGACTGGTCAAAAGTGCTCAGTACTTCGCTCAAAACGCCATGACTCCACCTGATTGGAAAGTGTTGGACGAAACGGCGGAGACGCGGGGGTAATAAAAAAAAGCAGTCTGTTAAGTGGGCGTCCGAAAGACATCCTCACGAAGAGAAAAAAAGAAAGGCAGTGCCTTCAATTCCATCAACACGAAAAAGGGTGAAGGGCGCTAAGGTAAAAACCCTCCCCTATTGGGGAGGAAGGCCATCCGTGCACAGGAGGGCCGAAAGGGCAGCAGGGAAGGATTGAAGCGAACGAAAGTAGGAAAGGACAGTGGGTAGCTGGGTCATAAACAGAAAAGCACCCAAAACCTACTGGACAAAAGGTTCTTCAGGCTAACGGAAAGCTAAAAACCCTCC
>Ga0179593_1585182_pt1 | contig 11016 bp, 11 predicted proteins | sample CZODoug2_1_08_16_FD_185931 | JGI IMG/M metagenome (GOLD analysis project Ga0179593, IMG submission 185931) | Vadose zone soil fungal communities from Angelo Coast Range Reserve, California, USA - CZODoug2_1_08_16fungal (PacBio error correction) | ecosystem: Environmental > Terrestrial > Soil >...
ACTTCAAGGCCCTCGCGAAAAAGACGTGTGCACGTCCGCCGCACAAAAAGACACTTCCGAAGAAGGGGACGGCAGGTATACTGAGTTCACGGTCGGAGCCATAGAACATCCGCCGAAGATCGGGGAAGTGACGGGGACACGACTGCTCGAGCAGAAATGGGGGGGCGAACAAGCGAAGGAGTGATTAGGGAAGAAAAAAAGAGAAGATCTAATTTCTTCTGGGGAGGGTGATGGGCGAGAAAAAGCGCTCCTCAAACTGGACGGGAACGTTCTCGGTGGGCGAGAAGCAGCGACTTCGCGTAAAAGAATAATCCGGGGAAGAAAAAAAGAAGCATCGGCCCTCGTGGAAGAAAATCCTGCGCGGGACGACCTCGAGCGAAGAACCCGGTCCCCGATTGGGGATGCTCGCAACTTCATCAATGCAAAGAGAGGACTGCAGTGACATAATCGACACGAGGGGAAGAGAGAAGATTGAAGAGCTCGTCCGAAAGAAAAGCGGCGCTAAGGGAAAGGCAACGTGATCTTCGCCTCGGTAACGGTCAACTATTAAACGAAAACACCTCGGCGGTCATAAATCGAGATGGAGGCCGTCAGGGATCAATTCGCCTAAATCAGAACGACCGAAAGACCCCAGCCGAAGTTTAGGTCCGAGAAACGTTTGAGCTACGAAGAGGGAGGGGGGGAAAAGCCTTCGGTGTGCAAGTAGAAAAGACCCTGAGTGGAAGAACAACAGGACGCAGGGTACCTGGCCGGAGAAGAGGGGGAGCGCCAAACCCATTTCGTCAGGCACACGTCAATGGCCAAGCATCTCATGTACAAGGAAGGACGTCAAGCGAGATTTAAGGAAAGACAAAGAGGGAGGGCTCTACCTCGTCGGGAAGGCGGATGAAATGCGCGGAATCGCCGGACATCTGCGAAAGGGGCGCCGTTGGACAAAGGGAGGAGAAGGGAAAGAAAGGGCATGAAATCACGGAAAGAAGCCCATCCCGTCCCGCCAGGAAGAAGAGCGCCCGCATAGTCCTCGCCGAGGCCGAGCTCCATCAGGCACGCGCGGACCAGACGATTAAAAGGAGAACTCCGACGAAAAAGGGAAGGAAGTTCAAGAAGACTCACTCCTATCAGAGAGGGCGAAAACTTCGTTGAAGGCCAAGCGGTCAGCGTTCCGGCATTCCTCGCCATGTGGGCGATTCATCATGAAAGGGGACGCTGGGCGAACGAGGTGGTTTTTTGGCGCCGCGGCCGGCAAAGAGCGAGGCGGTCGAAGGCATCCTGACTCCGGCGTCCGAGGTGCTGAAGGGACTCGGGTCTCCGACTGAGAAACTAGATCGAGGAGAGGAGCTGCTCGATGAATACTCTCCAACGGAAAGGAGATGAAAGGGCCAAGGGCGTGAGCAAAAACAAGCGGCTGACTTCGGGGGGACGGGCGTCTTGTCGATGCGGGCGCTGAAAAACTGCGTGGGAAACGAGGAAGAGAAGGGGGAAAAGAAGAGGACGAAAGCGCGCGTGCGCTCGCTTAGCGGAGAAAACTAAGCTAAAACATCGACGAGAGGCGACGCGCCAATCCTCTACACCCCGCCGTGGGAAAAGAGACTGCTGATCCGCACCTCCGCGAGAAAAAGGGGGGCAGCTTGCGTGAAGGAGAGCTCGATAAAAAAGGGATTCATTGATTGAAAATAGATAATCCGGTATAAAAAGCGGGAAATGGAGTGAGGCTACCCGAGGTGCTGATCAGCAGATCGGAGAAAAGGCGCGGTGTATAGCTTAGGAACGAATTCTTAGGAATGGAGGAAGGGGAAGCCTCTTTCCGCGACTCAGCCGGGGAAAAAGCGAGCTCGCCGCGCTAGGAAAAAAGTTCATGGATATATCTTCCACCCGCCGTTTTCGCGCCTCAATAGACCGCCGCCCCGGGTAAAGAAGGAGCCGAGACGGAAACAAGCATGGCCCTTCAAGGGAAGCGTGGGCGAGGTTAGTAAAAAAAGAAAAGCCAGTAAGTCTGTGGCGGACCGGTCCAATTCGCGTCGGAAGAGAAAAACGAGGCGGAAAGACCGCCTTCTTCCGAAGAGAAGTCAAAAGCCCCTCTAAGAAAGGCAAGATGGCCGAACGACCGGCCGCCGGCCGCTCGTCGAAACGGCCGTTGCCGTTCCAGGAGTAAAAAGGGAGCGTTGCCGTTAACTCATCATACTGGGGGAGAGACTTCTTCATGGATGCCAGGTCGACCCACAAGATGATCGGTCCGTGACACGTCTGGGAAGAATTCGAGGCCCGTCTTTCGGAGCTTTTTTGTCGGGAGAAGGGGGGAGGGACCGCGCGTGCCTTATGAATCCGAGTTTAGGTCACGGAAAAATGACATTCTACTGCGCTCTTCGGCTCGTCGGGATCGGAGGATGTTGCCGGAGAGCGTATGCCGAAAAAAAAGGAAAACCTCCTTTACAAACGACTGCAACGTGAGAAGGATTGGAAAAAAAGGGAACATCTCACCTGCGTAGGCATTTCATTCCCGTCGCCTCAAAAAGAGTTCGAGCAGCGGGAAAAAAGGGGTGAGACAAAGGAAGAAAACAAGAGTGACTGCTTCCACCGGAAAAAAAAGCTGAATTGTCATGGGAAGGCAGTTGAGAGAAAGCGAGCAGTGTTCCATTGGACCGATCGGAGCTTTCTCAAAAAGTCGCGCCGGGAGGGGGGGGGGGGGTTGAAACCCCTCATGGATGGGTTCATCCCTTGAAAAAAAGTTCATCAGAACGGCGTAGCCTTTCACAAACGGACCTCCTGCAAAGTCCCATAGGCAAAAAGCTTTCGGGAAAGGGGGGTCTTCGGATATACTTGGACTTTCGTCGCCTGAAAGGGGGGTGGGCCTCCATCTAGGGGGGGTTAGGTACCCGAGAAAATAGGGGGAAAGTAACCGGCAAATAAACCCTGGTCGAGGCCTCAGGCGCGCCGCCGATGTGAGTCGACTCTTCCGGAGGGGGACCCCGAGGGTCCCGAACCCGGAGATATATGTCCGGAATCGCGAGAGGTTGCCGGGGCATCACATATATGCTGACACGCTTTCCATCCAGGATCGCGTCTTCCAAAAAGGGGGACGCCCTCCTACCAGGGACGAAGTCCACGGATTGGGGAAAGTAATACAGCCGCTCGATTACGCCTGAGGCTCTCCAAGCACCCAAACTACCACGGAAAGTTGGAGTAGCGCGCTCGGGAAAAGTTCGTCCTTAATTCCCAAAACCTGTCAAAACGAAGAAAAAAGTCGCTCGCCTTCTTTACAACCCAACGAGCCGGAGAAAACGCCTGGTCAAACGAATGGCTGCTCGATCATGACTTTGTCCTAGGGGAACTTCTAAAAAAGACGTCTTGAGGACGGGAGGGACGTGCTTCTTTTGCTCGTGCTCATTAAAAGGGATGGACCGTCGCCTGAATGTCCTCGGAGAGCCAGTGGCTTTGAGGGAGTGCAAAGGGGGGGATCCTTCTCTAGGTTCCTGGAAAAGGAGCGCAAAAAGAGAAGAAACAGTAGGAGGGGGAGAGAGATGCTCAAGGAATAATTCAAGGCACTCGGGGGTTGCACGGAGGAAGAAAATCCCCTTTCTGGGGACTGCCCGGACTCCGTGTAACAAGAGTGCTATGAGTCCACAGGTCCTCCGAGCAAAGAGAAATCCGCGCGAATATCTTGGATTTCCTAAAGGAAGGACTGCTCTATCATCCATTCTTAAAAAGTAGGCTATCTGGGGGGAGGTATAACGGCAAGAAACGGCGAATCTCTGAAGTGTCGTCGGGTGCCAGTTTTGAATTGTCCGAAGGGAGAGGGAATCGCGCTCTCCTCAAAAGGGAAGAGGTAGCGTTTGGAAAGAGGGGGAAACTGAAGTCGAAGGCATCTAGCGGCAGGGACTGAAATCCTTGAGCGTGCAGCTAGAAGACGTTTTCTGGCGAAAGGCGCGGGACGACCTGCGAGAAGGGGGGGGGAACGTGTCAAAACCCCTATTATATGGATGCTCCCACGGGGAATGCGCTCGCAGGGAGGGGGCTTCAGGGACAAAAGGAGGGGGAAGTACTTCTATCCTCAGGAAGGCAGGAAAAAGACATAAGAATGCAATAATGGCTCATGTGATCCAAAGGTACGGGGCATCCCGGACGACACCTCGGGCTGTGCGGAGAGGGAGGCACATTTCATTCTCCAATGAGAAAGGAAGTCCCTAAACGGAAGAAAGGGGAGGTCCCATGGGGAGGTAAAAAAAAGTTGGGGCCTATCTGACTTAGGAGTCGCTTGGGGTGCCAACTCCTTAGGGGGGCCAGGAAAAAAAAATGCTCCCCATCGTTGGAACAACATCCAAGAAGTCCGGCGGAACGCGAGGAAGGTACAAATGACCCCTGCGCCAGCTTTTCAACCCACGTCAACATGAAAAGGAAAGGCGTTGGAAAAGCCGTCCAAAGAGGTTTTCTACGAAAGACAAAGAAAACGACTGCAAGAAGGGTTTTTCAGGCGTACTTAATAAATTCCTGCTGACCAGAGAAGGAACGCCGCGCCTTAGCCCAAGACTGAAACGTGGGACACGGGAGTGGAGAAAGGGAGGGCTACATTTCATTCTTTCAGGCAGAGCAGCACTCCGGAAAAGGAATCCGCGGAAGAACAGCGCTTCCCTCAGATCGCCGCGCAAGGGGAACGTCGTGCACAAGTTCGAACATCCTGAACATAAGCGGACCTATACTATGAACCTGGAAAGAGCAAGATCCAATCCGACGGCGCATTCAGAAGACTAGAATCTAAGGGTCTACGCGGTCGTGAGGCAAAGAATCATGGGGCTTGAAACGATTCCTCTCAGAGAGAACGGCCAGAGGACTAACGAAGCCGGCAGGAAAAGCCCGGTTCGGCCATCGGGGAATGAAAGCGAAGCTGTCAAAGTGCGGCCCACCGAGTGGGGAGGGAATGGTCTCGTCTAAAAAGGGGAACCGGGGACACATCCTGAGCTCAGGGGCTGAGAGAGGAATACCTCGCCAACGAGGTGAAACTGAAGGTCCGTCGTGGGAAGATCTACCCGAGAGGACGGCTGAAGGAGGGGGAAGGGGCGTCGGTCTGATCTTTTTATAGAGTGAGGGGGTTCGAAGAAGGGAGTCACACTTGGACATCGGCGCTGCGAATTCTCTCTTGCTGCGCCGCTTGCAGGGCTCAAGGGCACGAAAAGGGAAGGCGATCCGCGAAAAGAGAAGAAGCTCCTTTTTTCTGACAAGAGAAGAAAAGAAGGAGATCAGCGACTCGAAAGAGGGGAAAAAGAGGGGGCCTTCTAAACTATCATCTAGAGAAAACAACACTGATTAGGAGGAAAAGTAGTAAGGGGGAAGGTATAAGCAAGCTTCCACCGCAGGACGTATTTGCGGGATTAAGAAAAAAGGAAGACCCCACGTCCTCGTTTTAGAGGATCGCAAGATGTAGGGTTGGAACTTATGGTAGGTAGGGGAGATTCTTTCCCTTGAGCACGAGTCCGCGTCATCAGGGGGTCCGGCAAAGCAGATGAATCGAAAAGAGGTTTTTTCAGCTATATCTCTGAAAGTTTTTAGGGCGCGAAAAAAACCTCGCCCGACCCAAAAGTCAGCCTTCCTTCGGTCGGAAACGTGCCTCTGCAAAAAAAGCTACCTCGGTGGGAAGAGATTTAAGAGGAGAAAGACCTGATCGCCGAGCATCTAAGGACGGTTCCAATTCTCGAGGGGGAACGCGAGGGAGAGAGCCCCTGAAACAGGTCTCAGGAGGAATTCCCTAGGACCGAAAACTGCAAGCCTGAAGAGCAGAGTGCCTTTGCCGGGGGGGGGGATCTCCCGGGATACTTCGAGAAGAAACCTCCTTATCTCCCTTCTTTTTCCTGAGAATAGCGTCGACCCCCGGGGGAAGCTTCTCGGCTTGCTGTCGGAGGCAAAAGGACTTTTCTCGAGGGAAAAAATAAGGGTTCTCGGACGCAGGAAGAAGCAGGATGTAATCGTCAAAGAGGAGGCTAACTTGTTCACTACTTTTGGGGAAAGACTGCCGGCGCTCGTTAGGAATGCGTATGAAAGGGGGGCCTTCTTTGAAGCAAGAAGGAGGGGATGCCAAGGGATGAAAGCCTTGAGCGCCCTGGGAAACGAACTGCCACCGTGATCAGCGGGGGAACTCTCGCGAAAAGAGTCCAAGTCTTCATTCATTCCACTCCTCGAAAGGGAGTTCGTGCCGAAACGTGCTTGGGGGGTGCGAACGTATAAAAACTCTCGCTGAAAGGCGGCCCACCTCCGGGGTTTGACCGTTTCAGTGGGATAGAACAGCGCGAAGGGTCATTGTTCACTATGGGAAGAAGAGTCTAAGGAAAAATATGCCCCGGGAGGGGATGTTGAACCCACGAGGGGGGGGAGGGTTCTCCTTGCAACCAACCTAAGGCGGGGATACCGGAGGAACCTGGAAAAAGCGCCTCCTGCAAGGTCCAGCGCTCGGAGACTGTCTTCGTATCGCCGTGGAGAAGGGGCGGCGCCATGGAAAAAAAAAAAGGGTGCCATCCAGAGATGCCCGCAGCACAGCCCTCGGTGGAAAGAGAAATCGGGATTGCCCGAAGAAAAGAACCATTCGCCCCCTTGTCGAGGCAAGGGGGCAAAAAAGCGTCACGACTCCCTGAGGGGAGGTCAGTCCCGCGTGTCGAAAATTAGAGTCTTCGGGAGCTATCGGGCAGATAGGAGCTCCCATATATCGGAAAAAAGAAAGAAAAAGTCTCTCTCGAAGAGCCTCGCAAGGGTTGCAGCCGCCGACCAAAAAGGCCGAGCTGGCAAAGACACGGATTGGTCAGCGAGTCCGACAGCCCTCAAGGCAAAAAAGAGGCCTATGCCCAGGAACAGAGAACGCTTTCCCAGGGGGGGACGAGCGGCCGGGAGGCACTTAATGACCCTCCCAATCACAAAACCGACTCACTCTATCTGAGAGGGGAAAGGGGGGTCCTCAAAAGAAAACCGCCGTTCACGATTGAGGCTCTAGCAGGACGGGAAGCGGGAACTGCAGGCACAAGAAACGCTCGGAATGTGCGAGGGTGCTTCTTTTTCTCGGCCAGGAGAACTGGACGGGGAAATACCACTCAGGAAGGAAGTCCTCGAATTCGGAACCGCCAGGAAGGGGTGTCGGCGACGTTCAAGCCTTCTCTAGGGGCGGGGAGGAAGGGACAGGTTCTCCAGGTTTCTTAGAGAAAAAAAATGGTGAGATAAGAAGAGGCCTCCTCACTTACGAAGGAAGGCCCTCGCGAATTATAAAAACACCAAGCCAATGGGCTGTCCGGAAGGCCTTCCGTTCCTAACTTTGTAAAGGAAGATTCGGGAAAGGAGAAGGGGAAAGACTATAACCTACGCGCGAGTCGTTGTACTGTCTGATGAAGTCTCGCTGAAAAAGAATACATTCGTGCGGAAACCACCCCGAATGACGATCTCCGTGGGGAGGGGGGGGGGAAGACTCCGGAGAAAAGAGAAAGGGGGAGGGTCGTGTTTTCCAGATTGGGAGTTAATGAAAAGAATCTCGCCGATAAAACTGTCCGGGGAAGCGTGGAAGGGGGGGGTTCTAGCGGTCGGAGGTCTGCTGAATCTGAGGAGGGGGAGGGACAGCTGAAATCAAAAAGCGACCGGCGTGGCAGAGAAATCTTCGGAAGAAAACATCCAGACTGGACCGACCGGGGGAAAGAGAAGATTAGGGGGGGGGACGGAAACCCGTAATCAATGCTCTCGCGCTGCAGGACATAAAGGGAAGAGGGCGTCTGAGAAACGGTCTAGCAGCATGGAGAGAGAGCCCTACACTCCGCGGCGAAAAAAAAAGAGAAACTTGGCGCATGGGTAATGAGGTTAGTGCACCCTATTGGAAGAAGAACACCTCGGCTTGTTTCTGCGGGAGGGGGATGGAGGGCACAGGTCATCCTAAAGGGAAGAATCACGTCCGATAGAAGAAAAAAAGGGAGGTCCTATGTCTGACGTTTAAAGGGGGGAGACTACGCCGGGGGAGCCTCGGGGTGTGGCAGAAAAACTCCCCCTCGTGGTGTGAAAAAATAAACCAAAAAATGCCCAGGGTCCATGAAGAGGCGTCACGATCGTCCAAGGAGAAAGATGGGGTCTCGAAAAAATCGCTAAGGGACAGGCGGGGGGACGCCGTCAAGCGATAGTGGAAAGAGCAAACGTCAAAGCCACGAAAAGGAAAGGGGCGGCGAGGCGTACATGTAATTAAATGCCGGAAAGACATTTCGCTATCGAAAAGGGGGGAGAAAAGGCTCATAAAAGGAGCGCAAGGTGGGGGAGAAGGAATTCTTTCCCTCCGATCAGACATCACTGCCGTCAAACAAGAAAATCCCTATCACGCCGCGAAAGATCGCCTCACAGATATAAAAAGGGAGGGAAACAATTGAGGAAGGGGGAGTGAAGGTAGCCGAAGCGTACCGAGACTATTAACCGGATAAGAAAAAAGGACCTCCGACAGAAAGAATCACCAGGACTCACTACTATCATCTAAGGGGGCGACCAAATTCCAAATGAAATCTTAGATCATGGAAAGTAAGGGGCCCCATGGGAAAAGAATGTTCGGACATCATGGGGGGAAAGGAAAGGGCTAACTGAGCGCCGCTTCCGAGAAGGAATAGGAAGGCATGAGGAAGTCTAAGGGCGATAGAAGGGTCGTCGTAGGTGCTTAAACTCTAAAGGGCTCCAAGGAAGGGGAACTTCTCACTAATCTCGGCGAGGATCTGCTCTTTAAATACAATCGCCCAAAAAAACTGAAGGGCCCAGGGTTGCGGAGGAGACCTGCAGCCGACTGGAAGGAGGGGGGGAAACGGAGGCGTCGATCTGTTTGAAGGCGGGGGGGGGTTTTAAGAAAAAATCTGAGATCGTCAGGAAATAAGGGGGGACGCGAAAGATCGAGGGGGGCGAGGGAAGTCGACGAGAGACGCTACGAACCATCGACGAAATAGGAAGAAGAAAAGAGCTACAACCTCTCCTGGGAAGGAGGACCCTCCTGCGAGGGAAAGAAACCTCGTGCCAGCATTGCCAGAAAGGTAAACCTATCATCTCTATAAAGGGGAGTAAAAGAGAGAGATCTCGGTATAAACACATTTAAATTCGAGAGGCGAGAGAGCAAGGATCATCATTATCTGTTTCGAAAGAGGGAGGGGGTAGAGCTTTGAAAGGGGGAGAGTCTTAAGGTCTAAGCTTTCTGAGGGAAAGAGCAATTCTTCCGCGAGCAGCCGCGAGGATTATAGAAGATGAATACGATTTTGAAAGGTTCAAGACTGACTACCACCCTCCTTTTCGGGGGGAAACTCTCGAAAGACCTCAAGAAAAGTCAGCCGTCCTGCGGCCGCCGATCAAAGGAAACCTGGAAAGTAAAGGCGGCGTTCTTCCCTCGGAGTCAAGGATAGAAGAGAAGAGGGGGGCGGCCGGTTCCATTCCTCGGAGGAAGAAAAAAAAGAGGGGGGAAACCTGGCGGAAGAAAGAGAAAGAACCTCCCCTCGAGCAAACCCTATTTCCTAACGGGGAAGAGGGAGACTTCTCCGTTCTTTAAAAAGGCCCGTTGAAGAATGAGGGGAGAAGAAAACCGAAGGAATCGTTCCCTGAAAGTCCTCAGACTGACAAGGTATCAAGCTTTCGGGGGGTTTGGGTGGGGGGGGGGGGGGGGGGGGGGGTCTTTTTTGCCTTCAAAAGGGAAAAACCAGTGATATGAAAGAGGGAAAGTACAACTCGAAGGAGGAGTCGGGGTCGGAGGAGAGACGTGGGTTTCCACATTGATCCAGGGGGGAAAATGCCGGAGGGAGGACCCTCTTCTGCTAAAGGGAAAGACGTTGAGAAAGGAAAGACCTCTCTTTCAGAGGGGGAGGGCGGGGATCTTGATTGATGTTTTGCCGGGTTGAAAGGAGGTGAGGAACCATATGGCCCGGCCCTCCACCGCCCAGGCCTTTGTCCCACTGCCAGGAAAATTGGGCTCCGGCTCCCGGCGAAGAAAAGTCAGAGGGACATTTAATTGACGTCGCCCTCGACACTCACTGCGAGAAGCGCCCGTCTTGGAGGACGGTAGAAAACTCGAAGGAAATCGTCCAACCGGAGGGGGAGAGGGGGCATGTTTGGAAAAAGGGGACACCTGAGGGTAGGGGGAAATCGTGCCGACCTGTTCTCAAGGGAAGAGAGGGCCAGTGATTTTTAACAACAGAGGGGAGATTTTTCTCCTTGCACAAAAGAAAGAAAAGCTCAGCACTGGAAAAAAAATCCTAACGAAGCATAGGGAAGAAGGGGACGCTGTGGTCTTTTCTGAAAAACACAATCGGCCGTGTAGAAGAAAGAAATTTCTACGACGGGCCGCCATCGAAAGTGGCCCTCATCAGGCGTCGGAGGAAGACAACGTCACCGAAGGGGGGGGCAAAGGACATATCACCTGCGAGGAAGGGAAGAAGGGCACAAAAGTATGGAGAGGGAGCTCTTCCATGCGGATCGAACGAAGGGGAGAAGCCCTAGGAACCTGCCATCCCACCACCACCCATCCGCGAGCGCCAATTTGATGAGAGAAAAGTAATCGGCGGAAAAAAAGGTACATACCTGGGAGATCTCTTTAGCAAGAGAAGGAGTGGAAGCGAAGAAAGAGGACCGACTTCACTCCTGTCGAAGGAGGGACAGCTTCAGGGCTTGGCCGGAAGATGCCATAAGCCGTTCGCCCACAAAAGAGGCCAAAGTGAGCCGAGCCGGGGTAAAGCTTGAGCGGAAAAGAATGCAAGAAAAAAAGGAACTCCACCGACGAAGGAGGCGGTCTTCGCCGGTCTTGGAAATAAGCACACGAGCTCGACGACCGGGACGTCCCTTCCAAAAGGGGCTCGAGCATGACGTTTGAGGGACGGAGGACAAATCATAACCGGGGGGAAATGATCGAGGTTCTCATTCTTTTTCTCTTCGACCTGTGGACTAATGAAGGGAAGCGGAGGGCCAAGGAGACGGTAACCGCCAAGGGAGTTGGGGGGGAGGCGACTGTGCACCCTCGGAAGGGAAGGAATTGAAGGAAGTCCAGGGGGAAGC
>Ga0179593_1597329_pt1 | contig 11016 bp, 12 predicted proteins | sample CZODoug2_1_08_16_FD_185931 | JGI IMG/M metagenome (GOLD analysis project Ga0179593, IMG submission 185931) | Vadose zone soil fungal communities from Angelo Coast Range Reserve, California, USA - CZODoug2_1_08_16fungal (PacBio error correction) | ecosystem: Environmental > Terrestrial > Soil >...
CTTCTATATAGATCAAAAGAAAAACGCCTCGCGGCAGAGGGAAGCACATCGTTCGAATATACGATGAGCAGAAGAAAAAGTTAGACGGGTGAAGAGAAAACTGGCGCTCACAAGAGAGAAGGAAGGCGACCGAGAGAGGAACGTATTTCGTCGCCTTTTAGGAAGAAGGCAGCAGGAAACCGTCAAGACGGAAGGTCGAAGACGACTCTCGTGCCGAGCCGCCTCCTCCTAGGAAGGGAAAGGGAAAGGCTAACTATTCCAGAAAGAGGGCTGGGCGCCTCGTCTCGAAAGGAAGAAAGGACTCGATCTGGGGGAAAAGGAGACATTCGTGTCTGAGGTGGGGAGAGGGACAAGTGTCCGGTTGGGAAAGAAGTCGAGAAAAAGTCATCTCCGAAAGGAAGGAGAAATTAAAAGGGGCCTATAGGGAGGGAAAGCACCAAGGAGACTCTCTCGACCGGCTCTTCAGCTCTTAAAAAAAGAACACCGGGAGGGGGAGAGCTCTTACAACTAAAGGGGAAAGGGGCGACCTCGAAGAGTCTCCTGCGAACCAGGGGATTTAAGGGTGCCGCAGAACCACTGTAGAGGAATCTTTTCAACTTCGACAAAAGAGAACAAGGGAAGAGCAGCTCGAGAAAAAGAAAAAGGACGCCGACGCTCTGCATTAGGTCTCGGGGGAACTCCAAAAAAGGAATTGAGTCGCGTGCCTTGGAGAATGCAAAGCGGAAGGAAGAGCCATCAAAGGACGACGGACTTCATGTTCGGAAGAAGGTCAAGGTTCGAGGGAGGGGGGGCGAAAGGGACACCATTGACAAACGGGGGAAGAGCGGCTCGAAGCATGGGCAAAACCGTTGAGATCCAAAAGAAAGGGGCTCGGAAATCTTCGCGATCGGGAGCGGATGAAAAAGCTGGAAAAAAAAACATCTCGATCACAAAGTTACCGAATTGGACCCCAAGGAGACCCCCACTGAAAGTAAAGACTATATCACAGGGAGAGATGCCGCGGTCTGTCCTTTATCTTCGGAACAACGGTGAATTGCAGTCCCGGAGGAAGATCTGAGCAGACATCACGAAGTCTCTCATAACCAAAGATAGAAACTGCCAAAAAAGGAAGAGAGGGGCTTTACCTGAGGGGAAGGAGAAAATTAGAGTGAGGGATAGTCCTCAAAACAACGCCTCGGCCGCCTAGCTTGTAAGTCTTTAAGGGGATGGTAAAAAGCCCGAGAGAAAGACCTGAAAAAAACGCTCGGGAGAAACAACAACAACTGAGTATGAGAGGGAGAGAAGAGCCATAAAGAAAACGCAGGCATTTAGGAGAAGGATAACAGTGAAACCAGACTGAAAGCTCTTCGGGACAGTGGGCATCGCGAAAAAGGGAGGGGAGAGAGCGGCCGGAGCGGGATCGAGTCCGTAAGGATCAGTCAATGTCTAAATAAGGGGAGGGGAGAGTGAGAGCTTGAGGGGACCACACGTCGTTATCGTCAAGAGGGAAAAAGAGGGTCGAAGGGGGAAAGGGAGTGAAAAGAACGGGGCACAAAAAAGGCCAGCTCGACCCTACTGATCTTCTCCTCTCCAGAAAGGAAAGTTTTTTACACACAAAATTCTCTTTCACACGGGCGATAGAACACGGAGGAACGGAGGGGTGTCGGGGAAAAAGGATTTCCTCAATGCGACCGGAGTGAACTCAGAGAGAGACTTAGACGCGGCTATCGGGACATCATGAAAAAGGGGGTGGCCAGGAAAAAGAAAGATCGACTACGTGGGAAGGGTCGCTTCGAGAAGTTCCCCGGAACAAAAAGAAAAAAAGACGAAAGGAAGGAAAGGGCGATCGGAAGACCAAGCGTCAGAGAAAGGGGCTCACGAAGAGCTCAAAAAAATGGAGTGTTTGATCGAAGCGACAGAAGAAGGAGGGAGTCCCAGGAAATGTTCGATGTGTTGCTCGAGGAATGGAGGGAAGAAGGGGAACGAGCTCCCCGCAAAGAGGGGGTAATTCTATACTGCGGCGCACCATAGGAAGAAAAGAAGAAGGAAACGTCGAGCGCCTCGGGGAAAAGTTCGCTGCCGGGGAAAAAAAGCAAACCTACTACTCACTCGGGGGGGGGTTTTGGGTGGCAAAGGACAGAGATGCAGCGCGTAAAATCTATCGTGATCCGCAGGAAAAAGGAGAGGGCAGGGGGAGAGACTACTGCTACAAAGCGGGGGGGGGTCCGCTCGAACTCCGGAGAGCTTCAACCCATATACCTGGGAAAGAAGGACCCGAAAGAAGGGACTGCAGTCTTTCTCGCGGATCTCCCCTCTTTCGAGAAGGAGTCGGAAGACTCCGCGGGGGAGGAAGCGTGAACTATGGCTTTATAGAAACGGACGAGTCCTATCGAAAAACCTTTCTCTCTTAGCGGGAAGCGAGCACCTCGGAGAAGAAGAAACCGAGGGGAGGCGCTCGAATTGGAGGAAATTCCGCTGCTCTTGCTTCCTCAAAAAAGAGGTAGATCGTCTATATTAAGAGGACACGAGAACCCTTGGAAAAATTTTTCTGTTCTTGGAGATCTAGACTCCAGTAGGAGAAATCCCCTAGGTCTCCTCGACTGATCCTAGGGAAAGAAAGCGTCTGTTGAGAAGAACTTTAAAGAAGACAAGACGAGAGAAAGTGCCCTTCTTGCTGCCAATGAGATTCTTGGAGAAGCAAGATCCGTTCCGAAAAGCTTTCTTCTTCGGGAAAAATGCAGGAAAACCAGGAGAAAAACTTTCCTTCTATCTCGAGGGGGGAAAAACAAAAAAAAGGTCCCCTTAAGCTGGATTCACGGATAAGGGAGGAAACTCGCATGAAGAGGCTCTTCGTCTACTCTTATCGAAGAGAAGAAGGGGTCGAGGGAAGGGGGAGCACATCTCCCAAAGAAAGACCGTCTTCGAGGGAAAAAAAGGGAGAGGAAAGGAGAGAAGACTTTCGTTTGATGGTCAGAGGAGAGAAAGGGAGGAGGCGCCAGTCGGGAAAAGGACCTCTTCCGATCAAAGGGGAAAGAGATCATCAACAAAAAAAAGGAAAAGAGATATATTTGCCCTTGAAAAGGAAGGCGCACTTGGGGGGGCGGGCGATAACTCTAAAGATATAAGGGGAATTCCAGTCTGAAAAGGAAGGGGCAGACGTCCTCTTTAGGATCCTATTCCCTCTCTCCCCCGGGGAGAAAGGAGAAAAAAGCTCTCAGAGGAAAAGCTTCTCCATCTTCACTGAGGGCGAAGGCTGGGGCACTGGGGAAAAAGGAGCTCGCCTGCTTGGGGTAATTCCTACTACCCTACTTAGAGAAAGGGAGGGGAGCAGGGGGGGGACTCTACATCGAGGGGATCGAAACTAAAGGGACGGAGGGTATAAAGGGCATTTCCCTCCTATCCACAGTAAGAAGGAGAGAGCGCTTATACGTCGAGTGTCTCTGATTAAGAGAAAAGACTCTCCGACGAGGAAAACGCGGTATCCCATAGGAGATCTCCTATCTCCTCTCCGAGAGAAGAGATTACTCACGAGAGAGCACTACCCTTTCCTCAAAGAAGATATTTAGAAAGGAGTAGGGCCTTAGAAAGGTACTTTTGGGAGGAGACGCGGACCCTAATCTAAAGCTCAGGAGGATAAATATACTAGAGTCTTCCCCCCTCCCGAAAAAACGGAAAAAGAGGAGGCTTCAGAGAGAATGGACTATCACAAGGGCTTTGAGGAAAAGTCCTCGGAAAGGCGGTCGAGGTTTCGTATAAAATCTATTGGTTTGAAGGGGGAAAAAAGGGACGTCCCGACTCTCTACCTTAAGAAAGAATGGAAAAAGACACGAGAAAGGGGGTAGGACCTGCCAGAGAAGCTCTCTCTCACCAGGAGCGGCATCTCGGCCAAGGGCAAATCTCTCCCATCGTAGATCGGGGGCGAGGAAAGTGGCTACCGATAGTCTAGAGACGGCGAAGGAGATCCTCTCCCTCTCTCGATAAAAGGGAGAGAGGAAACTTGAGACCTCAAAAGGAAAAAAAAGGCCGAGCATAAATCGTAAACAGGGAAAGGGGGAAGAGGGGCGCTTCTCTTGAAGAAAGAGAAGAACTGGTCGAATCTAGGAGATAATGCCTTGCCGGAAAGATCTGCCAAGAAAGAAAGTCTGCCTCGAAAATGTTGCGCGGGTCCTGGTGAGAAAGGCTAACAAGGAGAGTTACGACCACTTATCTAAAGTCGCTCGAAGAAGGAGGGGGACTCCGTTTATGTCGTTTTAAGTAAAGACCGACAAAGGAGGGGGGAAGCTTCAGCGATAGAATGTCTCCTTGGTAGGCCCGCGAGAAAAAAACTCGGGGTGAAAAGAGAAAGGATCTCCTCGGTATCTGTTTTGACAAGGGGAAAAAAGGTCGAAAAAAGCGATCGCCTTGTCCGGAAAAGTTCCGCTGTATCGGAAGAAAGAAAGAGGAGGAGGGTCCAAAAGGGGAAGGAAAGGTTGTTTACTCCCATCTATCAGAGGAAGAGAAGAAGACGACAGTGGGGAAAGAGCATAAATAAAGAAAATCTCCCCCCAGCCGGGGGGAGAGCAAAAGGAAGGGGATAGGGGAGTACATAAAATCTAAGGGAAAAGAGAGGATAAGCCTCTTTCAAGCAGAAAAAAGGACTCCTAGGAAGCGTTAAGGGTTTGACGGGGGGGAGAAAGAGCTAATAAAGCTCCTTCCTCAACGAGGAAAGGAATGCTAGGAGAGAAAAACAAAGGATTATTATTAAATATATATAAGAAAGAAAGAGACGGTGTGAAGAGACGAGTGAAGAAAGATTCTGCTAAAAATTTCTAAACCTGGTAGAGAACCGGAGGGGAGCTCTCTGAAGGAGATCGAGGCCGAACCAAAGGGGCTCGACAGGGGGAACTGGGGCGAGTTCGAGAGGGAAAAAGTTGCAAGACAAAAGGGGGTCTGGCGCGATCGAGAAAAAAAAGGTTTTTTTTGGGCCAAAAGGAAAGCGGGGTCACGTGGCCCCGCAGAAACGAGAAAAAGAGAGGCTGCGCGACCATTCTATCTCCGTTATCAGAGAGGCGGAGAAGGGGGGAACAGAAGGGGGGGGTACAAAACCCGATACCGAGGGGAAAACAACCGCGGTTTCTGCGATTCCGCAGGGGAAGAAGAACGGCAGAAAGCCGCCCGCCTCTAGGGGAAGGGAGAAATCAGACAACGAGAAAGAAGGACTTCGACCGAACGATCAAGAAAAGTGCCTTTTCGCGGAGAAGTTCAAAAAAAGAACTCTCGACCACATTCAGTGAAGGGAAGAAAAGGAGGACGGGCAATTCTGAAACGGAGCTCGACAAGTCGCCGGGGAAGAAAGCGGACCTCCTGTCATATCTGAAAAAAAAAAACCGGAAGGGGTTTTCCGGAAGGGGGGACGGCCGGGCGCCGTGTTTTATAAGGGAAAGAGGGAGAGAAAGTGGTCATTGCGAGTAGAGCAAAAGACGTTCGCCGGCGATCGCTAGGAAGGACACGTTCGCTTCCGTATTTTCCAAAAAAAGAAGAAGGAAAGCTGGGCGCGCGTGGCCCTGTACAGGAAAGCGGGGGAGCTTAGGATATCAAAGGGCCGAACCGATAGGAGAGGACTACTTCTGCGTCCATCGCAAAGGGAAGAGCTTAGGGGAAAACTGCAACCCAGATACCTTTTCAAAAAGATCCGACCGAAGGAAAGAGGACGTTGACCTCTCGAGACGGAGAGGAGATCCGGAAGGAAGGCTTTATCGTCCAGGAGGAAAGGAGTAGGAGCTGAAGAAAGCGGCGTGAAAGGAAAAGAGCGTCGAGTCTATCTACCAAAAAAAGGTAGCGAGAGCTCTATCACCTCTGCTACAAGGAGGCAAAACGAAGGACCGATAGGTCATGTGCGGTCAGGGTGGCTTTAGAGCCCGCAGATGGGGGAAAGGGGAGAGGGCTAGTAGCCCGATGAGGCGCCGCGAGCGGGGGGAAGGGGGAAAACTATCTCGACAAGGAAAGACCGAGGTCTAGTCGACTCGAGAGGGGGAAAAGCGCAGGGGGGAATCATGGGAAGGAAGCAAAGCCGGCGACAAGGAACCCATTTCGTCTCGAGATGTCTCTGCAGAAAGCGCGATATTCAGGGGGAGGACTGGCGGCGGGAAGAAAGAAAAAAGCAGCCGAGCTCAAAAACCCTTCATCCCTCACTTGAGGAGGAGGGGAGAAATGGAGGGAAGAGGGGAATAATGCCGGCTATTCGGATCGGGGAGGGTCCTGAAAGGAAAAGGGGGAGACCGTCACTGCCGTGAAAAAGAATAACGACGCCGTTCTCTTCCGGATATGAAAAGAAAAGGAGGATTGCAAGGGGGAGTCCCGACTTCCTGGGGGAATGAAGAACGGAAAATCCAAGAAGGAGAGGATGCAACGAGATAGATGGATCAGGAAGAGCGGCAAGAAGGGGAAAACGCCTTTTTTCGAATTCCTGAGGGAGAGGACATAACACCCGAACGAAAGAGGGGGCCGAGCACGGCGTAGGGGGGAGAACGTCAGGACGTCCGAAGGAAGAGCAAAGAAAAGATGCCCTCAAAAAATCACGCTCTGCCTATTCCTGTCCGAAAAGAAGGAGAGGACGCTGGGGAGACGAAAACAAGGCAGGGGTGGGTCTCGAGAAGTGAGTTGACTCTTTTACGTTAATAAAAGAACAGAGGCAAGAGGCGGGCAGGCCCTATCTGCTCCAGGAAAAAGAAGAAAGGGGGGACTTGAAGCGGAAGGGAATCCTCGGAAGGACACACGTCCTCTCCTTCTCATATCGAGAAAAGAGAAATCGGGGGGCGTTCGAGGATATATCTCCCCGCCCTAGAGGTCGGGGAAAATCGATCCCCTCTTCTAAGAGGAGAAAGCCCGCCCATTGGGGAAAGGAAGAAGGGCAAGAACCTTCGAGCGCATAAAGAGGGAGGGAGAAGTGGATCCTAGGGAAGAAAGCGACCGTTCCTAGATCGACTCTCAACAAAAAGGTTGGGGGGGGGGCCGAGCCCTTCTATCTTCCTCAGGGAGAAGAGAAAACCTATTGGGAGGAAAAGGGGGAAAGAACGTCCGCGAGAGAAAGTACAGGCTGTCTTATTTTCGGAGGGGAAAAGGCCAATCCGGGTGACTTCTTTAAACGCAGAGGAACTGCACAGGCGGCAGAGGATAGAAACAAAAAAACCCAAAAAGGAGACGGTCGGAGGTAACGATCTCTCTCTCTCAAAGAGAGGGAGAGCTTCCTGGAAAAGTGAGGGAGGTAGGAGCGTGAGAGCAGCTCAACTTGCAATAGGGGGGGAAAAGAGGGGGATCGCGGAGGAAGGGCCATCTCCCTCATCTTCTCTAGGAAAAGAGGAAGGGGGAGACTAGTAAACGTCTCCAACAAAGAGGAAAAAAAACAGAGAACGGAAAAAAGAAAAAGGCCGACTCTTGCAGGATTTCCGCTTAAAAAAAAAAGTAAATCGAGAAGAGGGTGGGAGAAATGAATGGCCGAAGGTGATAAAATAAAAGAAAAGACGTACGTACCTCATGTCAAAAAAAACGGGTACTTTAAATTCCTCGAGGGGAAAAAAAGAAAGGGAGGATCGTCGTAAAGGTGTCCACGACGGGAAAAGGGGATCTCAAAAGACTACTTCTAGAAGGAGGAGATAGCGTATAGAAAAAAAAAAGGTCGTCGGAAGGAAGGCGACACCCTCTTGTTAAGAAAGAAGACTCCGAGGGAGGGGGGGGGAGAATCTAACTTGCATTAAAAGTCTAAACAACACTAGGAGGATCACTTCGAAAGGGGAGTCGGGGAGTGTATGGTAGAGCGTAGAGAGCGTCTGCCAGGGGGAAAACGTACAAGGGGTCTCCTTTTTTTACGGAGGGGATGGGACGAAGAGAAAGGTGGAGGACAACTTAAAAACTCCAGAAGGAAAATCCGAAAACACCTACTTTTCTTCTAGGAAGAGAGGGAGACGATCAAAAAGGGATCCAGGGACGCGAAGAGGAGCGTGCCCCCGCCTCGGGTGGAAGAGTCGGGACTCACCGGGAGGAGCACGTCCAGCAAAAAAGGGAAAGAGAGATCTCTCAAACAAAAAAAAAGGAAAAGCGATATCTCCATCAAAAAAGGGCAGGAAGGCGGTGTGACGCGAGACCCTGCATCTTTCTTGAAGAGGAACCAGGCGGAGAAGAGAGGGAGGAAACTGGCCGCGAGAAAAAACTAGAAGAAGCTCTACCAGTAAGAGCAAGTTTCTATCTTATGGAAAGAGAGAGGGGAAGGACCGTCCGAGAAAGCGATAAGATGGGCGTAAAAAAAAGTTCACTTTTCCAAGAAGAATACACGTACACACACCATAAGACTATAAATCGGTCAGATCAGGGTTTTTCTAGAAAAGGGGATGAAGTTACAGAACCCTATACCGATGCGCTCCGAGGGAAAAGGCGTCTATCCTCCGCGAGAAAAAGGTCACTGGAAGGAAAGAAGCCGAGAAGAACGGATGAGATCGACAACCAGAAAAGGAAAAGGCCTTCTTCTAGCCTCTACGACGAGGGAAAATGGGACGGGAGGGAAAGAACGGAAAGAAAACATGAAGTCCGTCGTCTATGAAGGAAGGGGCGTCCAAAGGCGCCACGATATCTCTACAATTAGGAAGAAGAAAAGACGCCGAGAGAAAAAAGGGGAGAGTGGTGGGGAGAGGGAGGGCCGTTTCTGCGGGGGAAGAGAAAGTGTGAACTAGCAAAAGGGAGAGGAGGGTTCCCTTTCTATAGCTTCTTTCTCGAGAGAATTAAGTTCAAGGAACGGTAGAAACAGGGAACTGCCTAGTTTTCCCAAAAGCCCTACTAAGAAAGGGACTGGGATCTCTTTGCCCTTTACAAAAGAGGGTAAGAACTGCGTGGGGGGGGGGGAAAGGCCGAAAAAGGTAGAGTTCGACTAAAGGGGGGAGTCCTAAAGGGGATGACGTTCCCTCCGGCGGAAAACGTGAGAAAAAATGTAAAGACTAAAATCCGACCTCGAGGTAGTAGCCTTTAACTCGTCTTGGAGAACCCTTTCGTGATCGTGAAAAAAAAGGAGCTCGCACGGGACTAGAAAAGGCTTCTTCGGCACTAGCGAAAAAGAGGAAAATTCGTGGGGCTGGGATAGTAAAAGGCGCCAGCCCTAAGAAAGAAGGAGGAGGCGCTCTACTTTTCCTTGGAGAATTAAGTGGGGCTTCCCTCATATGGGGGAAGGGAGATGTAAAGGAGGTCGGGGGAAAAAGGAGAAGCTAGGGGGGGATGTTCTTTTATAGGAAGGAAGGAAGGATTAAGAGCACATCCTATTTCAGAACGTAGAAAAGTTGGAACTAAGGAGGAAGGCCAAAATCCTTCTACATCTCCGAAGAAGGAAACAATTCGCTATGGGGGGAAGAATCCGTTGCCTCCAACTCTCTAGATCGCGAGGAAGGGAGGAGTAGGTGACTGATTCATGGAAAAAGGCAGGCGAGCCTCCACGTTAATAGGGGAATACCGCCCGTTTCCCCTCGTCTCAAAAGGGAAAAAAAGGGGAGGAGCTCTCATGGACGGAAGAGACGTATCGTCCTATCTCGATCTCAAAAAGGGATGAAACGAGGGGGTCAAGGGGGGTGAGACCGCTTCGAGGCTCACCCGTGAAAAAAAGGAAAGACGTCGAGGTTATTTTATAGAAAGGGAAAAAGGCGTCGAAAGGAGGGACATGAGGGAAGCGGAAAAGATCAACAACACCACCTGAGTAGGAGGAAAAGGGGACAGGAAGACGTCACGCCTGAAGGGGGTGCTAAGTGTCCTTCTTTAATTCAAGAAAGGAAAAAAGAGAATTAGAGCCTGAAAGGAAAAAAAAGAGAAGAGAATCGGTAAAGGAGAGCGGATATTTTCTCCCCGAAGCCTATGCAAAAAAAAAAAAAAGGGGAAGAGAGAACTGTCGAGGAAAAAAAGGAAATAGTCGGCTCCAGATCTTCACTCCTAAAAAGGAATAGGGAGATAAGGGTAAGGAGCGAATGCTTGGAAGAAAAGAAGACGCCGTACTGGCAAGCGCGATCAGAAAAAAGGGAAAAGATCTTCTCGAAGCAGAGAAATGTGTTTCGGCATCACTCAGTCAGAGAGGCAATCTAGGGAAAAGAAAAGAAACAGTCCTAGAAGCTCTTCTACAGGGAAAGTGTCGTTCCTTGGGGGCAGGGAAAGAATAGAGACCCAAAAAAAGACGCGACAGCGCAGTAGAAGACCATCGGTCTCAGGAAAGGGAAGGGAACTGAAGAGATGGTCCTCCCTCTCCTCGGAAAGGTTCGAACATTCAAGAAAGAGGAGGAGGGGGCGGCTCCTTAAAAAATCCTCCTCATCGCGACCGAGGGGGGGAAGACTCGACAAAGGGGGGTCACGCCCGCCTCCGCGATTCCCGAAGGGAGGGGAGGAACTACGACGGGACAGAAGAAAGCGGACGACCCGAAAAAGGAGGCTCGGAAGTACATGCGGTCTGAGGGGGGGGAAAAGGGGACACGGTATGATTTTATCTCACAGGGAAAGGAGGAAAGAAAGAGATCTACGCGTAGGGAGAAGAAGGATCGAAATCGATCCAAGGAAAAGAAAAAGGATCACTATCGACTCGCGCAAAAAAAGAGGTCGGAAAAGGGAAAGAGTGCCCCTTTCGGGGAGAAAAAGTGAGAAACCCTGAAACAGAGAGAAAGGAGAGGGACATGCGCCCGAAAAAGAGGGGGTCGATCTCCGGATCTCGTTCAACTTGGAGGAAAGAGCCCCCCGAGAATAAAAAAAATCGAACTTTCGTGTCTCTGTTTAAAGGGAGGGTTTCCGATTCAGAAAAAAGGGAATTGGAGAGCTCATAGAGGGGAGAATTTCTTCCGAATGTGAAGAAAAAAATAGCCGACGAAGGACATGGGAGAGAAGTTAATTTGAACTTCTGGGAAAAGTCCAAGGTAAAGGGAAAGACAGGCGTCGTGTAAAAAAAAGGGACGGATCTCATCCATTGATAAAAGAAGGCGATCTTCGCGATGAGAGCCTTGGATGCCATCTCTTAGGAGTAAACTGAGATCACGAGAGAGAAACCGA
>Ga0179593_1604299_pt1 | contig 11016 bp, 22 predicted proteins | sample CZODoug2_1_08_16_FD_185931 | JGI IMG/M metagenome (GOLD analysis project Ga0179593, IMG submission 185931) | Vadose zone soil fungal communities from Angelo Coast Range Reserve, California, USA - CZODoug2_1_08_16fungal (PacBio error correction) | ecosystem: Environmental > Terrestrial > Soil >...
ATTTAGGAGATTGGGTCGGGAATGAGAAGAAGAGAAAGGAAACCCGGCTTTGACATGGAAAGCGGTGATGAGGGAATGCGGAGGCGAAGGAGAACGCAGCAGAGCTCGATCCTACTGGGGGAGGGAGTGAGGTTCGAGGGGAAAAAAGGGCTTGAAGGGCTAAAAATCCGCGCGGAAAGGTATTAAGGCTGAGGGCCTGTGAAGGAAAAAGCTCAAGAACTCTGCCGCGGGGGAAAGGAAAACAAGAGTCATGGGAGGGAGATCCAAGGAGGGCATGTCCAAGGAAGAGGCCAGTCTCAGGACAAGATGGCATGTCGAAGGAAAAAGGCAGTCGGACAAAAAAGAAAAGGTCGCGGGACAAAGAAAAGCTAACGTCGGCGACCGGGGAAAAAGGACCAGATCGGTTCGCGGGAAAAGGAAAGCAACATTTCCGGTGGAAAAAGTTCTACCGCTTCCCGAAAAGGGCCGCGGCTATGAGGTGAAAAAGCTACAAGAAAGCGCCGCCCGCAGACCCACGAGATCAGCTGGAACGTCTCTGAATTCCTCGGAGGAAAGAAACCCACGATAGGGAGAGAAAAGATGGGGGCGAGAGCGGCCACGAAAGGAAGGAGCGTTTTCCACAGCGGGGGGAAAAAACGGGATGAGCGTTTTGCCGTGGTGGGAGAAAAAAAACCCTACAGGAGAAGAGGAAAAAAAACACTAATCCCCATTGCCGGAGGGAAGAGGCTGCCGACACCACTCTACTTGGAGAAAACTCATTTGCTGGGGACGAAGGACAACAACAGAAAAAAAAAAAAAAAAAAGGCGCAATTCGGACTGCATGCGGAGAAGGAAGGGGGATTTCATTCACGAGGCGCACGCAAAGGGGACGTCGTCTATTCGCATGAAAACCTCGATCGCACTGCATGATGCGATCAATTCGGGTTCACAGAGAAAGGGGCCGACAAAAAAAAGAAACGCGAGAAAGGAAGTCGGCATCGACGGCTACCAATCAGGTCGGAAGCAAAAGCCTGACGCCGGAAAAAGAAAAGGAACAGAGAGAAAGGAAAAAGGAAAAAGCTCAAAATGACGACCGCGAGAAAAAGAGCTGCTCGCTATACGATCCTCCAAAAGGGGGGAGTGCGGGTTCTTGTCTCCGCAATATAGAGGGGAAAAAAACTCAGCACAAAACGAGGGACATGGCACTGCATCCGGAAGTCCTATGGTGCGCACGGTAGGGAGGATCCCGCGCCAAAACCGGGAGGAAATAGCGAAAAGGGAAAGAAGCCATGACAACGATGAACCCGATAGAAAAGCCGCCGGCACCAAAGTCGAGGACGGCCATCCTTTCGAAGGGAAGGGAAATGGGTTAAAGAGTACGAATGGGGCTTTTCGCGTGAAGAGGCCCACTCGCTATTCGAAGAGGAAAATCATGGAAAAAAAGGAAAAAAATGCCAGGAGCCTCGGCATCGAGAAAAATTCCACCGCCGACCGGGAAATGAGGCTAAGGAAAGGAAGATAGAGATTCTCGTCGGCAAGCCGCACATGAGAAAGGGCGGTGGAATGCACCGAACGGGCGGGAGGGGGGAAGGAGCGCCACGCGCACTGCAAGGGAAAAAAAGTTGGGACGACCATGGGGGAGAAAAGGAAGTAACGAAAAGCCGCTCGCCATTCGAAGAAATAACACCAGCTGCTCGAAAGAAGTCCTCGCCAAAAGGGGGGGGGGCCGGCGCGGCGGCGACGGATCGGGGATGCAATTATCAGGCAGCTTCTGCCCGAAGAAGGAACGTTTGGCGCCGGGCGAAATGACAGGGGAAAAGAAGAAAATGTCCGTTATACAGCCAAGGAGGCGGGCATGAGTTCGCCTGCAATCGAGCGTTGCGCGCACCGCACCCGCAGCCGGACAGAAAAAAGGGAGGTCGGAAGAAGGAAGGAATGTCGTCATTTTTTGGAAAAAGTGGCGCGCATGTGCTTTATAAGAAAAGGGGGACGACGGAGGCGTCAGGCTTTTGGACGAGAAGGCGCAAGATAGAAAAAAGAAAAGGAAGCCGGCATGTGGCGAACGGGGAGGATGGTGTCGGAAGAGGGGATGATGTGAACCTCGACGGGGAAGACCGGACTAGGGGAAAGAGAAAAATAGCCCCGCCGGCATTGAGGGTAGATCGTGAATGAATCAATCATCTCGAAGGGGCCGTGTGCATCCGCATGCAGGACGAAAAAAAAGTGGAGGGCGCAAAAAGGAAGTAGGTCGCTGGCAAAATTGAGTTTCGTACATTGAGCCGTAAGGAAGCCTTCGCCATTCAAAGGAAGGAATGGTGGTGGGAAGAAAAAAAAGACCCTTTGGGCGGCCCAAAATTGCTGAAAGCCGTGGCCAAGCTGGGGGAAGGGGTAAGGATCGGCAGCGAGCGGGAAGGAAAGGAAAAAAAACCAAAAAAAAGAAGTTTAGTAATCCGAGGGAAGTTTCTCGGAGGAAGCCTATGATGTAGACGATTCTCGGGGAAAGAAGGGGGAGCCGGTGCACGCGGATCACTAAAGAAAAATAAAATAAAAGAACGCTGCCGGACGTGAAAGCACGTTTGGTGGTTTCCGCGAAAGAAAACGATCTGGTCCGCTTTAAAAAGGAGCCGACTGGAAAAAAAAGTCTTGGACGCAGAAAATCCTTGGACTGGGCGCTGGTAAAGGGGACGACATTCCATAAGGGGGAAGAAGAAGGAAAAAAAGAAGGGGGGAAAGGGAAGTGGACATGCCCTTCCTGTGGACTGCGGGGAGAAAAGGCCTTGGACATGCCTTCCCGGGGACTAAGGAAAATCGGCAGCGTTTTCTTGCTGCCTTCAACGAAAAACTTGCGGCCTTCAAGAGGTTGTCGCGGATTTTCGCCCTGGGGAAAAAACGCTCCGCTATCGCGGTTCATCGAACCTCCGAAGGGGAAAGCTCTTCTGCGTCGTCGATCCGCCGGCGCCTCCAAAGGGAAAAAAAAGAAATTCCGGGCGCATGGATGGAAGAAAAAAAAACGGACATCAAAAATCGATTAGTCATCGAAAAAAGGTCTCCTCAAACAACAACAACAAAGATAGTCGATTACTAAGGGGGGGTCGGGAAAAAAAAAAAGGGAAAAGGCGCAGGCACACCGGCGGCGGGATGAGGGAAGGAAAAAGAGCGCGCCATCCGAACGGGGAGCGCCGTAAGAGGCGGCGGTTCGGACACCAAGGTGCGGAGGGCGCCAAGCAAAGGGAAGGGAAAGAGAACATAACGCTGCCGAGGGCCGTGAAGGCGCAAGGCGAAAGAACTCGCAGTCCTGTAAGGAATGAAAAATAGGGCGCAGTTCCAAGAAGGCCATGTCCACGGACAAAAAAGAAAACAAAGGGGGGAGAAGGACAAGCGCCAAGGACAGGGACAGCTCGCAGTTTCCCAAGGGAAAAACGCACGTCCGGCGAACGAAAGACCCAAAAGAAACGAATCGTTTCGAGGACAGGAGAGGATCGAGAAACCAGAACAGGGGCCGTTGGGGGAAAACAAGCGGTTCTACCCGCTTCCCGAGAAGAAGGAGTGGCGCGGCTATGAGGTGGAAATAGGACATCATCGTCCTCCGCAAGAACCCGATTCGGGGGAGGAGGAAGGAACTTCCCTCGGATACTAACGAAAAGCTTCGGGGCGGGGTCTGGTATGGGGGGTCTCGGAGGAGCGCCGCTCGCGAAAAGTCTGGGAAGAGGGAAAAGGGGAAAAGGATGAGGCGTTTTGCCGTGGGACTAAAGTCCTTTCCAAAAGGGGGTAATAACCCGCCCACCAAGAAAGGAGGGGGGGGGAGGCGAACCGGAAGAAAAAAGAAAAAAAGTGCTGGGGACGCGGAAACGGCCACGCCAACTCGCCGACGGAAAAGCGACTGCGCGCATTCGGAAAGGGAAAGGAAATTAAGAGTTCATTCACGAGGCGCACGAAAAAGACAAATGCCTGCGCTAGAGAAAGAAAAAAAGGCATGATTGAAGACGGTGAATTACGACGCCACGCGCAGGGAAAAGTTTCCAAAAACCGCGATGGCCGCGTTCGAGATGGACTGCATCGACGGCTACCGGAAGAAAAAAATGCGCCTCCGCTCCGTAAAGTTTTCTGAATCAAGCACAGGGCGAAGACTCAAGCTCAAAAAATTGACGACGAGAGTGGAAAAACCTCAAAAGGAAAGGAACGGGCCGGGCTGCGGGAAAAATGGAGTACAGCATCTATGCCTGCTACTTCATGGGAAGAAGGGGAAGACGTGTCGTCACGGACAGGGAGGTGCAGTGGGAAAAGATAGAGGTGCGCCGGAGCCCGGGAAAGAGGAAAAGGGCAGACGCTTGTTGATCATTGAGAAAACGATAGGGGAGGGTCGCCGCGCGCCGGAAAGCTCGGGGAAAAGGAGATTCGGCGATCCTCTGGGAGGGAGGGAAGCGGAAGAGGCTTTTCGTTCTGGACCACTCGCAAAAAAAAAAAAAAAAATATTACCAAAGACAAAATCCTCATAGCCATAAAAGGGAAATGGCAAGAAAGCTCGGCATCGCGGAGGAATTGCCACCTCCGAACCATGCCATTGTTGCGGCTTGAAAATCGATCAAAAAAGGAAAAGAGAGAGATTCTCGTCGGAGGGGGCTTCGGCGTCGGCGGGGGGGGAAAAAGGAAAGGACGAGAAAAAAAAAGGCGGCCCCCCCCCCCAAAGAAGCGATTTGGCTTATGAGGAAGGGGAGGGGTGTCCTAAGAGGGAATAGACGAATGTGGAACAAAAAAAGGAGCCTACTCATAATCAAAACTGGCCGCCATCGACAGGGGAGAAGGGCGCGCGGCGTACGGCATCTGGTCAGAGGGGGAATATCAGCAGAAAGGGGGAGGGGGCGTCGATGAACGTTTGGGGGGAACAATAGACGCGTGCCGACCATCGGCGAGGGGAAAAAAGGACGTGAAAGACAGCCTGCTGCGCCTCTGCATCGGGGGCAGGCAAGAGTTCGGAAGCTTATATTGCCGAGAGAAAAAGTCGATCTCGATCTCGTGTGAGTCTTCGGCAAGAGAAAAGGGGCGGATCATCTCGCTTGTCGTCAAGGGGGGGAAGGGGGGTAGTTGGTCGGGAAAGGGAAAGAAGATGGTGACGACGGAGGCGTCAGGAGAAGCAAATACCTTATATCGAGAGAAAACGAAGCCGGCAAGGGTTGCGACGAGAGAGAGGGAAGGAGAGGGGTGCTATGTGAACTCTACGTAGAAGGGGGAAATTCATGCGATCGAGGTAATTCGAATGGAAAAGGGAGCTTGCTTCGCGTGCCTGCCGAACCGCCGCGAGGAAGGGAAAGGGAAAGAGAGACAGTCGCTGTCGCAAAGTTTTGAGGCCGTAAGGTCGCTGGCTCCCGCGAAGGGGGGCGGACCATTGAGCCACGTAGATTGGGAGGAAAAAGGGCATTCAAATGAAAAGAAACAACCGGACCAAGGGAAGCCTTGAGGGAGAATCCAGTTTGCTGAAACGCTTGCAAATCGAAAGGAACCAAGGTTAACGATCGCAAGAGGGAGAAACCATCGGGGGGAAAAAAAGGGGGTCCGTTTAGTAATCCCGGGAATTAAAAAGGTCCAGCTTATCCCTCGATGATGGAAGAAAGGCGACGAGATGTAGCGACCGGTGCCGAAAAGGAAAAAAAAAAAACCAACCAAAAAAAAAGACCGCGCCACTCCGGATCGATAGAAAGGGAACCTAACGCTTGGCCGGAACGGTGGCGCAAGGGGGGGGGGTCCCTCTATCCTCTCCAAGGAAGGGGCGCAAAAAAAGAAGGATCTTCGTTGCCGGTCGTCGTCAAAAAGGGGCCTGTCCCTGTCCGGGGGGGGGGGGGCGCTGTCCTTCGACATTCCATCCGGGAAAAAAGGAAGGTGACTGTCGAGCTGGAAAAGAGAAGGAAAGAACTATCCTTGTACATACTTCCTTGACGGAAAAGGGGATGCACTTCGCGGCCTCGCAGCGTTCTGATGGGGAGAAAAAAGAGGGAACATTCCGACTGCAAGGAAAAAAAGGGCGTCTTGCGCGGATTTTTTAAGGGGCCGGATACGCGGTTCATCGAACCTCCGACTGCAGGGAAAAAGAGGTGGCGTCGTCGATCCGCCGCGCCGAAGCCGTGAAAAGACCTGGAGGGGCAAAGAAAAGAAAAGAGAGTTAGTCATCGAATCTCCTCCTCGAAAAAGAGAGCGATATGTGAGGAGGAGAATGGGGTTGGATTCGGTCGCCGCGGCGGCAGGAGAAAGGGGGAAAGGGAAAGAGGAGGCGCCTGGCGGATCGACGACGCACAGAGAGGAAGTTTCGATTAACCGCGATAGAGAGACGGAAGGGCGAAAATCCCGCGAAAAAGGATGGCGGGGGGTGACGTGCATCAAGAACGGCTGACGGGGGCATTCCCTTGAAGGCAAGGAAGTGGGGGGCAGTGAAAAGAAAAGACAAACGGAAAAGAGAAAAAGGCATTTCCCAATGACAAGGATGGATGTCGAAAATCCAAGTACATTTACAGAATCCAAGTACCGGTCGCGGGAGAAGTGACAGTCGGGGGGGAAAACCCGAAAGAGTGTGAAGGAATTGTTATCTTAGGACCACCAAGGGGAGCCACGTTCGGCCATACGGGGAACCCCGGAAGGCTATGATTTGATCCGCGTGGGGATCATCTTCGCCCGCAGAAAAGAGGGAGGGAAAGCTGGACGGCTCTAAAAAAGGCCGAAAAAGAAAACGCTCTTCGCGGGTCTTTTCATGAAAAAAGGCCAGCTCGCTGCCGATCCTGGAAGGAAGGGGTCCCAGCTTTGCAAACGGGGAAAAACACGGGAATCCAAACCCGAGGCTTCCCCTTGGTCCGGTTGTGAAGGGGAAAAAACAGTGCCGGAATTTGAATGAAAAGAGAAGCTCATGGTCCGACCCTCAATTGAAGCGGAAAAGGAAAAATCGCCGACGTCCGAAAACGTGCGAAAAAAGAGGCAATCGTATTGCCGCCATCCAATCGCGAAAAGGGAGAAAAGAGGCTCACGCGAAGCCATCGGCAGGATCATCATCAATAAAAAAAAAGAGACAGACGAGCAAAAAGGGGGGGAACGGGAGAAGGGACCGTTCGAGGGTCAAAAAAGACCCCATTCCTTCCCGAGAAGTTCGCCACCCTTCAGGGAAAACGGGCTCCAAGAAAAGAAGGATCGGCGCCAAGGAGGGCACCATAGATAAAGTTGGAGAGAGAGACAAATCCTCAAGCTCAAAAATGACGAAAGACAAAGAAAGCTCGCGCTGCTAAAAAAAAAAAGGGGAGATCGGAGATCGAACTGGAAAGGGGGCCATATGCATCTTTTACATCATCGATGCAGGGGAAAAGCGCGCAGCCGCTGTCTTCAAAGAAAGACTGCGAAAAAAAGGCTACGGTGTCTGAGGAAGGGGGGTTCATCGAAGTCGGCCCTAAATAGAGAGGGCAGACTCTGCTGATCAAGACGGATAAACCAAAAAAAAGGACGCATTCCTCGTCGAGGACGGGAAAAAGCCGTCTGGTGATTATTGAGGGGGGGGGGGAGAGTAGCGAATGGCGAAGGCGGGAAAGGGGGGGTAGTGAGGAAAAGGTTCGCCTCTCGGACAACAAAGGCGCGGCGAAATTGCATTGCGAGGAAAAGGAGCTCGGCATCTCGACCGGGGGGGGGAAGAGGGGACGGGGGGAAAAAAGGCATGTGCGCTTGCCGAGGAGGAGGAGGATTAAAGCGGAGAGAGATTTCTCTTCGGGCAAAGAAAAGTCGCGGTGGAATGCACCGCGAAAGGGGTGGGGGGGGGGGGGGGAATCAACTGTTAGGGTAAAAAGGAGGGGAAAACGATGTCTATGAGGATTTTGTTCGGTGTCGTGTGGGGAATGGCAATAGCGAATGGAGCGCAGCCATTCCTACTCGCCATTCTCCCTAAAGCGCTCGTGAGAACAAGGGGATCTGCGTCACGGTGAGGGGGCATCGTTTTTCATGGCTCATGAGAAAAAAGGGTCGTGCCGGACTTCGGATGAACGTTTGGGGCGAAGAAGAAAGAAGGATAGGGGTGAAAGAAAAAAAGGGGACATGTCCCCGTGAACACAGCCAAGGGGCGGTCATGAAGTTCGCCGGCATCGAGGCCCGCACCCTCAGCCCTCCCGTTCGATCTAAAAGGATCGCTCCGAGCAGCGGAGGAAATTTTTTAGCTTGAGATTTGTGAGGAAAGGGATCTGAACTTTCTCTCAGGGGGGGGAACTTGTCCTTGTCGCGAAAGGAAAAGAAAGGCAGCCGTTAGCCAGGGGAAAAGGGGTGGCGAACGCGCCATCCAAGGGGTCCCGGCGTGGATATGGAGGAAAAAAAATACCGGGGGGAGGACAGTGCGATCGAGGTAATGGCTATAGAAAAAAGCTTGCTCTTCGCGGGGGGAGAAGAAAAATCATCTCGCCTTCGCTGAGGAAGGGAAAAGAAAGTCGAAAAAAAAGAAAAGGGGAAAGGCGGCGAGTTTTGGCGTAAGAGGTCCCCAGCAAATTGAGGTGAAGGGTCGGAGACGCCTTGGCCCTTCAAATTAAAGTGGGGGTGGGAAAACACGGAAGCTTTAGGGCGGAAAAAGTTGCTTAAAAGCCGTGGCAAAGCTGGAGGGGGAAGATCGGCAGCGAGCTGGCCTCTCCCTCAAAAAAAGGAAAAAAGACCTCCGAGGACGGGGAAAAGGCCTTCAGAGCCTCCAGTTACAAGAGGGATCATTGGTCTGCGGGCGGACGCGATAAAAAAAAAAGACGCGCACTCCGGATAGATCTCCAAGCTCCGCAAAGACCCTACAGAAAAGGGATTCACGTTTGGTGGGGGTGTTTTTGGGGGGGGGGGGGGGGGGTTGTTTGGGGGGGGGGGGGGGTGGGGGGGGGGGGGGGGTGTGGGTGGGGGGGGGGGTTTTTTTGGGGGGTTTTTTTTTTGGGGGGTTTTTTTGTGTGGGGGGGGGGGGGGGGGGGGGGGGTTTTTGGGGGGGGGGGGGGGTTTTTTTTCCTCGAAAACCGAAACGATCTGGTCCGGAGGAAAAAAAGCGCCTCGTAGGCTGCGTGGGGAAGGGGAAGGGGAAGGAAACGCGAAAGGTCCCTTGGAAGGGGGAAGAATGCCTTGGACTGGTCGCTGTCCTGAGAAAAAGCCTTCCCTGGACTGCGCGCTGTCCTAGGGACAGCCTTCCTGGACTGGCACTAGCCGAAAAAGGGAAGGGGAAACTTCCAATGGAGAATAAAAGGGGCTGCCTTCACGGCCCTCGGCAGCGGGAGGAGAAGTGCCGGAGCGCTCCTTGCTGTCTTGCGGCGGGGGGGGACAGAACCGCGCTATCGCGGTTCATCGAACATCCCAGAGAAAGAGGCGCAGGCTGAAAAAGAGGAAGGAAAAAAAAAAAAAAAGGGGGCCTTGCCGCTTGGCAAAGCCGTTCCGGAGGGAGTCATCGAATCTCCTCCTCAACATAGCTCGAAAAGGGGAAAAAAGGAACATAGAGAGAAGGGAAAAGGGGACTTTTGATTCGGGGAAAAGATTTTGCCCATAAGGAAAGCGGAGGCGCCGGCGGATCGCCAAGAGGGAAAGCGGAGGTTCGATGACCGCGATGAGAGGGGAAAAAAAGCGAATTGAAGCGAACACCTCGCAAGACAGCAAGTCGCGGAAGGAAAACGAAGGCAGCAAAGACGCTGCCCTAAGAAAAAGCAGAAAAGGAAGGACAGCAAGAACGCGCAAGTCCAGGGGGACAAGGATAGGCGCAGTCCCAAGAAGGGCCATGGCCGAAAAAGAGATCCAGGGAAGGCATGTTCCAAGGACGGGGGGCAGAAAAAAAGGACAGCGCGCCGAAAAAAAAGAAAAGACCGGCAACGCCGCTACGTGAAAGAAACGCCGAGAAGCGGACCCGATCGTTGAGAAGAAAAGAAGAGGATGGGGAAAAAAAAAAAGGGCCACCGTTCCGGCCAGCGTTCGGGGAGAAGATCTATCCGTCGTGGCAGGGGGAGGCCGCGTGCACTGAAAAAAAAAAAACTCATCAAGAAGGAATCGCGGGATAGGAAACGATAACTTCCCTCAACCGCGATCTTCTTAGGGGGAGGTCAAATGAAAAGGGAAAAAAGAACTGCCGATCCTTAACCTGGGGGGGCCACGGCTTTTTTCGCAACTGGGGAAAAGGGTTTGGGCCGCCCTAAAGGGAAGAAAAGGCGTCTTGAAGGGAAAAACCCACAGCCACATTGCAAGGGAAAAGGCGTCTGCCGACACAATCTACGAGAAAAAATCAATTTGCTGGGGACGAGAGAAAAAACCGAGAGAAAGACTACTTCCGAAAAACTTTTCGAAAGGGATGTCGTCAATTCGTACTGCATGAAAAAAAAGGGAGCGAAGGCTAAGTGATTGAGGGCGAAAAAGGAAAAAACAGCCAGGAAAGAGGATCGAATCGCACTGGAGAAATTTCCGACAAAAAAAGCACAATATCCCCCGCGAGGGAAGGAACGAACAAAATCCCGCGATGGCCGGAGCCCTTGCCGGCGGGAAATACCGGACAGAAAGGAGAAGGTGGAAAGAAAAAAACTCCTCTCTTCCACCAAGAGGAAAGGAAAGCTGCCACAACTCCTCAAGCGAAAAGGAAGGGAGGGAGCCGCGAGCTCCAGGGCTATAAAAAGAAAGGGAACGGGCCGGGGCTGCGGGGAAAATCAAGTCGTACAGCATCGATGCGAAGAAAAGCAGGGCCGCGGCGCAGCCGAGCGGATGCAGCCACAGCCGATGGTCGCCAAAGGCAGCCGCGGCCAAACCGTCTAAGAGTACAGGCACGAAAGTGGCGGACCTGAGATCATAAAAAAAAGAAGCCGTCACCGTACGCAAGGAAAGAAGGTCGATTCGGGAGCAAAGGGAAAAAAAACGGGGGTGGGGTGAAAATGTCTGGCGGCTTTTCGTGAAGGGAAAGTCACCACTTCGCTTATTCGCCTTCTTAGGGGGACAAACTCATAAAGAACCAGAGAGAAAAAAAAAAGCGCCTTCAAAGGCGCTCCGGGCCAAGGGAGAAGGGGATTCCTCGCCGCCGCCGACTCCATGCGGAAA
>Ga0179593_1352402_pt1 | contig 11015 bp, 6 predicted proteins | sample CZODoug2_1_08_16_FD_185931 | JGI IMG/M metagenome (GOLD analysis project Ga0179593, IMG submission 185931) | Vadose zone soil fungal communities from Angelo Coast Range Reserve, California, USA - CZODoug2_1_08_16fungal (PacBio error correction) | ecosystem: Environmental > Terrestrial > Soil >...
CCCACAACAACAACTGCAGTCGGGGGAGGTGCGGGAGTGGCAGGGGAGGGTGAAACTTCAAAAAAGAACGAGGTCAAGCGCGTTCTTTTTTGAGCTTAATGGAGAGGGGCGTCTGAACCTCACCACAAAAAGAAGGGCGAGGGGACACGGGGTCTCCACGAGGGGGAAAAAGGGGGGGAGAAACGTGGTGAACCTCAGGGAGTCAAAGAGCGCAAGGAAATTATTATGAAGATAGGGAGAAGAAAGGACACTTGGGAGCGGTCGGCCTCGGGAGGACTGGGCCTGAACAATTCGCTCCGTTTCAAAAGGACGTGTGTTAACTCTCTTTGATCAAGGGAGATGGGGGTATCATGAAGTCCATGAGGGAAAGAAAATTCCTACCGAAAGGAGAAGAAATCACCATATCGAGTACAAACCGGAAGGGGGAGATTTGACCTTCGTGAATGGAACTTGATAAGAGCTATCGCTCTGACGATCGCGTTCAGAAGGGTTGGAGACTTGAAAAGTCGTCGTGTGTCAGATCTTACGGCAGTGGTCGCGATGAGGAGTTGCAAGGGGGGGGGGAAGGCCTGAACGAGTACTTCGAGTAACTGGTGATCTTTTGAAAAGGAGCGGGTAAGAAGAATGTGATCTAGTGGGGGGGACATCAGGTGAGGTTTTACTGCTTCGGGGAGAGAGAAGAGTGCGCTTAAGTCGTGAATTGATGGAAAGGGAATGCAGGGAGGTCGTCTGGGTACCAAAAAAGGTTACATGGAGCAGAGAGAATCAACGTCAGTGAACAACGCTTTTCTTTATGAAAATAGACAGCCAATCAACAGAGGGAGGGGGGGGGGGACGGAAAGATTGAAAGAGCAAAAAAGAAGTCTTTGAGATCCATTTCAACGATAGTATCTCAAACGAAGAAGGGGGTGAGCGTACTGACAGAAGGGGTTCAGTGAAGGCAGAACGTTGAAACAGCTGAGGAAGGGAAGGGAAGGTCGAGGAGTCCACCCATACAGTCACCGGGGGAAGTATTATGTTTTAGTTGATTATCATTATTTACGCAGGCAGTTCGACATCGTCGACGGAGCTGCTTCGTAAGAAGGGCAAGTAGACGGAGAGGGAATGGGGATTCTCAGGCTTTTGGGAAGGAGGAGGAGGGGCACGTGAGTGCTGCAATGCTTTTCTGCGACAGCGAAGAAGACAAAGAACTTAATTAAAAGGCGGTCCTCGACTGTGGGGTAAGTAGATCAGTAGCGCAGCAAATTGTATTGATTCATGAAAAGGGAGGGGGGGGTACTGACCTTCGAGTTTTGCATTGAATAAGCTGGTGGGCTTCGCAAGTCACGATCGCAAACGGGGAAGGGGGTTCTGAGAGGGGGGTCGGGACATGGCACGTTTGTCTTAAAAAATAAAAGCTTGGAGATTCTCTTGGAGAAGGTACCGAGAACTGGGGAGGGCAGGAAATCTGAGCTTTTCTTCAGAGAGGCGAAAAAGAATGGAAATGATGGGGGGGTGGTTGCAGGGAAGAGTATGCGGGGAGGAAAAGGGCTCGACGAAACTACACAGAAGGCGGGCCTTTGGTGCGGCGATGATTTCAAAAATGACGTGACAGGGGGGGGGAAAAGGAGAACAAGTCGGGCACGGACTGAACAGAAGGGAGAACGGCCTGAGTCGACCGTTGAAGGTGGAGAATCGCAGGACAGAAGAGACAGAGGGAGAGCAAAGCCGGACTCGAAAGTCGAAGGAAAAAGAAAGCTACATCCCCTTTCTCTTCATATAAAGTCGGAAAGCGGCAGCATAAGATAAGAGCCTTCTTGTGTCGGAGGACCAAAGTCGCGGACTCAATGAACTGAACAGAAGTTTGTGCCTCGGGAAAAAGGACGGAAAATTCGGGAGGAAAAAAGCCTCCCGGTTTTGAAAAGGGAACACGAGGGAACGATCACTCCTTTTTACCGGGTCACTATACGGGAAGAAAAAGGGGAAACACCTGTTTCGAGACCTTTTGCCCGCACAGTGTCACAGAATAATAACTCTCAACAAAAAAACGGGAGGGAAAGGAATCTGTATAGGGGGAAAAATGTGCGCAAACTCTGAACGAAACACTCGCTAAAAAAGAGCGGCTCCGGTAAGTGGCTTAGGCGCCGCTGCTCGTCAACCGGCTGGGGTTTACGCAAGAACAAAAACAAGGGCAAAGGCGGGGTAACCGATGAAGGGAGGCGAAGGTGGTCTAAAGCGGAGTGGGGGAAAAGGTCATCTTCAATGAGACGAAAGTTCTATAAAGAAGGGGAAGCTGAGCGAAAAACCGCCACTCTGCGAAACGGATTTTCCCGGAGGGGGGAAGACACGAAGTGGAGAGGAAGGGAGTTCAATCATGAGTCTGCGGGAGAAGGGCGCTTGAGCGCAAAGCAAAAGAATCAACAACACCCAGCAAGGGAAAAGGGACCGACACGCCGCGGTAGCATGGTCCCAGAAATTGCAATAAGGCGGTTGAAAAGAGGGGCGAGGGGACCACGTCACCGTGGAAATCTTCAATAGCCGCACCAAGAACGCAAAGCAAGGGGGGTAGAAAGCGGAAGCTAGCAGAAAATTAAAGAGAAAGGATGAAAGCATCGGAGAAAAGTAGAAATGAAAAAATCAAAAATCGACGCTGTGAAGCTCACGCAACCCGGCGAGAAAAATGGAAAGCACAGCGTAAGCGGAAATAAAGGGCCGTAGAGACGGATACTCAAGCTCTCTCATGAAAAAAGGAAAAACAAATTCAGAGCGAGACGAATGACCGACGTCTAATACCGTCGAGATAGGAGGGGGAAAAGGGGGAAGTAGAAAAAAAGAGGGAAGGCCTTGTTCGAAATCGAATGTCATGAGGGTAGAAGGGAGCAATCACTTTTGCGCGAAATGATCCTCAACGACGACGTCCGCAAGAGGAAAGAACCGTTCGTCCGATCCGGTCTAAGCCGTGTTGAACACACGCAAGAATATTAAACGCGCGAGACAATACGAGAATGAAGACCCATCAGGGGGCGAAGGGATAATAATGTCTATACTATGTGGCAAAACAGCAGCAGGAAGTCATAGAAAACTAAAAATTGAACCACCCCACCGTCTGAAACAAGGGGTCAAACGGGGCTAGCCCAGCAATCTCAAAGAGAGAGGGCTGAAGGGTCTAACAAATGGGACGCCAAAAATTCCCGTAAAGAATCATATCGGGGGGAGAGAACTGATCCGAAAGGGATAGGAAAAAAATTGGTGAGTAGGGTAGCAGGGAATTCTTCCTTACGAGTTGGCGGAGGGGAGATGGGAAAGTAAATCATGACGCGGGGCGAGACAGGACAATTAGACAGAGACAAAGAATCCTCTCGGACGACAGTCGTGAAAGGCAAACGGTCAAACGGCATTCGATTTGAAAGATCGAGCCTCCGACACAGCAGGCGAACGCGCCGGCTCAAAGCAAAGGCCGTAGACCAAATACCTCAACGAGAGGGGTCAAAGAGAACTCACCAAAAATGGATAAAGCTCTCATATCAAAACACGAGAAAGGGCCAATCAGGACAAAGAGAGGAGACGGGAAGGCGGCAAGAAAAAAAGGGGTCTCGATTGCGACAAAGGACTACAGTCAATCAATTTAAACCCGCGACAGAAGTAAGCTCAAACCACGAGAGATAGAAAGAAAAAGGGAACATGAGAGGGAGGCATGAAGAAGGAAAAAAATGCATGCAGCGTAAGGTATGTTCTTATGAAAGCGTATTAAATGATCAAACCGGGACGTACTGAAAACAAATCCGAGATCGCTCAAGCAGAGGGGTGAAAGGGGAGAAAAAAGGGTGGGGGAAAAAAGAAGGGACAAGTGGAGTGAAGATCGCGACCGCGCTGTAGCGTTAGGGCAAGCTGGATAAGAACCCCTCCTGCTGGGACGAGAGAAAACCTTCGGGGAGGCGGGGGGGGAGAAGAGAGGACCCATGAAATGACAACGTATAAAAAAAGGGGAAGTTCCGGCTTCTGTGGGCGGACAGCAATTACAGGAGAGCATTAAAAAAAAGAAAGGGGAGTACAAGACTGTCTTTTTTGGGGGACAGCAGTGTTTAGCCCTTAAACTGGAAAAACATGGGGTGGGGTTGATGCTGGGGTTGGTCTTATGAGGGGGGGGTGGAAAGGTGCACCGCTCATCACAAACAACAAGATTAGGGAGGAGAGATGACCATGATCATAACCCGACCAACCCATCAATGAAAAAAAAAAGTCATCGCTCTTTGGGTCGAAGAGGTTATAAGGAAGAGAAAAAGAAAAAAAGGGTTCAAGCGTGCTTGGAGGCAGTCTTCCGCCACCCCAGCAAGGGAAACTCCAAAGATCACCGCGCACAGGTTAAAGGCACCGCCCTTCACGGGGAGAAAAAAAAAAGAAAGGAGGGGACCGGCTGAGAACGTTTGCAGGCGAGCGCGGGGAGGACTTCACAACACCAGTCAACCACTTCCTAACTTCTTTGAAATAGTCGGCAGTCACGACGATCGTGAGAGATATCAGGATTTGGAGAGGACCGGACAGGGTAAACTAGACCGGACTCTACGTCGCTGAAAAAAAGGACTTGTGACTGGAAGTCTTCAGAGGCCTGAATAGGACGGAAAATAAGTTAGACAGACCGCCAAAAAAATCAAGGTAAATTGCCAGGACGTCGGTGAGATCTTACCGACCAGGGGAAAGGGAGGAGGTCAGGGCCGAAGGGACAAGGGAACGGGACTTCGGCTTGGAACCCGAGGGCAGGGCAGAGTCTTATTTCGAAGAACAGCGAAGGTCGGGAGGAGGGGGAAGCGCGGGGAGGCGGGGAGACGGCGAACGGGGAGAGTGGGAGCAAAGAGCCGGAGAAGGTTTGAGGGTAGAGGCGGAGTCGTGAGTCCTCTGAATGCCTATAAGGTACCACTTTGAAACTACTAGATGATGCTGGTCGCATAATGATGTCATTTGGATAAAAAAAACACGCTGGGGGGGGGGATGAACCCCCGCAACCGATTTCGGATGAAAAGAACGAAGGCGTCCATGAGAAGAGAATCCAGAAAACCATGCAGGGAAGAGGAGGTGGACTAGAAGTCAGACAACGATACGGAATCTGGGGGATTGGTAGGAAGCCTGTCTTTATCTGGAACGGGTAAAAAGAGCGAACGTAAAAGATTTAAAAAACACACACCAGGCCGGTTGCAAAAGGGAGGAATGGGGAAGTTGTATGGGTGAATTGCGCTTCGGGGGCGGACAGCAAAACTGATCAGAGTCAAAGGACGAGGACTTGTCGTCTCGCAGCGGTGAATAGAGCAGAAGGAAGTGCTGCTGCAACATGCTGTGCTTCGGAAAGTCGGACGAACGGTCGTAATTTGCGGCCGTAAGGAGGTTGGGGGAGGAAGGATCATTGAGGGCGCCGAAGAGGTTGGGGGACTAGCTTCGAGTTTGTGGCACCGGAACGGAAAGGAAGGTCGGATTTTTCTCATCAGTCACGATCCAGCGGGGAGGGGGGTGGCCTAGGATGTTCATTGTAGGAGGAGCGACTTTGGCTTTCGTGCAGAGAGGGTTGAGAGTAAGATTCGCGATCTCGACGAGGCCCTTGAGGGAAGAGCAAGCGAGAGGATTGGGAAACCAGTCTTCGCGTAGATCAACGAGCTCTTGGCGGTTATTGTTAAGAATGTGGGTTGTTGGGGGGGAGGGCACCGATGACAGCGGCGTTCGAGGAACTTCCTCAGGGGAATGCAAGCGCCGCTTAAAAGGAGACGTCGGTTTCCGGCGATAGGTAAAAAGTGTCCGTTGACTGTGGGTAAGCGATCCCAAGTCTCACGACGGGAAGGGATCATGCAACAAGGAATTCATGGTCGCCGGGGGAAGGGTCGGGGACGGAGAAAACGAGTCGCCTTCGAAGAAGAAAGGGTGCCTAGTAGCTGACAGAAGGAAAGAAGGTAAAACCGACAAGGCAGTGGGGGGGGGCGTTTATAAAACGGAACACGGAAAAAAGCCTGTGCGAAAGTGTTCGATCAGAGAAAAACCAGGAAGCGGGGGGCGATGTGTCCCAAGATGCCGCCCGGAGAGTATCATATCTCACGGAATTTGGGGCTCTAGAAAAAAAGAGAAAAGCTCACTCAACGAAACAGCCTTGTCCGGGGGTTTTTACTAGGGGAACGGTGAAAAAAAGGTGCCCACACGCAACACAGGAAGGAGGGTACATCAAGGGGTTAAGCAAAGTGGGTCCGGGGGGTTGTCAAGGAGGGCACAGTTTTTGCCGCCCAGGAGATACAGCGAGAACTTAAAAACCACAAACACGGCGGAGGAAGCCAGCTGCTCTGCAACTGAAAAACGCTGACATCGAAAACGAAACAAAACAGGAAAGAAAAGCAGTTCTTAGTGACCACCCCAGCGGGTAATCGTCCACCGATGGGCAAAAGAACAAAAGACACTGAAGGGTGTTCCCTTGAACCAGCAGGAAACGAGAAAGGACGTAGAAACGTTTGTTGTTCGGGGAAACGGCAAATTTCTAGAGCACGAAGGCGCTTCAACACAAGAAGGCACGCTTTTCGGCTCATGAGGAAAGACCGCTCCGGCCCACTTTGCGGAAGGGGGGGAGATGAAACCCAAAGGTCTTTGCGAAAAGGTTTCTCCAGACAAGGAACTAAGTAGAATGGCGCTTAAAGAGTAAACACATCAAGGAAAGCGTCCGGCTCCCGAACATCTGTTAAAGTACGAAAGAGGAAAGAATGGTGGGAGAGGGGGAAAGACCCGTTACGTCGTGAAACCCGAGGCAGGGGAAAACGTCCCACCAAAAAAGGGAAAGAGGCATCAGGACAAAAAAAACACCATGTGGTCCATAGGGTCTCAGTAGAGAAGAAGTCCGAAGAGAGGTCCACAAAGGGAATCGTCGGTCCAAAAAGAACAGGAAAAAACACAATATCGGAAGTCCGTGGGAGCGTTAAAAAAAAAGAGTCTAGTGGAAACCGTTCATAATGGCAAAGCGGAAATCAGGCCTCAGTCGAGAAGCATGAGGCTACGATCTCTAAAGATGCACGGGCAGAGAGACCTACTAAAAGCGAAGACTAACCGAAAGGAGGCAGGCGGTGAACTGTAAGAAAAAAGGATAAGTAGGGATCAAACCTCGAGAACGAGTACTTGACTTTTGGAAAAGGACCAAGATCAAAGGGACAAATACGAAATAGGGGAGGGACACATAATGATGAACACTGACCGGGTTGTTCCATAAAAAAATGATGCGGTGAAAAAACAGCAAAGGGGAACACAACGACTAGGGCAGCGCGCCTGAGCAAAAGGCGCGACGCAATATCAGGCTGGGAAAAACAGTCGGAATGTAGGAACGAATCAGAATCGTCAAACAGGGTCCAAGAACAGCACAGGCGTCAAAAGTCAATGCGGACAACAAGACTTCACAAAAAAGAAGCCGGGATGAAAACCGGCCGCATGTGGGGGGGGACATTCAGCCGGGAAAGAAAAAGGAGACGCTGCGGAAACGTTCAGAAAAGACTATGAAGAATACGACTATGAGAAAGGAAAAAAAAGAAACTAGCGGAAGACCTACCTCAAAGAAAATGGAGAAGGGAAAGGTTTTTCCCAGTTGAAAACCCCCTGCGAAAAGGGACCCATTGAGTAAACGGCGGTTTCCGGGGGAAAACTCTTTTGACGGGGGCGATGGGGAACATGAAGTCAGCCGCGTGGCGATCGACAACGGGACAGTAGAAGGAGGAACGAGAAGAAACCAAGAACATGTGAAAGTCAATCTCAGTGGTAACCGACGGTCAATCAACCTGCCATTCAAGAAAAAGGGGACATCAAATTCCAAAACAAGCATACTAAAAACATCAAATGCGCACGCAGGACTGGAACCGCAAGCCCAACGACACGAGGCGGACCTAAAGAAAAAGAGAAGTTCCCTAACCGAACATCAACGGTCTAGGGGGACTTAGGGAGACGAAAATCCATCCCATTGGGCCCCCAGGGTCACCAAGGAACAAAAATCAGCGAATGAAAATCGGGGTTCAAAGCGAAACAAGGAATACAGACAAGCTTAGAAACTGGCATTGATCGAAAGAAAAGGAAGCAAGAGAACAGGGGGGACTTCACGCTTACGTGGGACGGACTGAAAGAAATCCGCAGATCGAGGGAAGGCCAAGAAAAAACAGGAGTGAGAAAAAAGTCTACAAAGGATTGTGATAGTCGGGAAGGGGAGTAAATTTCGTAGGAATGGAGAAGAATAGACTGACCCTGGAGCAAAATCGAAAAAAAAAAACCGAGATTCAAGAAGCGTGGGGAAACATCCATCCACCAACGAGTGGGAAAGAAGCGGACGAAGTGGGGAAAAAAGGACGCGAGGAGTGGACAACACTGGCAAGGGTGGGACGTGTCAACCAACCCACCCCACAAAAACCAACGGTCCCCCAGGGACACCTCTCAACCTCACCAGGAGGGGGGAGGGAGAACAAAGAAGACCGGTGGAACAGATAGCGGGGAAAAAGGGCTGCGGTGGAAAAGCGGTGGTCACACGGGTGGGGGCGGCAGACCCAAGTACTCGAGACAAATTAAGACAGACCGGAGGGAGTGAAAATAGTTATTGGAGACTTAGCACAGGATGAAAAGCATGACCCGAACAATGACAACGCCCCGAAACTTCATTGTTGGGGTGACTTTTTCTGGGGGCTGATAGTGATGTAAACGTTAACGTTAGGGAGAGCTCACAAAAAACAACAACGAAAGATAAAAGAAAGAAATGTGAAACCGCACTAAACATCTACCCGAAACAAAACCACAAAAAAAAGGGTCATTCAGGGCACGTTGCCTGGTGGGAAAACGTGTTGGGTTAAAAAAAAGGGCAGGGGGAATCTAAAAAAGACGCGGGACACCTCGACGGGTCTGGGGGGCCTGGAGGGTGGTCAACGTCGAAGACTTGGTCAGGGAAACAAAAAAACCCGGGAAGGGGCCACGGTAACCGCGTGTTCACCGGCAAGGGAAGGCCGTAGAGGAAACATAACTCCGGGAGAACAGCGCGAAGGAGGAAGCCCCTTGAAAGAACGCAAGTTGGAAAGAGTTCGAGAGAGGAAGGTAATGAAAATTTTACCAAGGGGGAGGAGAGGAACTCTTTTCAAAGACCGGTGGAGTTTTCCGCGAGGACGGAGCGATCTCCGGTAAGAGGGTGAAGCGACCCTGAACAGGGGTCGGGGAGAATTAATACGAAGCGCGACGACTGAAAAAACCGGACTGGGTAGACTTTTCCTCATTCCTTCCGGAATGAATTGAAGGTTGATCATAGAGGATCGGCGAGTGGAGGGGTCAAGGGACGGAGCGGAAGCAGGGGTGGATCAGGGGAAAGCATTGAGTTTGATTCGGGAAAAAAACAGGCCATTGTTGGGGGAGCGATTCCTTTCACCCAGGTGGGGAAAGAGAACCCGAATGAACTTGAAGATCCTTGGAACACAAAGGGTTCGTGCTGAGGAGCGGATTCCAAAGCGGGGGGGAGACGGGACATCTCGTTGTTAAAAAAGGATGTGGGAAAGGGAAAGGAATAAGCGAGGAAAGAACAGGGGACCCCGGGCCCCCAAACCCAAAAAAAAAAATGATGTGTTATACTGCTGCGATCGTGGAACAATGACTGAATGCATTTTTCCGCGTGGACCACGACTGGCAAAGTGAGGCCGAGAATGATTCTTCGTCCGAGATCGAGGCGCCCGACGCGTGGTCCTTGACAAGTATGAGAAAGAGCATAAGGGGCCAAAAAAAACGATTTCGTAAAGCTTCTTAACAGGCCAGCGAAGGTATCACAGCAAGAGGGGTAAAGGCCATGGACTCGAAGAGCTCACGCGCTCGGATCGGGGTACGGGAGTTGCGTAGAGGAAGCAGTCTGGTATCCGACGTTCAGCCCAGGGGGGAGGGACGGGGGGTGGGAAAGTTCGACGAAACAACCACACATCGGCAAAAAAATAGGGTGGGAAGGTGGTTCACTTAAAGAATGCTTACCATCGTAGCGAAACGATCTGCAGACTGCTCCAGTTCCGAAAAGAAAACAAGAGGACGTGCCTCGAAGCGGGGTGAAAGAAAGACGCGCGTGCACTGAGCTGGTTCAAAAGAAGGATTCGGAAAGGGGGGGGCGACAGAGATCAGCAAAAAATGTCTTCCTTCAAAAATACTCTTTTGGAAGAGTCTGACGGGGGAAGCATTCTTGTATCTATCGAAGCGGGGGTGGGGGACTTCACCTGGAGGGGTGCAAAATGCACCGGGAAAGAAACATTGGGGTCTTCTCATCAATCACGGAGAGAAGCGACGTTAGTGGGGGGGGGGAAAGTATTAGTGCTTGTCCGGTAGTAAGCAGAGGTCTGTTTGAGAAGAAGGGTTGAAGAGGATTCGCTTGAGGACTCCGTGCCCTTTAGGTCCTAAATCTCGCTTTGGGAAGGAGGGGAAGGGATGGTCCCGCGATAGCACGAGCGAGGAGGGAGGTGGTGCGAAGACTGGGGGTGGATTGACGATTAGCGGAATGTCCTGGGAGCGGAAATCTCGAAAGGCCGCCTTCACAGAGCTTTCACTTTGGTGTACGATCCATGTCGGTTGACGGTTGGGGGGAAAATCTGATCAAAGCGGTTTAAAGAAAGAGGGGGACTGCGGGGTTACGTAACAGGAAGACGGTGGGAAAAGAGGAGAGCGCGGATTCAGAAGAGCGCAATGGAAAGCGCAGGCATTCATCCTCTTCTTTGGAAAGCGGAAGAACGGTGAAGAAAGGGTAGTGTCGACACAGGAAAACCTTCCGGAAGCGGGCTCACAAAGTGGTAGATCAACGAGCCGAAGCAGGTCCCTTTTGTCTTAAACGCCTTAGCGGGGAGATGAAGCGTCCAGGTGAAAACAGCGTAGAACGAACTCGAAATGTCCGACATGGCCGTTTTTTGGGTCTTGGGCGGACAAGGCGTGACGAGCACGCTTGGCTCCTAAGAAAACTCACGAAGGGGGGCCGTAAAAGGGGGAAAAAGGCAGATTTTGAACAAGGGGGAGAGGGACGTTTGAAGGAAAGTCAAAGT
>Ga0179593_1484684_pt1 | contig 11015 bp, 8 predicted proteins | sample CZODoug2_1_08_16_FD_185931 | JGI IMG/M metagenome (GOLD analysis project Ga0179593, IMG submission 185931) | Vadose zone soil fungal communities from Angelo Coast Range Reserve, California, USA - CZODoug2_1_08_16fungal (PacBio error correction) | ecosystem: Environmental > Terrestrial > Soil >...
GGTCAGCACAGGCAGGAAACGACCTCCATTAAAGGGGGACCAAAATCTGGCCCAGACGACCACCCGCCAACTGTCCCTGTTGGCACACTTTAACGCGTGACACCGGGACAGTCAAAAATCGAGAGCCAAGGCGAGCGGAAAAAAAGAATTCGACAAGTCTGGCCAGAAATTTGCCGGGAACACCAATCAAACACTTTCCCAGTTTAGCTCTGAGAAAAACCGGTCCAGGAATCGGAAGCGTTGGTCAGAAACCACCACAAGAAAAAAGGGGACCCAGGGGGGGAAAAATGCGTCTATGCAAAGGGAAAAATTCAGAGGTGAAGAAAAATACCAGGAGGTCGGGGAAAAGGGGGAAATTTACACTAAAGCCGATTGGGGGTTGGGCTGGGGGAGCGGAAGAAGTGGAAAAGGGTCTCTCGTTGGCCCGAGCCAAATGGGGGCCGAAGGGTTGCCTGAAGTTTGTGAAAATTTACTGGGAAAAGGGAGAGTTGTTGGGAGTCGCAAAAAAAACCTGACTTCTGCGGCATATGGTCTATCGTGGGGTGGGAAACACTACGCCCGATCAACCGAAAGAAAAACGGTGGTCGCTGAGAGGGGTGGGACAAATTGGAGGGACTCTTTCCCGAAAGGAGAGCATTGAAAAACAGCGCCAAAAACCGGGGGGGGTCCGAGAATAAAATGTGGCGGGGGGAGGGGGAAAATCGACAAAATCCGGCACTAAGGACCAAAAACAGCTTCAAGTGAAGATCGTTTGGACTGCGGGGGAAACGGTGGCACTGGCTCAAATATCGTGAAAAAAACTGGAGAGCGAGTGCGGCAAGACTACAGGAGAATCGCCAGAGGGGATACGGGTTGTCGTGTTTTCCCCGTGGATATGTAAATTTCAATGAACACCATTCCACGGGAGGGTAAAAGGGGGCTGACTGGAAAAACAAAAAAAAAAAGTAGGTGAGGAAAAATTGGATCGAAATTGAAAAGAAAAAAAGACCATACCGTGGCGGAAGGGATCGCCGTCCGGGTGGAAAAGTACTCGGCAGGCAAAAAAAAAAAGGAGTCCTGCTCGTTTGGAAAAGAATAATAATAAAGTTGATCGGGGGGGGTTTAGCCAACGGGGGCAAAGGTTGGAATGCCCGAGGGAATCGTTAAAAAAAGACCGGGAAAAATGAGCCTGTAAAAAATGCCATCATTCTAAACGGGGTACATACACGGAGGGATTAAACTTAAAACAAGGGGGGGCGGAGCTCAGAAAACACACCAACGTGCCTCTGCCGGTCCGGGAAATGTACCAGCGCAAAGATTTCAAAAAAGGAGGCCGCAGTTCCAGGGGGAAAAAAAGGAAATCCCAGGAAAAGGGAGTCAGGAGAAAAATCCGTTTTGACGCATCTAGGGGGGTAGAAAAAAAAAGATCTATAATCCAGGGGGGTGGAGGACGAACACTTTGAAGATCGAACGACGACGTTAGGGACGGGACCTTGTAAAAGCAGGGCGTGACGAGGGGAAAGTGGGGCTGCTCGAAGATCGAAAAATCAAAGGACAACTAGACTCCGGAGGAAGGGGGAAAGCCTACCTGGTGTGCACGAAAGAATCGTCAAATCTTCAAGGATGGAACTGCCCTCGGCCTGAAGGAATTACCAAAGGGGAGAAGGAGAAAAAGAAGTAAAGCATCGTTGGGGGGGAGGAGGACCCCCCCAAAAGACAGGAAAAAGAAGGGGGGAATCGGTTGGGGAAAAGGCTTCGTTTTCATAAAAAAGTACTGGGACACCATAGGAAGGACCTCCTGGGGGGATTAACAGAACGGACTTAACCGGAGGGGGGGAGGAAAAAGGGCCTCCCTACAAAGGAACTGGGGATGGGGTTTCTAAAGACGGGCGGGGACGTAGCCCATAGAAAAGGAGAAAGGCAGGAAAAAAAACGAAACTTGGCGCAAAAAACAGGTGCGGGAGGCGACTAAACGGTATCCGCGAAGCGAAATCTGAAGAAAAAACCTTGTCCGGCCGCGTGGATGACAATGCGTGGGCGGGGTAAATTTCCCATCCGGCATGACATTCGGTGGCCAACAATGCACGCCTAACGACGAAATGGGTAAGTAAAAGCCCCTGTGGTAAGACGGTTGCGTAGGAGGACTTGGGGTGAAAAGAAGAAAAAAAAACTCGTGAGTGTCTATGGTAAACGAAAAGACGGAAACCGCGCTGGGGAAACCAGGGGACGAAGCCAAAAGTATAAGGACGTAGATTAGATAACCCCACCAGAAAGGGGCGACACAGAATTTACTTGGGTGCACCACCACGTTTCGGTCGGGGCTGGAAGCAAAAAACAACCACCTCAGGTCTACCAGAAAAGGGGTTAGTCTCGGGGAGAGCAAAAAAGACGGCCTGGGAACGCCATTGGGGGAGGGGGCGTTTAAAAAAAACGAAAAGGGAAAGAATGAGCAAGGGGAGAGGTGACGCGTGTTCGTGGGAAATGTTGGGAGGGGGGGCATATCGGTGAGGATGGGGGGCAAAGCCGATGTACTGAAAATAGGCGGGGGGTGATGACTTAAAAAAGGCCCTGAATGAAATGGAGCGGAGCTGGTTTGCAAAAACCAAAACAAGATGGGGGATGGGAAGCCGTGAATTACAGTCTCAAAAGGAATTGCAATGGAAGAAGATCAAGGGGACCGAGTCGGCTCCGCATCATCAGTCCGACCTTGTAAAAGCATAGCAGCCCCTGGACAGGGGGCAGGGGCTCGCGTTAAGACCACCCATTGAAATAAACGAGGGTGGAACAAAACCGCTTTCCAGAAAAAAAAAAACCCCTTAGGAGGAAAAGGAAAGAGAGAGTTCGCGGGGATAGGGGGATGTACTTGTAGGCACATCCAACGATAAGACCATTGACCTTAAAGTCGGAGGATACAAGGCCGGATAGCGATGTCGGTACAGTGGAAAAAGAACATTGATATGTCAGGTCAGGGACATGTAGTAAGAGGAAAGACCTAGCAAAAAGTTTCCCCCGAGTTGAATGGCAATCCTGAGCACATCAACCAAAAGACCGAACAAAGAACAGAGATCACTGAGAAGGCGCAATCCCAGCAATGACAACCGAGAAGGGAAAAATTTTCACGAAAAACTAGAATGAAAATCAAACCTGCCGCAGACACCTTTGTGTGGTGATCACAAAAGCAAAAGGGAAACAGGAAAACTAGGAACTACACATCCTGGGGGGGACTTCGACGAACAACTAAGAAGTCGACGAGAAATGGGGGACAACGGGGGGTTCCTAACACCAAACGACCGACAAGTGGGGGGGCTGGAGGGGGGGACAACCGGCGGTGGAGGGAGTGCTGGAATACGGGGGGGGAAGCAGAAGGGGTATTTAAGGGGACCAGAACCTTTCCAGACACAAATTCGGTGGACATACTGAGAAGAAAACGAGTGGGGGGGGGAGGAAGCATCAAATATCATAAGACAACCCGTCGGAAAAAATTAAAAAAAAACCGGAGGCTTCAATCAGGATCCGGGACATGGGGGGGGTGGGCCACACCTAAAAGCAGATCTGGGGGAGGAACGAAACAAAAAAGGGTGGCAAGGCCCAAGGATCATAGAGGCAAGAGGAGAGGAAATTCCTTTAGTGGACGCAGTGACAACGTCTCGCCGTATGACCCACATCAAAGGTCTAAACTGAAATACCTCAACGCGGGGGCAGAACGAAAAAAGTAAGGGAAAGTTAAGGGAGCCAACAGACCCCTACGGGGAAAAATATGAAAAAAAAAAAGAGAGAAAAGATCATGTTTCAAGAAAACGGAGAAGGGAAAAACGTAAAGGGGTTTTCCGAAAAAAAGACTGACCAAAATTGACCTCCATTTTTCCAGGACAGACAAGGGTGGGAAGAAGTGCCAGGGGGTGGAATTAAAAACTACAACACAAAAGAGATCAGCGCCATCGGGAAAATTGCCAAATCCGGGGAACATCTTAGCCTACTGTGATCTAAACCCCCTTTGGCGAAAAACAGGCGGTAAGGCACCAAATGATCTTAAAAAACGGTCAGGGGAAAGGGAAAATAATGGTGGCAAGGTAGGGAGGGAGTCATCATCAGAACGAAGGGGGGACCGAAGGAGGAAAGCTTTCAGGTGAAAAGGTCCAATCCCGGTCGTTCTAAGCAAAGGGAAAAAGGGGGGCGTCTTGCAAATTGGCCCAGTCGTACGAGATAATCCCAAACATCAATCAAGATTTTTCAGAAAAAGCTCCCGGCATCAACCAGGGGAAAAAAAATGAACTCCAGGGGTCGAGGGCAAAAAAAGACTGGGAAGGGAAGGGGGGGAGGGAGTGCACACGGACCATGGAAGAAAGTGGAAGACCGCAAACAACCAGGCACCCTGGGTCAGTTTGGACATGCAAAAACCGAAGCCGGGGGAGGCCGAGATGTGGTGCCCCCAAAGTAAAACGTCCGTAGGGGCGAGTACGAAGGGGATTCACAAAAAACTCCGCACAACAGAAAACCGGATTATGACGCCATGGCCAGAGCAAAAAACCGGCAGGACAATTAACGTCCCACACGAAAAAAAGGGTCTAGAAACAGGAAAGGACTGTCTTTCATGGGAGGGGGTAGGAACTCTGAAGATTCAAGCGGAACAAAAAACTACCGCCCGGAAATCGAGCAAATACGCTTGAATCGGTGGGACAACTTTACCTAGTGCAACGAATAAAAAAACGAACAGTCGGGGAGAAAACAAAAGCAACGTCGCGGAACTTCATCGAGATAGAACAACGCTCTCTTCGAGCGGGGACCATGGGAGGAAAACTGGGTACCCCGGGGAGAGTAACACGATTTTCACTATCAAATGAAGTCGCGTAGGTAGGGAAAAAGCACTGAGCACAAGTCACAACATTCGGTCGGCAGAAAAACGGACCGGCTGCCTTGTCTTCTGCAAAGAGGGATGGGGAAAAAAAGGGGGAAGAAGAATCAGCGTACCACCACCTTTAGTCGTAACCGCAAGGGGGCTGAGAAGGTTCAGGTTGGAGGCACAACAGTCTAACAACGAAAGTCACGGGGTCAAAAAAAAAAAGGGGGACGTAATTGGGCCACATAAGCAACAAAAAAAAGGGGAAGGAGGTCAACTTCAAACTGCAGAAGACGAATCTCTAAATACAGGGGGTACTCACGATCAGATACGGGGGGGAAGGTCTGTGGATTGTGTCAAAAATGAAAATCGGGGAGCAGACCATGGACCAAAGTTAAAAAAATGGGGGGTGGGGGGACTCTCTCACCAACCTAAGTAGTTGCCTGGACTCGGACGATCTGAAAAAAGAAAGGGGCGCGTCGGGAGAACGAAAAAGGGTCAAAATGAGTTGCGCTCAGAGCGCAGATAACAGCTGGGGGTAAGACCCGTTCAAAAGGTAAGGGGGGGGACCTAAACGGGGGTGCGCGGTAGAAGGCAACAAGAAAAGGTGGGGTCCGAACGCAGCGCGTCGAGGAAAATGGAATGACAGTCTAAAAAAAAGAAAGAGGAAAAAGAGAAAAGAGATGATTTAAAAGAAACGACAGCGCCTGCTGGGTCGAAGAAGTGGGGTCCCCGACGGAAAGATAACCCCAAAGGTGATTGTCGGCCAAAAAACTGGCTGGGAAACATCTTACCGCGGCTGAATACGAGAGACACAAAAAAAACGAATTCTACAACGTTTTCCAAACGGGCCAGAAGAAAGTCCAAAGAAGCCCCTTTCCCGGGCGATACGGGCCAACCCCGAGAGGGGAACGGTTGGCGAAAAAAAAGGCCACACCCAGGGACCATGTTAGGAACCCTCAGAGGGGACCCCTTGAAAGTGACCGTTAACAACTCTGTGAGCCAGAAAATGAACAAGCGAGGGGAGTGGAGATTGGTACCTAAATTTAAAGGGTGGCAAAGAGATTTGGGATCTCCTTCCAGTGCAAGCTCACAAAAGGGGGAATGCGAGGCGACGGGCTTAAGGGAATGGGGAATTCTAGAAAACAAGGAATCGGTGTATGGGAAAAATTCCGGGACCCATGTGCATGCGAGGGAACATGTGGGGGGGGTGAACCGCACCCAGGGGAGAAAAGACGCGGGGACGACCGAAAGGTGGGGGGGGTTCTTTATCAAAGGTTGGGGGGAATCTCGTTGGCCGACCGGGTCAGACTTCACCGTGTCCCTTGAAGGGCGGGCCTGAAGATGTGGGAAGAAAAGGGGGCATGCGGAAACTAATCCGGTGAGAAAAAGAAAACTCAGGATAGTTGAAGATAGGGGTACTTAAAAAAAAACCGGGAGGTGAGCAGAGTATCGGGGGACCAAGGGAAACTGCTGAAACGCAAGTGCACGGGTCATAAAGATGAAGACACCGGGGCCGGGCACAAACGACCAGAGGTTCGGTGGTGGCGGGCCCGTGTCAATTCGTGAAACCAAAAATCGGGGGGCAGGCCACCAAGACCGGGAAAGTTGAGATGAACTGAATGGGGGGAGAGTGAACGGCCGGTGAAATGGGGGAGCTGGGGGAGTGGCCCACCATCCAAGACGCCAAGGGAGAAGGGGTCGGCCGTTCTGGTTGTGACCGTAAAACGAAAACAAGCCAACGAAAAGTAGTTTCATTCTTCAAGACATACAATACCTGGGGGTTGATCCGGGGCGAGGGGGGGTTTTGACATCATATTTAATCTTCCACTTGAATTACGGAGGGGGCATTGTCCAAAAGCAGAGCAAAAGCATGGGGAAAGGCTCCAGCAAACAGTAGGTAAAAAATAGGGGCGGACGGTCGAAAAACCTGACCAGGTGGGGAGGCAGGGACACAAAAAAAAAAATTTCCTAAGGACCAGGGTTAGGGAAAGAAATCGGGAAAGGGAAAAAGGTCCATCGCCCCGAGGGAATAAAAACTGTCTTCCAATGGAGCGGGGCCTCGAAAGCAAAAAGGGGGGGAGGGGGGGTTTTGTTGACTCGGGATGTGGGGGAAAAATCGAGATGGAGAAACCGGTGGGGGGAACGAAACACTGAGCGTGCGACTGAGTAACAGGAAAGGAAAATCGGAGAAAAACTAGTGGTCCAAGTGTAGTTCGCTTCCCGTCGAGTAGCCAGACACCGGGAAAAATTTTTTTGAAAAAAAGAAGGGGCCTTGGTTTCCGAAGACTGCAGCTGCAAAGGGCTGGAAAAAAAAAAAAAAAGAAGGATTATCCGCGGGAAATTGGGGCGGGTGGAGGGGGACACCGTAGTGGGGAGAAGAGAAGAAATTATGACTGTTGTGGGGGGTGGGGGAAAAAAAAGGAACAGTAAATCAAAAATTAACGTTACGGGGAACATGGGGGAAAGGGTAAAAGGGGGACAGGAATTTCTGCGGGGGGGAACACAGTTTTTAGAGGAGAGCAGTCTTGAACAGCAAAAAATAGCACCGTCGGGGGGGGGTTCGAGGGTCCCTCATCCGGGGAAGGGGGGGCCACCAAGGTCAACAAAAAGTTTTGCCGCTGGGGGTAGCATAGAAGAGAGAGGGTATCGGGAGAAAAGAGCGGGGACCGGAGCTAACGGAAATCACGCATTCCCGCGCCCCAAGTGGCTGAGAAGGTGCCGGGGAGGGCTCGTGTGATAAAAAGGGGTCTGGGACGTTCTTGACCATAGGGAGGAACGTGTGTGGGAAAAAATTGAGGATAGGTTTAGTCCTCCGGGTGGGAAAAATAAGTGAAGAAGGAGACTCTTTGAGTGATAGGGAACGCCACTCATGATGATCGGGGGGGGTCCACCAGGGAGAAAAAACGAGACATGGGGCCCTCCTTAAAAAAAAGCCCAAGGCAGGTGTACGGTGCAAAGGGGAGAGATCGAAAAGGAAAGTAAAGCGAAACAGGGAGCAAGGAAAACATCATTTAAACAAACCAACGGGGTGGAGGTAGGGAAAAACTGGGGGAAAAAACTGAAATTCTAAAAACAAAAAGGGGGTGTCTCTTCAAAGGTAAAAAAAAAAAGTGGGGGGGCTACCTCGGGGCTTTGGCTTGGAAGCTACAAAAAGGGGGAACATATGCGCAGGGGAAATCGACTGGGGGGGGGAAAAGGCGTTAGGGAACACGGGGTGGGTACGGGTTGCCCATATCTGGGAGGCAAAGACCTAATGGGAAGCCAGTAAATGGGGGGGGGGGGCCTAAGTAAAAAATCTCTTGTTGTAATTCATCCCAAAAAGAATATGCGATGATAAAAGGAGGAGGAAATTTAAAAAATAGATCATCGGCGGTGGTTCATCGGTAACTATCAAAGTAACAGGGGAATAGTCCCACTAAGAAAGGGCCCGATCGGTCTAACCACGAATCATCGACGGTCAGATTGTCCGGCGGGGGGAGAAGAAGTCCTTCAAACAAAGTGAATCTAACGTGTGCGACATTAAACATAACAAGTTGGTGGAAAATCCAACCGCCTCCCAATACTCAAACAAAACAAAGGGGGGAGAGAGAGTTTAATTTGTGAGCAAAACTCGGGGGTAAAGGGTAATGCATCGTACCCAGAGAGCAAACCTTTGAAAGGGGCCTAGCACTGGAGAAAAGAGGAAAAGGAGCGAAAGGGTACAAGGTAGGCCGGAGGGGACCCATGGATAGAGGGTGGGGGGGGACCATGACTTAAAAACGAAAAGTGGCGGGGCTAGAAAAAGGGGAAGATGCGGTGACAGGGAACGGGAGCTAAGACAAAAAGAAGCCGGCTTCATACTACAAAGATAGGCGACGCCATCGGCGGAAAAATAAAAAAGAAAAAGGAAGCTGTCAAACGCGGGGACCAGGCTAAAAAGGAGGATACACTGAGAAGAAACAGAGTAAACCAGGTCTATGAACCAAAGAACATCAACAAAGAAAGCACAGACGGAATTCTAAGCACAGCAGGGTTGGTGAGAATGGGTGCAAGGGGTACCAAAAACCCGAAGGGGGGTGGGTCCGTACCTGAAAGGGCGGGGGTGGCCTCGAAGATTAACGTTGGGACAAAAAAGATCCTATACGGGAATTCCTTAAATGAACGGGCAGGACCAGAATCTCTCGGTGACCATAGACGAAGACTGGAAAGAAAATGGACTTCTGTGAAAAAAACATCAAAGAGATTCCAGCGCAACGAGTCACAGGCAATAGGAAAAAAGAGGTCCCGGAGAAGTGTAGGTGCCAAAAACGAAAAGCGAAAGGAAAGAGCACCCACTTCCCATTGTATCCCCGAGCCAACGGCAAAAACAAAGGAGTGAATGTCAAAGCGGGGCTTATCCGGGAGCCCGAACAAAAAGACCTACAAAAAATTCCGGAATCCGTACAACGGCCTTGGCTACGTAGGGTCTACTAAAGCAACAGGGGATGGAAAGGTCCAGGGATGGATACCCGGCAGGAAAAAAAACTAAGCGTTCAGCTATCGAGGGGTCAAGAAAAATATACTACTATTAAACGGAAGGTTCAAGGGAAAAATCTGACACAACGCCGGAACGGAAAATTGCCAAGAGGGAAAAAGTGGGTGTATTAGGGTGGGGTGGACCACCTTTATACATCCTTAATGGCCACCAGAAAGATCAGTCAAGGGGACCCCACGGCACATAAAAAAGTCATCTGGGAACCCATTGGTAAAACAGGCTTGGAAAATGAAAGGGGCACCACGGTAAAAGCAACGGGCAATCAGGTGAAGGAGAAGTCTTGCCCCCCCCGTATGCTCAAAAAAAAAAAAAAGCAAGGAAACTAAGGGGGGGTGAAAAAAACAAATCGGTCAAGAACAAGGTCAAATGAAGGACGGCGACGCTCAGTGGATGTCACCTCTGAAGGGAGAAGATAACCACAGAAACCAGAAAGAAAGTCCAACTGGCTTGCGGGACATAAAGGGGGGACGGGAAAAAAGGACGCCTGCAACCGACATTGTTAGGGAGTGAACTAAAAGGGCCTTCGAGGGATTAAAAGGAAACCAGGGAAAGGGGGCAGGTTACGCATCAAAAACAATTGGGTCCTTTGCAAGTCAGGGAAGGACCCGATGGTAAACTCGTTGTGGGAGATCAGATCGGGTGGTAAATGAAAAGAAGGTCCAGGGGGGGATTAACGATTTCACCGAGAAAAACCAGCCGCCTAGGACAAACATATCAAAAGTAATTTCAACAGAAAGGTCAAATACGTTGTCTCTTGAACTAAAGACCCCGAAAGGGTCCTTATCCGAATAAGAGAGGGAATTGAAGGGTTTAGGGTACCATCGCAGCTAAGGCAAGAAACAAGAACTAACTCACGAGAAAGGAAAATCCGAACGGACGGGGGCCTTTACCGGATTGGGGGGCAAAAAAACGAGTAAAACACGAAACGGGCATTAGCAAGCGAATCGGAAAGGGGTGAACAACGCCACGACGCGGAAGTCCATGGGGTTCACGATAAGGAGAGCACACGGGAAACCTGTGCCCAGTAAACACAAGATCTTCAAAGAGCTGATCTCACGTGGGGCGCCGGATGGAGGACACGAAGAACGGATGAATCTGAATAAAAAGGAGACCGTTCCTCGCAACGGCCGGAACGATGTTCCAAATTTGGAAATCAGAGACACACACGTGAGGGCCACGGACTCAGGAAAAGGGGGAACGGAGAAGGGGGGGGGGCAACCACAACGATTCTCATACACGGGTTTGCCAAAGGCGGCTCAAAAGAAACGAGCGGGGGGGGAAAAAATGAAGGGGACACATCCCTCATCAAAAATTGTAAATTGGGTATCTTAAGGGAAAAGCAGAGGGAAAGAAACTTAAAATCGCTAGGGAAAAAAACTCCACTCACTATCAGAGACGGGGACAGGGAAAAAAGCGTGAAGTTTAAAAAAAACTATATCGAAATACCCAGGGGAAGGAAGGAATGTGTTGCCTCTCTCAAAGTCGTAAAGCGAGACAGTCAGAGGGAACTGGGGGAAGGTGGGCTGTATTCAGGAAAAAGGAACGCCAAGAAGGGTACGAATTATTTGCAGGCACCTTCGTAGTAGACCGATAAAAAAAGGCCGGGGAAGGCATTGGCCGAAAGACATGCGTAGCGGACTTTTAAAAGGGAAACTCTAGGGGGGAAAGGCAGCTCTTCACACG
>Ga0179593_1613747_pt1 | contig 11015 bp, 17 predicted proteins | sample CZODoug2_1_08_16_FD_185931 | JGI IMG/M metagenome (GOLD analysis project Ga0179593, IMG submission 185931) | Vadose zone soil fungal communities from Angelo Coast Range Reserve, California, USA - CZODoug2_1_08_16fungal (PacBio error correction) | ecosystem: Environmental > Terrestrial > Soil >...
TGGATCTGCAGAGGAACCTTCCTCCACCTATCAGTGAAGGGGAAAGCTTGTCACGAAGGAGGAATCGGCTTGAGACCTTTTTAAAGCATTAGGAAAAAAGGGTACTGTTAAAATCATTCTCCTCACGAAGGCTCTTCTCACCGGAAAGACTCGTCCGCCTTCTGGCAGTCGCGCATAGAAGGGACGGCCGGTCAGACTCACAGCGTTGTGGAGAAAGGGAGTTCTACTCTACTAATACCAGAAGGCTATTAGGGGAGAAGACCTCAAGAAAGAAGGGGGAATCAGAGGGGATAATAAAGCGCTGTTCTTCTACGGGAGCTTCGTCTGATCGGAGGACGGTTCGCTGGAAAGAAAAGGAGGAAAAAGGGACAGCCAGGAAAAAACATGCCATTCAGAGGAAAAAAAAAAGCCCTTCCTTCTCTCGTACAGCGGAAAGTAAGGGGCTACTAGGGGCAAAGGAGGGGAGAGGGCGACCAGCGTGCGGCGCTAAGATACCGCTCAGAAGGGAAGAAGCCCCTTGCCACTTCTCCCCAAAAGAGAACCCATGGCTATCGGCAAAGAGAGAGCGTTCGCGGTTATCGGCCCTAACGGAGAAAAAGGGAGATGGGCGGCTCGGTCTGACGACATAAGGAACACGGCTGGAAAAAAAAGCTCCTTCTTTCTCCGGGAAAAAAAAATCACTTCTGTGAAGAGAAAAACGAAAGGGAAAGGAAGCCCCGCCAACTGGGAAAAGGGAAACAAGGAGGAGATAAGACAAGGACCTGCAACCGGATTCAGATGTAAGAAAAGAGGGGTGCGCCACAGCGTCCCAGAGGAATGGGCAGCGCCCACCGGGATAAAAGAATGGCTGTTCGAGAAAAAGTGAATGGCAACGTTAAAAAAGAAGGACGTTCCATGACTCAGAAAATTCCGAAAAGAAAAAAGCCGAGGAGTGGCAGGAAGGAGAAGCATCGCGTCATCGCGTCAGGCTGGATAGGAAAGCCTTCTTCACATCTCGAGGGAAAAGAGCCGTCCGCCGAGAATCTCGCGCATGCAGAGGGAAAGGACCCGGTGGAACGCCGCGCTAAAGGCCTAACACCAGGTACTCAGAGGAGACAGCCTTGTTTCACCGCGAAAAAGGGGAAGGTGTCCGCGACCTCCCTAGAGGCGAGCAGTAAGGGGGAGAGAAGAGGAGGGGGGGGAGCGATTTAAAAGAGAACGAAAAAAGAAAAAATTTACCTTTCCATCGGAAAAAGGCTAGGAGCGACTTAACAGGGAAAGGAAAAAGAGCGTCGGTTTATCGGGGTCCGAAAGGAAAGAATTCAGAAAGAAAGAAGAAAGGTTCTTACCGCTGGCGCGAGGGAAAAGGAGGGGAGGCGTGCTGCGGTTGAGAAGGATGGTGCTTCCGACAGGAAAGGTGAATGGCAAAAAGGAGATCTTCACCGGAAGAACTTCTCCGCGGGGGAAAATTGACGTCAGAGGAGAACTCGCTTTGATAAGGAATCAAGAGTCCACGAGCTCAAGGAAAGGGGGATTGAGTGTGACGTAAAGAGGGTAGGCGTTGGGGGGAGGAAAGGGCGTAGGTGTCAGTTTGAAGGGGAGAAAAAGTCTTATATTTTCTTCTTAAAAAGGGGCACTTGGCTAGGTCGCAAGGAAAAGGATCGAGATCCCGAAAGGAGAAAAAAAGGCTCAGGCAGAACTTCCTGGAGCCAGAAAGTTTGCAAGAAAGAAGGACGCAGTTGTTTCCGTCCTGGACGCGGAAGGGGGGGAGAAGGCGGCAGTGCGGGGTAGAACTCCGCTCCACCCAGGTCCGGAAAAGGAAAAAAATCAATGTTTGATTCTTCACATGAACAAAAGGATCAAAAAGTCACTCTTGGTCGGATCTCCCGGGAAGGAGCTGAAAAGGAAAAAAAAAGGATGCTAGGTGAAAAAGGCTCTCTCTCCAAAAAAAAAGGGAAAGAGGAGATGCGCCCTTCACCGAGGAAAGAAAGAAAGTCAGCTCCTCACTGCGATCCTACACCTCAAGGGGAACACACCAGGAAAGGAAAGCGTTTGGCTGTTCATCATGGAGAAGAAAAAGGGAGGAGGCCCTCCAGTCCGGAAAAAAAAAAAAAGGTGGAGCGGATGTAAAAAAAAAGGGAAGGCGCCAACATCCCACGGGGTCCAGAGAAGAAAAATCAGGCCGAATGGAGAAAAATGCTGTCAAGAGCAGAAAGTTCCTCCTTGCTGAGGAAAGGAAAAAAAAGGAGTCGTCAGGTGTCTATAGGGGGGAAGGGAGATCGCCGCAGTGGCGCCAAAGAAAAAGACCTCTCCTACGGGAAAAGCCTTCGCCGACTCCCCCAGAAGAAAATCCGACCCCACTCGAAACAAGGAAGAAAAGAAGAACCCGAAGAAAAGGGGAAGCAAAGCCGGTGATAGAGGAAAAAAAGACGCTTTCTTCAACGACGGAGGAAAGAGCGCCTCTGACGCATAAGAGAAGAGAGCGAAAAAGGGGGGATCACGAAAAAAAAAGGACAACACGGTAGGAAAAAAAAATCCTTCATTACAAAAAAAAGCCTCCACGATCCGCATGGAAAAAGCTCTCCACGGTAGAAAGGGAGACCGGAAAAGTCCGGTGACGTGCGCCGGCTTGCCTCAATCTTGGAGAAAGAAAAAGAGGTGACCTCACGGGGAACGAGGACCCTCTCTACTCTGACATCAAAAAGGAAAGAAATAAAGATGAAGAAGGAATTGGAGAGGGGCGCCCAAAAAAACCCCACCCCCGCCATCTCAAAAAAGAGAGAGGCTTCCTCGAGGGCAGGGAAAAAAAAAGGAACCTCTTGAGGGTTCAAGGAAGTTGCCAAGGCTGTTCCGTCAAAAAGGAGAAAGATTGTCTCAGGGGGGTTAGTAGAAAACGGAAAAGGAGAAAACCCACCACATGAGCCGTCGAGGAAAGTCGACCACGTCGGCCGACTTAAAAAAAGGATTCGTAGGATGTGTCAGCCAAAAAGAAAAAAACCGGCCAGGAAAGAATGGCTGGCGTATATGATACCGACGCCGGTCAACTTAGGGAAAATCACCTACACGGGTGGGAAAAAGTTGCAGAGTGGCCTTGTCTCGGGGAAAATGCCTTCTCTTCGAGGAAAAAAGTGGTTCTCTTCCATTTCGGGGGGGGAGGGAGGTGTTCACCCACCAGGGGAGTCCATCTTTCATCAGAAAGAAACTCCCTGACATTTCAAGGGGGGTGATCTCCTCACGGGGTGGGGATGGGAGACTGCTATGTCTTGAAAAAGGGAGCGCGCCTCGGTGCTATGGATCGAAGAAACCTTCAAAAAAAAAACACTACTTCGAGCCTAAGGAGACCCAGGCCGTGGAGGATTCCTACCCACCAAAAAACAGCCTTGATCCGTGAAAAAATAAAGAACGCGATGTCTAGGATGGAAGCCTCTGAAAGGGACGCTGTTGTCACGTCGGGACGTGTCCATGTGCCTGAACCGAGCTTTGAGGGGAAAGGAGTCTATGTTCCTCCACGGAATTTGAGGAGAAAAGCCTTCCCCCGAGGAGGCACAGGGCGGTCCGCGGGAAGAAATACTTTCATAAAAGGGGGGTCCTCGGTGGTCAAAGAGGGTCTTCAACTGAGGTAAAAAAAAGGAATCCCTCTTCGGAGAGAAGAAAGGACTCTTCTAATCGAGAAAGAAAAAGAAGGACGCACATCTCTAGAATTCATAGGGGGAGAGAAAATAGAGGAGTCCCCTTTGGAGCGCCGGGAAAGGGGGGTCGTCGCCCTAGGGTGAAAGGGGTATTCGTCCTATTCGAGGGAAACTACCGGGGAGAAAAACCTTTTATAGAAAAGCCGTCGTCTTGTTAGGAGCGAAGAACACAAGGGGGAAGGGACGGATCGCTACCAACCTTCGGGGAAAAAAGGGAGTTGAGTCGCAGCAAACAGGGGGTAATCGCTCCCACATCCTGCCGGGGGAAAAGGCGTGCCAAGAAAAGAAAAAGACGCAAACACTATCATCCACAGAAAAAAACACGGATAGGTGGCGAGGGGAAGGCAGCAGCAGTGCCAAGCGCGGAAAAAAAAGAGACCACAAGAGAAAAATTCCGGCAGGGCACCGCGCCGCCGGCAGAAAGCCCGAACCCCCAAGAACAAACCAAAAAAAGAGACCAGATCCAAGAGAGAAGAACAAGAGGGAAAAGATTAAGTACGTTGAAAAAAGAATCCCTAGGGGGAAGGAGATCCCAGTATCGAAAAAACACACAAGGGGGGGAAAAGAGATTATCAGGGGGGGATCTCTTTAGAGGAGTCTTCGAGGAGGAAGTTCCACTTAAGGGGAAGAGAGGCACGCGCGTTTGTTCTTATCTAGATTGGGGGGGCATCTCCAAAAGGGCTGGGTGCGGGAGAAGGCTTAAGAAAAAAGAGGAGGCTGTGCCAGGCCGTCACTGGGGCGGTTTTTCTCCTGGCTTCTCTCGGGAGGCTGCGGGCATATGCTCTCAAGCCACCTATCCGTGGGGCAAGAGGTGAGGGAGAAATCGGGGGAAGTCTTATCAGGGATGTGCCTCCAGTGTAACTCAATTGAAGAAGGGGTGGCGACCACGGCAGGGAAAAAATACCTGCTTGGAGGGGCACCTGTCCTGGGGGAAAAAACCGGCGGTGATAAAGCAAAAGCGGACTCACAAAGAAGGCCGCTGAGAAAGAAAAATGTTCTCACGGGGGGGTGCTACTCTGAAAAGACCTTGAGAGACATACTGGAGAGACTCCAGGGAAAGGCTCTTCACCTTGAAGAAAGTTGGTTCTAAGGAAAAGACGTATCGCGCTGGGAGGACTCCATTCTTTGGGGAGAATGCCAGATTCACTTGAGGAAAGAACTCGCTTTAGTAAAAGAGGGAGTGAACGCCGTTCCCAACGAGGGAAAAAAGAAGAAGAGCCAGAGAAAACCTTCCTGCGTGCGTAAAAAAAAAACCACGTGCAGATAAAAGATTTTTCAGGAGGAAGATGGGCTGCCCATTCTGGAGGAAAAATTCTCCATCGGAAAAATCTCTGATCATTACGTTAAAAAGAAAGACGTCAGAAGAGCCCAAAAGGGCACCATCTTTCCCCAGAAAAAAAAAGAATCGCTTTTCCGGTATAAAAAAAAGCAAGTCCCTTGAGGGGAAAGGGTCGGAACTCCGAAGGAAGAGGTGCTGTAGGGCGAGAAAAGTCGTTCTCCATTCCGGCAAATTGGAAAGAGGACGAGGTCCTCTCGGGCAGAGGAAGAAGAAAAAAGGGAGACCTTGTACCACGAATAAACGAGATCATACCCATGAAAAAAGCGGCTCCTTCGGGCCGGATTCAAAGAGGTCCGGAGGGGAAAAAAAAGAAAAGAGGATAAAAAGGAGGCTCCCACCTTGACTCGGAAGAAGGGCGATACCATCACGCAGGAAAAACGGAAAAATCTTTAGGGACGGGGAAAGGAAACTCAAGTTGGCCGGCGCGAGAGGAAAAAAGGAAAAAACCGAGTATGTCTAGTCCGAGAAAAGCGTCCCGCGTCAGGTCTGGTCGAAAAAGAAGAGTCAATATCTATGGGCCAAAAAGAAAAAAGGAGAGGTCTCAGTCTCGCTAAAGGAAAAGGATCGTATCCCTTTTGGAAGGGAAATGCGCCAACCTGTACAGATTCCTCAGAGAGCAAAAATTTTCAACCGCAGAGAAAAAGGAGCTACCTGCCCACAAAAAAAAAAAAAAAAAAAAAAAAAAGAAACCCCCCCCCAAAAAAAAAAAAAAAAAAAAAAAGAACCCCCCCCCCCAAACCACAACCCCAAAAGAAAAAAAAAAAAAACCCCAAAAAAAAAAAAAAACCCCAAAAAAAAAATGCCTTTCTTCTCAAGAAGAGGGGAGCTAGTTGGTCGACAAAGAAAAGTCCGGATAAAAAAGAGGGGGAGAAGTGACCTGTCATAGAAGACTCCGTCGCTGGACGAAAAACGTGTCAACAACAGAGGCAGGGTGGTCGTTCCGGAGAGGAAAAGAAGCGCGGCTGAACGTCCAAAAAAAGGGATCCAGTGTTCTGACCGAAGACCGTAAAAAGGTGATCCTTGAAGAGGGGAAGGAATTATGGAGGAAGGTGTTGAACTGCTGCTGAAAAAGGGATTCTCTTGTATGACGAAAAGAACGTCAGGGCGGTCAGCGAGGGCGCGGGGAAAAAAAGCGTCGGGGAAGAACCTCGCTGGGATGAAGAAAAAAAAGGGCGGCCACCTGCTCCCCGTCGGGGGAGGACCGTCGGGGTCTGTCGTTGGGTGAGAAAAAAAGCGAGGTGGGCGTCTGCGAAGCTGGTTCCGAGAAGGGAGAAAGGTCGCCACGGGGGGGGGAGGAGGGAAGAAAGGCCTTCAGGCTCGAGAGAAAAAGGAGCTTCAGCAAATCTCTTTATGCTCAAAAAAAGAGGACCTGCCATTCCTTCCTAACAAGAAGGGGACGTAATGGACGTCCGGACAAAGCGCCTTCTTCGATAGGGAAGAAGAAACACCCATCTCCTCGACTCTTCCAGTACTTTCGGAAGAGGGAAGGGTGGGGATCTCCCATTATGACAGAAAAGAGGGGGGAAAAAATGGCCACCGCTTCATGTGTGTCAAAAAAAAAGGAAGAGCTTACGCGTCGCCCAGCACGAGAAAAGAGAAGGAAGAAAAAACACACAACCGGAGGAGGGAAGCGAGAGCTCAAGAAAGGGAGCGCGGCAGTAAGGAAGGAAGAAAACGCTGCCGGTTGAAAAAAAAAAAAAAGCCTCGCGTTTGCTGTTCTCAAAAAGAGGCTCGCCTCCAGTCCGGAGCTAGGCTGGGGGAAGAGCGGGTAGACAAGGCACTCCGAAGGAAAAAAAAAAACCCTTTTCCGAGAGAAAAGACGTCCATCCGTCACCCACGGAAAAGAGAGCGAATCATGAAAGAAAGACAGAAGTTCCGCTGAAGGGAAGGAAAAGGGCTTCTTCATGATCTCGAAAGGAAAAAGAAAGAGCCCATTTGCTGCACTGGAGAAAAAGATCCTACTCCCAAAGAAAAGTCAGAGAAGAAAACGAGACGCAGACTCCTACACCCACAACCTACGTCCACTCCCCCAAAACCGACCTTGAAAGCGACGTGGGGAGGGGAAGAAAACAAGGCTTTCTCTTCAACGAAGAAAAAGAAGGGAAAAAGAACGAGGCGCCGCTGACCAAAAAAGGGGAAAACGATCGTCCTCCATCGAATCGAAGGAAAAAAAAATGTCAACACGGTCTAAACCAGAAAGGAAAACAACCAGCAGAAAAGAAGGACGTTCACGCTCGCCAAAGAAAAAGAACGGCACAGGCTTTACGTTCGGAAAAAGCGGGCATAAGACGGAAAAAAAGAAAAGCGGTGCACGGTCACGAAAGAAACGACCGGCGTCGCCAGAGAAAAGTTCCCTTCTGATCCGATGAAGGGGGATCTGAAATCGCTCCACAAAACCGAACCCTGATCGGAAAAAGGACTGCTCGTACGGCGGACAAGGGCATGTAGCGACAACACCCCTGCCAGAGGGGGGTACGGCACGGTTGGAAATGTTTCCGTCCCCAAAAATCTCCCGGAGGAAAAAAACTGACCCTTGAACGTCAACCGTGCATCCTGACAAAAGGGAGGCGAAGACTTCGACCATCGTCGGCGGTGCCGGGAAGAGGAGATGTGACTCAGGAGGCGGAGGCAGATCTGAAAAAAAAGGAAAAACGTGACGCGATGAGAGAAAAAGCCCCGCCCATCCTAAAAGGGGGGAATCTCTCCGCCTTCAACGGGGGGAAGAGTCACCTACCGGGAGTTGGGAGGGGTAGAACGTTGCCAAGGGGGGAGGGAGAACATCCATTAAGAAGTCTATTCCCTGTAAAAAGGGGCGGAGGAAAAGAGGGGGGGGCACACAACCCAGTTCGTCCACTGGAAGAAAAAAAGAACGGAGCCGCCCTGCTGGGCTCCCGCCTTTTGAAGAAAAAGGGGTAACACTGGCGCGAAATTAGTCCTAAAAAAAAGAGGCCAGATTGTGCTCTTTCTCGTAAAAAACAGGGGGAAAAAAAAGGAGCGCGACGTCTATCCTCGGAAGAAAAAAAAACAAAAAGGACGCTTAGTCCCGAAACTAAAAAGACACCATGACGGGAGAAGTGGTCCCGGGAAAAGCATTTCTCTGGCTTTGCCACTCCATTTGTGCCGCTAATCTCCGGGGGGAAAAGGGGCCCGGCCTGATAAGAAAGAGAAAATTCCTTGGAGAAGTCGGGCGGGAAAAAAAGTTGGAGCCATCCGCCGAAAAGAAAAAGTAGGCTTGCGGAAAAAATCCTCCTCTCCTGGCAGGCAGGGAGAAAGCTATGGCCTGGCCGACGTTTAGAGGTCACGCAGGGAAAAAGACCAGAGAGGAAAGGAGCGAACCGGACTCGGAGGAGGAAACCAGGGGGGAGGAAGGAACATCTCTGCTAAAGACATTTCTCCCCATCAAAGGAGGGCTTGAGTTCTGTCGCCTTAAGAAGCTGCCTGGGTTTCGGCAGGAGCACATCCGGAAAAAAGGCTTGTTGAGAGGGCGGAAAGGAAGAGGGGGAGGACTACAGTTGAAAGGACAGGTTTCCGGAGGAGAAACCAAGTAGCCGATCCAGGAAGGTCTCCTTGCCTGGAAAAATCGCGAAATCGCTTCCTTTTGAGGAGAGGCCTAACATTATCAGGAACGTCGACCAGGAAAGGGGGGGAGAAACCACCATCGGTTAGGTGGGAGAAGTAGGAGCATCGGGGAAAAGACGCACCACCACGGAAAAAAGGAAGAAAGCCCCCATTTCCGGCCGAGGGGAGGACCTCCGTCTCCATTATCAGCAGAAAAAGAAAAGAGGGGAGGGCCCATATCCACAGCGCTACGAATAACCCGAGAGGGGAAAGTAATACTTCGAAGAAGCAAAGAAAGAAGGAATCCACATTATCTCTAAAAACGAGTATTTATTAAAAGGAGAATGGATCTCTTGGAGAGCCTTCCTTCACGGAAAGAGAAAGACAGGGCGGTTCTGAGGAGAGTGTCTCTCTCCTTGCGGAGGGGGGCCAGGCAGCAGAAGGAAAGTTGGAAAGGGGGGGGGACTGTGGTTCGCAGCGTTGTGGTCGCGGACGAAAGCTGTCAGATGCAAAAAAAAAAAAAGGGTCGCGGTGATGATCGGGGGGGGAAAAGGGGAGCCTTGCCGCCAGGTGACCAGCAGGAGGCTCGAGAAAGGTCCGACTCCCGCAGGGGGGCTCTGCTCAAAAAGAAGGCCCCTTCTTTTAAAGTCAAGGAAAGACAAAGATGTGGGGGTTTTTGGGGGGTTTTTTTGTTGGGGGGGGGGGGTTTGGGGTTTTTTTGGGTTTTTGGTGTGGGTGTGGGGGAGGGGGCGTGCCTGCCAGTCTCAGCTCACAGGCGCAACGCTGTATTTGTCGAAGAAGGAAATCCCTGGCAGTGAGAGACTAGAGGGAAACCCCAGCCCGTCTCTAAAAGGGGAAGGGGGATAATTACTCTTATCGGAAAAAAGGCCATGCTTGCGTTCGCGATCGAAAAGGGGGAGGGAGGCACTGCCGAAGGAGTATTGAAGAAGCCTTTCCGAAGGAAAAAATGCCTGCGCTCCAAAAAAAAAGAAAGGAGTACCTGGGACAAAAAAAAGCACTAGGGGCCGGTTAGGATCGAAGGCGGAGGGCCGCCTCGACCGGAAAAAAAAAAAGAACTAAAAAGATCGCTGAGCAGGCCCGGAGGAAGAAACGCAGTGACACCCAGCAAAAAGGCTATCGTCCACGAAGAAGAGAGTTCCTTTTATCGGAAGCACGATCACGTAATGGATGGTTCTCTAGCAAGGAAAAGGCCACGTCGGAGGGAAGAAGAGGGCCGTCTTCTCCAGGAGAGAACCTCTTGCTCGAAAAAGGAAGAAGACGCGCCCTTGTAACAAGAAAGTACCAATGCGGAAAAGGACCTGCCATGGCTGAGACAAAAAAGAAAAGGCCAGATTGTGACTCACTGGGTGGGTGAAGCCCATAATCCTCACAGGAGCCCACCGGATCGAGAGGCATGGCTGGAGAGGCACCTTGCAAAGACCCGTCACCCTCGTTGAGACATGACTCCATTTGAAAAAGGCGGAGAAGATCCGCCATCCGAGGGAGAGAAAAGTCGGACGTCCTCGTCGGAAGGGGCTTTTCTATCAAAAAAGAACCTCCTGCGTCACATATAGGGGCAAGACTAAGAAATAGCGACAGGCTCATTCTGGAAAAAAAAACGGGCCGGCGCAGCTCCACCTGTCATATTAAAGGGGGTGACTCACAGCTGAAAAAAAAAAGCAGGGCCTTGGTCTCGTACCTGAAAAAAAAAAGGGGGCTGCTCCGTCTTTTCTTGGGAAAACCGCTCCCCTTCAGAGAAGCTCATCAGAGAAAAAAGGAGCTGATACTGAAAGGACGTCACCGTGAACTTGTCAGGCTGTCGTGTGGAGCGTGGAAAGAAAAAAGAAACGCCTTTGCGCGGACGGAACAGGGCCATGTAAGGGGGGACTGACCGCTGGCGACGTGAACTTGCAATGAAAAAGTGCTGCTGTTGGACTGAAGGATGGAAAAAAGTTTTGAACTGGCCTGCTGAGACAAGGCAGGAATGGATGACGAGCGGACAGGAAGCTGCGGCGCCGAGGGAAAGGGGGGAATCCAGTCGTTGCGACTCTCTGGGAAAAAAAAAAACCATCCCGAGCTCCCGTCGGGCTCGAAAAAAAAAGCGTGGGTTTCTGAGTCGCGTCGAAAAGAAGGCTGGGGCCGGAGAGGGCGCGTCTAAAAGGAGCACACTGCGATGTCGCAAGAGGAAAAAAGCCTGAAGACGCCCGGAGGAAAGGACTGGTATGCTCTGCGAAAAAAAAAAGGGAAGGCCTGACCGCGCAAGGGGGGTACATCCGAAGAGAAGTGTTTCGCCGCTGTCGAGGGAAGGGGGGAAGAAAAAGAACAACAGGGCCGCGACGCTTCCGCTTGCGGCGAGAAAAAAAAGCCATGATGTAAAATCCCACTCTTCGAAAGGAGGAGGGGTTGTCCACTCGGAAGGGAGGAGAGGCTTAAAAAAAAAAACTGCTCGT
>Ga0179593_1291045_pt1 | contig 11014 bp, 6 predicted proteins | sample CZODoug2_1_08_16_FD_185931 | JGI IMG/M metagenome (GOLD analysis project Ga0179593, IMG submission 185931) | Vadose zone soil fungal communities from Angelo Coast Range Reserve, California, USA - CZODoug2_1_08_16fungal (PacBio error correction) | ecosystem: Environmental > Terrestrial > Soil >...
TGTTCTCGGGACTGTATGTTAAAACCCAACTCGTCGACGTAGTGAAGGGGGCCCGAGTAGAAGGTTGCGAAAAAACGAAAATTCGCTAATCGGGGTTCCAAGAAAGGGAAAAGCCTGCAATCGAGTAGTCAAAAAGTCCTTTAACAGATACCACTCTGGAGATGTCAATTAAATACGCAGATTGAGACCAGGTATGGGGTGTATGGTGCCAAAACCTGTGCCTAAAATATTGGGTGGGGTTTGGGGACTTCATGGCAGTTTGCCCTAAAAAAAGAAAAAAAAAAGAAAAAAAAAAAAAAGAAAAAAAAAAACACGTGCCATTATATATATGAAACAAGTGTGGATGAGATAATAGAGAACCAATACCCAAAACTTTGATAGAAAAATACACCACCCGCAAAAAAAACAAAATAATAGTTACTCATAAAAAGAAAGGAAAAGAGAGAAAAACTTCAAAACCCGCAAACAAGCAAGATTGAAGCAACAAATCCGGTACGCTCTCCCTACACAGAGATTAAACGGGACATGCAGGGAAAAAGACAAAAATTTAGACGTACTCGGTCTCACAGAGGTTTTTGCCTACGTCCCCCATCGAAAGTTAGCAGGCATTCGGGAAGAAGGACAAGTCGTAATCATCGGTCAAAGCCCATGCAACAAAGTACTGACGCAGTGGGGGGGGGGGGGGGTTGGTGAGGATGGCGAGAAAAGAATTCTGACAGAGCATAAATTCGCCGCAAGCATGTGACTAATATGTTTCTTGGGCGAAAACGGGAGAACGGGCGCAGAAAAATAGCCTAAGATCGCCGCAGGGGGAACACATGCAAAAAGGTGGGGGGGAAGTAGGAGAGTGAGACACAGGGATCCCCTGTTACTAGTTCTTCAGCGCTAGAACGTAGACTAGGGGAGGCCGAAAGCGGCCTGGGGGGACCGATCTAAAATTGGTTGAAAACAAAACATCTCTTCAACATTTGGGGGGGGGCCAAGAGTCAGGGGTTACTGGCACAAAAAGCGTTGTAACGAGAACACCGCAGGAGTAAGGAAAGAGTCGGCAGAAAAACAGAGAAAAAAACTCAGGATTTCTCGCTGCAACTGGAACGACGAAACGAAAGTGAGTTTCTGGTCGCGCGGTGAAAAAGACGAAGAAGGACACATGCTGTGGAACTTTAATTGGAAGTTGGAAGAGGGGACTGAGTTCTTAAAAGCAGCGAAAAGAAAAGAAGCAGAAAGTCAAAGGCGGCTATGAGACTTGCAAGCTCGCAAACCCATTAACTGACGGGGAGGGGAAGAGAAAACTCTCCCAAAAAAAAGGGAAAAAACGGTGAGAGGATCGCCGTCACCCAAAAGAAGGCAAGAGGGAACGAGAAACCCGTATCGGGTTTGCATAGAAATATAAACTTTAAGGACCAAGTAGTTGGTAACGGCCCACACCATGCCGTTTTACCCTTATTTAAGGAGGGTGTGGGCGTTCCTCCAACTCTAGACCAGGGGTTTCCGAAAGGAAACTCGGACGACGTCGATCGGGATCAGTCTGACTGGGATCGGGCCCGCTCATGTTTTATCTGACGCAAGGGTATGGCGGCAAAGGGGGGGGGGGGGGGGGAAGGAAGATGACCAAGGGGAAAAATCTTGAAAGGTGACCACGGTTGAGAATGAGAGCACATTCGCAATCTGAATTCTGCATCAACATGAGAGGTCAAACGACGACGAAATAAAGAGAGGATCCGATTCGGTTTGTGGGGGGCTTACTCCTGTATGGGGAAGAAAAACCCTGGAAAATCGGTTCTCGGAGAAGGTCCGCAGGGCCGGAGATAAGGGAAGTACATCAAGGTCCAGAAATCTGTGAGTTGGCCCCTGGGTCTCAACACTAACTGGGTGGTAAGGGGATAGCGGAACGCGCACAACATCTTCTAAGACGCCTGGGAGGCTCAATCGTATTTTTTGAACGACCTAAGAAGAACAGAGATGCGATTGGAGAAAAAAACAACTCAAAAGGTTTCTAGCAAGAGAAGGAGAAAAGCGCATTATACTTGGGACTAACTCTGGGCTAGGAAAGGAGCTAAGGTTTCGGGGGAAGGAGAAGAAAAAAAACGTTAAATAGTGGGGGAGACTTAACCTCTCTAGCTGTGAGGAGGAGCAAAATCGATAAAAGTGTCAGGCTGAAGCCAAGCGAAAAAAAATAAGACAAAGCTGGGTTGAAGGGGAGTGCAGGTGGTGCGCAACTTAACTTTGATGGGTACCTTGGGGGAAAAGATAACCACGTGGAAAAAGGAAGCACGTTTTCTGCAAGCGACGGACCTTCGCAAGAAAAAAGGATCCAAAAGCTCACTCCTTCAAGTCGTATATTCACGGTCAATCAAAGGGACGGGGCTTTGGGGAGGGTGGGGATGGGGTTTGGCAGGGTCCATACCCCACCTTTCACTTCGAACGAAAAGTTTGATGGGGCCTGTTTAAGGGTGGGGTAATGAACGGAAAACCGCCAAGGCCTTTGTCTTAAAAACCTCTCCCGTGCCCACGTAGGCGCAGACGCGACTGGGAAAAGGGAAAGGCCGCTCCTTTCGGTTCCAATCAAAACCAGCAAAGGGGAGGACAGGAGGGGGGGGGATGCCCAGAGACTACGAAAACCGGATCTGACAAGAACGTGCGCTTGAGAAGGATCACACCCTTGGGGGAAAGGCAACAGCCCACAACTCATTATCACAGTGGGGGGGAAGTCAGATCTTGCACTGGCAACAGCAACATCACAACAGGGGTAGGATTATCAACAACAACCACGGGGGAAAGTAAAGAACTATACTATATGGAAAAAGGCGTGATGAGGGTGCAAGGAACGGTGCTCTGGAGGGGGGACACATTCACCGCCGCATTCTCACTATGCAGGATTGGGGGAGTAAATGGGAAAACGGATGGGGATGACGGCGAAATCGGGAAGGGGTTAAGTCAACCGGTAGGGGGTCGTCGAGTGGGGCGATTCCCGAAGTCCAGTCCATGGTGACGGACAAAACCACTACCGGGGTTCGGGTGAAAATACTTCTCTTGGGAGGCCGACTAAGTGGGCAAGGGCCGAGGGTTTAGAAAAAAGACCAAGGAAGTGGGAGGGGGTTCAAGGAAGTAACCAAAGTAACATGAATCAAACGGGGGACGCCGCCTTCTCTCAAGTCAGGGAAGGGAGCAAAACATCCCCAGAACCTAGGCAAGAAGGGGGATGGAATGGAAAATGACCGAACGGAGGGAAGTGGAGATGACTGGAAGAATTTTGGTACTGGCCGAAGGGCCGTCAATCTATGTCACGGAAAACCTTCATTCCACGGGGGACCCGGGCCTCATGGGAGGGTCAGTCCCCACTCAAGGAAGCAAAACACGTTTTGAAGCCAACAACGGAAGACTGCCAATCAACATTTGACGTGCCTGGCTCATAAACTGGGAATTGGGAAGAAAGAAAAATTTGTTGAAAAAAGAAGGGAAAAGGGAGAGACAGAAACGAAAGGGTAAAAGGGGGAGAGGACTACCAGGGATGTCAGAAGGTAGGGGGCATTACAAAGGAATATCTCTGGCTATCATAGTATATGTTCCAGTCCATCCTGGGCGATTGGACACGAGACTGACTCGGAAGAGGATAAGGATCAGAAGATTCAGAAATCCAAGTCGGAAGGGTAGGTAAAACGAAAGAGAGGAGGCTGAGACAAAAAATACTCCGGTGTGATGAAGGGAAGGTAGAGAGTCAGAAGGGGAGAAATCTTGTTTGAGAAAAAAAGGGCAGGGGCTAACGATTGAGACCGACGGCTTGAGGCCAGAGTACGGCCTGGGGGTTGATGCAGGATAAAGGAACTACCGTTAGTGTTTTATTAGGACTCAGCGGCGGAAGAACAAAAAAAAAAAAAGAGAGGCTTACGCGGGATACTCTGGCGGGGGGGAAGGGGGTCGCTAGTATTTATGAAAGTCAGAGTCTCAGAAAGGAGAATGCGAACTTTAAGACTGCCAAGGGAAAGTGGACGATTTCTTGGTAGCAGGGCATAATTCCAGAAAATGGGAAGGGCCATCGGCCAAAAAGGATGCTTCCTAAAACATTCACTACATTCACCTCCCGAGGTATGGGAGGGACCGGAAAGGGGGGACCGCACAAACCCGCGCAATCAGGGTAAAAACATGGTGGTGGGGGGCAACGTACACAAAAAGGGGCTGATGGGGAATGCTGGCCAGGGGACTCAGGATCCGTAGAAATAGGAGGCTCAAGTATTGGGGGCAATGAAGAGCGCTGAGGAGGGCGGGACAATAAAAAACGGGGAGCCAATGATGGTCGAGAAGGGCAGAAGGAAGAGGTCAATTTGGGTGAGAGCATGAAAGGTCTAAAGTTTAAGGGGAGGTTACTGGGGTTAGTCTTCTAATAAAAAACGGAAAGAGATAACGTACTGAAAGCCAAAGTTGGAACTAAGTATTTAAGCTAAAGACTTCCAGAAAAAGCGCATTCAAATGGATGGGGTAACTGGAACAGGGTGGGAAGAGCGAACATCACATTTTTTCTCAGTTGAGGAAGAGAAAAAAAGAAAGGTCGGTGGCTATACAACCTAAGGGGTGAAACAACACCGTACTCCGGTAAACCTGTTTGGGAAAGGTGTTTTTGTTACAAGGGGAACGGGAAAAAGAGCCGGCGGGAATTGCAATCACAGGGGAGCATTGTCCCAATTCTCATTAATAAAGCCAGTGGAAATAAATGCCGACTCTTGGGGGGGGGGGGAAATCAGAAGGGTCAACACCCTCTTTGGTCTCTTGTAGGATGGAGGCGAGGAGGCGAAAAAATGTAAACGCTGAAGGCCGAGAGAATGCGGTGACTAGTGTGAGATAAGGGGGGGTAGCGCCAATCCAAAGTGTATAAGGGGGTTCTGGTTAGTGAATATGACTGTTCACAGGGACTCCCTAAGGGGAAGAAATGAGGAGGTGGAGCGTACCACCGAGAGGAGAATAGGGGGAAAACGAGCGAAGCCAAAAACCGAACGCTCTTTGATGGAAAACAGGGGGATCAAAATCACCACAGGTGTCTCCGCGTGAGTAAGTAGACAGAAAAGTGGTTGCGAGGTTTCACCACTGAAACTTTGTTCTAAAGAAGGAGGAAAGATGGGCTGAACCGCTACTCTTAGTTTCGAAAAATCTGATCGCAGGGGACGGAGAAAATTGCGGGGAAATCACGGAAAAAACGATAAAACAGCTCCTAACCAACCCAGAAGGATTAGTAAAACATAAAAAGGGTCCTTGTGCAACCCCGCAATAGGACGTAGAAAACGGCGGGGGCGAGTTGGCAAGAAGTTGTCAGGGCAAGAGTTCCAGACGTGACCATCGTCCTTCAAATCTAGGAACCCAGGTTCCGGAACGACAAATAGGGAAAAAAGGGAAGTTCCTTCAACTCGTGGGGACCACCTCAATGTGGGGAACGCCGGTTATCACCGAGAAGTTCAGTTTTTTGACGTTTAGGTTTCTGGGGGCCCGTCAAGCGAAGGGTAGCGCCACCTAGATCAGTGAGGGATCGAGAAAAGAGGGCGAATTCCCAAATCATTGTAGAAAATCCAGAGCAAAACAATTACGACGAAGATGTATCGCAAGGGAGGAGTCAAGATAAACAGAACTTCTCCAAAGCAAGGATCGGACTTCAGCGGGCGGAGCATCTGGCCCGAGAAAAGGAGAGACTACTCCCTAAGCTCATCAGGGGAAAAGCGGGTGGAGGAGAGTGCAAGGGAAGGAAGAAAAGGGGTAATCAAGGAACTGGCTGCCTTGCTCATTGGGAAAGGGCTCTGGGAGGAAAGGACGAGGTCTTGAGTTCGCCCTGTTTTAAAACGAGGTAAAAAGGGGGGGGGAAAAAAGGAAAGGGAAAGGAAAAAACGCTGGGGTCCCACCGACCTCTTCTACCTCTAAAGAAAAGAAAAACCAAAAATAGATGGACGAGGAAAAAACTCACAAGAACAAGAAATGAAGAGGCTGTCTGGCAGCGGGGGGGAAAGGAGAAGAATCAGAAGGACATGGAATTTCGTATTAATGAGGGAGACAAAGCTTTCATTGAGGGCTGCAACGTCTGTCAGGACGGAAACGACAAAGAAAAAACCGACTGGAGGTCTATGAACTGGGGAAGCGGACGACAAAAAAAAAAAACTTGTAGGATGGAAGGCTCATCGGGGGGGAAAAGGACAGCGACCTTGCATCAGGGACTAAGGGTGAGAGAAAAGCCGTAGACGGTTTGGGAAGAGAGGAAAAGGGTCATTCCGAGAAATCATGGAGGGGGGGGTAAGGCAAAAACACAGTTGGGAAAAACGATTTAGAAGGGGGGTTTTCTGGAAGACACTTCTATCCAGTTCATGAACTAATTAACTCGTTACTAAGCAGCGAGGAAGGAAAAAAGGTCAAGAAAAGTAATGGGGGTAGAATGGGAGGCAAGGGGAATTCCGTGCCCTCTAGAATCCAAGACAACAATCTTCAAAGGGATAAAAGGTTAAAGAATTACTCTCAATAGCAACTGACTTAGGGGACTCGAACTGAGTTTCCAAAAGTTAAAGAAGAGAAGAGAAAGACAAAGGGGGGAAGCACCGCCGAGAAGTTAGTTGTGGTCCTGGAAGAGTGAACTTCCTAAGACCTTCACATGAGGGTTTCTAAATGATCCAAGACGAACAGGAAACTCGAGGGAATCAAGAAAGTCAAAAGGAAAGAGGGAGCGGTCCTCAAAAATTGGGTGTCTCCAAGAAATACAGCACCTAAACGAAATACCGGGGGAGGGAAAACGTGTGCGCGAAGTAGATGGAGGGGGGACAGCCTCCTTAAAAAAGGAACAGGGGGGGGAGAGAGCGTGAGGATTCATGAATAGCCAGACAAGAGTCTCATCCCTCTAAGAAAAGGAAATTCGACAGATGGGAGACCGGTAACAAGGAGAGCTGTCTCTGACAAGATCTAAGTACTGGGGGAGGGGAACACAGAAACGTCTTTAACAATTGGTATCATTCCACCAGTGAGAGAGGGGGCGAGAAAATCGGCACACGAAAAAAGGGGCAGGGATGTCAATGCAGCAAATTAGCACGTCCGACCGAATTGGTGGTATGGTAGGCCTTTTGACCCCAAAATAACTAACCAACAAGAATCAAGCAAAGGAAAACCGGTGGATTTTTTATTCAAAATGGGTTTGAATGTGAACGAAAGTGGTAATAGTGGAGCCTGGTTGAGTGTAACGGACGGGGAGGCCATGTCGCAATTAACCCCGCTGCTTACCAAAGAAAGTCTCCGAATACAAGGGCCCTATTTCAAGCAATACCCTATTTAGGTTCGGGGGGTTGTTCACGAAGGGGGGGGAATGGGTTTCATAAAATCATGCTGAGGATGCTTAGACTGGGGAAAAGGTTGGATGGGTTCAGGGCGTGGGTAATGGGACGAACCACCCCAATGAAAGGGTAAAAAAAAAAACATCAGGCAAAAGTTACCACGTATTAGAAGACAAGACCCGTTCCGACTGCTAAGGGAAACGTAGGTGAGGTGGAAGAGAAAAGAAACACTGCCGGGGACGGGGGTTACCCACAGACACTCTCAATGATATGAAAGGACTCATGGAGACGTAACACAGCAAGTTGTGGGTGCCATGCCTTCACAAAAAGAGATTAAAAACTGCTGTGCCGGGGGAGAGAAATGGTCACACAGGTGCAGTGGAAAAAGACCATAAACGAGGAGGGAGGCTTCACACAACAACTTAGGGTATTAGGGGGGGAAGAGAGAAGAGGACGAAGCGTTTGTGCTGTTGAATTATTCCGAGTGAAAGAATTTAAAAGACCCGGAATTCTCATGCAGGGAAGTGGGGGTACTCCGTGGGGGCCCGGCTGTGGGCTAATATGCAATAGCATGGTACCGTTAATAGAAAATTTCGGCGTCTATTTGAAATGAAGCTTTCCAGGGCAGTGTCTTGTGGTTGGTGATCGGAAACACTGAAACTTCCGGCATTAGGGGGGCCCCAGAGTGGGGCTGGCCCTTTGGGGGGGGGGGGGAAGGGCAGCTAGGTGGAATACAAACTTGGGGGTACTGGTTGTAAGTAACAGTAAAAACGGTCCAGAACATAAAACGTCATGGTGTCGACGAAATCCTCATTCAAAAAGGGAAGTGGGACGGACAAACCGAAAGTCCCAAGCGGAAAATCCCTCCACCTTCACGTGAATGGGGCAACAGTGAAAGTACCACGAATTGCGGCGGAGAAGTGGGGGAACGGTGTCAAGTGATCGCGAATTCAAGAAAACGTCTTCAATGAACAACGGGCCTCAATCGGAGATTGAAAGGGCAAAAAATTAAGACGGGTAAATAATCAAGCCAGGGGAAGGTTGGAAATGCCACTAAATAAAAAAAGTGAGTTTCTCGTTGACATGGGGAAAGGGGGAGGGGGAAGCAAAAAACGTTTTTTAAGCAACTGTCCCCGGTTCTTCAGGAGGGAAAAGCCGAAGCGGGGGGGAAGCCACGATGTACAAACTTGATGAGGGCCACACAACACCTATATCTCTTGGCAGTCAGAGAATGGGTCCACGTCCAAATAGAATGGACTGGGAGAAGAAAGAATAAAGGGGCGAGCGGCAAAACGAAATCGTGTCATTCTCGACCGTCGGGAGAAAGACGGAAAAAATCTCGACGGGAGAGGAATGGCGTCTTCAAGAGGTTGGTGATTGGAAAAAAGATTGAAAAGCAGCGAGCGGAAACATGCGTTGGGGGAAACATTGAAAAAAAAAAAAAAAGCTAACGTTAGGGCTCCACTTTCTTCGAAAAAAAGGAATGTTGGCAAGGAGGAGGGGAAAACCGAACGGTGAAGGGTTCACGTCTCAGGAAGCTTGCTTCCATAAAAAACTAATTCTCGAAGGGCAGGCAGACCAGTCGTCAAGAAAGTGACGGGAGTCATTTAGATTCCATAATAAAAGGGCGAAGTGGAGAGAATAGATCCACCAAGGGGTGATGAAAGTTTCTATGGTGGGGGTATATAACCGGGTCATAATACAGAAACATTTGGGAAAAAAGCGCCCCCAAGAGGGAAGGAACCAAGGAGCTTAAATGAGAGGGCCGCGTGTCCATTAGGGGGGAAGCCGGATAGAGAGTGTAACCGGAACAACCCCCAGGGCAATCAGGGAAAAGGATGGAGTTGGGACATGAAAAAAAATACATGCTTGATAGACCTGGCTCATTACTCCAACGGGGAGGGAGGAAAAGAACGTCCATGTAAGAGTCGACTGCAATTCGATTCATACCCGAGAAGGGGGGGATTCAATGAGACTGGCGATAGTAAAAATTAATTGTAATGGGTCGAGCATTGAAACAGGATAGACGCGTTAAGGGGCTGGTACTGGGAGTCTAGAGCAGACGTGAAGACGCACGTAAGAAAAAGGAAAAAGGCACATAATAACTTACAGCAATGTTGACAGCGTACGAGATTGAAAAAAAGAGAGGAAAAGCTGCTAATCAATTGCGTTTTCTAGATATTGAAGCAGAAAATGTCAAGGTTTCTCTTTATTCAGATGAGAGAATGTGGAGGGGGGGGGGAAGAACCGCGGGGTACCAAGGAGGCACACGGACGAACGTCCGTAACAACTTTTTTCCGATGGTGGGGGTTGTCAAACACTTTAGCATAAGGCAAAGCCGAGCCGTGGAAGACAAAGATCAACCCAGAAGGGAGCCGGAGAAAGAGTCAGTGGAACGAAAGTCTGAAATCACACCCAAACCCAACAACCACTAAAATCAAAAAAAAAAAAAAAAAAACACCCAAAAAAACCACCACCCCAACCCCAAAAAAACAACAGCACACACCCCCCCCGAAAAAGAAAACCCACAAAACCCACAAACCAAAAAAAAAAAAAAAACACACCCAAAAAAGAGAGAGCAACAAAACACAACCCACCAGAAAGAAAAAAAAAAAAACCCAAACAAAAAAAACCCCCACCACCAACCACCAACCACCAACCCAACATCACACAAACAAAAAACGAAGGGGAAACATCGCGTGTTTCAGGATAAGGTAGAGATGTCATGGGGGGGCGTCATCGATGGAGAAAATCTTCACAAAGGCTGATTCCGAGAACGGGCGGGGGGCAAGTGGCTGTTAGACAGGAATTCTTTTGAACAGACAATCATCCATTTCGAAAAGTGGTGAGCTGGGTCGGGAAAAATGCTCCGACGGACTTCCATGCGACAGGTCTTCTATCGTAAAAGTAGGAGGGGTGCGAGTACCTCGACTTTATAAAAAGGGGGGAACGGGGAAATACTAAGAAAAAACTGATGCGGGAAAACTTCAAAATAAAACACAGGGTGTCTGGCGTAGGGGGACATGCCCTTCCGTGGGGAAAAGGGGGGACCAGGAAATTGGGGACGAACGGTGCAATGACGAGGGGGGAACGAGGAAAAGACGGAATCAAGTTCCGCAAAAACTAATAAGTCGCGGCACCGAAGTTTACAAAGGTTGGGGGGGAGGGGGAAAGCAAAACTGACGAGCCAAACATCTATACCAACAGGGAGGGGGATGGGGGAAAAAAAATTATTTACGTACGTGAGTGAACAGAATGGAGAAAGGAGGGGGGCCTACTCCTAGTCTATTGGGGGGGGGAGGAACATTCGAATACTTCACAGTTGCCCCTTACATAGAGGAAAAAACCCAAGGGAAGGGCCACGGGAACCACGCGGAGATTTTGGAATAGACTCAAACAGCGTGCGGCCCCAGGACTGGGGGTGGTTGAGAAGGGGGTCCGCACGAGCAAGTTGGTTGGGGTGTGTCCTGAGAAGTAGTTTGCCCCGAGTCTGCGAGGGTGGGGACGAGGTCCAAAAGGGATCTGTCATTCGCATACGAGACCAAGGAAAGGAAAGTCCGCGAAATAGGTGGATCACGACACCAAGCAACCAAGGCTCAAGGGGGATGGCGCACCGAGACATAAACAGTCGACCCTCAATTGAGACGTACGTCAGCGGTGGGCTGAGCAGAGGAACGTACGGAGAGAACTCACATCGCCGACTATAGCATAAAAAGCGGTGTTTA
>Ga0179593_1394834_pt1 | contig 11014 bp, 13 predicted proteins | sample CZODoug2_1_08_16_FD_185931 | JGI IMG/M metagenome (GOLD analysis project Ga0179593, IMG submission 185931) | Vadose zone soil fungal communities from Angelo Coast Range Reserve, California, USA - CZODoug2_1_08_16fungal (PacBio error correction) | ecosystem: Environmental > Terrestrial > Soil >...
TGACGTCAACAAAAAGAGCGGTGAGGATGGTTACGCAGAAGTCGGGGTGGGGGATTAAGAATCCTGACCTAAAAAACCCCGTCATAGATCAGGGAGGGCAATCGAGGTAAGATGGGGAGGAGTGGGGTGGTACTTCAAAGAAATCCTGGAGAAACTTGACGGGCACGCGAAAAAAAAAAAAAAAAAAAAAAGGTCCTTACCTTTCGAAAATGAACGCCCACGGTGAAGAGTTTGGGAGGCAGATGAAATTAGAGCCTCAGGAATAAAGACGATAAAATCAGAATATTCTGAGTGGGCGGGTGGAGTCGTGCAAAGATACGAGGGTCCTTATCGTAAAAATTAAAACAGCCCATTGGTTGTGGGATCCTTGGGAGCAGACTCTTTTAAAGCAGCACATAAACAAGAGAGGGAGAGGGGAGACGCAACGGGAGCGTAGAGCCTGACGCTCCAAAAGGAACAGCTCTGGAGACACCCTAGGGTGTCTTTGTGATAAAACGGTGTGCACAGAGAACCGTCACTAATTGAATGGTGTCCATAATCAACTCTGCACCGGGCGCGAAAGGACAGGATCCCTAAGACAGCCTGCGATCAGACCCGGGCCCGGTTGGACGTGACGAGGGGAAGTGGGTGTCCGGCCAGGAAACGGTGGGGAAGAGGGGAATTGTGATACAAAACTGAGTACCGAAAGACCCAAAGGAAACATGCGAAAAATGGTCATTGGGCGGGAAAAAGGAACACGCAACCCTTAAAAGGGGGCATAAGGAGGGGATGGAAGGAACAAGATTTCCGAAAATTGGGGTTGAAAAGGTCTATACCTGTGTGTCCTGGAGAATAGACCGTATTTTGTTGCCTTCTTATAAGATGTTGCCAATCAGCTCTGAAAAGAAAACACAACTTTATGAAAACGTATAGGTATATGGCCCAATAAGGGACGCACCGGTCAGCACTAAAACAGTGGAAGAACAATGTCACCGGGTAGGGATCATGAAAAGGCCAAGAAATTACATCAGGGGGGGGTCCGGTGAAAAAAAAAAATGAAAAAAATTGCTAAGCCAAGTAGGTATGTTGGGAAAGGGCAACCGGGGCAAAAATGTTCCCGACACCAACAACTAACCTAGGGAGCACGGCCACGGGTCGAAAGAGGTACTGTGCAGGGCGAAGGGGGGAGGGGTGAAGAGGGAGGAAAGCATAGAATCAAATTTTTCAAACCAGTCCAGAAAACGTGGGTCTCCACGTATGCTTCAGATTGTGAATGGGGAAAAAGCCGTACCGGTTAAAAATCTCAAAAAAACCTTGTGTCGGATCGGGGGAGGGAATAATAATACCATAGGCATAGGGGCAAGGGGGAACGCAAAAATGCAGAAGAGGATAGAAGGTAAAATGGAGGGAGTCACATATTCAGAAGGGCAAGCCTAAAAAATAGGTACAATGTACGCGCGGGGGGAATTAAACTAGGAAAAAAAACAAGGCAAGGGATGGGATGGGAAAGAAAAGGGAACAATAAACAAATGAAAAATCACGCTATCTCAATACAAGATCAAGAAAAAACTCGGTGAACAATTAGGATTAACAAGGGAACACAAAGGAACGAGGCAAAATAAAAAAAAGGAATCCCAAGAAAAATAGGAATCAAAACAAAGAAAAAGGGTCCAGGGGAGGTCAGCACGTCACCCTGAAAGAAGGCTAGGGAAAAGGTGGGGTTTATCAAACGGTAAAACAAAAGTCGCCAAATGTAAAACCCAGGAAAGAAAAAAAGGAGAAATTGGGAATGCCCCTCACGTGCTCAGAGGAGGGGGGTTGCAAAGGGAAAACTAGCAAGGTCCACGGAAAAAAAAGGTGCAGGGGTTTAAAAAAAGACTAAAACAAGGCGGAAGAACAAGTAGAAAAAGAAAAGGACCACCGAATTACTAATACAAGAACAAAACGGCACCAAAAAAGGGGAAACATATCACATACGAAAGAAAGGGGGGGTTACTATGAAAAAGCAGAGGCAGGGGGGACAAAGAGATTGGTAAGGCCACTAAGTGAAACCGGGAATGGGTTCACTACCACACAAAGCCAGAAAAAAACGAAGCAGTTGTCCAACCAGAAAAAGGAAGAAACCGGGCCCGGGGAAAGAAAGGGGAAGATAACCCTAAAAACCTTAAGCCCCAGTACAGGGGGTGAAATACGGGGAAAATGAGAAGGAGGGGGGGAAAAAAAAGTACACAACAGAAAGAAAACTAAAAAGATATATGTGACATGAGAAGGAGATGACTAGAAGAAACAGGGGCTGGGGAAGAAAAAAAAGACTGGTTAAAAGAAGTACGAACCATCCACCGCGAGAAAGAAAGGGGGAAAAAGTACCGAGAAAAATTAACAGATCGAGAGCAAGAGGAGAATGCTTGACAGAAAAGGAAGAAAACAAAATTACAAGGAAGCAATGTTTAAACTCTCAAAAAAGGAAGGACCGAAAAATAAGGAGAAAATAAACTGACTCACGAAGGACGGAATTAAGACGGAAAAAACGAGATAAGGAACCACTAATGGGAAAGGAAAAGTTGGAGGGGTACAAAAATAACCTATGGGAGAGGATCGTAAAAGAAGGAGGGAAAATGCATTTCACGGTACAGCAAAACTAGAGAAAACAAAATTGAGCAAAATTGGGGCGAATCGTCAAGGGGGGGAGAGAAACTCAAACAAGGAAGCGGGAATCCTAAGCCCGACGGGGGAGTGGGGGAAAAGAAAAAAAAGAGAAAACTCGTTACATACCAAAAAAAAAAAAAAAAACAAAAAGTGGTAATAGCGTCGGAGAAACCTGTCGCAAAAAAAGGGTGGTGGTGCTAAGGAGCCGGCAAGAAAACTGCGTGCTGGCGCAACCCATCACGCGAGGCAGAAAGTTAAGTTGATCCTCAGGCTGACAGCCGGAGAGCCAGGAAGGAGGGCAGATCACGATTCGCAGATAGAAGAACAGGGACTCAGCCTTTATGTAAATAGAGACGAAAGAAACCCGCAGAGAAAAGCAGGAAACGGGGTCGTAGCGTAACTTACCTAGTAATCCCACGTCTGGAAATAGGTACCGGGTTGGGGGACGGAAAAGGGGACAAAAAGACTAGAAAAAGGTTAATGGAGAGGAACTCAAAATGGGGTCACGCCGGAGTCGGAAGGGATCATACGCGGTCCGTGGCATTTCGCAACAACCCAATAACGAAAACTGAAGACACCAAGAGGGAAGAAAAAAAAAAACGTAAATATCATTTAAAGGTCTTTCCCGTGAAAAAAGGGTCCCTCGAAGAAGGGGGAGAATGTACCAAGGTACGGGGAAAACATTAGAAGTCAAACTTTTGCCGCAAAAAAGGGGGGGGGGGGACAACACTTGATGGAACAGGCACTGCAATTTTGGAAAAAAAGGGGAACAAGAAGGGGCAAATAACCTGGGGGGTTCCAACTGAGTCCGAAAGGCAATATCAAGCAGGAACGATGAAAGAAAAAGCTAGGTCAAAAGGAGAGCAAGAAAGGGGGTTGAGAAACGCAAACATCCTTCGATTGGGAGCAGAATTGAGCCGGCGGATGGGGGGGAGTGAAGAAAAAACACATGTCAATTCAGCAATAATAACCTTGCCCGGAAGGAAAAGGGAGGGGGAAACGACGCAAGAACCAAACGACCGGGCGCCTACCGGCGCGTTGGAAACACCAGCTACTCCATTCCTTCGTCCGACCTTGGGGAAAAAAGCACGAAGGAAATTGGAGTATAAGCGTCCGCGAACGACAAGGCACGAGGCCGTATCGGCAAGGAAAGAGAACGTCTGTGGGGGACACAGAAATGGGACTGGAACATAAACGAACTACCAACGTGCCACACGGGGGAGAAGAAAATGAACAATAGACGAGAAACTTTTGTCCTACACTCAGGGGGGGATTTGGGGGGACGTGGCATAGGGAGGAAACTCCGGCGACGAAGAAATGGGGGGCGACGAACGAACTTGAAAAGAAGAAAACCCGCGACAAAGCAACGAGGCTAACCGGCATCAACCGAAAAACTATTAGGGTTGTAGAACGCTGGGGGCTAGGAAAGGGGGTGCCATAAAAAATTGTGGGAACCGCCGAAAATAAGACCCAGAACGTATGGTAAATCCAGACCTTTGCCAACTGCGTTGGGGGAAAGAGAAAAAAAAAGGTTGTTCGCATCGTGTGAGAAGAGTCCTCGAAAACGCCGCGGTCCGTAAGTAAATGTCAGGGGCCAGAGGGAACCATAGTGCCATTGGCGGGGCCATACATGCCAATTTTTACCGGCAGAAAACGTATCGGTGTTGGTGTTTCCATGGAAAAAACAGAACCGAAAATCCAGTCATTGACTGAGGGATAAGAAGGTTTTGGAAATGACAACAACAGCTTTAGAACACGCCTGACCACAGAATTAGGAAAGCCCGCATCTTCGCCGCGGTCATTCAGAAAAAACACTTATACAAAAAAAGTTGAGTGTCAAAATCGAAATGCAATAAAGGGTGTAAACCGCCCAACAGAATACGTCGAAGCCAAAAAGGCGACGGGAAAGGAGACCCAACAAGAGAACTCATTAGAACGAAAAAAAGAAGGCTGAACCAGAAAAGACAACTCGCGGTCGGCAATTTCCAAAGAAGATTAGAAACGGGAGACGGGGACACGGGAGGGAAGAAAAATAAAAACCAATCTGGGGGAGGAAAAGAAGGAACAAGGAGCGATAAAACCTGTAAAAGCCCCCTCGTGGATTGGAGGTAACGGGCCCCCAAAGGGCCTAAAGGATCTCAAAGCGAATGGGGAGAGAAAAACAACTTCTCCTAAGGAGAAAAAACATCTGGCTTAAAATCCAGTTGAGCTATCGTTTAAGATGGACGGCACCGCTTACACGGTAATTTTTTGGGGAAAGGCCCCAAAGCCGACCATTGAATGGGCCGACAAAACCGTAAAGGTGTGGGGAAATGGTGACCTGAACAAAGATGGCCGGAGCAAGCGGCAGGGGCGAAGCCTCCGATCCTGAACGCGTCCAGGCACGGTTGAGGTTCGATAGACGGCCACAAAAGCCCCGTTGCTTGGAAAAAAAATCGAGTGGCCCTGGAGAACTGGGGGATACAAGTCAAAAGTAGCCCGCAGGTAGAGACACTAAACTATCGTCCAAAACGGACAACAAAAACGTCACCAAAGAAAAAACATGCCTTTCAAAAAGCACGCGCGGGGAAAAAAAAAACCATGCTGACGGTGGGGTTGGCTAACCCGCTCCCAAAGCCTGTAAATAAGTCGAGTGGGCGCGGTGAGAGTGAGAAAAACGCGCCAAGCTCAAAAATCGAGCGGCGCTCATCGGGGCAAGTAAGTGCCAACAACGATCATTCGGCGCGGACCTCAAACTCGCCGGCAGGAGAACAGGAGACCTTCGACGGAAGTCTGATGTGGGGGACTCAGGGTCGGTCAAAACCAAAACCCCGTTGTCGTAGAGGGATCACCCAAAATCGGAGGGGAGTCAGAGTAGAGCTAGGAGGGTAAAAGCAAAAAGGAAAGCAGGAGTCATAAACGAGAAAAACGAAAATTATTTCAGGACAAAAAAACTTCACTCTCCTCTACTCAAGCAACGGTCGACGTGCCCACCCTGAAGGGAAACAAAGTTGGGCCGCACGAAATTCTGACCTGGCGACGCTAGTCTGAATCAGTGGGGTGGAAAGCAGTCGGGGGCAAGTGGACGGCATAAAGTATCCAGTCGTCACGGACAGCTAAACCCGTGCTAATCCTCCTCTCAACAAAAGAAGGAAAGAGCTCATGGCCGGTGTTCACAGATTAGCGTCAAACCGGAAACGGAAATTGGAATGTCCCGAAAACCCGATGATTTCCACCCAGGGAGTCGAAAGGTCGCCGGGTTTCAAAGGTCACAAAAGTCCAACAGAAAAAGCTGGTGTTTCCAATCAACTATAAAGAAACCAGGTAGAGGGTGAAAACAGATGAAAGAGGGGCGAGGTGGGGAAGACGAAACAGGAAATATCCGAAACGTATTGGAAACTACAGGACTCCCATGGAAACTGGAGGGACAGTTCCCGACGCTTTCCCTTTGGAAGCCGCGAGAAAGGGGATGACTGGTGTGAATGAACACGGCCACAGTACGCGGCCGGGCAAAACCTTGTTAGAACATCGAAGAATAATGGCAGAAGGTACGTAGGAGGTGGACGGGAAAGGCCCGGGGACGAGAGAGGTCCCCCCAAGCACCCGGAGGTTTGCAGCTGTAGAAGCGAAAAAACCGAAGAGGGGAGACGGACGCGTTTTTTCAGGGAAGAGGGTCACCGCCGTACAACCAAACAAGACCTAGGACTCTGCCCAATCTTCCGGCGGGGGGGGGGGGGACCAGCGGGGAGCAAAAAAAAAAAACACAAAAGCAGTCCCCAAAAAACAACCCCCCGCGAGGGGGATTGAATAAATGCCAGGGGCCCCTGATGGGTCCAGTTCGTTTTCACCGGGTTCCGGGGGCCGTCGTTCGGAACCGCGGACTCGGCCAAAAAATGAAAAAAAAATAGGGTTTGGGACGCCCGCCCAGAAAAAATAAAGAGATCGGACGGGGGAAGATAAAACTGGGACGCGGCCCCAGAGGTACTCTTCGACCAACGCCTGGGCGAGGTCAGGGGCGCGCACAGCAGCGTTTCACCTCACCAGACCCTCCGACGGCACCCAGAGGAAATTTGGACCAAACAACCAAAGAGTTTTGGTCGGCCCTCCTGAAAGCGTCAGAAAAATGGCTAGGTAATCGAAAACGTTAAATACGGACAAGGGGGGGGACCGCCAATCGGCAATGCATCCAAAAAAACTTTAATAAAGGGGACAATTCGAATGCAAAAATGGCACTTAGAGGAGGGGGGCAGCTAACACAAGGCGATCAAAGAGTGCCAGGAGGCCGTTTTCTTACGAATATTACGAAGTGGTACAGGAATAAAAGCGGAGTATCCTTTCTCCTTGGGGTAGCAACCTTCGTGAAAAACACGAAAGTTGCAAATGTGGTATTTCTGGTGACGGCACCGCAACGGGACAACAGGCCCAAAGAAATCACATTGTATCATCAGTGGTGAACAAAGGGCGAGGAAGCGAAGTGGTTGAGGGTTGGGAGGCAGAACCCAATTTTCAACACAATTGGATTCGGGGAGGCCTAGGAGTGGGGGAGAAAGGTTTTGGGGGAGCGAACGTTAAACTGGCGGAAAGATTAGGGCCGGGGGGGCAACACTCCCGGTATTGGGGCGAGTCAGAATGAGGGAAAAGGAGTGTATAGGGTGGTGGTTTTTCAGGGAACACCAGAAATGAACTGGGGGGACAGCAATACAACTAAAGACTGTATCAAAAAAAAATCTGGAACAGAGTGGGCTTGGGTGTAAAGCAGTTTGTGTTGACCGGAAAAAAAAGCTGAAAAATCCATGAAGGGGAAAATTGGCGGCAGGAGGAAAAGACCATCCCAAACACAATACGGTTCGAAGCCTGGTAGGAGGAAAGGAGGCGGATAAACGGCAAACAAATGCCACTGAGATCTAGGCCCGAAAGGTCCAAGTGATTAAAAACTCAATCGACGTCGTCTTCTGCGATTTAGAGAAGACCCCCTAACCACGGCGAGAAAGAAAACTCCGGATTCACACCCGGGGTGTTAAAAAGCCTGGCTATCCGGTAATGGGCCATGTTCCGACAAGAAAAGAGGTGTGACCATGGATCGGCCCGGCGGGGACCTACAAACACCACTGAAACAATCGGACAACAAAAAAAAAAAAAAACAAGGTGATCATGACTTACGGAAAGATAGGCCCGGTCGAGTGTGTGCAAGGGGGGGCGGTTCCTCAAGAACAAAGAAAGGAACACACTGACGAGGAGCCAACAGAAGCGTAGCAAAGCTAAGGGGGGGATGCCAAAACAGGACGAAAACCCGGGGAATTGAGGGAACAACAGCGGCGTGACCGAATGCGTTTCAGGGACCGACAGTCGACATGGAGTTCGTGGGTCAGGGTTGACGGACGTCAAAACTCCGCAGGGGAAAAGTGGGGGGGAGTGTCAAAAACGAGGCAAATAGTCGCAAAAAAAAATTTTCTTCACTAATGCGTGCTTCCACATATTCGCCTCGGAGAGCGCTCAGGTTCAGGACGGTTTTACGGCGGACCGGTCGTGTGGGCAGGTCGTGTCAGTGCGGCAAAAGCACACTCCGCCAAACACAAAAAAAGTGAAGAGGCGACCAAAAAAGGGCTGGGTTGATCTGTGTGTGTGGGGAGGGGACTGGAGGGAAAAAAGCCGCAACTGTGAGCGGAGGTGCTAAGGCGGCAGGTTTACAGGGGTCGGAAGGCTCGAGTGAGGATTTGGGCACGGAAGGGTGAACAAGAGACGGTCTGTTGCACAACAACCCATCAATCAGAACGGCCTAGGAGAAAGCCGAACGGATTGGAGTAAAAAACTTCGCCTCAAGAGGAAAAAAGGAAGGAATGGGAGGTGGGGCTGTGAAACCGGACTAGGGTAAACAAACGAAAAAAACAAAGGTGGGCCCTTTCTGTGCTCGACTGCCAAAGGTGGAAAAAAAAAGGGCAGGGGGTGGAAACAGGAAAACAAAACATTCCGTCAAAAGGTTGAGTTAGCTTATGGGCAACGTCTTGGGAAAAAGATCACAGCCAGGAGAGAGAGGAACAGTGAAAACCACAGATTTTTTCATGGAACGTTGGATAGGAAAGGTTGGAATAGGCGATAAAGAACTCAGAGTTCCAGTATTGGGGAAGTAGTACCACGAACCGATAAATCATCCGAAAGCAAGGGGGGAAATTGGAACGAAGGGTCAAAGAAAAGAAAAAACGTTCTTTGAAGAATCACAAAAGCAAAAAGAGAATCTTGAGAGGTGGCTGGAAGGCAAGGGGGATAGTGCCAGGGGGAGAAACGAAAGGTTCGACCTGGGGGGGGGAGAGCTGGGGGGGCAAGTCCAATCTATTAAAGGAGCTGAAAAAAAAAAAAAGTACATTAGATGGACATGAGAGAAGAAGAAAGAGACCACCTTGAAAAACGAGGAGGGTCTCGACGAAAATAATCAACTGGGTCAGGAAAGGACCCATCAGGAGGGGGGTGCGAAAAAAAATCATAAAAATCGTGTGTTCAACAGAGGAAAAACCCGGAACATTGAGGAGGGGATATTACCTACCTAGCCCTGGAGGAAGCGCAAGGGCCAACAAAGAAAGGAAACACCGCAATATGGCTGGGGGGGGTGGTGGGAGGAACATCCCAGAAAGTTGAGCAAGTATGGTTGAAGGAGGAAACGAAAAAGGAGGGAACCTAGGGAAGGGGAACGCAGATACAGAAGGTGTTAGCCATGGGAACCGAAAATCTAATATTATTAAAGGGACCCAAGATCCCCAGGCGAAATGCGAAAAACGTCGAAAAATGGTTCAACAACCAGCGACAGAAGCCGGCCAGTAATTTTCGGCCTGGGAGTGGGGGGACCGAGACCATGGGGAACTAATTTGGGCAGAGGGGGGGGAGTCATAAAAAAAAAAGGAACACAGAAATCCATCATTAAACAAAAGACCTTCCATTTTGGGGGACAAAGGGTGGGCGAGGTCCCAATAATTTAGTGAAGTCGGAAGTGAATTGGGGGAGAAGGAAGGTCAAAAACAATTGGGCCGGCGTGAAAGCGGGGGACAAGGGGATCGGGGAGGGCTCGAAAGAGGGAAAATGTCACCGAAACCTATTTAATGGGGGGGGGTCGGGGTAAGACTGTAGGTTTTGTAAGGGGAAAAGCCAAAAGAGAGGAACGAGTATTTTGGAATGTCCTGGGGAGTAAACGGGGTACAGGGGGTGGTCGGACAGCCTGACTACCGGGAAGGTGGGTCAGGCAGTGTACGGGGGAGGGGCTGGTTCTCCAAGAGTACTAGGGGGGGGACGAGGGTCGGTGACGGACGGGGCATCAGGAAACTGACGTGAATCTTTTGTTGAAAAAGGTGGCCTGCCTACAGTAGAAAAACAGCTGGGGCGGTAAAAAAATGAGGACCAAGGGGGGAGGTGAAGCGTACAAGAACACGGTCTGGCCCTGGATGGGGCATCAGGGAAAGAGGGTCGCGCCAAAACAAGAGGAAGGAAAAAGGAGCAGAAGGAAGAAAGAGACAGATCCACAAACCTGAGAGGTCAGCGGCAAAGAAAGTCAACTCTGGAAGGGTCCGGGGGGTGGTGGTAAATGCATGGATGCCGGCAGGGGCGAAAGGGGGGGGGGGAAAACTAAGGTTCTGAGAAACCACAAGGATTGATAAACAGAACTCGGCAGGTGAACTTCCGACGCAAGAAAAGAGGCAAAAAGTCCCATGTAGCGTTTGGGATCACCCGGCCGGACCGGCCTCCCACCGTAAGGGGGGCTTTGTCCCACTTGTGGGGGAGTAAAGAAGGGAAGAAGACGCGTGGACATGGGCGATCGAGCGGGGGGGGGGCTGGAAATGATTTACTCACCAAGACCGAGGGCCTACAAAAATCGTTACTGTAAGCCTCGCTCAAAAGTGCATAAGTGGGGTCGGCGCTTGGGAAGGTCGAAATCTATGTGAAAAGATACTCAAAGAAGAAAAGAAGAAGGAAGTTCACACTGGCGGGAAAGGGGCAAAAGGAAAGAGGAACTGGAAAGAGCTAAATATTAAAAGGGGGGGGGAGGGAATTGGGAAAAAGCCCTCGTCGCAAAAGCACCAGCAGAAGAAAAAGAGGAAGCAAAAATGGTTCTTAAACGCATCAAAAAGCCCTATGAGGGCAAGAGAGGGGAACCTTAGCGATGTCTACACCAAGGAAAGCAACGAAGCAGGACTCGGGGCGACTGACGGGCAGTGGAAGAGTGTCAGTTTGTGTGAGCGGAACCAAAAGCACTTTGTCCCGTTCGCCTGGGGGGGAAAAAAAAGAACAGACAACCAACCGGGGCAGAAAATGTCATTTTGCGGACACGGAAAAACAGAGAAAGAGGGAAGGTTGAAAAGCGTAAAAAGTGCGAGCACTTGTTGTACCTGGGTGAGCCAAAGAGGAAGCGACAGAGAGGGGGGGACAA
>Ga0179593_1402519_pt1 | contig 11014 bp, 10 predicted proteins | sample CZODoug2_1_08_16_FD_185931 | JGI IMG/M metagenome (GOLD analysis project Ga0179593, IMG submission 185931) | Vadose zone soil fungal communities from Angelo Coast Range Reserve, California, USA - CZODoug2_1_08_16fungal (PacBio error correction) | ecosystem: Environmental > Terrestrial > Soil >...
CCGCCAGTGAGGAAAAAACCATGCACTCCAAAATCAGGGGGTGAGAGTAAAACGAACTTTAGGAACTCTCTACTTCAAACAAATAGGGGTATCCTTGATTCACGGTTTGGACTGTACCCACCGGGGCACGCGCAAACAAAAAGGACGCTTCCCCTCATTTGGCAGTAAGGGCAAGGTTTCGCTGTGGGGGAGGCAGGGTGATTTGCTGAATGTTGCAAAACGGCACTGAATCCTTCGCAATGGCCATAGGGGGGATTTAAGCGCAAAGGGTCGGGTTTATTTCGCAGAGAATCAAGGCGCCGGTCCCACAGGGAATCAAAAAAGAACTGAGAAAACCAATGGCCCAGTTATGAATCTGACTGCAAGCAGGAGACACGTGTTGGAGGACGAAACGAAAGGGGGGGAGGACCGGGAAAAGAAGTAAACGAGGGGCGTATAACGGCAGGAGGAGGAGGAGAGAAGAGCGGCGCTGGAACAGTCAGCCGGGAAAGAAAGTCCATCCCGCATCGGCCGCTGTCCAAAGGGGACGGCTGAGCAGACTTCATGCGTCAACGGTTGGAAGGAAACAGCCTCGGGCAAGAGCAAAGAAAAAGGCGAAAAATCACAAAAAAAACGGGACACAGCAGTCGCCCAACCGGACTCATGCCCGTTAGGAGAGAAGGGAAGGGCCGCTATCGGATCCGTCGAGAGCGGGGAAGGCGACCTCTTGAAGTAAAAGAAGTATTTCCAAAAACTCGAAAAAAGCTAAAAGATGAGCGGCGGAGAAAGCATGAAACGCCACGTCCGCGGATCCATGGTAATACGAGGAAAGTTGGGAACAGGAAAGAAGCTAGTCAAGCCAATTCACAGCATCCAAAATTTTAGGGCAGGGCGGGGTTCTGTGATTTGTGTAGAAGGGTAGTTTGCAGGAAGGAGGTCAGAATTTCCGAGCGGTCTCGGCGGGAAGGACAGTCGCAAACTCCGCAGACTTCAGAAGGGGCCTCAAAAAAAACAGAGGAAGATAACAATCAGCGAGATGTAGGGACAATCACCTACTCGCACATACGGCGAGTCTTCAAAAATTAGGTGGGCGTGCAGACGGTGCTATAGGGCGAGCAAGAACACAACCGAGGGACACTAAGGGGGGGAAGGGGTCACGGCGAAAAACCGAACGCTACAATCGGACGCAGGACAGGCCCCAACTCACGGGGAACCCCCAAAGGAGTAAAAAACTGGGAGACTGCCCGCGGGCATTCGAGCTGGGGGGGGGAAAAAAAAAACTACAAAAGGATGATGAGGGATGACAAAGCTAAGATGAAGCGAAACGGAGACAATCACTAAAAACTTCTCAAAAGGCGGGGGACGTTGGGGAGACAGTGTCGCAGACTAAGACGCGGGCATCCAAAAAACGGTATGACGGCAAAAGAATTGCCTCTTTGAGAAGAGGCCAGCGGTGTGTGAGGGTACTGGGAGCTGTCACCTGCCTTTGGCAAGTCAAATGAAGGGAAAGATCGAAGGAGGGCGGATGATCGGGAGATGCTCATAACAGAAGAAAGAAAAACGGACAGGATGCCGGGCGCAATGAAAAAATCATAAGACGAAAAAAGCTACTACGTACATGACCGCAGGGTGGAAGAGAGGAGAGGGGTTGGGCAAACCTTTCATGCCGCGGAGAAGAGGGGGCCAAACCAAAAAGGGCCTAGCAACACCCAGAATTGAACAGAAGCAAAGAAAACGACACAAAAGTGATAGCAATGGATGGGCAGGCTTCCTCAGAAAGGGTCATCCTACATTCGTTGGAGAGGGGAGGGAAAAGCCAGTGAAGGTAGAGGTTGAAAAAGGGGACAGCAAACACAACACAACTTATAGAAACGATATAGAGGATGCTAAAGAGGCGACGACAGGCAATTGTGACATTGTAAGAACACGCGAAACAGGTATTAACACCTTCAAAACGTTAAAATGGAAGAGGGGAAATAAAGAAATGGAGCATCAATGTTAATGTGTTCTTCATTGGTGTCATAAAGAAAAATGGAATAGAAAAGTGGCCAAAAGCGCGCCTAAAAACCTCCAGCGGAAACGACCGATGGCACACAAAATCACTCTCTCACCAGCGGGTAGTGGGATGCGGGAGGGGCCGCTGGGAGGAAGGCGAAAAACCATCCTGAAAAATGGGTCATTCCGAACGGTGAAGGAGAATAGGGCCACCCAGCACCGCATCGAGGAGGAAGACAGAGGAGCAGTGGAACCGTAGAAAAGATCCGCAACAGTACCAAAAAAAACAGGTCAGCAAAAAAAACTAACTAGAACAAGGAGGAGAGGAAGGCGCCAGTGTGCGGCATGAGACCGGACCGAGTTCGTTCAGGGGAGGAACGGGATCAAGGGCCGCCCATGAGAAGGGCTTGTTAGGCGAAGTGCGCATCGAGAAAGCCAGCCGGTGGAAAGAGACTCGCCTTGTGGAGGAATTCGAAACGCACGCTAAGGGGGGGACAAGCATCAACCAGTTCGAAAGATTCCCGAGCGGGGGCGTAAGCGAGGAAAAATTCAGGCGTAAGAGGAGGGGAAACGGACGAGCGAACGCGGCACAGGCAATCCTGTCATGGAAAAGAGGGGCGTGATAAAGGCGTCGCATAAAACCTGGGATTGAAGACCAAGAGAAGGGTTGACCGACGCCGATGCGCCGGCGTTGATGTGGAATCGATCGGAGAGGCGGCATCGGGGGTTCAAAAGTGTTGGTCAAAAACTACGGACGCAAAGGGGGGGTAGCATGGCAGCTTTCCTAACCGTCAAAAAGAGAAACTGGCGACGTGGAAATGAGGGGACGTCACAACCGGAAAAAAGCCCCCCCCGGAAACGTAACCTCACCCATAAAAAGGAAAGAGCCCCGTTGGAGGGAAGGGCAAAAAAGTGAAGAGCCTCGCTCCATGGTTCAAGCGGATCCCATGGGTTTCAAACGAGACCGATTTCAACCAGGGAGGGGGAACAGGGGAAAACGCAGTCAAACCCTCCGCCTGGGACGAAATTACTCGAAACTGTTAGTGGTGGAAATGCATCCGGGAAGGACACAAGGAGAGGGAAAAACACGAAGCAGCCAATCGTGCCACCCGCCGATCCTGACAAACTGTGACTGGTCACACAGGGTTTGGGCAAAAAATGTAATGGGGTCGGGGGGCGGTGGGCTTCCGGGGAGGAGGGTTTGTAGCTTGGGAAGAAGAAGCGGGGTGCCAAAAGGCGAAATGACGGAAGGGAGCCTCCTCCTGGGAACAACAGAAGGTTTCCATCGGACCCCGGACCCTAGCACGCCGTCTCAGATACGTATTGCCAGGGCGTCCAGCGTGAAAAAGATGGACTTAGCCATGTAAGAGTAACGTGACTCTCCATCAAAGCGCAAAAACTAATTACCCGGCGGGGAGGACATAAAGGGGGGAAGAGGAGAAAAAGACTCCGATATCAAGACAGGGCTCCGGCAGAAAGAGGTAAGTAAAAGATATACGGGGGACTGCAGGGTCCATTACTCTTCTTTCCGGGTCAAGATAAAGTGACAGAATGAGTCAACAAGATACCACTTATAAAAAAAAAATAACCTGCACTCACCAGCTAGTTGACAACGTCTCAAGTCTCCAGTTCTTGGGACCACTACAAACGCATTCAGACAGGGGAGAGAATGATGGTTAAATAAAAAACTAGGAGGGCAGACACTATTTCAAGAAGAAATGGAAAGGGCTTGATCAAGTCACAGTGGGCGAGGGTTAGGTGAAACCTTGGTGTATTCTCGAGCCAAATAAGGAAAAAAAAAAACAAAAAAACGGGAGGTTTTACACTCCATCAGCGAGCCAGATTGGAGAACCCTAGCTGGCAAAGTAGGTGGATCTATCGGGAACATACGGCACAATAATGCAACGGTTGGGTAGATCCAAGGGGAATAAGCAGGCAATATCACTGTTCGCGGTATTCGCGGCTAGACGAAGTATAGGACTTCTAGTGGGAGCGGACTATCCATCTCCGGGTGAATGGCAGGAAAAACCGACAAATTAGACCATTAGGAAGTCCGAGTAGCCACTTTTCTTACCTCTTGAAAAAAAATCGTTACCGGAGGGAAGAGAGACTCACAACCACAAAGTAGAAAAGTGCGAGGGAAAGATCCGTTCCGTCTTAAAGAAACGGGTCGACCTCACATGGCGCGGGGGGGATATGTGGAGGTTGGTCCGAAACCGGAGAAGGGCTCGGTCATAAGTCGTCCAAAACGAACTCGGGGGAAAGCGGTCGGATCCTCGAATAAAGTCTACCATTATCTTGCCGACGGAGGGACATTAGAAATTGCCAGACACTAGGAGATGGGCGAATTTCATCTTCCAACGTAACCTACGGTACCAGGGGTCGAACACCTAGCCAGGGGGGGAAGGGGAGAGAAGGAAGACAACGCTTGTACGCGCGAAGAACACAAGGAGTAATCAATACGCGCGAAAACAAAACAAGGGAACGTCCATAAACCTCGGTTGGGATAATAGAGACTTCTCGTTAAAAAAATTAAGACGAAAAAAAGAAGATCTACCTTTCTGCATCGAGGGGGGGGGGTTAAGCAAACAGCCCTCCAGAGAATCCTGCTTCAAGGACGATGGGGAATGCGAAAAAGGGAGAGGTTGGGTGGGATTCAAAGGTTTCGGTGGCTGATGGACGCCTTGACTACAGTCACCGACACAAGATTCAAAGAAATAATTAACGAGAAAAAGAGGGACGATCGGATGAGAGCAGACTAACGAATCAATTAGAAAAGAAGCGGAATCTCAATTTTGAAAACCCGAGGGTCGGACGACAGGAGGTCTTGAAGCGAGGAGGGTGGTCGAGCCCGACTGACCTGCAGCAGGGATCACTGAGCAAACCGGGCACAGGGATGAGGAAAGCGGGGCTACGGAGGTCGATCACCCTGTCCATACTGCACTACAGCGTCCGTACTGGCCCTGCGGGAGAAGGACGTCAGGCGAGCTGGGCGGAGCCTTATGAAAGCGGACCCTCACAAAAAACGCCCGCAGACAAAAAGGGGGGGCCCTCGTCTGTTCTTCACCAAATGTGGAAGAAGGGTCAAAACGGGGCTCGGAGCAAAGAAACGGCAAAAAGAGAGTGGGGTCGTAGGAAGCGGGGGTGTCAAAAACGTGCGTGCAGGGGGAACAGGAAAGGAAGATTTACACACGACAAAGGCGAAAAGGGAACGTCACGGAGGAGCAGGGGAACGGAGAGGTAATACAAGAAGTATCTTTTAAGTGAATCCAAAGTTCCTAAAAGAACTCGACAAGGCGAGCGAATGGGATGAAGGAAGTTTCATGCAAGCCTCCAAAAGGGGGGGGCGATGGGGAAAGGTGAGGTTACCTTTTTTCTGGGTGGGGTGGGGGGTTGAAGGAGGACCAATCTACTGTACAGGCGCTGGGGGGCGGCTTTCTTCTTGATAGAAGTGAGCCAATAACAACGATAGTGATCGGCAGTTTGAAACTCAAGGCCAAACGGAAGGGATTACGAAAACGCAAATCTAAGATGTGGTCCAAACCGGCTCGCATAGAAGTCATTAAACAAACCTTGCTGAAAAATGTTTCTAGAGGGATACAAAAGTCGAAACTCCAAGGAGAAAGGCTCCATTACGACGGAAAAAACATCCGAAACGGGGCAAAAGTATAATGGACAAGTTTCAAGAAGCAAATTCCCTCCACGTATACGAGATTCTGAAAAGGGGCAGTCCTAGGGAAGTCGCGAGGGGAACTACTTAAGACACGCTTCAGTCACTATAAAGGGGGGGATCTTTCTTGGAAGATCAATTCTAAAAAAGCAAGGAAAGGTGCGGAGGAAAAGGTCGGGTGGAAAAAATGACAGGGCGGGAAAACTAAACGACACCAGGGGGGAGAGGACACTTGAGACTTCTATTAATCCTGAAACAAAAATCGGTGGGTGCGTACGGTGGGCTTCGGTTAGAGAGCCGGTTTCAACCTTCAGAGATGGAGGGGGAGGGATCTACCGAGGATGAAAGAGCTCTACTACTTCGGGAGCCAACGGAAAAATTGCGTTCTCCTTAAAAGAAAGAAAACGGCAACAAGCGCTCTCTAAAGCTACATCCCTGAGAGAGAAGTGGGGGGGTGGACAAAATGCATGATGGCCAAACTTATTACTCGGGGGAAAAAAGGGAATATTAAAAGAAGGCCGGGATTCCGCTCCTCATCAACAACTACAAAGGGGGGAATCAGGGGAAAGTTGGGAATCAAGGGCTGCATCGAAAAATGGGTAGGAAATGCTTCAAGACTAGCGCTATTCGTGGCGCGGGGGACGCGTGAACCGAGGGGCAGAAGAAAAAACGCGAGCACACCAAACAAAGAAGGTAGGGGGGATATAGGGTGGGTGAGATCGACAAGAGGCTAAACGCTACCCAAAAGGCACGGGGCATGTCAAGAAAGAGAAAGAGGAGAGAAACGACCTTTCCCTAAAGAGTTTTGAAAGGTGCCGCAGGGTAGCAGAAACTTGAATCTAAAGTTGAACTTTGTCATTGTATGAGGTATTTTAAGCCCGAATGTTGAAAGGATGAAGGGTGGGAAACCCCCGCCGCGAAAAAATACAACTCCTCGGAAAAAAAAACAGGGCTGTAAAAACCAATCATAAGGCACTGACACTCACAGCGGGGAAGAGGGGGAGGGAAGATCGGGGGGGGTTTCCTGCTCAGAGGAAAGACTGCCGTGGGTTCGCGTAGAGGGTGGCGCAGCCGTCACTCCATAAAGAGGCCGAGTTCGGAAGAAAGACGGGCAGCCGTTGTGAACCGGGACCGGGAAAGAAGACCCCAGTACCAAAACAAGGGGGACCTGTGACCGAGGCAGTACTCACGACAGACCCTGTTTCTTCGCTCAAAGGGGGATAACAGAGTGACGGGTCGTCTGGCGCATGATCAACGAAAAACCGAAGAGAAGAGGGCGGGAGTCAAAGGGGGGGGTCGTCGTACTGCGGGAAGAAGACAGAGCAACTGGTGGAGGACTAATTCCCTCCTTGGGGGGGGTCACAAAACGAAGGGAAAATGAACCAAGCGAAATTTCTATTAAAGAGAGGGGGGGGGTCGTGAAGGTATAGGAATGCCTCGTAGAGGCCAGTAAAGTAAACTTGGTAGTCTAACACGGAAAAATCACATTTATCGGTTAGGTTAAAAAGTCTGTGCGAAAAACCCTCAGCAACTGGATGAAGAAATCGAAAGGGGGGTGGGTGAACGAGACGCATAAGGGCTCAGTCATGGTTGCTGCCTCTCGAGGCTGGGAAAGGAATCATGTAGTCAGGTTGTGGGTCTATCAACAGAAAGGACGAGCGGCAGCTTGCTCCGCTGCAAGGTAACAAAAAGAGTACGGCAAAGACCTGAGAGGCCGCCGGAAAAAAAAACTGGCCCACCCAACACCCCACGAAAAGAAAAGCCACCCATAGCATGCCAAAAAGGGAGGCTGGTCAACGAAGTGAATCTCCTGTAAAGGGTCAACAACGGGATTTTATGAACCCGGGGGGGGAACACGCGGGAACCAGCTGGTCAGGAAAGGGATTGTGGTGATCCGAACTGGAATCCGCTTGACGCAGGCTGAGCCTGGTCAGAAGGTGGAAGCATTTCCTTTACTGCAGCAAGTCCTCTGGAAACACAGCTCCGCGACCTAGCAGAGAGGGTGCAGACATCCGGAACGCAAACTTTTTCAGGGGGGTGTAAGAAAGGGGGGTCACATAAATTAAAGGTGGTGGAGTGAAAAAATGGAGGCGGTTGGTGGGCGGGAAGGTAAAATGCCGGGCAAACCAAGCGGAGGCAGGAAACTACGTCTCTCAGCGGACATCCGAACGATGAGGGGGAGTGCCAGCATAAGAAGGAAATGGAGAACGAGGCGGGAAGCGGGCCTCTCAAAAGCAACAGGGGGGGGCAAATGCGAAACTTCCAAATTTCCTTTTTCAGTAATGAAAGGGCCTGGGCTGGCCTCCAGCAATCTCACCGGTCTTGAAAGAAGCGAGTCCGAAAAGGGGGGCAAAAAAAAAAGCGGAGCGGGACTGCATTGGATACGGTTAACGGGGGGGAGGGATTAAGTAGAGAAGAGCCCGAAAAGGGCCTCTTGGGGGGCGAGGTTCGCTGCCGCGTAGCCTGCTCGTACCGGCGGAACATCAAAAGAAAAAGGGGATCAACAAACTAGGGATACTAAGCAGGAGAGTTTACTCAGGGAAAGTCAAAAGGTCAAAAAACTGGGATGGGGGGGTCCAGAAAAACAAATGGGGGGGGCTCTGAAGACTTATATATCTTGGGACGGAAGTATGAAGAGAGAAACGGCATACTGGAAATCAGCACAATAGTCGGGGAGATGGGAAGGACCTGGGGTACTTTATCCTGAAAAAACGAGGAATCGCTTGTGATTATAAAGTGGATGGTCAGTCGAGGGACACGGCGTATCGCCGGTGATAAGCCGTGCTAGTCATTACCCAGTCCGGGAAGGTAGAACTACCCGAGCGTCAAGGGGGTACTGTGGGACGTAAAATCAAGGAGAAAAAGATTAATCGGGGGTGCTAAATGGAACGTAGAAATGGGCGCCAGGGAAGATCAGGTAAGCGGGGGAGGAAGAGAGATCCAAAGTTCATTCTTCTTGTAAATCGATTTGAAAGAGACCTAGACGGAACTGGGGGGGGGGAGAAACAGGCCCATAAAAGAAAAGCGCGACGAAAATTTCCGAAAAGGGGGATGCAATACTTATTAAACTTTGAACAGGCGGATCAGTCTAAAAAAAAAAAGGATGAGGAGATAACAGAAAACGTAACGAGGAGCTGGCCGGAGCACACCTTGGAAAAAAAGCGTGATGGAAAAACGCGAGTTTTATAGGGTTTGGGGGGCGGGGGGTACAGCAGTCGGAGGAGAGAGTTGAAATAAGGAAAAAAGAAGCACAATGACGAAAGGAGGATCTGAAGGCGGCCGCCCGACCAGGAGAGGGAAGACGTCACGTAATGGACAATGTTTCGAGCCAAAGTTGATCTGTGCGAGGGGGAATCTTCAGATCTGACACCGAAGGGGAAGGGGCGAAGGTCGAGCCACTAGTGTTTAATTCTAGCCGGCGATAAAAGAGTAAAGGAGGGGAGGAGAGCGAACCATGCATGAAATCCCATACGCCAAAGCGGGTGCTAAAAATCCAACATTGAAAGGAAATGCCTCCGGGGGGAGGGATTAGAGGTCGCCGGCGAGTACTCGCAGGATAACCAAGAATCTCTCATGGTCGCACAAAGCTTGTTGGGGTAGGGGACCAGCACCAAAGCGAGGACTAAAATCGGAACAATTCTTCAAAAGCCGGTGCGTATGAGAACAGTTACGAGGGTGGGGAATCAGTAGCTGTGAAATGGGGGGCCTCCGGTGGAAGAAAAAAATAGAGGAAAAGAAAGATTGTAGCTCCTGAAAAGATTTCGAAGGTTACGGCGCAGAAATGGGTAAGTCAAAAGAGGAAAAAGTATCAATCCTTCTCTCTACCGCGGTTCAAAAAATTGAGGAGGAACATTCTTAATATGCGCGGGGATGGCTGCCTGAAGGCTAATGCCACAGGGAACTAGGACCTTTCACCGTTATGAGAAGAAGGAGAAGAGGGACATGGACTAATATTCAAATTGGGATTTCACTAAGAAGCATAGGAAGGACAGGTAACCTGCGGAGAAGAGGAATGATCCTAGATGAGGTGGTCAAAGTAAGGGCAATTCTTATCTAATCACAACCTCAACGAAAGAAAAGAAGCGAAAAAAGCCACAAATGGGCATGCACCCCCCTTTGAAAAAAAGTTGCTTCATTGAGGAGGAAACGACGATCTGAGAGAGGGAGGAAGAGGGGGTCAATCGTTAAGGTAGTTATTTACAAGGTGATTTCCAACCTCTAAGGAGAGAAGAGGAAGGCTGGGGGAACAGGATGAAAAATCTCACATACAGGAGGGACTCCGCGGAAAATACGGGGGGGAAGACCAAGGGAGTCGAGAATCATGACGAGTCAAGAAGTCACAAACTCCCATTTTTATGAAGGGAGAGGGGGGGAGGGTTCAGGTTTATACCAAGTTTTTGAGGAACTCAGAAGGGAAGCAGGGGACAGGTGAGGAGGAGAATATACCTAGGACAAGGAACTAAGGAGGAGACTGAAGGGGGGAAATCTAACAAAATAGAGTACTAGCGTGAGAAGAGAGAAGAGGAGTGTCAACATAAACCTAGCTCGAAGGTCTCGGTCCGGCACAACCAAGGCAAATTGCATGCAGAGGGGGCTCGGTGAAGAAAGAGGGCAAAGACCATCAAGGGGGGTCTTACGAAAGGTTCCGCGACGCCTTCGAAAAGATAAAAGAAAGACGCATGAATTTCATACTCCTTCCCTACACTCAAAGTCGAAATGCGGCGGGAAGATGGTGAACAGAGGGGGGGGGAGGTGGGGGGGACTACATGACCTAAATTCTGGCTTAGGAGATCACAGAGCAGGGTCGTTTATAAAGCAATTCATAAGACAATCCTACTCTGCGTATACCAGGAAGGGGGGCTTTGAGCCGGGAGCAAGGACATAAAGAGTCAAAACACAGGAGATAGGGAAAAAAGGGCAGCGTATATTACCTCGGTAAAAGCTTAAAACAGTAGGGTGGAGGGTAAAAAGGGGGAACGTGAACAGTGGAAGGCACCACCGTGAAGAGGTCTAAGAAACTAGCTACTCGGTATTATGCAGACTCTCTTCTCTCACCAGTTCGAAGGAGAAAAGAAAAGGGAGGGCACGGAGAGGGAATGATCTGGTCATCTCTACATACGAAAGCCCATGGTGAGAATTCAGTGGTGGGGGAAAGGTCGTGTAAAGGAGGAGGTTATGAGAGTCTTCCAAAATTGCTATTCCACCTCCAGGGGGAGGGAAAAATAAAATAAAAAAGAAAATTGCAAGAATTGGTTATTGTATCAGTCTCCAGCAGGAAACGTGGTCGGAAAGGGAGTCAGCAGAGCGGAGGGGGAGAGGGGGAGGGAAATGAAAGTGCCTGTCGGGGCTCCGATGGGAGGAGAAAAGAGA
>Ga0179593_1498716_pt1 | contig 11014 bp, 14 predicted proteins | sample CZODoug2_1_08_16_FD_185931 | JGI IMG/M metagenome (GOLD analysis project Ga0179593, IMG submission 185931) | Vadose zone soil fungal communities from Angelo Coast Range Reserve, California, USA - CZODoug2_1_08_16fungal (PacBio error correction) | ecosystem: Environmental > Terrestrial > Soil >...
GTTGATGAGAAGTCCATGATCACTCATCATCCAAAAAGTGCTTGGCCAGAACCGGCGGTCTGATGCGTCGCCATCAACCTTGGTAACTCAGAGAACCTGTCCCTGGAACGGGGAAACTCCCGGACCGAACGTAGGCAATTCCCAAATGTGCGCCCACGGGCATGACAAAAAATAATCGATGAGTCAAGCAACGTATATCTTGGAATCACAAGATCCGCAAAAGCGGGTGAATATGGGACGGCCCCGGCCCTCGGGCCCGGGAAAGTGCGATGGCCGTAAAATTTTCTCGGCCAGGATAGAAGACAAGATCAGGGGGGCCCGGGTGGAAGGGACAGACAAACGAGAACTAAAGACGTTTCAGCAAATAAAAAACGCGGACACAAAAAAATTGAACGGGAGAAAAAGCTCCCCAACAAAATAATTTAAACCACAGACGATTACTACATTCTTGGGGGTTAAGAGGAGGCCTGGCGGGGGGTCACCAATGACTCCCGCTAATAGGACCGTTGTCTCGGGGGGGATCGCCTAAGACTTGTGGTTTTCACAAAACCAACCGGGACTGGAAACCGAAGGTGCCCGGAGTAGAGCGGCGGGAACATTCTGGTCCCGGGTGGCCGCCCAGAAAACTTTATTTTAATGAAAGGGGTGGGAGAAAACAATGTCTTCCCTCGGTGGCCCGGACCATAGACATTAAACCCAATTCCTAAGGGTGGGCGGGTGAAGGCCACTCACAGGAGCCTCTCAGTCAAGATGTTTGTAATCGAATGACCTAGAGAGGGAAATGGAACTAAAAGAAAATATGGTACACATCGAAGCGAGGTTCAAGGTCGGGGATTTTGGGGGGCGAACCGGGGATGGGTTCCGATGTTTCAACGAGCACTTGGTGTGCGCACCTGCTCCGTGTACAGGTTCAGTCAATTGGGTGCCCTCCAGGGCTATTGCTGGGGGAATCTAGCGAAACGGTACAATTATTCAAGGCCGATGAACAAAGTGGGTGTGGGTGACGCAACTGATATCTATGCGTGTCGCGTACTGAGCTCTCCCGTGGGGGGTTCGTTGGGGGGGGGTTACCTTTCAAGCACGGGGTTTGGCGTCTGATCACTGCAATTCGCGGGGGGGGGCCGGTAGGTAGTGGGGGATCGTCTCGCTTGCCCGGGATGGTATGGGGGGTTCGTAATAGAGAGATGCAGACAGAAAAACAAACAATGACGAGAGGGAATCTTGATCACATCTCGATAAGCATGCCGACGGGGGCAACTGGGACTTACTAGCCGGGGTTAGGGAGGGGAAGGCATATGTTTCTTAGGATTGAATTGGTGATAAGTCGCAGGGAGGGTGGGGGAGGGGACCGTAGTTTAAAAACGCCAGGCAAATGTCCAGGAAGCAACTCTATAGTGGGGTCCAGAAAGGGCGCGTAAGGTAATTAAGGAAAAGGAGGGTGAAGGTGTCTCGGCGCCAATATGGAAACTTCCGCTACTAACCAATAAAAACTTCACCAATGTTTGAGCGTAAAGGCGGTTTGCTAAAAATAGTTTCCTGGTGTGTGCACTCAATGACCAGGGTGTGCTTGGGAGTGCGGAAAGGGGACCGGACGCCGTGGAATTGAAAAAAGAAAAAGCGAAAATCACATACGTTTGGAAGCTCAGAGTCTTTTAACGACGTTTCAGGGGGAGTCAGGGTCAGTAGAGGGCCAAAGGTGGCGGATGGGGGGGATCGCAAGAAATTCATCTTGTTGTCCTGAAAAGCCGCAATTTTGTAAGGTCCTCGGAAAAAAGGACTTCCGGGGGCATTTGCATGTAATAGTAATGCGGCGTGACGCAACGGAAGACTGTGGGGGGCCTTTCCTTTTAGGCTGTTTGGGGAGGAGGGGGGTGATGGGGGGGACAAAACTGTTTTTGTACCACCAGTGAAGGGGGGGGACGGGTAAATCCAACACCAAGAACGAGGTTCGGCCGGGGTCGCTTCTTACTTCCAGCTGGAAAACTGGAGGGAGAAAGCTTTGAGGAGAAAAGCGGGAGGGATCAAAGACGCGGAAAAGCTCCGGAGAAATTGATCTCAGTGGAGAGGCCGTCATCATAGTCGACAGGGAGGCTAATGAAGAGAGTAGGAAAGGGTATACTGGCTTCCGCCAGTTCGACCTGCAGGACTGCTGGGGGGGGGATATCTCACAAAACAGGAGGAAGCGATCTATAACCTCAGAGAAACAGGAAAAAGGAGGCAAAAAGTAGAGGGGGCTGCGATCGTCACTTCTTCCGCCAAAGATGCTCTTACTCGTACACAGACCAAAGGATATCCAGTAAGCGGGGCAATACCTAGACGGCTTGCCGAAGGGGTGTAGAGAAATGAGCTATAAGGGAATGCCGAAAGTTGACAGGGACGGGGACAGAAAACGAGTTCGTTGGTTAGTGAAGAAAAAAAAAATGGGGGAACCAAAAACGGGGGGGGGGGGGAAAAAATCACTAACAACGCAGCTAAACGCCAAAATGAATGAAAAGCGCAGTGGCGAAAACAGCAGCTAGATTAAGATGACCTGGCAAAACGAACATTAAGCGGAGGAAAACAAGACGGAAAAAATGGGATGGTGGGGAAGGCAAAAAGGTTAATGCGTCGCTAAAAAGCCCAATAGGGGCAAACTAGAACGATATGAACTACAAGTCACGCATAGTCGGGAACCGTCCATTAAAAACCTATCCTGGGGGGAATTGGGGGGAAAAAAAAAGGGGGAAAAAAAAATGCTATCTTGTAAACCACACGGCCAACAAATAAAAACCTCCCTGGATACGTAGAAGAGGCCAACAGGTAAACACAATAGTAAACAACTTCACTAAAAAAACTAATGTGTTGCTTCAATGGGGGGTCTTAGAAAACTTCGTCAACAATTTTCACCAGGCTCAATAGCATCGAAAGAAACAGCGGAAGGTAAAAGTTTGACCTGATGGCGCTCACTTCCCAATATGCGTCGAATCCTAATTTTACAGTTCTGGTCTTCCAACCAAAGTCTTTGCAAACCCTGCAAAGGACCCGATGATATAAGGAAAAATGTCATTGAACATACAGAAGGCATAAGTTGCACTGAAACATCGAAACAAAGCATAAGGGGCAAGGGAGGGGCGGACTAGAAGTGGACGCTAGCAGAGGGTGAGCAGGGTGACTATGCAAGGTTGGGCCGGGGCGGTCAGATATAAGAAGGGGAGACAACGACCTCGCCTTCCGATCCTCCAAAGATCACCAAAAACAAAATCACCAAGAGCAAAATTTATCGAGAAGCAAACCCACCAGAGTTGATTGGAATTTCCACCCCGGAACTCGCGGGGGGCCTCTTAACCCCAACAGATTCATATCGTTCAACGTGCGAGCTTTTCCCACCAACCTCTAGTACTAGTGGTAGTAGCGATTTCAATTCGCCTAACAAGCACATTACTCCCCCAATATACGAGGGAACCAGGGAAAATTATAAAAAAAACGGGGACACAAAAAGGGAAAGTTGGGAAGATATGTACAGCGGGAACATTGCGTATGACCCCCAAGACCAGTCTGATGGTGTGTAAATCTAGGGTTTCAAAAAAAAGATTCATAAGACGTGCGGGTAACGCTAGTCCGACCAAACAGTCAATCATCTGCGCACCGGTCGATGACTTCTAGTTCGGCTGCATTATTTGGGTTTGACAGCATGGGGGATGTGGGGTGGACGAAACCGGGGGCGATGGGGCAGGCGGCCTGTAAAACTCTTCCCAACCAGAGTCATGCCGTTAGACGAAGGGGGCGGGCATCGGATCGAAAAAGAATGTCGGACGTCTTCAATCTCTTATTGGCTGTGAAAATCTGTTTGTCCTAATCAATTGTGAGTTAGAGAGGGGGACTGGCACTTTCCTCTGGTCAGTCCAGCCTGGTTGGACGAATTAGGGGCCTTATGGGTCAAACGGGGGTGAGGGTAGGTCCTGGGGGGGCTGGGGCAACGCAACGGGGAAACAACTGGAATTTTGCACAATCTCAGAACCCTCCTCCAGTTTTCAAATTCGCATACGTAAAAATGGAAACGACGAGACAATGAGTCAGAAAGAGAAGGTCCACGTTGGAAAAATCTGCGATGGGTGGGAGGGGGAAGGTGCTGAGGCGGTCTGCATCAGGGGGGAACGGGGCGTAATGTGTACCCGCAACAGGTTTCCAAGAGGGGGGGGGTTAACCCAAAAGGAGGCATAATCCAGGATAGAGCACAAGCCGGGGACGAATTAGGAGGCATACACGTGCTGTACCTTCGAAGAAACGGAAAACACTTGCTTCGCGTTAACAGCACGTTCAAAAAACAAAGGAAACGGTACGATCCGAGGAAAGGGAATAAAAGGTTTTCACAAACACATGGATATGCAGGGACTTCGGGATCTAAGAAATCCAAAAACACACGGGGTTAGGGAAAAAGATTTTAGTCACAGGGGGAAAAAAGACACGAAACGTGGGGGAGCGAAATTCAGCATTAATCCCTAAACGTTTCGAGTCCCGGGGAAGAAGCAAAGGTTTAAGCTCGGCTATTAAATGCACATTATTAAACCCTGGAAAACCATTCACGAACTGTTTGGGGCTGACGGGTGTATTACCCAAAAAACTCAGGGAAAGGGGTTGGAATGTAGGGTGTGACGAATTACCGTGACCAAGTCATCACAGAATGCGAGACTGCAAAGAAACGGAAGGAAGGGAGTAGGGGACGGGAGGGGGGAAACTCCGACAGAAGCGTGGTTTCGCAACGCAGTCATAAGGGACGGGTGTGGGCAAGTGGAAGAGGTGTAGGACGGAAAATGCCGGAGAAGATGCAAGAAAGTGGGCTTGAAAGCAGAAAAAAACGAAAAAGCGCCCCGCAAGAAGGGACAACGAATGTCGAAAAAGGGGGGGCGGTACTCAACGGAAAAGGTGGGTCAAAGGGGTCCACGGAATCAGTTCGATTACGTACAGATCTGTACAGAGCGAAATTCGGTCACCGTATAGCCCATGGAGGGTCACACGAGGGAGGTGTTGAAATTTGTAACAGAGGGCAAGTCGAAAAGGGTGTAGAATCACATTTCCGCCAAAAGAAAAAAACAATAAGCAATTAAAATAGTAAGGTGAATAACGGCGGCAAGTAAGGACTGTCGAGAGAGTGACACACGGATTCGACAGAACAAAAAGATGGGAAACAGAACTACTGCGACATTGTTCTTCAGGTTGTTTTTACACTGCATGGGGAGATGGGTCACAGTGCAGAAAATCGGTCAGTGCAACTGGTTCTAAAACGTCCGGGGTACCCAAAATTCTAGGTTCAGGTATTATGCTAGCACATATAATAGGCAGGAGCGGGGTTGTTTGGTAATTCTAAGGAGAACTTCCTAAGGCGTTAACGGCAACTAGATCTGAACAGGGCGTTGGGGACCGTTAAATAAATAAGTTTTGCTGGTAGAGGCCACTTCAGTTTCTCGGGGCTGGGCGTCATGGTTTATCTTTGATGCCTTCAAGTATTGCAGTGAGGGAATAGACCGTAGACTACATCCAAATGAACCGGTAAAGAAACAAAATCTGGAGCAAAGAAAAAACCTGAGGCGGGATACACTTCTATTTCTTCATAGGAAATACTACTGACGGGTTGGGCTAGGGAAGGACAGGCAGGCACACCGGGTTGAATGGGGGCCAATATTTGCAACTGCAAGAAGGGGGTGGAATGGTGACCGGTATGGGGATGAGCAGGGAAAACAGGCCATAAGACTCAGGGGCCTAATATCTTTGCATGACGCATCGGGAAAAGACATGACATGAGGATGGACTGATAAAAGTCTTCCACGAGGGGTATCAGTCAACTACACCAACATAGAGAAAGGAACCACAAAGATTTTAGAGTTAACTGCTGTGTATGAATGGGGGGGACCTTGGCAGTGAAATGGAACAGTCGAAAAAGGGGAGGGGGGGGGGGATTGGGGAAGGGTCTGGGGGGGACCGTCTAATTTGTAAAGAGCACCCAAAAAGAGGACAACGGGGGTCAAATTAAGGGATTCAGAAACTAGCGGGGAATAGGTAGCTCGTGGAGGGGGGAGGGAAGAAGTGTGGGGGCGAGAATAGGGGTAATCGGGTGGGGCCGGTGGCCCAATCCAATACCCTTTGTTTGTCCGAAAGAGGAGGGGTATTAGGGCTGTGCCATGAATCTTAGAGGAAGGGGGGGAAAGCACGGCCAGGATTACGGGTAGAGGCTTTTCAGTATGGTGTTGATTGGGGAAAAAGGGGTTGGCCAACCTGTTCTTGGACGGGAGACCAAAACACAACAATAACTAGTCGCCGTTTAGGAGATGGAAGCACGGGGGCGGCACGTAGGGAGCAAGCTTTCTGATAAACTCGTTCTGCAAAAGAGGAGAAAAGGCCCACTAGGATTGATAGAAAGTAAAGGAGGGAAGAAACCCCAGCTCCTTGCGGCTCTAGGGGATAGCTCTCGACGGGTATGCAGCCATTTGGTAACAGGCGGGAGAGGTATTTTGATAGATCGAAACAACCAACTAAGGGGGAGGGAAGGGGAAAGAGAGAGACTAAAGCTAAGGCGCTAACATGGAAGGATAAAAGCACGCGCGCGCTTCTCCCTGGCGAGGGACTAAGAAACAGAGGTGACGTAAATCCCAACAATATAAAGAAATAGCGCAAAAGACAGGGGGCCAGAAAGAACTCCGCTGCTAAAGATTTAGAAGAGGAGGACTTCAAGAATTCCAGAAGTGACAAGCACAGAGAACAGACAAGAAAATTCGTGGGGGGGTTGGGGTGCTATAAAAAAAAGAACTGGGTTTCCAAAGAGGTGGGGGGGCACATCAAAAGTCAAAAAGACCATCAAACGCCGACAAGGGGGGGGGGGGGGGGTCAATCCATGAGCACGGCGGTAGAAACAATGCCCCCAGCAAGAGGGTTGAAATTAAGAACAGGAAGATCGGGTGCTGACTGAGACGAAAAACTGGGGAAGACCAACGATGAAGGATCGACCAAAAAATCCATTACTTGCACACCAAACTCAAAGAGAATCAACCGAATTACATTGAAAGCATCCTGAATGAAAAAAAAACCGAGCGAGGTCTCGTGGGGAACAGGCAAGCACGAAAGCGTCACACATCAAGGGGCCGCAATCACAACAATACCACTGGATGAAATGAACCTGCACAAGAACAAGCCATGGACTGCAAAGAACCAACAGAAAACCAGATGAGTGGGATCGTAAGGTTTCGTATCATTACCATCGTATCCAGATACAGGGGGGCTGAACGCGGCCTCCTACCATTAACGGTAACCGAAGCTCAAATGACCAATAGGACTTCTAAATACCCTGGAAGTGGACTTTAGTGAGCGCCAAGTAGGATGCAAAAACGCAGGGAGACCGTAGAAAGAGTTCTTGGGGAAAAAGCATACCGACGCACGTTGGGAAGCACAATTCTAAACAAACTGACATATCCCGGCAGACTGAGAAAAAAAGAAGGGAGTTACTCAGCAGAGGGTTGATCAAGAGTTTTAACCGAGCGGTGAAAGTGTCGTAGTTCCGAAGAAAGATTCAAGAACAAGCCCATAAGGGAAGGCACCTCAACAATAGACAGCACCGGAGCTGGAAAAAGGGAAGAAAACACCCATGGGGCTTGAAAAGGTTACAACCTCACACCAAGGCCCGCTGATCGCAGGGGACGTAGAAAAAGAACAGATCCTATCGTGGGGGCGGATGCGACAGGGAAAAAAACAAAGAGGTGGCACGAGATAATTGGGGGAAAAGCCTAAAGAACTTACCAATCCCCAGATAGGAGGGGTTCCCCAAGTATGGCGAAAACACCAGGGACTGAGGGGAGAAGTTGAGAGCCCAGGAAGTATCCCCAAATCCCGAGTTCTTCGGAGGTGGGGTCCAACTCTGGGTGTAAATGTTGTTCCCAAAAAAAAGAGTGAGGGTAACGCGCTATCCATAAAACACCAGGGAATAGAACAGCAGTGTCTGGCAAAAGGGGGGAATTATGGTTAATTAATTAGTGTTGGGTTTGGGTGAGAAAGAAAAGTTAGGAAACCAGTGACAGGACCATATCGCACCCCAACTGCCTGAAAGTAAACACTATTGGTAAGGACACTCAGAGCAAGTGGGCCTTGGGCGCGACAAGACGGCAAGAAAGGCAGGCGGTACAGTAACTTAGGGAGCGATGTTCACTAATAAAAGAATTTGAGGAATGGGACGAGACTCGGGAGGAAACCACCGGTGTGTAAAGAACGGGAGAAAGGGAGGCAGGGGGGAGGGGGGGGAGGTGGCCCTGGGTACAAGGGCATGCTTGCAAACTTGGAGGGGGAGTCTAGGAGAAAAATCCTCACTTTTGGGGAACCCAAATTCGCCAAAACGGGGGAAAGGAGAATGAGGGCAGAAACAAGCTTGGAGGGGGGGGACCCTGAGAAAGTCCACGGGAACTAACGGGATGAACCGGTTTGCATTGGGGGGGGAGTTGATTTGGGGCTGGATGCGACAGGGGGAAATCCTGGTTGTCGATGTGGAAGGAAGCCAACAACCTGTAAAGCTTTTTGGTTTCCCGCCGGCCACCTGCGGACGAAAGAAGATCGGGCTTGCCTTTGGGGTGGCACAACGGAGGAATATAATCACGGGATTTACTCGCAAACGAGAACCGTAACACACTGCGGGTCGGGGACATCACGGTGTAAAAATTCTGTAGTCAATTGAGGAGATCCAGAGCCAACAGTTTTAGATCTAATAGCATGTACGGTCTGGGATCGAGCGCAAACCAAAACTTATGGGAGGCGTAACTAAAGAAGACAGACCGGACATGCGAGAGAGCATAAAACTGTTTGGCGAGAATTGTCAGAAGTAGCAAACTCGGTTCAAAAGGTTGCGGAATACGCGAAAAAATTGGCGTGTACGCAGGAGTATTGTAAAGCGAAAAAAAAAGTGAGGTCTACTACCTCATCCCTGGACACAACGGGCAGGCTCGATCTGAGTGCGAAGGTTTAAGGTTAACCAAAACCGCAGTTCAAAGACACAAACCCTGATGTGCTAGGGACCCATCTCCATCTCAAACAGTCGAAGCCAAAATAGTAAAAATGCAAGCAAACGGGAAGTGACGGGTCTTCAAAGTGGATTTACGCAATCTACACGAGGGGGGGGCAGGCACGTCTCTGAAGAATGTGAGGTTCTCATTGTGTAAACCTTTAATGATTTGAGGAAATAGAGAACAGTGGACCCGTCTGTACCGGGCTTCTCAAACATTGCCCTGGTACCCCATTTCACGACCCTCACTCGTGTGCCCGAACAATCAGAAAAAGAACAAAATCTGGTAACAAGGCTTACGGACCCGGGAAGTTCCATCCCCCATGCGAATTCTTGAAGGAACAGAGGCTAAACAAAATAACAAGTCGGGGAAAAGAGGTCAGAAAAACTTCTTGTGGGAGGGGTGCTATGCATAGAAATATCGGCAACTTCGCTAGTTGAAAGCGTTTTAAAAAACAGGCGGCTGACACGACCAAGGGTTCAATCAACAGAGGGCCGCAAATAAACAATAATTAAAGTAAGATCCTAAGGCCAAAAGCGGGAAGATGCAAGGAACTGTTGGGGTGCAGATGCGCGTGGAACCTCACCAGGATAATGGAAAAAAAAAAACAGGGCGAATTACAACCTGCATCCTCGAGACCGGTGGGCTTCAAAGGGGGGGGGCTTTTGGGGGTATCAAGCCAGGTTAAAAACGTGTCGTGAACTAAAAGTGACTAATCGTCAGTGTCCAGTTGTGACTCCCGACTTGGGCCAGGAAGGTGAGGGAGGAAGTCGTAGGGAGCTTCAATATATCAGCATAAAAACGAATGGTGGTGTGGGTAACTCGACGCGGGATAGAACTGAGAGTGGTCATCACGTAGAGAAAACGGGTGGGACGTTGAACTGGTTCAACAGCAAACATGGGTTGGGGTGAAGGCCCCCATGACTTACTTGCTAGTGTTCTGTGCTGGTGGGTGAGCTTGTGGTTAAGTTGGACGTTGTCGAAGGAATCTTCGAACGGAAACAAAAGGACTCCAGGATCTGGATCAAGAAGCGAGGAACGGAACTAAAAAGGAAGGCTAGTGGGACTGACTGCAGGGGGGGGGTAAATGGGAAAAGGAGCTATGCACAGTCCGGAGTGGTAGGGGTGAGACGGGCTCGAAAGTTTTGAAAATGACCGGTATGTGGAGTTCAGACGCACAAATGAAAATTCCTGCCCGGGCAGGGGCAGTAGATTTGGAACTAGTGCGAGCGGGTAGCCCTAATGGGGGCAATTTCTTTGGAGTGGCCGGGCGGACCGGCTCCCGGCTCAGTACTAACTCTGACCCAACCTATAAGGTCCCCAGAAGGGTGCAAGGTGCAGTGGCTGTAGTTCCAGCGGTGTCCTGGGGGGCAGGGTGACAAGCAGCGCCAAGGGAGGTTGAGTTGATGAGGACAACACCAAAGACGAAAAAAAAAAAAAAAAAGAGGGCTTTCTGCTCGCGGACCATTTTGGCACAAATGCGACCCGGAAGAAAGAATGTTTTAAAAGCAGAATGAGGAGGGGAAAGAAGCGGTTGGAGCCGGAATGAACGAAGGGGCAGGGCGGTAACTGGGGAAACAACTTTTTAGCGCAAGGCAGCATCAGTGTTTCCTCAAACTCCAACTGTGGGGGGAGGCGGGGCGGCATCCGCACATCTAAATGCGTTGCAGGTCAGGGGGGGATTGAAAGAGCGTGGGTGACCAAGAGCACTGTGGGAAGGCCGTGTCGGCTGGGGGGAAAGCTGTTGGGTCTGCGATGGTGGGGCCCCCTGATGGTGGGTAAAACACGTCGGGGGGCATCAAAAAAAAAAAGAACGCTTGCGGCATCAGGTCGGAAAAATGCGAGAAGGTCGTATGCAAAGGTGCGGATAATAGGTCTAATCAAAACGAGCGGCAATGGCCAGCGGACCTGCAGGGGGGACAATGGGCTGGTATCACAGCACTAGAGTGGAGGAGCAGTGAGAGCTCGCAGCATACTTTAGGCTCATGTCGACCGGGCTG
>Ga0179593_1515426_pt1 | contig 11014 bp, 18 predicted proteins | sample CZODoug2_1_08_16_FD_185931 | JGI IMG/M metagenome (GOLD analysis project Ga0179593, IMG submission 185931) | Vadose zone soil fungal communities from Angelo Coast Range Reserve, California, USA - CZODoug2_1_08_16fungal (PacBio error correction) | ecosystem: Environmental > Terrestrial > Soil >...
ACATTCGGTTGGGACAGTGGTCCGGGTTGGGGGTGGGAGGTATTTTGAGCAAGCCTTTGTTCGAGCTCCGAAAAATAATCTAAAATACATCCCAGAAACTCTGCCCATACATCAGACATGCAACATAACTCCTTGCAAGTAAGAATTAATTTTAGGTTAATCGGAAAGACTAGCTCGGGGAAATGTCTCCAAATGGGGCGTTGGGGTCTAATAAAGGGGGACGGGCCTGCGGCCGGTTCTCACCCCTCATACCTGATCGGGGAAAAAAAAACAGAGAAAAGAGGAAGGTTGACAAAAAAAAAAAAAAAGTAGCGACATCTCGATCGATCGCCGAAAAGCAACGTCCACGGCGGAGACCGTGCAGAAGATTCTAAAGGAGGAGTGGACGGAATATCCTCTACGAACGCTAAAAAAACCAGGGAACAAGAAAAGCTACTGGGAATATGGCGCCCGGACCCATGGCGCAGAATCTGTCGGCATGAGCATCTTTGTCGGAGAGGGCCACACATTTAAAGAACGAAAAAAAACGCAGACGTCTCTGACGACGCGGGCAAGGAAACCTGGTTCGAAGGGGGAAAGGAAGGGGCATATCGCGAGCCACCATGGCTGGTTGCGGGCTTGAAAAGAGGGGAAAGGGACCTAAAGACACAACCTATGGCCGCTTGCGCGGGGGTGGATCACAACATCTTTTCCCGGATCGGAGATCGGGTACCTTCATTAGGGGAGGGTACTGACGGCTTAAAAAATCTCCAGCCGCAAAAGAAGGGGGGGCAGTGCACGACGACTGCATTTGCTCAGAAGGGAGAACAAGCAGGGAAGGCAGTTAAGCGCCGGACTGCCGATGACGGAGAACGAGGAAGTGGGTGGTAGAATAGGGAAGGAGGGGCAAGTGGGAACTTCTCTCACGCTGCGAAGCGCCCTATTGAATCTCGCGGGGGGGGGCAGCGCGGGGGTGCTAAAAGGGGGAAAATAAAACGAGCCAGCACACAGCTGCGGACGGGGAAGGGGATCGCAAGAGATTCGAGAAAGGCTCGTGGAGAGGTTAGCCTGGGAAGTCCTGGTTTTAGCGGGTCGCCCAAGATTAGAGACCGTCGAGAAGAGGTGAAAAAAATGTCGTGGGTGAGGTGACGAAGAAAAGAACCGTGGGAACAACGCCACAAATTGCTTGCTGGACAGCAGAACATGCCTGCACAAAATCGCCGAAGGGGAAAAAAGCGCGGGGAAAAGGCGTCACTCGCTGAGCGTTCGAGGTAGAACCGCAAAAAACTCAACTCGTAGTCACGCGAAAAACACAATGTACATGACTCATATCGGGCGGGATACAGGGGAGTGGATGCGCGAAAGCGATGATCAAGTCCGGGGGGAACACACTAAAACAAGAAAAACGCGTAAATTGGTGGGCTGCAAATTCTGCGTTACCAGGAAGGGCAAACGTGGGAGAGAAGGGAAGGGAACGCGTGCGCGAGGACTAGATAAAAAAACCGGAGAAAACTCGATAAGCAAAGAAGAACACAGGCAAAGCCGACACACTAAGTCACACAGGAGGAAAGCGGTGCTCGGGTTTGCGTCCAGCCTACGAAAGGCCCTTGAAGGGAAGGCCTGCACCCTAAAGCCACAGAACTGAAAAACCAGTTTCATGAAGAAAAACAACGGCCGGTCGAGAAGAGGAAAGGGGGGGGGAAACGGAATTGGGGGTATGGTAGGGGGGGACGCGAAGAAAGGGCGCGAAAGAGACAGCGTGCTGAAACACCAAAGGAGAAGGAAAGAGGATATGTCGAATGCGGGGAAAAAGCTGAATAGGCCCTCAAAAGATAAAAAAGAAAATCAAAAAGGTAGACCCGCAGGGCGTGTGATAGCGGCGGCAGGAAAATGGTCGCGCGGGTCCCATACTAATATTGGGGGGCAAGGGAAAAGAGGGGGGGGGGAGACGAATCTGAGGAATCCTCAAAACAAACCAGAAGACAACGCCAAAGGAACTAGAACATAAAATCCGGTGGGTCGGTCGTGGTGTGACGCAAAGGGCACGGAAAACTCATTAAATGGGAGAGAAAGCAGCAACGGCAATGAGGCAGGAGTCACCGAGAAGGAGGTCAGTGAGAGGATTAGGGGGCGGGGTTGGACTGTTCGACGCAGGACAAGAAGAAAAAAAGGAGGGTTTTCGCAGCAAAAACGAAATCGGGGGCGGACAAGGGTCAGCCGCCACCGAAAGGGAAAAATCGAGCCGAAAGCGTCAGCCCTTAAAATAAAAAAAAACACGTTGGGGGGCACAGCGTACTGAAATAAAGGGACATGGAAAAGTCAACGGCGGAGACTACAAGAGAGGAAAACCGCAAAGGCAACTCCCCCACGAAGAAAGAACGAACCGCGATCAAAGGAAAGCAGGCAGGACGGTGAAACGAGCGTCAAAAAGAAAAAAACGCGAAGAAAAACGAGGATGGAAATCATACGGGGGAAAAAAAGAAAGAAAAAATGAGGATAACGTACAAGTATTGTAAGAAGGTCTGGACTGACCGCGGACCGAAAAAAGAGAGAAACGAAAAAGTCTCCTTCTAAAAAAAAGGGAAAGGGCCCACGATCTCGGGTCATCACGAGAGAGGAGTCATCGAGGTCTCTCTAGTAAATGAAGAAAAGGGTCGGGATTGAAAGCAGCTGGGTACGACTTACAGAAACAATGCAAAGAATTTCGCTGGGAGGCCCGCAATAAAAAAGAAAGTCTGATCTTCAGCAAGGACGGCTACCGAGAAGAAAAAAAAAAAAACGGGGGAGATGTGTGGGGCTAAAGAAAACACCACGCGACCAACGTTGCGCACCGGCATGGGGGCAGGGAGGGCAACGTCATGACCAACCGGGGGGGAGAATGAACGTCGATTTCAAACTGCGGAAATATGAGTAAGAGAAGACCCTCAGTGAACGCGCGTAGAAGGGAGAAAGAGTTCCAAAGAAAGGATAATGCAAAATGGGGCGGGTGGTTTCCAAAGAAGACAAAGGAGAAGGTATTTAGAACCATGAGGAAATAGCGGGGACACAACGAGCAAAGCAACAAAGAGAACACATGTCCTAACTAGGGGGGGGGGGGTCCTTAAGGGGAGAAAAAAGGGGAGGACTGGACGGAGCAGATCAGATCGACCGTGTGCACGATCGTAATTCCAGAGCATCCGAGGTGAACTTTGTCAAAGAGAGTGGCACGAGGAAAAACTTTTACGATGAACACTTGGGAACATCGCGAGGGGTGTGAAGAGCAGAATGTAGAGGTATGAAGACCTGCTCAAAACGCTAGAAGGGAGGATTTCATCATTTGACGCGGGACCATAAGGAGCCAAAACGTCTACGCAAAAGAGGGGGAGTCGCTGATGAAAAAGGAGGTGGTTCCAAGGGGAAAAAGGGAGACATCCAGGAGGATGAGTGAGAAGAAAAGAACCAAGAATCCACCAGAAGTCCTGAAACCGCCTCGCACTGCTGGGAAAGAAACTGCCATGCACAAAGGCGACTATCGAGCTCGGGCTGGGTATAAAGATGGATGTTGCGTTCTGTGGGGGAAAAAAAGGAGCGAGAGGAAAATTGGCCCCGCTTCAAAAAAAGGGAACTTAGGAGGGGATACATCAAGAGACAAAAACAAAAATAGGGAGGGGAAAAGAGAAGGGGAGACGGCCGGGTCGAAGGCCGGGTGGAAAGCCTGCAGCCATACCGGCGGGTGGGAGGAAGAAAGACGGGACGAACGGGAAATAAAACAATAAATCAATGAGCACATTTAGACAAGAATTGGAGACTTCGTGCATCACGCCGAAAGGAAACAGTCTGGTGAGGGACAACAGCGGTAGGACAAGGGACTCCGGGCGTCGGGCAAAAGGCCAAAGAAAGAAGGGGAGCAAGAGTTGTGATGGGGAGGGGGAAAAATTGGGGGAACCGACCATGATGTTCTACAAACCTCTCACGGTGAAGGCGCGCAGGAAAGGGCGAAGCGCATGGTAACAAACTCTACGGAGGATCGGGTAGGAGGGGACAAGTGGTAAGAAAGAAAGGAAGGAGTGACCAGAACAGCGATATAGCTTAAATACACGGAAAGTGTTACAAAAGGATGGGGGAACGCTGGGGAAAAGACCTGAGAGGGAGGGAGTATAGCTTCAAAGATAATCAACCAAAGGGCGACGGGGGAAAATCAAGCGAAAAATCAAGCGAGGAATGGTAGGCGGGGGGAAAAGGAAAGGCTCACGGGGGAGGACCTTTAAGGAAAGGGGGATCACAAAGCGCATTATCTGATAAATTGGATGGGAAAAAACAAAAAAAGTAACATTGGTCCGGATAAATGCTACAACAAACCGCGGAAAATAAATAAGTATACACTGAGACACAACTGCGTTCAGGAAGAAAGCAGGAAAGGTCGAAATAGCCTTAATCCTCTGCAAAAAAGGAGGGTTCCCATGAAGACAGATAGGGAAAAACATGGACGGTGCCGGATTTCCGAGGAGGGGGGGGGCGGAAGAAAAGGAGGGCCCCGTTGTATTGATTAGATCTTTTAGAGGTAGCGATGAAAAAAACTGGAGCTTAGGAAGGGCATCAAAAAGGAACATACCGTATTTTTTGCCTGAGGAATGGGAAGATTATGAGAAAAAGGAGAAATCCTAAGGGGGAAAGGAAGAATCTATGGAGAAGAAGAAATCGTGATTGGTAGTCTAGAAGGGGCGGCTTAGGAGGAAAAAAGGCGCAGAAGTTTGAGTAAAATAAGACTCTCTCAGAATAAGGGGAGACTCCAGCTCTCTCCAGCAAGGGAGTTTCATGGCCGTCAAAAAGAACCCCTTTAATCTGAAAGGATGAAAAGGTCGATCTTAATACTCCGACGCGCAGCGGGGAGGAAGGGGGGGGGTGAGGATGATCAGGAGGAAATTATGGAGAAGGGAAGAGGCGATTAAGGAGCGTGGGAGTAGAAATGGGTAGTCAGATGCTGCGAGACAAACGGTGTTTTACAAGGGAGGGGGGCACTCTCGGAGGAAGACATCCGGAGGGGTGACGTAATGCTTCAAGCAGAAATGAAGCAAGGGAGGAGAAGGTCGAAGGGACGATAACTCATACGGCGCGGATGAAAATGAAGGATTGAATTTTTAGAAGAAAAAAAAAAAGGACAAGGACAAAGAAATTTTGAAGGAATGGCAAAACTGGCAACCCCCGGAAAGTGCAGCTGTGAAAAGAGAGGGGGGAAAAAAGAGGGAAGGGGGCTAGAGGGGCAGGATTTGAGACCAACCTGCTAAGAGGCGGAGGGGAATGAACAGGGAGTAGGACATTCACCCCTAAAACAGTCGAGGTAATCGAGAGGGGGCCGGCTGGATGTTTGGGGGGGGAGGAAAGAAGCACTCGAGCGGGGTACTGGGGGAAAGGGGGCTGCCAGCCAAACACTAGCAGGGCAAGAGTCATCAAAAAAAAGGGACACTTCCTAACGCTATGAAAAACTAAAAGAGACGGACGAAAGAGAATAAAAGACATGGGACCGGGGATAGGCTGTCAATCAAGAAGGGGACTAGATAAGAATAAGAGAGAGAAAACACAACTTATGAGGAGACAAGATAGGGAAAATGGAAGAATTAGCGGAATGGACCGATCAATCACCTAACATAAAAATCACGTGGAAGGGACGGAATCTCGACCCTCATTCTCGGTAAGGCAACAGAAATGGTTTCATACTCGAGGGGAAGAAGCTAAGAACAGGGCAGCGCAAGGGACATTAAAAGAGGGGCTACTCAGACCTCGAGAAAAAGAAAAAAGACACCTATCTATAAAAGAAGCAGGGGGATTGAGGGGTTTCAAGGGAACATGGTGCAGTTAAGAGTCGAAAAATATATCACGGGAGATACTACGCAAACTACTAGAAGCAATATATATTAACATAAAAGGGCCGAAATGGCCTTGGGTGTGACTACGGCCTTAACCTAGGGAAGAAAAGGGGGGGGGGGGTCCTCACCACACAACGAATAGAAGGAAAAACTGGGAAGAAGAGAAAGGAATCGTAAAGGAGACCTAGAAAGAAGACGAGGATTCACTAAAGACGACTAAGAGGGGGGGGAACAAGTAGGCGAAAAAGATAGACGGCAAACCGGTCATAGGGGACACTAATCTAGGACATTCGCGTACCGCACCTACTCCCATCAAGGAAAAAACAAAAAACATCTGAAAGGGGGCTGAGATCTCTGGAATCGCTGGGAAAAAAGGAAAAACCAAACATATAAAAGGATGGAAAGAAATGACGCTATCAAATCCGTGGGGGAGGACCTGGGAGGGAAGCAAATTAAACTCGACGATTAAGAAGGGACGCGGGAAAAAAAGGGAGCCCAAGGAAACCGAACTAAAGCGCCGTAAAGTAAGAAAACTGCATATGACCAAAATAGAGACGAAAAATTCGGAGAGGGAAATCTAGATCTCAATCATGTCAGGCAGGAGGGGAAAAAAAAAAATCCTGAGAGGGGGAGGGGGAGGGGAGATCTCTGGGCCGTACGCAACAATAACACATACTTTGCGCGGGAGTAGCTTTACCGAGAATGCCGTAAAAAAAAGGGGAACCGAGAAGAAGGCGAAAAAAAAGGTTGGATAAGATTATAAATACTGACAATTCTTCCCAACGCCGACGAGGACGGACAAAGGCAAAAAGGTGGATTAGAGAGGACAAAAGTCATTACAAATGCTCGATCCGGCATTTCCTACCGATAAAGGGAGCCTTCAGAAGGCGGGGGGGGAGGGAAGAGGGTACTTTCATCGGGGTGTGGGAGAGGAGCGGAAAGGGGGGGGGGGAAAGTTTGTTTAGAAAAAACTCATGGAGGAAGAAACCTATTAGATCAGGCTAGCGCTTAGAGCACATCTAAAAAAAAAAACGCGCGTGAAGGGGATTCTCAAGGTAGGGACAGGGTAGGGAAGATAAGATAGGAAGCCGCAATATCGGAAGAAACACAAATTACGAGAGGACCTTGGGGGAAGGGGCCTTGGCAGAGGGAAATCAGCATTGGGGCAACGAAAAACTTTTCGGGAGGGAAAAAGAAGCAGGGAAACTAGCGAACAGTAGTGATATCGTAGATGAGGCTAGAAAGCACCTGCGCTGACAGGGGAAGGACGTTCAGGCGGAGGGAGGCATGCAAAAAAAAATAGGCGACAATCGGGGGGGAAAAAAGGGGCGAGAGCGTCAATGGATTGTTGGCATAGCTGGAGTAAAAGAAGGAGGATCGCCGAAAAGGGGGGGAAAGCTATCAAAACATGGAAGAGGGTATTCAAAGAAAAGAGGGGTGGAAGGGATAAAAGCACTGAGCGTTCTGTATGGGGGGGGAAGTTTCGAGGGTAGGGGGAAAAAAGATGGTCGGCCGGCTGTCAAAAAAGCTCTCTATCGTGGGGGAAACCTCCCTCAAAAAAAAAATCAAGGGAGGGGAAAGAGAAAAGGAAAGAAAGAAGACCACTATCTTTGGCTTAGGGGGGTGGGAAACCTATAACACCGTCGGGATATTCTCTCAAGACGTTCACCACCTAAAGGAAAAAGGACCACCGAGCTCTGAGAGACGCTGGGTTAAGAAAGACCGGAGGGGAGGGGAAAGTTTTCTTGCGGAAAGAATGGTTCGTGGGGCAAAAAAAACAATGGGCTCAAAAAACGGCTGCCCGCGAGCCCGAGTCGCGAGAAATATGTTGACGAGCAGGGGGAAAAAAGAAAAGGGGAAAGCTAAAAAACAACTTCCGGGCGGGAGAAAAGGTTGCTGGGCGGGGGGGGGAAAACCAAACGAGATAGAGAGGGTTCGAAGCAACTAGGCTTGCATGGGAGGGCGAGGGGTCGTGACGAGGCTCATAGAGGGGAGACAAATCCAAGTAAAGGCACAGTCTAGGGACGACGCGGTCATCAGAGAGCTAAAACGGGCGGGGGGCAAAGCGAATAACTGTAGCCTGTAAAAAATAAGACTGCAGCCCAGGGGGGGAGAACATAATGCTAGCAGAATCTATCGGGGACTAAAGTGTGAAGGAAAAGATGATCTGTAAAAAAAACCGTGGGTTCCGGATCAAGACAAAAAAAAAAACGGATTAATTAGAGAACGTAAACGGAGTTCTAAAAAAAAAACTAAGAGGGACATAGGAAGGGAGATGAGCACACAGGAGGGGTCATGAAGAACAATGAAAGGTGACGGCCAAACGTTCTTCTGGGTTGAGGCGAATAGGGGACAAGGTTGGGGCGGGAAAGGACGTTGAGAGATGGTCTCAGAAAGTGGGGGGGGAAAAGATCATGAGGGAAGAAGAGTAGGGGGACAGAAGACAAAAGTCAATTTGCAGGAGGGGGAAAATAGGTAGAATTTCAGGCAAAGAAAGAGAGAAGAAATGGGGACGAAACAGCAGAGGTTCAGAAATCATCCGCTCTTGTTTCTGGGGGGAGGTGGGCATTAAGGCTGCCTTAAAGACTGACGCAGAGTTAGGTAAGTTTGTGAGTCATTCTGGAAACGCACAGAAAGGAGAGAACTGGAGGGAAGGGGGCATCAATCCGTATATATCAAAAGGGGAATATTACAGAAGGAGGAGTCAAGAGGGAAACGCCGGGGGTAGGTATTGGGGGGGGGAAAAAGGAGAATTATCTGGCAAGAAAGGGCAAGGGGAGAGAGAAGTCATATTCTTTGTGTACCCGAGAAGGTCAATGTGAAAAGGCCCGACGAGAAAAAAAATGGAGGTAAAAGCGTTCTCGATCTGGAAATTGAGGAAAGGCTTCATCGTCTTGAAGAGACGACGGAGGATGGTTGAAGGATCCGGGGAGAGGACTTCAAACAGTTAGGCATCGGACGGGGGAGGGGGGGCCCAAAAACAATAAATAATTTCCGGGGGGGAGGGCTAAAGGAAATCAGGGCAAGGGGAGGGCAACCAGGAGAGGGACCGAGAATATGTGCGAAGGGAGCTCAGGATAGGAGAAAAAAGGCTAAATGATGTAGATGAAGGCGGCGGAAAAACCATTCAACTAAACGAGGATAGAGACGGTTTGTCATGGGCTTGAAAAAAGGGGGGGGGGACTTATAGAAGAGGGAAGAGGAGTAAGGGTCCCCACCTACCTGCACGAACATTATATGGCAAAAAAACATTTCCTCCCTACTGAAAAATGGAAAAAAAAAGGAAGACGGGTAGAGAAAAGAAGCGGACACGTTTTGGCGTGTGTACACAGTGAGAGAACAAAGCCGCGCCACAAGACAGGAAGAGGAGAGAAACACACCGTATTAGAGGAAAGGAAGATAATAGGGGGGAGAAAAAAAGAAAAAAGAGGGAAGTCTGGAAGATAAATACTAGAAAAACACGAGGGGGCTTCGTCTCGCCCTAAGATTGAGAGCAAGGAAAAATGGGGGGAACAATCAGGAGCCAAATATCGAATAGGTTTGCAAGGGGGGGAGCGAGCGGAGGAGCGGGGAGGAAATCCAAAAAAACCCGAAAGACGGCAACGGGGGCAAGTGTGAGTTGCATGGTTTGGAACCCCAAACTCCTTGAAGAGGGAGAAAGTCAATGGAGGGGGTGCAGATACCTCTCGACGAAAGCAAAAGTCGAGCACATATATCGGTAAGGGGAAAAGCAGGGAGTCGTTTTTGCAATTATCGCCAGGGAAGGGGGGATGCATCGTCAGTCGGGGAAAAACTTACAAAATAAAGGACTGCATGAATGGTCAGAAACGCGCGGACAAGTCCCTACCTACGCATACTGAGAAAGAAAGCAAAAAAAGTACTTGACCAGAAGGAGGGGACCAGCTATCTGACAGGTCCTCGTAAAAGGCCCAGAAGGGGGGGCGGAGGCGATCAAAACTTCATCCTATAACAAAAAAGGAAGAGCCTCCACAAACTAGCAAGTGCGAGGACGCTCGCCTTTGTGGAACAAGAACACAAGAATAACTCTACACGCTAAACGGGATTGAAAAAAGTGACTAATCGGAAATAGAAGGGGAGATACCTAAGGAAAAATGACCATTAGACCATCTCTTGCGCGATCAGTACGTGCCAGGGGGCTCGCCCAACTAATCATACCTAAAAGTGGAGTCCTCATCCAGTCAGAGACAGATAAAAAAGAAAATCAAGGGAGGAAGGTCAACACCGGAAAGGGGAGAGGGGAATATAATGGTCCCATCGAAAAAGCCCGATGGCAGAAAGAAAAATCGGCCGCGGCACCTTCACAATTCAAAGAAGTTGAGGGAGGGGATGGAACGCAAGAAGTCTACCGGTCGAGGGATCGAAAAAAAAAAAAGCGAACCAAAAAGGGAAAAAAAAGTTTTGGACGCCTTCTTCACAAATAGGGAGGGACACGGAACGATCACAAGAAAGCCGTCAGAACCAAGGGGTGGCCTCGACCGGAATTGCCAGACCTAGGCAATGAACGGAAGAGAACTTCATTTTCCTACTGTAAGGGAGGGGTAAACGAGACCTCGGGGGGGGAAAATCAAAAGTTCGTTAAAATGAAGTTTGAAAACATAACGCAATCCGCGGACTTGCAAGAGGATTCTGGACACAGAGAAGAGAATGCTCGCATGGCCGCCGTCAAGGGACGCGCTTGTGGTGAAGTCGCAAGTTCGAGCAACCGACATGAGCGGAGAACCGGGGAGGGAAAGAAAGACGCAATCCTGTCCCGTGGAAGAGTTGAATTTGGTCAGGGAGAGGGGGGGACTTGAGGGCGAAAACGGGGGATTCAGAAAAAACTTCAAAACAGCCGCTTGATAAGCGGGTATCGTTCGTATTTTTAGCGGGACAAAAAACACTTAAAAGAAAAAAAAGACCTGGATTGTACATAAGTGGGGGAGAAAGGGGAAGGCGACCCCATGACAATCGCTACCAAGACGGGAAGCAGCCGTTCTTATGGCATAGTCATTTCAGACGAAAGGGGGAGTAAAAAGAGGACGGAAGGATTAATTCCTTTAAGTACGATACATAGGAGACTCGGTGTATTGGGGCTAGAAAAGGGGGGGGGGGGGAAAATGACAGAAACCGCAGGGGGTTAATTCAGGGGGCGGAAAAAAAAAAAAAGGAATGTTCGGGGAAGGCGGAATCGG